>Ga0137358_10001398_pt1 | contig 13001 bp, 17 predicted proteins | sample Mad1_20_16metaG_FD_105551 | JGI IMG/M metagenome (GOLD analysis project Ga0137358, IMG submission 105551) | Vadose zone soil microbial communities from Angelo Coast Range Reserve, California, USA - Mad1_20_16 metaG | ecosystem: Environmental > Terrestrial > Soil > Vadose zone | place: USA... | reverse complement strand
TCAATTCATGATCAGTGTCCAGCAACCGAATCCACTGGTAGCAGTGGCGGGGCAAAGAGGACACGCGGGCGCATTCGAGCCGGTAGCGCATTACTATACCGGGATTCGAAAACCCCGTGCCTCTTGCCATTATTATTGAGGGATATCGATGGGGATACTGGAACACTTCTATCGCTGTGTTCGCTAGCATGCTTCCGAGTCGTTATCACGGTGGTGGTGACGCTGTTTTCCCGATCGATTGACCCGGGTTGCTCCTTTTGCTCCTTTTGACTACTGTAACGGGAGAACTTTTATGTGCATGTACAGTACTTGTACAGAACAGCACAGTTATGACGATGACCCGGCAGTACAATTCACCAACTTTTCAAAGGTTTCTTTACCATTACTGTAATGGAGGGCGCCTCTTGAGCTGGCACTAGATGCTTCGATTCTTCGACCCACGCTACACTCCGCATCGTACAATAAAGGCCCCCGCAGCTTCTCACTGGCATACTATTAGTCATCGACCTACTAGGTCGATGACAAATCCCGAAAGGTCTTCGTGTCGTGCCCGGGGCGAGCATTAGGGGCTGGTCGGACAACTCGGACACAATCTCCTTTCCACGACGCTCACCACCCGATACTTAATCGCCCTCCTTGTCTACAATTATGGCTGCAGAACTGCTACTTGGCGTTCACTTGATTAATCTAGGCAAATCCGTCTGTGTATTCACTGTCAGGATCGAAAGCTGGGAGACTGTTGGCGACCTGAAAAACGCAATCTTAGAGAAGACACCTAACATCTTGAAGGGTATTGACGCTTTTCAACTCACTCTCTACCGGGTCGAACACCCTGACAATGGGACCATTGCGGACGACATGAATCATATTCTGAAAGACGAGCTGAAAGTATCGACTCGCATGCTTTCCAAGGTATTCCCAATTCAACCTTCAGAGAGGACGATCAATGTACTCGTAGAAGTTCCACATGTCATCACCCCAGGTCTGTAACAGTTTCATCTGGTTGCGTTGGCTTACGTTCATTAGCGACGTTCTCATTCTGTTCAGCCCCATTCTATAAAGCTTCCAAGAAGTTATACGATGCCATGTGGGGGAAAAACCTTGACAGTAGACTGGAAGATGTTCCCAATGGCCAGGGCTTGAAATTCCTGCCCGCCACTGAGGTTAATAACCTGCAACTTGGACGACTAGGATGCACCGCAAACGCTATCCTTTTCCGTGAGGAGTACAGTTTGACCTTTGACACACTGGGCCAATATACGGCCAAATCTGGGGGGATGGTAGTAACGGGTGGATCGGGGATTGGTACGAATTTGTTACAGAAGGATATGAGCCCCTTTGCTAACGCACTCACAATATGTAGGGAAATCAGTTTTTATATTCTATGTACTTCTCCGACTCCTAAGCATCATGCAGCCCGTTGCTCTACAATCCTCAGACTTTGGGGTCTTCGTCCTCTTTCATCCTAATGGCGTCGAAATGCACAACGCCGAGGTTCCCTATTGGCGCTCTGATTTCAAGGGGCGATTTTGGGCACTTTCAGATTCCAGTGAAAAGCGCAGAACCCCTCCTCTATTATTTCAGGTATTGAGTGGGCCGAATAGACGAGCATGGATTGTCCAAACCAGCTTTCCTGCAGTAAATCGGTGGATAGAGTGGCGTCAGCAGCGTCATGCAGCTCTTTTCATAATGAAGAGTTTTAGTGAGAAAGAATCAAAAGCCCTCAGGTCGGTTATCGCTGCAAGCATTCCTTTTTGTCTCACTTATTCTCACAGCTCTATACTCGACTACGATATCGAAGCTTTCCTACAGAATCACAGGAAGTGGGGAGGTTGTGCGCGTACCTGCGTTGACCTGATGACAGGGATACTGTCCGAAAAAGTGCTTCAATATGAAGCGTTTCAAGTCGCCAAGAAATTTGTTGAAAATCCCGGTGCTATATCTATGTGGGGAAAGACAGATATCACTTCCTACTACATCTTTACTCTCTCTCCGGACGAGAACTGTAGGGCGGTTCCTAACTTCCACGTGGCAACCCCATACCTCCGTGATCTTATCATGAAAGCAATCGCCGAATTCGATGCTGCCAAGCAAGCGTCGTTCTATGACCAAGCGAGCGGCCATTTTCATCTCCAAAGAGCAATGGGTTATATATTCGAAAAGTATTTCTATATCTGGCTCTCGTTAAATGCCAGTGCGAAGAATGGACTATCATGTACCGCCATTCGGTCCGGAAAGGCCAAGTCTAAAAGGTTCAAAGCCGACTCGCTTCGTCTCTATCCAGTTGGAAACGATAACATAACCGTATCCAGCGTGGAAACGTTCTTGGGGCGGGTGAACAGCCAACGTGCAACTTCATTTGCCTGGATCCCGGATTCACGAACGCAGGCTACCTTCGACGCTATTATTTTCACACGTGATCGCATCGTTACGATCCAGGTGACCGTCGCCGACAAGCATTCCATGGATCCCAAAGGCTTCGAAGAAATGGAAAAGTATCTCCTGAAGAAATTTCAAGACACTCGGATATGGTGCCATGTCTTCGTTACGGATCGCCCTTCCAATGTGACTACGTTGCAGAAGCACCGATATGAGGTTGCTGAGGAGATGGATAATCCGGTCTACGCGGCACACCTCCAAGTTTCTGCTCTCACGCTCACCTCCGATGACTTGGAACGCGCAAATAAAGTCGATGTAAGTGACACAAGCTACAGTTTGACTTTCGCACTAACGTAGGGGCTATCAGGACGGGGTCGTTGCGATGGATACAGGCGGGATGGAGATGGAGGCCTCGGGTGAGCAACAGGTACAAGAAAACGAAGCAGGTCCGAGTCAAAGTTTCGAAAAGCGTGCAAAGGGCAAGGGCAAGGAAGTAGCTGCCACGACACGCGTCACACGGCAAAGTGCGTATTTTCTTTTTCCTTAGTATGAACTCGTCTTTTAGTGCTTGATAGCGGCGAGAAAGAGACTAGCTAGCGCGGTGGAGGATGAGGAGTAAGCACTACGAAGAGATTCGGGAGAAGGAACCGTCTGAAGTGCGAACCGTGGGTTCGCGTTCGGGTTTCCAGGCCTACTTCTCGTAAGAATACGAATGTAAAGATCCATGCGAATGCAGAAAAGCTCGCGGAGACGGCACTGGGAAGGAAGTATGGAAACTCGGAATTTCCAAGGGTGTCAGGAAAACGATTAGTTGTTTCTTGGAAGCCTTTGGGGCTTGCCGGCGACGGTCACCTGAACTGAAACTATGTGATCAGGTGTGAAAATGATAGCATCGAAGGCAACTACCTTCGATGCTATTATTTTCACCCCCGGTCTGGCCTTTAACACAGCGTTTTTCAGCTCGCCAACCGTCTTTGAGCTTTCAATCCTAATAACGAATACGCCGCCGGCGGATTCGCGTAGATTAATCACATAGACACCAAGCAGCAGTTCCGCGGCCATAACGCAATGAATGTCGGGAGAAGGGTTGTGATGGCGATTGCGAATGTTGTTACAAAAAAAGAGTGCTGCCGCGACTCGGTCTAGTGTTGCCGCAGGTCCGGTGTCACCCCGGTCCAACTCTCACGCTCAGTATTCTCACAAACGACCGCACCGAAAGTTGAGTTACACACCGGTCCAACTCGCCAGTCGCGAGATTAATACCTCGTGCGGGTGGGTGACACCAGGTAAGCTGACCATAGGTTTTCAGCCCATGATTAGAGGCATATCCCACAGAAATTTCGAAAGACTCGGGAACAGTGCCATGTTTTCGTTGTGGATTGCTCTTCCAATGTGACTAGGTTGCAGGAGCACCGATATGAGGTTGCTGAGGAGATGGATATTCGGATATACAACTACTTACAAACCTTTTTGACACCTCTACTACCCCCACAGCATAATTTCATCCATAACTGCCAGGTCATGAAAATCGTGAAGACTCGTCGTCAGAACTGTGATTCGTAATTTGGCGGACAGTTTCAACTTTGACGATTATGATTATTACCATAATTGCCGGGGAAGCGTGGTCCCAAAGGCGATCGTGGCCAGTGATACTATCAAGAGCACGACGTAGATCAAGCCACCGTCTAGATACCCCTCTGCCATCGATAAAGAGAAGAGAGATGTGGAGGCTGCGGGACCGATCACGCGCGTGATGGACACGAGAAACTGGGCAATCCCATTTGTCGCACCGAGAGATGCGCGGTTGGGAGATGCAGCAGCGACGTACATGTAGATACAGCCTGTTAAGATCCGGGATCAACCAACCAGTTACTCCCATCAAATCATGACCTACCAAAGCACGAATTCCAAACGATAGAAAATACGATCTGAAGGGCCGCAGCAGAATAGACGGCCAGGCCAACACCGTAAAGACGCGCTAAAGCGTTCATCATGGGAAAGAGCGCAAGCACTGGAATCGCACAACACTGTCCACCGACAAATAGCCTCTTTGTACCGCATATCGCGTGAGCACGTGCGAAGTAAGCGACCTGAAAGATCCCGTTGAGAATGCCCTGGCACGCAAGGATCTTGCCGATCGATGGTGGGTCGAGTCCTAGACCACCACTACTAATGGGTGTGCTGAAGAAAAGGGGCTGGATGGCGCGAAAAGAGATCTCGACAAGGGACAGCGTTGCATAGTTAGTCACGGACAGCAGCACCCGCCGTGTCATCAGCCGGCGCAGCGGATATGGCTTCTCGGCGTCATCTGTTTCAGAGAGGCCGACGCACGACGAGGATGGGGTTCGAGGTCTCTTTGTCAAAAGGGTACGAAGAGTTTTGGGAGAAGAAACTGTCTGAGGCGCAAAGAGTGTGTGTGTGTCGGTTTCGAATCGAGCAGTAAATTTGTGGTCCACACCTACCTCTCGTAAAAATACAAATGTAAAGATCCACGCGAATGCAGAAAAGCTCGCAGAGACCGCACAGGGTAAAAAGTACGGGTATTTCCTCAGAAACTTGGAATTTCCAAAGGTGTCAGGAAAGCGATCCGCTGGGCGCGATAATGACCCCCCGATCGTCGGGCTGTAAACAGGCAGTTGGTCAGTGATGCTCACTGATCAAAAGGGCATCGCGCCTACCCAATCGCCCCGCCGAAGGACCATGCAATTGGAACGTAAGCGTAGACCTGCGGCATATTTGTAGGGTCGGTGATCTCCGCAATAATGCTCTTAATGACGCTAACGTTGCCGTTGAGGGCTCCATTGAAACCCCGCCTGCGATAAGTTATGAGAGGTGGATGGGGGTGACAACGGATATTAAGGGACGGATACGTGCCACAAAGCAGCGGTCCAGTAAGTAGTTGAGAGGCCAAAGCCAAACATCGATAGAGATAGGCCGAAGAGTCCAACAAGAATGACTGGTTTACGGCCGACGATATCTGAGAACCTGCTCCAGTACAAGACCGTGATGGTCTGCGTGACGAAGAATATAGATTGCTATGCAATTCAATTCCATGTGAGACGGGTGGACAGATCAACCCGTGAATGACGAGACGCACCAGCATGCCGACATAATAGCCTACACGGGACTCATCACCATGGGTAATCCCAACATTACGAACAAACTGTAGGGGATGGACGGATGATAAGAAAAAACGAAAACAAAACTCTGCGGGAAAAGGTGGGGCATAACTCTGGTGCGAAGGGGTAGATGACTTGAGACGTGAGTGGCTCTGCGAGCTGGAGGACAAGCAATATCCAGTCTTGGGCCCATGGGACCGGGGTGGGCTTTTGGGGCGGCGGTTCCGAAGAGAGGAGGGGCGTTTCTTCATCAGCTGCACTCGAGGGAACTTGCTCGCCACGAGTTGTTGCGGCGGACATAACAAGGGCGAAGCGACGGCAACAACGGGGGGGAAATTTTGCCAGGCTGGGTGGACCCCGCCCCTTATAATGATTGGATCAGCCCAGCCCCCAGTGGGGACAGGATTCCATTGAGGCTGGGGATCGATAATTACGGTATCGAGGGCGTTCAAACGTAAGTCGTGCACCATCCAATATGACCAGATGCACAATTCGACCAGTCGCGTTTTACCTACTATAATCCCTTTAAAGTCGCTGACGGTGTTCTAGGTCTCTCTGACGTCGTTGTATGCGGCTGTGGCTGTGTGTGATGCCCCACTCACTTCGTAATACCCCTCTTCGGCGCAGCTGAAAGTCAGCAATGTTTGTCAGGATCGCGCTCACCAGTGCGGTGACCGTAGTTCAAGTCGTCGTCCTGCCATACGAATGAAAAACCAAATTTGCAAGCACGAGTCCCCGTGAAACGCAGGCGCTCTTGCAGCCTCGAGGCATTGACCCATACCGCACTCATCGGCTCTAGATCAGCTATTTACAGGTACAGGTACAGTAGGCAGTAAACCCATCTCCATATATCACACAGACAAACACCCCGAGCAACGTAATATCACAGCTCGATGGTCTCCTTGTGCTTAAACTTTCGTCCAGCACGATCCGCGGCACGGAAACAGAATTGGTTCCCATACAGTTCAAATTCCACGTGTGGACCCTCCAGCACCGTTCTCGCTTCTCGCATATCGTCCTCATCCTCATCAGCAGCACCGCGGCCGTTCGTCCCTGAATTTGTTGTTGTTCTAGAACCAGCAGCTGCGGGCGCGGGCGTGGGCGCCGCCGAAGGTGGTGATTCCGTACTAAAAAGAGGAACGGCAAAGGCAAAGACGGACCCTTGCTTTGGCAGAACTGTAAAAAAAATCAAATCGAGGGCGTTCAGAACGACGACACATATACATATAGTAGACGCGGCTACCTTTTAATTTATCCTTCCGCGTTACGACCTTGAACGTGTTCTCCGTCTCTTGCACGACAATACCAGACGCGCCAACCAATGCGGCATTTTTGCTCCTGCGCACTGTATCGTCCATCATGCCCCCACCCCCCCCTCAGGCGTTAACAACAAGGTGGCCTCAAGGAGAGGGACTGACCGGGCATAATCGAACCATGAAAATCAACCTTGACGAGCTTGGCATGCATCCCAGCGGCCAAAGGCATCGCAGCCTTCATCGCAGCAGCAGCAGCAGCAGTTCGACTTTGAGAATGCTCCTGTGTGTCCACCGTGGCCAATCCGAGCAACTCGGACATGTACCCAAGCCACAACCGATGTAACGGCACAAACGCATCCCATCTAAAACCCAATAAGAAATAACAAAAAAGCATCACTCTGGCACGCACGCACCTCGCTTCCTTCTTTCGTAACCTCCACACGCCCTTCTCGGCAGCTTCCCTCCGACTCATCTTCTCCATTTTCACCACTACCAACCCCTTCTTCTTTTCCTTTGTCCTCCGGTTCTGGATACGCTTAGCGAGTCCAAGTTGTCGTCGATGGACACGCTCTTCATATAGCGCCTGCGCACGGGACGACGACAATTTTTTGGCGGTGGTGGCAGTGGCGGCATCGCGGGTGAGATGGTCCTTGACGAATTGGGGCGTGAACGGCTGTGCGCTCGTGTATTTCACATGGCTCGCGTTGGGCTGAGCGGATAGGTAGATGGATGTCAGATGCACGCATGATGATCACTGAAGGCGTGAGGCATAAAGCAGAGTTTTACAGACCGATGATGATGTGGAGGGCATGCGTTTATCATCTTGGAGTATCGCACTCTGGTACAACGTCGTTAAGGAGTTCATGAGAGGAATATCACAGCAATTAGGGTTAGGGTGACAGACCCAACTCCCGCGTTCAAAGAAACATTCGACATATTTATAAAGCGTTGTGTGCACTGAAAACAAACAAATTGGGCAGTATCGATGCAAAGATCGTAAAAAAAGAAAGGGAAAACGTGAGTTGTGAGAAAAAAAAACGCAAGGAGCGAGGTTGGGGACTGCAACGGGCAAGTGCCAAGGATAGAAAGAGTAATAAAGGTGCAAAGAAAATTGATGCACGACCGACCGACCGAGGGAGGAAGTGTGTGTAGGGGCAAGACGAGATGCAGGTACAGAAAAAATACATATATACCGTAAACTCCAGGGCGATCGAGAGTGGGAGGACAGGATGAGCGGGAATGAGGGAGTATGGAGGACAGCCAAGAGAGCAACGGCTTACGCGAATCGCGTCACAAAAAAAGGGTGGAGAGGCAGAATGGTAGATGCAAGAGAGGTCGCCGTAGCGCCTTCCTTTGACGCATCCCACTCCTCTCGCCCCTACCTAATCCAAGTCCATTGTGATCTCTTCCCCTGTCGCAAATCCAAACACAGCCTCATCGTCGTCCCTCACAACGCGCGACGGACCAGCAATCATCGACAATTCAACGCGGGTACCATGAGCACTAGCGCCGCCGCCGCCAACGGGTGGCGCCGATACGGGCATCGCTGGTTCGTCGCCGTCATCGTCATCATCATGGCCACGGAAGAGGATGTGACCATGCTCGGGAATGAGGACTGGTGAAGGTGCAGGAGCGGGTGGCGCAGTTGGAGAAGGTATGGGCCGTGGCGAGTTAGGAGCTGGTGAAGACGTAGGTGGTCCAAGTGGATCGATCACAGGTAACATACCGCCAGGCATCGTCTCTGCACGTCGTCTGCCCATCCCAGGCGCGATACCCATCGCGGCTGCCGCTTCCTGTCCAACGTGAACGACAGGACGGCGCGCAGGACCGGGGGTAATGTCAAAGGGTGAAGGTTCATAAAAAGCGCGGCCCCATCCAGGCCCCTCGGGCGGGCGGGCGCCCTCAATAGGTCGGAACGCCATCGCAGTCGCGGTCGCGCGGATTGCGGCATCTGTGATCTCTGTCGTCGCCATCAACCTCTCTCGTCGACGCACGTTACCGCCACCATTACCGCCAACGGCTCCACCACGAGAACTATCAGGGACGGTTTCACCGTCTTCATCCCCATCTTTGGCGCTGCACCAAAATCTATGACCTTCGCTCCATGCCGAGCTTTGACACTCTTTCCCACAGTATTTTGCCTTTCGACAACGCCGGCACTTGGCGAATTGCCGCGGGTACTGCTCCCACCGTCCGCATAGCACTACACAAAAAGTAAGTGGGACGCGTGTCAGCTAAATACGTTTACGCACTGTTGGCACACTGCCGTATCCCTCCTCTGCTATCGTCCTTACGACAAGCATTGCGCATGATGACGCCCGCCCAGTATTGAATATCCGTGGGCAACGTCGGAGGAGGGTTCGGTAGGTCATACTCGTGGGAGCTCGGTCGGAACGTGAACCGTTCTACGAGCGAAAACACATTCGTTTGGCGCGGTGATGTGGGTGGAGCAGATGCGGGGGACGCCGCTGGGACGGCCTTCTCCTTCCCATTGCGGGTGGCGAATGCCTTTAAGAATCCCGTGTTTGCTGTCGAATCTTTCCCACGTGACGGCCCCGCAATTGGCATTGCCTGATGCTCCGGGGCCTGCGGCTTCAACGTGGCCGTCGCCGGGTGGAAGCTGGTGCGAGGTTGGTAGAACGCCTGGCGAACATGGGGATATTTGCTAAGATAGGCAAGGAGCTGTAGCGCAGAGAGCACGTCTTCGTCGCGGTGTGGGCATCCTGATTCGTGGTGGTGATGGTGATGGTGATGGTGACGAGGGGGAGTAGGGACAGTTTCGGCAGTGGTGGGCAGTGGGAGTGTGCGTTGTATGGGGGCGTTCGGTCGGACCGTTGCTTCCTGGGGGTCATCACTGTCTCTACCTCGTGGAAGACCCACATTCGCCGCACGTGGCGTCACATCGGTGGGCCCCAAGACGCGACGCACAGTAGTATCCGTAGGCCGTAGGGTCATCGTTGTCTCGATAGCGCCCGGGGCACCGGGCGGTGCGCCCATAGCGAAATCATCGTTCGGCTCCAGTGCGACGATGCCATCTTCAACGCCATCGCCCTGCACGTCCGCTTCGCTGTTGATGATGATGTGTGCATCCGAATTGAGCTCAAGAGATTGGCCAGCACCGGTCTCCGTCCTTATATCCGAAACAATGGCAACGGCACGACGTGTAAGGGGAGAGGTCTGGGGTCGCTCCGGGGAATTATCGGTGGTTTCCTGCGCGGGATCCATGTCAAGGTCACCATCACCGTCGTCCTCGGTCTCGGTCTCCGGGCGCGAAGCACCACGAGAGGTTGAAGCAGAGATTGAGCCTTGTCGATCACGTGTGCGAAGGGTCCGACGTGGTGAAAGGCCGGTAGTGGTGTCCCAGATTGGTCGGGCGATAATCGTCCCGCTGCGGTCCCTCCCTGGCACCTCGACGGTGCCAGTAGGGGTATTCGATCCGGCCGGCGTCTGATGCCTTGACGTGTCGGTTGACGTTGACGTGTCTGGGTCGCTGCCAGCTGCTGCAGAAGCAGCATCGGACGTACGAGTGGGGGAGTCGATGCCCGATATGTCAGCCTGTGTGGCATTAGAGTCGTCTGACAGAGCAGCCGAGTCGGCAGATGTGTCCATCCGATCATCCTCCTGATACCAACAAAAAAAAATCAAAACAGGAAAATGAGTCAGATGTCGGCCGTGATCAAGAAACACAAGCGATGACGCATTCACCTCTGTCATAGTAATAATCGTTGGGCGGATCGTCAGTTCGCTCGCGCGACTTCTCCCACGGATGGTTTGCAAATTGTCGTGTGAGAAGTCCTGCCTTCGTTCGAGAGCACGCGCGAGTTCCACGGCCTGCTGGCGAGCACGCATCTCAGCCTGGGCCTGCTTCCGCGCCGCACGCTGTTCGCGGGTTTCCCTGGGCATGCCCGTCGCGCTGGAGCTGGGGCCAACGGCAAACCCTTTGCTCGCAAGCCACGACTCAAGGATGCACCCTACGACGTCAAGGGTGCCTGCCTGCACTACTCGACTGCGGATGAGCTCGCTGCCCCGTACACCAATGTTGACGATGCACTGGAAGGCGAGGGAGAATCTGTAGGCGGCATGCTTATCGAAGGATTTTGGGATCAGGGTGGGGACCGGTTTGGGTGGATGGTAGTTGGGCGGTAAGAGGCCGTAGAGGAGGGCCGGATTCTCAGGAGGCGGAGGGGAAATACAGAAATCATGCAGCATGCGCACTAGACGCTCGAGGCCGCCATCCATGACCATGATCTCTCGTATTCGAGGAGAGGTGGAGGTGAGGTAGGTGAGATGGGTAAGGGAGTTAAATAGTGGGAGTGGCGAATTGGTGTCGAGTGCTACATTTGCCCCCAAAGTTGATATTTACTCTGCTGCACAAAAAAACGAAATCGCTAGAGGCGCACCACGTCGGTCATATAGTTGGGATGAGATGCAGACCGCGGCCCTGTTCTGGGCTGGGAAGGCAAAGTTGGACTCTCGCATGCGTAGGTTGACTGATTTGAAAATTTAGAAAAATTGGAAAAAAAGGACGAGTCGAGAGGGGTTGCTCTAGGGGGGTGTGGTCGATGAGAGTAGGGTCGGACGGGCAGGAATGAAAGAGAAAAGGGAGTTGAGGACGAGGGAGAGGCTGAGGTGATTGAGTCCGACTGTGACTGGCCGCGCTTGATCATCCATCAAGGGCAGCTCAGTTTACCCTTGTTTGCCTGTGGCGGTCTAGTACAATGGCCTTACTCGACATAATACACAAAAATCATAGCCCGTCGCAACCACCCCTCGCCAACACAACGACCCTCATCATAATGCCGATTGAACGCCCGAGAACCGCTTGAACGTAAACCTGCCCACTCAAACAATCAGCTACATCCTCACCACCCATCGGCTACACAACAGCTTACCCGAGGAACGCGAGGTCCTTGTCTACGTCCAGTTTCTCGACACCTGCCGGCACATCTGGCACGTCGGCGTACTCCTCCGTCGGAAAGTACGACGTGTCCGTGATCGACTTGAGTGTCGGCGGTCGCGGTGCGGGCATCATGCGCAATGATGTCCATTCCACTCCATCGAACAGCGGATGCAACCGTAATTCTTCCACGCTTGCCCGGTGGTCACTCCACGTCATCAAGCTGTTCAACCGACGCCAAATGAGCCATCATCACATCGCGCACGATACGGCCGATGGGAAGACATACCGTCGCATAAGATCATGCGCCTCCGTGCTCAGGTGCACCTCTTCAGGAAAATGTAGGTATCGTGGCCAATCGACAATCTTTTTGTACGTGTCGCTCGCATTCTCGGCGCAGAACGGCGGATAACCAATGAGACACTCGAACATGATCGCTCCGAGTGACCACCAATCGCACTCTTTGCCGTAACCCCGCATCATGAACACCTCGGGCGCGATGTAGTCTGGCGTGCCCACCGTCGAGTATGCCTACACGACTATCCGGTCAATTACTCATTCATTACATGAGACATGTCAGGTCACACACCAGTCTCCGCCGGTTCTTCTTCCATGTCGCGATTGTCTCTGCCCGAGTCATCGTGAGATTTATCGGTGTCACTTCCACGCTGTTCCGCGAGGTATGCCGCGGGGTATGTTGTTGTTCGATCAACCTAGCATAGTACGCCCCATCCGTGCGACCATGCATACCGGTCGAGAGGCCAAAATCGGAAAGCTTGAGGTGCCCATTCTTGTCTATCAATATATTATCCGGCTTGATGTCTCTGCACGCACGGACGCAGATCCGATCAACGTGGGTGCAATGTAAGAGCGGTGAGAACGCACCGATGGATAAAGCCGAGATTGTGTACGGCCTCGATGGCGAGCGTGCACTCGGCCATGTAAAACCGTGTCACATCTTCCGAGAAAACATCATATTTCATCAACATCGTCATTAGGTCCCCGCCCGGCAGGAACTCCATGATCAAGTATAGATAGAGCGAATCTTGGAACGAATAGTACAGTTGCACGACCCACGGCGACGTTGATTCTGCCAGGACGTCGCGCTCGGCGCGAACATGTGCGAGCTACGTACAATGGATGCTCAGTAACCGGGACCCCGGCGAGGGCTTAACCTAGGTGGACTTGCCTGGTCGCGCTTGAGCATCTCAGCTTTTTGTAACGTCTTCATTGCGTACACGCGCCCTGTGTCAATTTTTTGCACAAGACGGACCTAGTATAGATACCAAACGTCAGGACTCGGAACTGGACGCTAGTGTGAAGGGATAGATAGACGGCGGCGCATCCATA
>Ga0137358_10001392_pt1 | contig 13023 bp, 12 predicted proteins | sample Mad1_20_16metaG_FD_105551 | JGI IMG/M metagenome (GOLD analysis project Ga0137358, IMG submission 105551) | Vadose zone soil microbial communities from Angelo Coast Range Reserve, California, USA - Mad1_20_16 metaG | ecosystem: Environmental > Terrestrial > Soil > Vadose zone | place: USA... | reverse complement strand
GGCCGGCAAAAGAAAGCCCCTCAAGGATTTGCAGATCGCGGTAAACGTCTTGACAAAATCGAGCGGAAACCGCTACGCTCGGGCTGATATGCGCGGGCTGGGTCGGGTTCAGGTAATCGCTGCTGCTGGGGCGATCCTATTCGCGCGATCGGTGCTCGCCAACGATTGGCCATATTATCAGCATGACGCCCGGCACACGGGCGATTCGAATGCTGTTGTGAATCCGCCAGCACTTGCGTTCGCGTGGACAGCGCCCCCGCCGCCCCAGACGACTACTGGATAGCTTGGCGAGCCTCCCTACAATGTTCCCAGCGCATTGTCGGATCCGACCTTGGAACTGCATGATGGCACTGGAGCTTTGATTGCCTCTAATAATAACTGGCAGCACACAATAATCGGCGGGATTATTACCAGTAACCAAGTCCATGAGATAACAGCCAGCGGCCACGCTCCGCAGGATCCAAGGGAGTCGGCAATCATCGCGGATCTGCCAGGCGGCAGCTATACGGCGATCGTGCGGGGTGCAAATAACGCCACTGGGGTGGCCCTTGTCGAAGTGTACGACCTTAGCCCTGACACTAGCTCAATTCTTAGCAACATCAGTACTCGCAGCTTTGTGCAGACGGGCGACAACGTGATGATTGGCGGTTTCATCATTCAAGGGACCGAACCCAAGAGGGTGATTTTGCGTGCCGTTGGTCCTGAGCTTGGTGCGCCTCCATATAACGTTCCGAACGCATTGCCGGATCCGACATCGGAACTGCATGATGGTACTGGAGCTTTGATTGCCTCCAATGATAACTGGCAGCACACAATAATCGGCGGGATTATCACGAGTAATCAGGTGCACGAGATCCAGAACAGCGGCTACGCTCCAGGAGATCCAAGGGAGTCGGCGATTATTGCAAACCTACCACCGGGTAACTACACCGCGATTGTGCGCGGCAAAAACAACACGACCGGGGTTGCTCTCGTGGAAGTGTACGATCTGCATTAATTTCAGCGGAGAACTCTTCTGCCTTGCGTAATAGGAAAAAAGCCAGAACTGCCGCGAATCCTCTCGCCCAGCGGTAGAGGCGCCTGACTTCGACCGTCTTTTTCCGGCAGATTTGACGAGCTTAACGGTGCCGAGTAGGCTCGGGCTCGCCGTTTAGCCACTATTTAAAGAGCCAGGAGTGATTATTGATGCCAGAAGTGATTGTTCGTAAAGGTGAACCTGTCGATCGCGCGTTGAAGCGGCTGAAAAACAAGCTGGATGCAGAGGGTATTCTCGAGGAGGTTCGCCGTTTGCGCGCCTTCGAAACGCCTTCGCAAAAGCATCGTCGCAAGGCGAAAGCCAACGCCAAGCGCGGTAAAATGAGGTTTCGGTTTAATCCATCGTAACAAGGTTAAAATGTTAGGAAGCTAAAACGCTGGGCCGAGGCAGTAGTTCTCGTTGTAACGATTTAGCTTTTTTACGTTTAACTTTTCTTAGCGTTCTTCTCTGTAAAAAGTTCCCTGATCGCCTGCACCAAGCCATTGATATCGTGCCGGCGCGCCTCGACATCGACTTTAAGCCCTTGATCGCGCACAGTTTTTGACGTGATCGGCCCGATGCTCGCGATTCGCATTCCCTTCGGCCAGGGGAGGCCAAGCGCCAGAAAGTTTTCTACGGTTGAAGAACTGGTAAACGTGATTAAGTCGGCCCCGTCCTGCACTAGTTGCTGACGCGCGCCGCTTGTATCACGCGTCTCCGGAACCGTCCGATATGCGGATGCTTCGTCCACGAGCGCTCCCAAACCAGAAAGTTCCTTCGGAAGCGTGTCCCGTGCTTTCTCCGCGCGCACAAGGAGAATCCGCAAATTTTCGATGCTTCCCTGTTTTTTGAATTCGCGAACTACGGCTTCCGCCACGAATTCTTCCGGCTGCAGATCGACGTGCAGATGAAAATCTTTTACGCGTTGGGCTGTGGCCGGTCCGATCGCTGCAATGCGCACGCCGCCGATCTCGCGGACGTCATCGTACAGCTTGAAAAAAATCCCGAAGAACGCTTCGACGCCGTTTGTGCTCGTGAACACGATCCAGTCGTACATGTGCGCGCCCTGCACCAGCTCCGCGAATTCGCGTAAATTGCTCGGCGGCTCGATGCGAATCGTCGGCAGCTCGATCACGTGAGCGCCCAGCGCGCGCAGTTCGTTGCTTAGTACGCTCGCCTGCTTTCGCGTTCGCGTAACCACAATCCTTTTTCCCAAGAGCGGCCGCTTTTCGTACCAATTGAGTTCATCACGTAAGGCGACGACTTCTCCAAACACCGCCACCGCCGGCGCTCTGAAATCGTTGGCTACGGCTTTTTGAGCAATGTCGGAAAGAGTACCTGTGAGCGTTTCCTGTTGGCCGGTGGTGGCGGAGCGAACGAGGGCCACTGGCAAATCGCTGCGCACCCCTTGCTTCAGCATTTCGCTCGTGATGGGTCCGAGACGTTCCACACCCATCAGCATGACCTGTGTTCCGCCGAGTTTGGCCAGCGCCGCGTAGTCGATTGCACCTTTTGCCTTTGTTGGGTCTTCGTGGCCTGTAAAGAATGTCACGTGCGAATTATGCGTCCGATGCGTCATTGGAATACCTGCATAAGCGGGCCCAGCGATGGCCGATGTGATTCCGGGAACGATTTCAAATGGGATTCCCTCAGCGGCAATCGCCTCCGCTTCTTCCGCTCCCCGGCCGAACACGAATGGATCGCCGCCCTTTAATCGAACGACCTGTTTTCCTTCGCGTGCCTTCTCGATCAGCAGCGCATTAATTTCCTGCTGGTTTATTTGCGATTCGCCCGTTTCCTTGCCAGCGTAAATAATTTCTGCGTCCTCTCGCGCCCAGCCGAGCATCTCCGGATTTGCCAGATGATCGTAAACGATCACGTCCGCATTCTCGATGCACTCTTTTGCGCGCAATGTCACCAAACCAAGGTCGCCTGGCCCTGCGCCAACTAGATAAACCGTTCCTCTCTTACTCATGCTCACCTGCCAAGCCGGAGCGTTGCGCAGAGACTGGCGCTCGTAATCGATTCAATAGCTCCGTCGCGAGTCGCTCGCCATCGTCAGGCGCGCCTTCCACGTCACCTCGACACGGCTCGACCACGCCGTGCACGAAAACCTGCGCGCGCATTTTCATCTTGCCGTCACTAATGCTTGCAAGAACGCCCACTGGACAATTGCAATCACCCTGCAACCCACGCAGAAACTCTCGCTCCGCCCGCAAACAAAGCAATGTTGTGCGATCATTTATGAGATCGACAATTGCCTTTGTGCATTGATCATCGGCGCGAACCTGAAGGGCAATGATTCCCTGACCGCCTGCCGGCAAAAAAATTTCGAGTGGAAGGATCTGAAGAAAAAATCGGCCGCCCTCAAAGTTGACTTCAGAGCGAGTTGACGGCAGGCCCAGCCGTTCAAGCCCTGCGCGAGCTAACACGATCGCGCTCCACTCGTGTTCAGCCAATTTCCGCAATCGCGTCGGCACGTTGCCACGAAGACCGATGACGTGGAGGTCCGCACGTTTCCAGAGCAGCTGATGTTTTCTGCGCACACTGCCGGTTGCCACTGCCGCACCCTGTGGGAGCGCAGCGACACCGCCCGGATGTTTCGAAACCAGCACGTCATCCGTCGAGGCGCGAGGAAGAACTCCCGCGATTTCCACGGCCGGGCTTGTTTCGCTTGGCAGATCCTTTGCACTGTGAACCGCGACATCCACGTCTCCGGCTATAAGCGCTCGCTCGATTTCGGCCGTGAACAACCCTTTCAGCCCTGCGCGAGGATCGACAACGCGGGCTTTGTCGCCTTGTGTAGCGATAACTCTGGTCTCGACTGTTACATCCGGTTGCGCGGCTTGAAGCGCCTTCTCGACCAGTCGCGCCTGCGCGCGGGCAAGCTCGCTGCCGCGTGTCCCGAGCACGACCTTTCGAATTTCGGCGGTCATAGACCGCCGCTACAGTTCCGAGGCACGCAGCGAATCCCCGAGCGAGGGATGCTCGGTACTTTGCGAGGCGCGACTCAGTCCTTGAGAGATTGAATCAACAAAATCCGTGACGTGTTCAGCAATAATCGCCTCCGCTGCGGCGACCTGCTGGCGTCTCAGAGCGAGCGATTGCTCTGCGACAGATCTTATCGAATCAATGTCGTAAAGATAAACCCCTTCCATCTGATTCACGGTGGGGTCGACGTCGCGAGGCACGGCGATGTCGATGATGAAAAGCGGACGATCCAAACGCTCACGCAGGATCGGCGCGAGTTTGCCTGGAGTCAGCAATGGCGTTTCCGACGCCGTCGATGTGATGAGAATATCGATCTCACGGCATTGCCCCGGCCACTCGTCGAACGGAACGGCACGGCCGCCTACCGCCTGTGCCAGCTCGCATGCGCGATCGAACGAGCGATTGCTCACGCGAAGATCGCTCACTCCACGGGAAATCAGCGCGCGCGCTGTGCGTTCGCTGATTTCACCTGCACCGAGCAGAAGCACTTTGCAATCGCTTAGTTTGCCAAAAATCTTTTGTGCTAAATCCACAGCGACCGAGCCGACCGATACTGCGCCGCGCGCAATCTCCGTGTGTGTGCGCACTTGTTTAGCCACGCGAAACGCTCGCTGGAATAAACGATGCAAATAGGGACCGACTGCTCCGGATGTTCTGGCCGATTCGTATGCTTTTTTTGTCTGCCCGAATATCTCGCTCTCGCCGATAACCATCGAGTCGAGTGCAGAAGCGACGCGGAAAAGATGCTGCACGCACTTGTCGGCCTCGTATCGATAGAATGGAGGCGCAAAATCGTGAGGATCGCGATGGAGCTTGCGCGTGAGGGACCGCGCGATGTCATCCGTGGAAATGCGTTTATCCGAAACTCCGTAAACTTCCACCCGGTTGCACGTCCTCAACAATAACGCTTCAGCGCAATTGGCGTCGCGCAGGATTGATTCCGCCGTGGCGCTGCCGGCGAAATGCTCCAGTGTCGCGACGTTCGCTGTGTGATGGCTCAAGCCGATGCAGAAAAGATTCATGGCAGCGGATGCATTTCCGCGGTGAATGTAATTCCCCAGAGAAGTGTCAATGCGACGCTGAACCCCAGGATACACAGCGCGGCGACCCGTTTTGGAGCAAGCCATCGAAGATGACGAGCTTGCAAAATTGCCGCGTAAAGCAGCCAGACTCCAATGGCAGCTACCACTTGTACGCGCGGCAATGGGTGGCCGGTAAAAAAGCCGCTCAGTATACCTAGCGTGTAAAGCGCAAAGCCCCACCAAAGCAGCCGGGTGATGGCGGCAAAAAGATCACTCAGCGGCGGCAAATGATAAAAAATTGAATGGAGCCGATGTGTCTTGAGCTGACGTTCCTGCACCAGATACATCACCCCGGCGATGCAAGCGAGCGCGAATGCTCCGTACGCGACGAGCGAAATCGAAGCATGAAATTCCAGCCACGGATTTGCGGGCAACTTCGCAGGATGACGAATATCGATCGGCGCAATGAGCGCAACGACTTGCAGCGCCACCACCAGCGGCGCGGTGAAGGCGCCCATCAGGGAGAGACGGTAGGCCGGACCCACCAGCATGTAGATCGCAGCTACCGACCAGGCGAGAAAGATAAAGACTTCGAATAAATTCGTGATCGGACAGCGACCCAGCGCATGACCGCGGATCGACAAAAATGCCGTTTGAAAGACAAACCCCAGCACGATCGCGAGAAAATTGAATCTTCCTGGTCGAAAAACGCCCGCCCGCAAGGCAAGGCTCGTGCGCACGACTGCCGCCAGAAAGCAGATCGTGGAGACGATGAGAATATAGCGATCCATCGGTACAGGTTATTGTAAATTGTCGTCCCGAGTTGGCAATCCTGCACGGTGCTCGCCGCCGAGCGTACGGCGGTTCTGAAAACGAAAGGAAAAGAGGAAGAGGCAAGAAGGCCCACGTTGACCTTTTGCTGCAGCCCGCTAGCGTTCGCGCCGATGGCCTCAGGAATCGTTGGAAGACTCCGCGCTGCTGTGCGCGATGTGCCCGATTTTCCGAAGAAAGGCATCGTGTTTAAGGACATCACCCCTGTATTGAATGATCCCCTGTTGTTCCGTGGCTCTATTGATCTCTTTCTGGAGCGGTGTCGTGGCATAAAGATCGACAAGATTGTCGGGATCGATGCGCGCGGCTTTTTGTTTGCATCGGCCGTTGCGTATGAACTTGGTGTCGGCTTTGTGCCGATCCGGAAGCGCGGCAAACTTCCTTACAAGACCGAGGTCGCCAAGTACTCGCTCGAGTACGGCGAAGCGGAAATGGAGATGCATATCGATGGCATAAGAGCGGGTGAGCGGGTTGTGTTGTTGGATGATTTACTCGCGACCGGCGGTACTTCTGCTGCCGCGGCTGTCCTCATCCGTAAGATCGGCGGGCATCTGCTCGAGGCCCAATTCCTAATTGAGTTAGAATTCCTCCATGGGCGGAAGCGGCTTGAGCCAACGCCGGTCACGTCATTTCTGAGGTATTAGTTCTTTTACAGCAGAACATAAGCGTGCGTGCTGCGTCAGCCACGCGAACCGCCATTGGTGCCGGGCGTGATTTTGGCTTTTGAAATTTTCAACTTTAGATTCACCTCGAACCGAAATTCGCAATGCCCATGTCCCGACATCTCGAACAAGTTTTGGCGCACGCCGAAAGTCGTCTTGGCGCGACCGGGACGAGACGCCCGACGGAGGTCCTCCCACTTTATAAAAAGTTTCTTAAGGTCGAAGAGCATCGCTTGCGCCTGAACCACCAGGCAGGCGGCGGTGGCCGCGAAATCTGCGCGCGGCGGGCTGAGCTAATCGACGTTTTGTTGCGATACGTCTTCGGCGGCGCTGCAGCTACTGCTCGCGGAAATGGCGAGCCCAAGATTCCACTGGCGTTGATTGCGCTTGGCGGGTATGGCCGCGGCGAGCTCAATCCATTCAGCGATATCGACGTCATGCTTTTGCATGACCAACGAGCGGCAGAGATTTCGCCGGACCTCGAGGAGATGGTGAACCAAATCCTCTATCTGCTGTGGGACAGCGGCTTCAAAGTTGGACATTCCACGCGTTCTATTAAGGAAGCGATTGCCCAGGCGAACCGCGATATGCGCACAAAAACCGCCATGCTGGAATCCCGATTTCTTGCTGGCGATAGCGATTTGGCGCGAGAATTTCGAAAGCAGTTTCGTTCAAGATGCGTCGAGGGACATGAGCGCGAATATGTCGAAATGCGTATGCAAGATCAGGTCGCCCGCCACAACAAATTCGGCGACAGCGTGTATCTACAGGAGCCCAATCTAAAGAGCGGATGTGGCGGATTGCGCGATTATCAAAATCTGCTTTGGATGACCTACTTCAAAGAGGGCTCGCTGAGCACTAACCAGCTCGTGGGCAAAGACTGGTTGAGCGAAAGCGACCAGCGACGGATCGAGCGAGCTTACGATTTCCTCCTGCGCTTGCGCACGGATTTGCATTACGCCACCGAGCGCGCCACCGACATACTGCACATGAACCTGCAGGAACAAATCGCAAGACGGCTCAATTATTCTCCCCGAAACGGACAGCTCCGCAGCGAGGCGCTTATGCGGGATTATTACGAGCACACGCGAAATATCTTTCGAGTGACGGAACGTATCACGGAGCAATTTGTGAGCGGATATGTCACGAACAAAACACGCGCTCTTTTTAGTTTTCTGCCATTAGTACGAGCGGACAAAACTCCGATCGGCGACTCTTTCTTTGTCCGGAACAAACAATTGTATCCTGCGCGGCGCGATGTTTTTCGCAAAGAGCCTGAGCAAATGATGCGGGCATTTGAGCTTGTGCAGGAGCAGAACCTCGATCTTAGCCCGGACCTGGCGGATTTGCTGAGCAGAAGCCTCCGCCACGTCACCCGTACCTATCAGTATGCACGCGGCCCACGCGAGATCTTTAAATCGATTCTATCGCAAAAAGGCATAGTAGGTGGCGTTCTGCGAATGATGCATCGGGTCGATTTTCTCGGGCGTTACATTCCCGAATTCGGTCAGCTCACCTGCCTGGTGCAACACGAGTTTTTACATCGCTATACAGCCGACGAGCACACATTGGTATGCATCGATAAACTCGATGCACTCACGGAGACGAATGATCCGAAATTGGTTGCTTATCGAAATATTTTTGAGCAACTCGAGGACCCGCTGGTTCTCTATCTCGCGCTTCTTTTGCACGACAGCGGCAAAGCCGTGGGCGCCAGGCCACACTCTGAAGGAAGCGCGCTCTTTGCCCAGCGAGTCGCTGCCCGTTTGCAGCTATCAACCGAGCAGCGAAAGTCGCTCATCCTCCTGGTTGATCATCATCTTACGCTCTCCAGGATCGCGCAGCAGAGAAATCTGGATGACCCAGCAACTGTGACGGAGTTCGGCCACATCGTGAAGCATCAGAGAAACCTGAACGCGCTAATGCTGCTTACCTTGGCTGATGGTCAGGGGACAAGTCCGGAAGCGTGGTCGGATTGGAAAGAGTCCCTCGTTTGGCAATTGTTTCACGAGACGTCGCGCTATCTGGCCGACCGGAAGTCTTACTTCGACCAAACAAGAATTGAGCGCGACAGCTTGCAGAGTGCCGTATCCGAGAATCTTTCTCAGGACTACGCAGAGGAAATTGAAGCGCACTTTGAGTTCATGCCAGATCACTATTTTCGCGCAACTGATCTGCCCGAGATTATCGAGCACTTGAAATTGTTCCGGTCGTTTCTCGAGAATGTTTCCCACTCGGGAGAGTCTCCGCTGGCTGCAGCAATCAAATGGAAGGTTATGCCAGAGCAGGGACACAGCGTCGTCACTTTCTGCACGTGGGAGCGTGAACGGTTGCTGGCAAAGGTCGCAGGATCGTTCTCCGTTGTGCCGTTGAACATTTTGAGTGCCGACATTTTTCCGCGCGGCGACAACGTAGTGCTGAGCATTTTTCGCGTGTGCGACACGAAAGGTCGCCCCGTCACTCACCGGCGCGACTTCGAGTTGGTGGAGCAAACTTTGCGACGGGCCTTCGAAGATGAGGGCTTCGATTTCCTGCCATTAATTGAAAAGGCAAAACGCCAGAGCCGCCGTTTCGCGGCGGCAATTGAATTTCCGACGCGCATTGCCATTGATAACAAAACGCATCCGACTTACACGCTCATTGAGATCCAGGCGCCGGACCGGATTGGTTTACTTTACGACGTGCTGAGCTGCCTCGACCGCGAAAATGTTTTGATCCCGCTGTCTCGCATTAATACCCAGGCCGGTGCCGCGATTGATACCCTGTACGTGGTGGACGGGTCTGCCCATACCAAGATCACGGATTCCACCCGCATCCGGACGATTCAGCAGCATCTAAAGAGCACAGTCCTGAGTGGAGGCGCTGCGAAATCGCAGTAGAAAACCCGAGCGCCTTTCTGTTTTGCTGCGAATTGTTCTGATCTCATGAATGCTCTGATTCTCGCAGCCGGCTACGCAACGCGCCTCTACCCAGTGACTCTCGACGAGGCGAAACCGCTTCTCGTAGTCGGAGGCAAGCCGATTATCGAATGGGTGGTGGACAACCTTGCGGGCATTCCTGATCTGGAAACAATTTACGTGGTCACAAACGACAAATTTGCGGATGACTTCGAGGCGTGGAGCGAGCGCTATCAGAATCGACATCCGGAATTCAAATTTAGAATCATCAACGACGGCTCTACGAGCGATGAAGATAAGCTCGGTGCAATCGGCGATATTAATCTTGTCGTCACGCGCGAGAACTTGACCCAAGGCAGCCTCTTGATCATTGCCGGCGACAACCTGTTTACCGAATCGCTGGCGAATTTTGTGGACTCCGCCAGGGGGACTGACGCAACGGTTGCGGTCTATGACGTCGGTGACCTCGAGGCGATCAAGAAGTACGGTAACATTACTGTTGATGCTGAGGGAATCATTACCCGGTTTGAGGAAAAACCGAAGAAACCTCGAGGTACCCTGGCTGCGATCGCTCTTTACTATTATTCGCCTGCAGTTGTGTCTCTGTTAACGACGTATCTTGCGGCAGGCAATAATCCCGATCAGCCAGGGCGTTTCGTGCAATGGCTCTACACGCGCAAACCGGTAAAGACGTTTCAGATCAAAGGGAAGTGGCTTGATATCGGAAGCAAAGAGACGCTGGAGAACGCAGACAGGATACTCGCCAACGTTAACACGTGAAGATCAATGACGAAGCTCGAATGACGAATGACGAAGCAATGACGAAATCCGAATCGCGAAAATCCGGCAACTGCCGTTTTGTGATTGTGTAATTCGGGCTTCATTCGGCATTCGACATTGGTCATTCGTCATTTAAGCCGTCCTTCATCAAACTCAATCAGATCGAAATAAGTCCGTATGTCCTTGCGAGCTTCGCTGCCGCCGGCCTCTTTGAGAAAATGCAGGAACCGCGCCTTTTTGGCAGCGGTGTCGGGATGCCGGGAAATCATCGCCTGATTCCATTGCTCAATCTCTTCGGGCGAATGTTGCGCTCCGTTTTTCCGCACCCACTCTAGAATCGCCTCATCGTCGTCGAACCTGTTGGCGGTCTCTTCGAATGCATCACCGTCGAGCTTGAGGAACGCGAGAAAATGCTTATCGAAGCCAACGGACTTGTAGTTGTAACCGTCGAGTAGTCCTTTCCGGTGCAGTCTGGCCTTGTCGATCAGACGCGGCAGATGCACGTAGCCGCCCAATCTGTCATACGGACTGCGCGGATGCAGTCTTTGCATCGACAGGATTTGTTTTTAAGTCGCTGGCAAAGGGTGAGGCGCGGCCTCCGGAAAATGGGATGCCGGAACACTCGCCACCGCCGGCTCTTGTTCCTGTAGCAATTCTCCCTGTGTGAGACCGGCCTGTCCGATCACTAGCTGACCGGAAAACATTCCACCTTTTTCCACCGTAATCGCCCTTGCTGTAACGTCGCCTTCCAAGGCGCCTTTTCTATCCACCGTGACCGTTTGAGCAATGATCTCTCCCGACATTCTCCCCTTGATCTCGATGCTTTCGGCACGAACTCTGCGGAAGCAATGAATGTCGGCCTTGCGTTCCACGATAATGTGCCGTGCGCTGATCCGACCGGGAATCTTGCCCGAGTAGTTGATCGTCGCGGTGTCGTCGCAATGGAGATTTCCGCGGAGCCTGCCTTCGACTAAGGCCGAGCGGCAAACCACACTGCTGCTGCCCAGATCACCTTTGCCGGTCAAGTGTACGTCGCCCCGTGTTCGAATGCTTCGGCTGAAACCACTGGTGATTTTGTAGTCGCGCAGATCAATATGCGCGCTGCAGGCCGGGCAAATTGTGGAAGTGGCCGCGCCACAGACCTGCTGTTTCCGGTTACATTCGAAACATTCGATAATCGAGCTGCGTTGTCGTTTCCAAAAATCCTCGAATCTGCCCAAGATGGAGGAACTCTCCGGCGGGGGCGCTTCTTCTCTTGTCCGCAGCTTCAGGCCAGGTTTTGGGCCGAACGGAGAAAATGAGCGGCCACACTGGCGGCAGATTGAGCTTTTGGCCGCCGCATATTCCATCTGCTTGAAGCCACAATGCGGGCATTCCGCACTGACTTTTACAGGCGACGGATTGGCCACTGGACCCTAAGCCAAGATCCTTTCTTTAAGCGCGCGCTCCAAAAGCTGCTTTGATGGGCTCGCTGGGCCGCACAACTTCAGGACGCGGTGGGATCGCCTTTGCGGAAATCGCTCCGCTGGTGACTTCCGACTTGCCAATGAAAGTCGCCCCCTCTTCGATGGTGAGACGCGCTGCCTTCAAATCTCCCTGCAACACGCATTTGGATTTTAGCTCGCAGCGCTCGGCCACGGTGATGTTGCCGTGCACCTTGCCATAGACCGTGATCGATTTGGTTTTGATTTCACCCCGAATGTCAGCGTTTTCACCAATCGTTAAAACGCCGTCAGAGTTAATTTCCCCTTCGACTTTCCCGTCGATGAGTAGTTCTTTTTGGAACTTGATCGAGCCTTTGATTTCGACATCGCTCGACAGGATGTCTTTGCCACCATGATCTGCCATAGGTTTTGGAGTTGGATTATCGATTATTGTTGGTATTTCTGGTTCTTCGCGACTCGCAGGATGATTGTTGTCATCTGTATCCGGATACCGTGGTTCTTCTCTAACCGGCGGCATCGGCTTTTGCGGGACGAATCTTTTGAGCATCTAGTAGATTGTGACACTCGTCGATACCTGTCAACGGATTCTCGTTCGTGATTGCAAAGTTTTTGTCGTCCTATCGTGCAATCGCGACCCAATAAAGTTTGCACGCCGCGTTCTGCGCTGAAAAAATCAGGAACGGCGGCACCTGGCCGGGCGTTCGATCCAATACGCGGCACAGCGAGTGCGGAGGCAATCCGCGGTTTAGGATTGCTGCGGAATTTTGCGCCACACGTTCGGAATCGTACGCAAAAACCCACGCCGCCTCACGTTTCTTGAGAATTTCGCGAGCTTCTTGCAAATCCTCGCAAAGGAAAAATCGCGCGCTGTCTTCAATACCGCTTAGACTTTCATGCGAGCTTCCCGCTACTCCAGGCTGTCCCGACCAATAGGCAATCGAGGGCGAAAGCCACCACGGCGCAAGGAACGGTTGCGTCTCCGATGATTGCAAATTGAGTGCAACGTCGCGTATTTGCGCCGATTCATTCCGCTGTTCCACACGACTAACAAATTGGAGTTCGCCTAGCCAAATCCTTTCGTCCCAATCGCGCAAAATAGGAAAGAGCGATAGCACAAATGCGATCCAAACTGCCGCGCGCGATTTGATTGGCTCGAGCAAAGCCGGAAGCGCAAGGGCAAAAATCAATACCAAAAAATACCCCCAGCGCGCCTGCCAAATCGTTAGAGCGTAGGTCGTAACAAGAAGCACGAGAACGAAAGCTGGCGTCGTGAGCTCATTCTTGCGGCTGCTCCGGGCTACGCTGTGCCAAATCAACAGAGGCGCGACGAGAAGAAAATACCCGCACCACCGCAACCAGATCGGGTTTGCCGGTGAGACG
>Ga0137358_10001391_pt1 | contig 13030 bp, 9 predicted proteins | sample Mad1_20_16metaG_FD_105551 | JGI IMG/M metagenome (GOLD analysis project Ga0137358, IMG submission 105551) | Vadose zone soil microbial communities from Angelo Coast Range Reserve, California, USA - Mad1_20_16 metaG | ecosystem: Environmental > Terrestrial > Soil > Vadose zone | place: USA... | reverse complement strand
CGGCGAATCGCCAGCTGCAATTGCCGCTGATAGTGCGCGCGCGTGCCGGTGATGCGGCTCGGGACGATCTTGCCCGTTTCGGTGATGTAGCTCTTGAGCGTCGTCAGGTCCTTGTAGTCGATCTGCTTGACGTCATCGGCCGTGAATCGGCAAAACTTCTTGCGACGGAAAAAACGTGCCATATGATGCTCCCCTTACCTTGCGCCCATGGGCATGTCGTCGTCGTCGCCATCGTCGCCGAAGTCGTCGTGACGGCGTGCATTCTCATCGGGCGCACGCGCCATCGGCGAGGCTTCGGTGACCGCTTCGTCCATCTTGACCACCAGATTGCGCAGCACCGCATCGCTGAAGCGGAATGAACCCGTGAGTTCCGCGAGCGTCTTCTGATCGCATTCGATGTTGAGAAGGATGTAGTGCGCTTTGTGCACCTTGGAAATGGGGAATGTCAGCTGCCGCCGTCCCCAATCCTCGAAACGATGGACCTGACCGCCGCCGGCAGTGATGATGCCTTTGTAGCGATCGATCATCGCAGGAACTTGCTCGCTCTGGTCCGGATGAACCAGGAGCACGATTTCATAATGCCGCATTGTAGGCTCCCTAAGGTTGTAGCCTCCCGTTGCGAGCGGTGAGGCAAGGAGTGGTGCCGAGGCCGGCGAAAAAGAGCGCGAAGGATACGCGGTGGAGTCGGGGTAGGTCAACCGCCCCGTTGCCGCCGGGCCTCGAACAGCGCCACGCCGGCTGCAACTGATACGTTGAGGGACTCGACCTGGCCGGCCATGGGGATGCGCACCAGGAAGTCGCAGCGTTCCCGGGTCAGGCGCCTCATCCCGCTGCCCTCCGCGCCCAGGACCACGGCCAGGCGCCGGTTGAGATCGGCGTGATACAGGGTCTCGGGGGCTTCTCCCTCCGTCCCTACCACCCAGATTGCCTGCTCCTTGAGCAGGTCCAAGGTGCGCGCCAGATTGGTCACGCTCGCCACGGGCACGAATTCGGCGGCACCGGCGGCCACTTTGCGCACCACGCCGTCCACGGCGGCGGACCGGTCTTTGGGGATGATGACGGCATGAACCCCGGCCGCGTCGGCGGTGCGCAGACAGGCGCCCAGATTGTGCGGATCGGTGACTCCGTCGAGCACCAGCAGCAAGGGATCACCACGGATTTGACTTAATTCCGACACCAGGTCGTGTTCGTCCCACGGTCGCAGCGGCCGTACCGCCGCCACGGCGCCCTGATGCGCCACGTCGCCCACCAGCTTGGCCAGCGATTCGTTGTGGACGGCTTGAATGCGGACACCCACCGCACGGGCTCGCTCCTTCAGATCCCGTGCCCGGGCATCGTCGCGGGGCTCGGCCATCCACAATTCCAGCAGCCGCTCGGGCGCCTTGTCGATGACGGCGCCGATGGCATGGAGGCCATAGACGAAGTTGCGCTTGGGGTCGGCCACCGGCGGTCAAACGGGCGGTCAGCCGCGCCCGCCACGCCCACCGCCGCGACTACCGCGACTCGAACCGCCGCCACTACCGCTGCCGCCGCCACCGCCACCGCCGCTTCGACCACTGCTGCTGCCACCGCTGCCGGCGCGCCGCGAGCTGCCGCCCCGCCCCGCCCCGCCGCCGCGACGAGAGCGGCTCTGCGCGCCCCCAACTCGCGGTGCGCGCACGGTCCCGTGCGACACCGCCGCATCCGGGTCGAGCAACTCGAAATCGATCTGGCGCTGCGTCAAATCGACGCGGCTCAAGCGTACGCGCACTTCGTCGCCCATCTGCCAGCGTCGCCCCGTCCGTTGACCGACGAGGCCCATGCCGCCGCTGTCGAGCTCCCAGTAATCGCCGGGTATGGCCGAGATGTGAACCAGACCGTCGATGGGCATTTCCTTGAGCTGCACGAACAGACCGAACTCGAGGGCGCTCGAAATGGTGGCATCGAAAGTCTCGCCCACTCGCGGCTGCAGATACAGACACTTGAGATAGCCCATGACGTCGCGCGCCGCTTCGTCCGCGCGGCGCTCCCGCTGCGAGCTCTCCAGCCCAAGCGTCTGCAAGTCGGCGATGCTGTACTTGTGCCCCGACGAGGTGTTGTGGAGCACCGCCGCCTTCAGTGCACGATGCACCAGAAGGTCGGGATAGCGGCGTATCGGCGAGGTGAAGTGTGCGTACTCCTCCAGTGCAAGACCGAAGTGACCGATATTGGTTTGCTGGTAGACGGCCTGGGCCAGCGAACGAATCACCAGTCCCTCGAGCAGCAGCCCGTCGGGTCTCGCTGTCAGGCGCTCGACCAATTGGCGAAACTCGCGCGGCGTCGGTTTTTCGGAAAACGTGGCGCCCACCTGCAACGCGTGCAGCACTTTCTGCAGTTCGGTGACCCGCTTGTCCTCGGGCTGGCCGTGCACTCGAAACAGGCTGCCGGCCTTGGCGGTGCGCAGCGCCACCGCCGCCTCGACATTCGCTGCGATCATGCACTCTTCGATCATGCGGTGCGCGTCATTGCGCGTGACGGCGAAAAAACCGTCGATCGTGCCTTTGTCGCCGATCCGGGCCTTGACCTCACCGCCCCGAAAGTCCAACGCACCGCGCGCATCGCGTGCGGCTTTGAGTGCGCCGTAAACGGCGTACAGACTTTGCAGCGAAGTGCACACCTCCGGTGTAAGCGCGTCGCGAGCGACGGCATCGATGGCGGGGCCCGGAGACTTATCCCCCGTCAAGGTGCTGAGGTAGCTCCAGGCCTGATCGTAGGTCAGACGCGCATGCGAGCGGATCACCGCCTCATGAAACTTTCCGCGCGATAGTTTGCCGGTTTTGCTGACGCGCATGTCGCACACGAACGCCAGTCGCTCGACGCGCGGCATGAGCGAGCACAGATGATTCGACAGGTGCTCGGGCAACATCGCAAGAACCCGGTCGGGGAAGTACACCGAGGTCGCGCGTGCGCGCGCCTCCATGTCCAACTTGCTGCCGTAGCGAACGTAGTGGCTTACGTCGGCGATGGCGACCACCAGGCGCCAGCCGCCGCCGCGCACCGGCTCCGCGAATACCGCATCGTCGAAATCCTTGGCGTCCGCGCCGTCGATGGTGACCAGCGGCAGTTCACGCAGATCCTCCCGGCCGGCGCGGTCCTCAACGCGTACGTCGGGCGGAAACAGGTTTGCCTCGTGCAGCACGTCGGGCGGAAACTCTTCGGGCAGGTCATGGCGCAGGATCGCGAAGCGAGCCGCCAGATCCGACGGCCGCACGTCGTCGAGCACCTCGATCACACGGCCGTGCGCCGCGACGTCGCCCTGCGGACGCCGGGTGATCTCGACGATCACGTTGTCGCCATCGTGCGCGCCATGGGCGAAGCGCGCGGCCACATCGACAGAGTACCAATGACCGGGGTCCTCCGGTTCGACGCGTCCCATGCCTTGCACCGCATGCCAAATCCCGCCGATACGCTTTGGCCCATCGCCCGTACGGCGAATCAGGCGCGCGATGCGGCGTCCGCGGTCGTTCATACCGACGGCCAGCACTTCGACCCGGTCGTTGTGCATCAGAGTGGCCGTGTCGGCCCGCGCCAGCGCCAGCGGTGCGGAGCCGTCGTCCGGCAGCACGAGCACATCGCCATTGGCGCGCCCGCGGACGCGCCCGGCAACCCGCTCGCCTTCTCCGGCCGCGGCGAATCCGCTCGGGCCCTCGATGGCCTGGCCGTCTCGCACCATGGCTGCCAGGCGCTTTGCCAAAGCATCGCGCTGCTGGTCGGTATGGAGGCCGAGGCGCTTGGCAAGCCGCGCAGCGGTCAGCGGCTCGGGAGCCTCCGATAAATGCTTGAGCAACAACTCGCGGCTCGCGATGGGATCCGCGTAACGCAGCTTCTCGAATTCCAGGTTCGGGTCCTCATCGCGCCAATCGGCCGGTTGGGCCGGCGCGGCGTCCGTTGATGTTGGGCGGCGCGAGCCTCGGGGACCACGTCGTGTCATAGGGTATCGAAGCCTTAAGCTGATTTATGGGGGGCATGAGGGTAGCAGCTTTGTGAACGGCCGGGCGCTTTACCCGGCACCGCGAGCGAGCGCCGCCTCGGCCCGAGTTTGGGAACGCAGCGCCAGCCAATAATAGGCCGGCGAGGTCACGAGCAGGCCGACTATCCAGGAAAGATCGATGCCGCCGATGGCGCGCGCGACCGGGCCCGTGTACAGGGCCGAGGCGATGAAGGGAATCTGCACCAGGATGCCCACGCCGTAGCAGGTCACCGCGGCGATGTTCACCCGACCGTAGATGCCGCCGTCCTGGCGGAAGAACGACGCGACGTCGTAGACACCATGCCGCAACAGGTAGTAGTCCACGAGATTGATGGCGGTCCACGGCACGAGAACATAAAGCAACAGCAAGATGAAATGCTCGTAGTTGACCAGGAACTCCGCCTTGCCGAGGATCGCTCCCATCAGGGACAGTCCGAACAGCACCAAGGACATGACGGTTCGCGCCTGCGGACCGGGCGACCATCGAGGCAACAGCGTCTGCCCGAAGGTCATCGCGGACAGCGCTCCGCAATAGAGGTTGATCGCATTGGCCGCCGCGATGCCCACTGAAAAGACGATCAGCACCAAGGGCGCAATGCCCCGCGTCAACTCCGCCAGCCCCGCGATCAGGTTGCTGCCGCGCGGCGTCGCAAGACCGACCATCGCACCCAGCACCATCGGCAGGAACGACCCCAGAGTGCATCCCCAGTAACTTGCCCAGAATGCCGGTCGGGCACCCGTCGACTCGGGCATGTAGCGCGAATAGTCCGACACATAGGGGGCATACGCGATTTGCCACAGCGCCGCCGCGGACACCGTTCCTAGGAAGCCGCTCCAGGTATTGGTATTGCGTTGCAGGAAATCCGCGGGCAGTCCGTGAACCTGGACGATCCAGTACACGGTGAGCAGGAGAACCGCACCGGACAGGTACGTCATCCAGCGGGTGTAGGCATGAATGAGGTCGTAGCCGTAGATGGCCGCGATGACGCTCAAAACACCGACCAGCGCGATGCCGGGGACGTCGGATGCACCGCTCGCGAGGCTCGCCAGTGCCTGACCGCCCATAACCAGGTTCGACGCGAGAAAACCGACGTACATTGTGATCACGATGCCCACGACCAGCAGCGAGCCCAACGAGCCGAACTGTCCCCGGGTTTGAATCATTTGCGGCACGCCCAAGGTGGGGCCCTGTGCGGCATGCAGCGCCATGAACACCGCGCCGACCAGGTTGCCCACGGCGAGCGCGGCAACCGCCCAACCGAAGGGCAGCCCGAATACGGTTACCGCGAGTCCCCCGGTAACGATGGTCAACAGCATCAGGTTCGAACCGAACCACACGGTGAACAGATCGCGCGCCGTTCCATGGCGCTGCTCGCGCGGAATGGGCTGAATCGTGGTGATCTCGAGACGTGCCGGCTGTTCGCGTTGTGTCATGTTTTTTTTCCCGCGCCTGGTGGCAGGCGATTACAGTTCGATGCCGGCGGACTCGAGCGCAGTGCTCAAGGACGCAAGTTGCGCGGTGTAATGCCGCCACTGCGCCACCGAGGAGTCGTATATCGGACGCCGCACCTGCGATGCGCTCGCGGTGGTGGTGGCGGACGGATTGCGATGAAATTCAGCGCAGGCATCCTCCCAGTCGAGGCCGCAGAACTCGAGCAGCTTGCGCGTCTCGTCGATCTGGTCGGCGACCAGATTTTCGTAATTGAGCGAATACACGGCTCCCGGCATGACGGCACTCCAATGATCCATGAGCTTGCGGTACGCGATGTAGTACTGAGCGATCTCATCAAGGTCGTAGGAAAACGGGTAGCCATCCTTGAACAGCGTCTTGTACATGGCGTAACCTGCGGCCATCGGATGACGAGTCAGGTGCACGATCCTGGCGTCAGGCAGTGCGCGCCGGATCAATCCGCAATAAAGATAATTGAGAGGCATCTTGTCGGTAAAGCGGCCCTCGGCGACCACCGCACGCGCGCGAGAGAGATACTCCCGGCCCAGTGCGGCGAAATCCACGTGGGCGGACCGAGCCACCAGTTCGCGGCGCGGGAGATGCTCCTTGCCGTTCTCGCTGCGCACCCGCGAGACCAGAGAGAGAGCAAAGTCGTTCAGCTCGCCCGCCGACCGGACCTGCGAATGGCTGCTCAGAATCCGATCCACCAAGGTGGTTCCGCTGCGCGGCAACCCCACGATGAAAATAGGGGCGCCCGGCTCAGGGGCGGCGTGCGTATGGACGCCCCCCGTATACACGGAGTCCGTAGCGACGGCCGCCGGAAACGCCTCGATGATCCAATCCACCGTCGACACGTCGTTGGCCACGTCGTAGCGCAGGTTTTCGCGGCGCTTCGTCGCGCCCTGCCGCAGTTCATCGAACGATTTCCGGTAATCGCCGAGATCCTCGTATTCCTTGGCAAGCGTATAGCGGATTTGCACTTCGCTGCGCCAGTCCGCAAAACCCCGCGCCGCCAAGCGCTCGAGTTCGGCAACGTGATTGCGGTCGGCAGTCTGCGTGCGCAGGTCGGAGCGGTTCTTGTAGGCCTCGAAATCTGCGGGCCGCAATGCGATGACGCGGTCGTAGTCCGCTTCCGCGTCTGTCAGTCGGCCGAGGAAACGGCGCACGGTTGCCCGGTTGAAAATGAAATGTGCATTGTCGGGCGCGAGGGTGGCGGCTTGTTCGAAGGCCTTGAGCGCGGTGTGCTGGTCGCCCATGAAACTGAAGAAGCTGCCAAGGGCATCGAGCAGCAGCGGATCCGTCGTCGTGCCCGCCAGCGCCGTCTCCGCCGCCCCGCAGGCTTCGTCCCGGCGCCCAAGCGCCAACAGGCACTGTGCCCTGGTCAGCAACCCCTGCGGCATGCCGGGGTTCGCGAGCAGCACGCGATCGATTTGCGTCAAGGCGTTCGGCCAGTCTCGCGCCCGCATCAATCGAACCGCCTCGCGGCAAGGGTCGATGGCCATGGTGCTCACCGGCGCGGCATCCGCGGAGTCCGCGACGTCCGTGTGCGGCGCAGTGCCGCCGCGGGCGGCGCCATGCCGGGAATGTAGTTCTCCGAGATCAGCTCCCGGCAATGCCGTTCGAAGACTTCGGCAAGGCGAGTCTTTCTGAGCTGCTTCGAAGTGGCGATGCCCATCCGCAGAGGCGGCGGGTCGCCCGCCAGGGCCACACGATGCAGCCGACGGCCGTCGAGCGCGACGTCGGCCCGCGGTCGTACGTTGGCGAGGGTGTAGCCGAGGCCATTCGCGACCATGCTGCGCACCACCTCGAACTTGGACGAGGACCACGCGATGTTCGGCTTCAGGCGCTCGCGGATAAAAAGTGCGAGGAAGTACTCTCGACTCATGGGCAGATCAAGCAACACCATGGGCAGCGCCGCCAGTTGGCTGAGTTTGACAGTGCGCTCGCGAGCGAGCGGATGCGAGGCTCCGAACAGAGCATAAGGCGGCAGACTGGCGAGGGGCAAGAAATCCACGTCATCGGTGATCTGCAGATCGTACGTGATGGCCAACTCGATCTGCGCTTCCCGAAGACTGGCGAGCAGTCCTTCCTGATGGTTTTCCTGGGTACTGACTTTCGTATCCGGGAACGACTTTAGAAAGGATTGCACCAGTTCTGGCATCACGATGGGCGCAAGGGTGGAGAACCAGCCCACCGACAGTTCGCCGCGCATCTGATGGCTGATGTCGGCCGCCGCCGAATACAGCCCCTCCGCGTGCTTCAACAATTGCTTGGCTTCACGCAGCAAGGTTCGCCCCGCCGGCGTCAGCGACAGACCCTGCGCGTGGTGGCGCAGGAACAACTGCACATTCAGTTCGCGCTCGATATGCGATATCGCAGTCGAGATGGCGGGTTGCGAAATGCTCGCGCGCTTCGACGCCAGGGTGATGCTGCCGGTTTCAGCGGCGGCGATGAAATAGGCCAACTGCCGGAGGGTGAACTTCATCCGTAGGGGGGTGATCCGTAGGGGGGTGCCGTCATGGATTGCCGGGCACGCCGAAAGTGGGTGCCTCGCCGGGGTTCAAGGCGCGGCGCACGTAGTCGTCGATCTGCGGAGCGTAAATGATCCACAACGCCGTCAAGGCTGCGATGGGATCCGCGTCGCTCCAATCGACCCGCAGGTCGACGATGGGCCACGACACCTCGCGCACCACCAACAGTCCGGCCGAGTGAACCGGCCCGGCTTCTCCTCCGCGCTGCGCGCCGGCTCGCAATGCCTCGAGCAGGCGTGCTCCGAAATGCCCCGATGCGGCCTCGAATGCGGCCACCATGGCGACGGGAACATCAGCGCTAGCGAGAAGGTTGCCGGCTGCGGCGCAGTCGGCGCCCAGCGCGATGCCTGCCGTCCCCAGTGCCTGCGATCCGGTATGCGTTGCGGGTGGTCCGGTCCGCCCCATCACCAGAAGTTGTCGATACGCGGCGTGCGGCGTGGACTTGAGCGCCAGGCCAAGAGCCGCCTCGGCCGTCGCCCCGGCCGCCAACGTCCGAAGTATCTGCGGGCCCAAAGCGGGATCGGTGATGTTCTGCGTCGCCACCACGCCCGCGCCCGCCTGCGCATGGACGCACCGCGCCGCCACGGCGGGCGACGACGATGCGATGGCCATCCCGAACAACTGCGCATTCGGCGAGCGCGCTACCAGGGAAAATGTCACGATTCGGTCCGCCTTAGGTGTTCGCGGCGGCGTCGGGGATCACGGCGATCACATCCACTTCGACCAGCCATTCCGGACGCGCAAGTCCCGCGACCACGATGCCGGTGGAGACCGGGTACACGCCTTTGAGCCATCGCCCGATGGTGCGGTACACCGGCTCGCGGAACCGCGGATCGGTGAGATAAATCGTCACCTTGCAGATGTGCTCCAGCCGGGCCCCCGCCTCGGACAGGAGCTGCTCGATGTTGGCCATGGCCTTGTCCGCCTGTGCCGCGGCGTCGCCAACACCGACATTGACCGCCGTATCGAGATCCTGCCCCACCTGACCGCGGACGAAGACCGTGGTGCCCCGGGCCACCACGGTCTGGCACAGATCGTTGTCGAGCTTTTGCTCCGGATAGGTATCGCGGGTGTTGAATTTACGGATTCGGGTGTGCATGGACGACTCCATACTAAGAAGGCGCGGCAATGCGCAATGAATTCCTGCGCCATCGGGCCGGGGGGTCGTCCGGCCACAGTTGCGATCACCAGCCGGCTGTTCTTGACGGGATTCGACAAGGCTGCGCCCGGCGAAGGCGTCGGAGATGTGCGCCTGATCCTCGCGCAGTACGTTGACGCAGAACACGCCGTTCTGCAGCAGCGCATCCGCCACCGGGCTCAAATGATGAATGCACACCAACAGCGTCGGGCGCGGCGTATCCGCGGACACCGAAACCATCGCGGAGACGGTGATCCCATGCCTGCCCGCGACGCCATCCGTCGTGACCACATTGACGGTGCACGCCGCGTAGCTCATCCCGAGCAGAAACTGCTGCCTGAGCGGACCCATATTGGACGCGGACTCCGCCGCCGGCATCGCAGCCGCCATCGCCGGCCTACGCTGCCGCTTCGGCGGCGCCGGCAGCCGGTTTGGGTTTGAGGCCCATGACTCGTTCGGAAAGGCCGGCCGCTTTGCGCACGAAATCGAGAGGCCCGTCCCAGTCGAAATTGCGGTAGACGGCCGCGAGGTGCGCATATGGCGGCGCCTGCGCGAACAACTGGAACGTCAGGCGGTGGCCCGCGTAGTCCGAATTGAGCAAGTCGCGGGCGAACGCCAATAACTTACGCCGGTCGTCGGCGACCCAGTCCTCGTTGACGGTGTAGTACTTGTCGAGCCACGGCTTGGTCTCCGGCGATTCGAACGCGGCCCGATCGGGCGTCACGCAAATCTGGCCCCCGCACAGCTCGCGCGCGATGTGCATCATTTCGTGGAGTTGCGAGCACGCCAGCACGCGGCCGGTGTACAGCAGCGACTGATTCGGCATGAGCAGACCGGCCGGGCTTCTTTCGGCCATCGCGATCGAGGCGGTCAAATGAGCGTTGATTCCCTCGCGATAGACGGCGAGCTGGGAGAGCTTTTCTTGCACCGCCTGCTGCTTGTCGAGGCCGGTCTGCCGGGTGTTGAACAGAGCGGCGCCGATCATCATGTCCGCCATCTTCAAATTCCGCTGTACGAAGGCGAACGCCGAATAGCGGTGCACCGTCGCCCGGATGTACATCGCGGCTTTGGTGTGCCGATGGAAGAGCACGTTCTCCCACGGGATGAGCACGTCGTCGAAGATGACCAGCGCGTCGACCTCGTCGAATTTGTTCGATAGTGGGTAGTCCGCCGCCGGCGCGCGTCCCGCGAAGCCGGTGCGGCAGATGAACTTGATATTGGGCGAGCCCAAGTCGCAGACGAAGCCCACTGCGTAATCCGACATCGCGGAGTTGCCCCAATTGGCAATGGTGGGCTTGGTGAAGGCTTGATTCGCGTACGGCGCGGCGGTCTCGTACTTGGCGCCGCGCACGATGATGCCGGCGTCCGTTTCCCTGACCACATGCAGCAGCATGTCGGGGTCCTGCTCCTGCGGCGGCTTCGATCGGTCGCCCTTCGGGTCGGTGTTCGCGGACACGTGAAATGGGTCGTCCTTCAGCACCTTGTCGATGTGGCGGCGGATGTTGACGGAGAATTCGGGGTTCACTTCGTTGAGAACGTCCTGACCGTCGAACAGGGACCACATCTCACCCACTGTTTCATCGCCCACCCGGGTGACGACGCCGCCGATGTCGTCCAGCACAGTGTCGGTCGCGCGGCGCTTGTCCCACCAGTCCTGCTGGGTGCGCGGCAGTTTGTTCGCAATCGCGTTCCACTCGCCCGCCTCCTGATAGCTGAGGAATTCGCGCGACGAAGCCGCGTGCTGCATGTCGTAGATGCGCGCCCGGATGTCGATCAGCGGCTTCAGCGTCGGATTTCTGGTGACATCCTTGACGCGTTCGCCGTTGATGTACACCTCGCGGCCGTCGCGGATGGAATCGAGGTATTGCCCGCCGGTTCGGATCATGACGCACTCCACGGAACTCTTTCAGGCACGGCCCGCCTCCCGGCGGCCTTGAGGAGCGGTAATGATCGCGTATCGCCGGCTTAAGATAAACTAGCGAAAAATTGGCATTTGGTTTCGAATAACGGAAGCAGGAAGGGTCGCTCGGGCCGCACATGCGCGGCGCTCAGGGGTTTTGTGCGCTACCAGCGCGCGATTGCACGCCTGCGCGAGGCTGGACATGCATACAGGTTGTTAACAGCCGGCGCGCACCCGTGGGTGACTATGCCGTCGAGCAGGGCATCGAAAGCGACCGATGCGCTCGCGGGAAAATCGTGTCCAAAGGCCGCCAGCGATCGATTGACAAGGCCCGCCTGGGTGCGTAGATTCCTGCGCCTCGCGTTAGGCGACCCCCCTGCCCAGGTGGCGGAACTGGTAGACGCGCTGGTTTCAGGTACCAGTGGAGCAATTCGTGGAGGTTCGAGTCCTCTCCTGGGCACCAACACCCCTTCCGCAGCGTTTCGCCGCCGTTTCGCGGCAGTCCGTATATTCGTATATTTCTCGTAACCCATTGTTTTAATTCGCGAATATTGTCCACAACGGTTCGCACCCGTTCGTGCCTACCCGGGGCTGTCAGCGGATAAAATAGGGGGTAAAATCATGTTCGATTCCGTGAAGTTCGGTTCCTGAAGTGAGGTCCTGTGGCGCTGACCGACAAGGAAATTCAAGTCCTAAAACCTCAGGCCAAAAGGTATGAGGTCTTCGATGGCGAGGGACTGTACCTCCTCGTCCATCCGAACGCTACGCAGAGGGCGGCCGTGCTACAGCTACAGAAGACCTGAGTTTGTGGACTACGAGCAGCGGAAGCTGTCTCGAACCGTGCCCTGTCGTGGTGGAAGCGCGCAAAGGCTGGGATTCGGGCTGGTCCTTGCCTTGATAATCCCTCAGATCTGAGGTGTCTCAGAGAACTATTATAGTTGCAAATCGCGGCCCGATTACATGTTCGGCTGACGGTCAGGGGCTCCGAATCCGGTCGCGATGAAACTGACTGGTGCGATCGATGTCCATCCAGCGAGATTGAAGCGCACAACCGAGGACGGTGAGCCCGTAGACCCACGGATTACTAATCCTGCTGTCATGACCGCGGCCAGCGGCGCGCTTGAAATGGCGCCACCAGGCCATGGAATTAGCTTCGACCTGTCGCGATCACACGCGGAGGATCTTCTCACGGGATTTCACGCCGGCACGCAAGGCGTCGATCTCGGGACGCGACTGACTGATCTCGGCGATCTGCCGCATCAAAAGCTGCGACTGGCGAGAAACGCGGGGCGTCCTTGGACGGCGTGGCCGACACCGTCCGAACCCATCGCCGCGTGCGAAGATTACGACCTCCTTGCACCGGCTTGGGCGTGAAATCCTGGCAGATACCCACGAGGCGTTCGCCGGGGCTTGAGCGCGACGTTCAGTGATGTCGATGATCTTGGTCATCCTGCTCCGGTTCAGGTAACTGTAACCACCACACGAGATTGGGGCGTTTCGCCTCGGATGCGATGTCAGGATTGTCACAGGTATCGAAGCATTCAAGCCGGAAATCGAATCCGTTAAAAGGTGTCAGGAACTGACCGAATTCCTCCCAACTGTACTGTCGGCCATCGACCACCACGACCGGCGACCCATCGTCGCTCTCGTCGATTCGTCCGTTCACGGCGGTGCCCTTCACGTAGAGTCGGTTCTGACGGGTCCCGGAGCGCGGAAAATCCGACGAGCGAAGATAGCGGACCGACAGACCCGCCTCTATCTTGTTGACGAGCTTGTCATAGGCTTTTCTCACCGCCGTCTGCGGAGGCTCGAGAACGAAAAACTGGTATCCCCCGGGCGCACCGTCCACTAATTCGAACGCTTTGATACCAAGGCCGGTGCTCATATGCACGACAAAGTGGAAGATGTGCTTCTTGCCCGCGCAATCGCGGCAACTCAGCGGTTCGAAATCCACGGTCTCAAGCTCGGGCAGTCCCGCGCGAAGCATATACTCGCGGTTACAACACTCGGAACAGAGTTTTCT
>Ga0137358_10001384_pt1 | contig 13052 bp, 16 predicted proteins | sample Mad1_20_16metaG_FD_105551 | JGI IMG/M metagenome (GOLD analysis project Ga0137358, IMG submission 105551) | Vadose zone soil microbial communities from Angelo Coast Range Reserve, California, USA - Mad1_20_16 metaG | ecosystem: Environmental > Terrestrial > Soil > Vadose zone | place: USA... | reverse complement strand
TGGTTGAACGTCACCTTCGTGTCCTGGTTCGTCTTACCATCAATGGGCCGCGCACCGTCCGGGATCATGCCGTTGACTGAGTGGACGTCATGCCCTCTATCGGATGCGATGAAGTCGACCGTGTCGCCGGGCTTGACGCGCACCAGCTCGGGGTCGAAAACGAAAAAGCCCGTGGGGCCGCGATTCAGCTCTTTCACCTGGAATTCATCGGCACACACTGGGAACGCCATGAAGTAGGTCACGGCAAGGGCAATTGAACTAACAGTCTTTACCATCTAATTAGCCTCCTTCTTTTCTGGGTTGCTAGTGAGTCGTTCGGACAGACTCCTGAATAACCAGCAGTAGGCTGAACGACCGACTCCGCCCGCATCCATTTCGCCGTCACAGAGCGGCAAAGCACTATTTTTGTTTCGAGACAAACGATCCAGAAGGAAGACTTGGAACGGTAGCAAAGTTGGCCGGCAGATCGCCCGTCAGGCTCTCGAGGAATGCGACGATATCGCCGGTATCTGTGTCGCTGAGGGTCACACCCAACTGCAACCGCGCCATCACTTTCACTGCCTCCGGAAGCGTGGTCACCGACCCGTCGTGGAAGTAGGGCGCCGTCTTAGCGACGTTGCGCAGGCTTGGAACCCGGAAGACGTACAGGTCGTTAGGGTCTTTGGTCACGTCGAAGCGCCCCTTGTCAATGTTTGTGCTGCCCGTTGCTAACCAATAGTCTTCGACCACGCCGAATTTTTGGTACATGCCTGGTCCTCGACGCTCTCGCGATCACCTCGCCAGTGAATAATGTTCAACGCAGAGTTGAGGTTCGTCGGGGCGTTGCGCGGGTGCAGGCGCTGTTTCACGCCAATCGATGTCGGAAGAGCATCCGTCCCATATAAGGCGGGCTGATGGCAGCTCGCACAACTCATGTTACTATCCACTGTCAGCCGCGGATCAAAAAACAACTGTTGCCCGAGTGTCACGCGTTCTTTAGTAATGGGAGATTCCCGCGTTGCCATATCCTTGGGAAGCGGCTGGAAGAGTTCCTGCGCGCGTTTGAGCAGGATCACATCATCCTCTTCCACCGCCGGCGCGAGTGAGATTGCGAGAACCGCAGCAATACCTGCCCCACTGATGCACAGATTGGCCATCGAGCTCTTCATTGGTCTGAAATTCTCACCGGAATCTCATTGCGCCGAAACTGAGCTCACTTTTCGCTGCCTCAGTCTAGTTTCTCGGTAACCTTCTTGACCTGCTCGCCTTTCATAAGTGTGATATCGCCCATCGGTTTTCCCGCATCCAGCGTAGGCATCGCGCTCACCGCGCGATAGCCGCTGTTCGCCTTCGTGGAGGCCTCTACGGCTTTATCGAGATCCACCTTGGCCTTGGCCATTGCTTCGCTCTGTTCTTTGGCGTTTTTCAGGTCTTCGGCGTCCGTTATCTTCTCCGCCTTTTTGATGGCGCCCGTTTTATGATCGACGATGACTTCGCTAAAATCGCCGGCTCTCATGGTGTAGACGGATAGTTGGAGAGCACCGTCTTCGAGTTCGAACTTGCCTGAGATCGGTTTCCCTTCGCGCTCACTCGCCTTGAGCCCCTGATCAAGGGAGACGCTCGCCTCCGGAAGCGCCTTCGCGAGTGCACCCGAGTTGTCCTCTGCCCTGGAGGGCAGAGCGACAGCAGCGAGAATGCCTGTCACGGCAAGGGCAACGACGAAGTCCTTTCTCATTATGTAAGCCTTCATGATTGCTCTTTTAAGTGGTGTCGACTAATTCCGGTTTTGGGTTCATTGAAGGTGCTTACTCTAGTCATCATCGTCCTCTTCCTTCCCGACATTGATGAGCTTTCCATCTTCAGCGACTTTGATCTCGACCTTCTCGCCTCCAGACTTTTGGACTTCAGCCTCGTAATAAGTCTTGCCGTCTTTCGTTACCTTCGCGGTTTCGGTGACTGTTCCTCCTGCAAGATTGTCTTGAATCGTCTTCTGCACCGCAGTTGGCACGTCAGTCATCGCTACCTTTTGCTTGTTTTCGTCTTTATCCATACCCGCATAGACCAGGGCGCCAATTGTCCCGAGTCCAATGATGGCGGCGATCGTCGCAATAACTCTTCTGTTCATTCGAATGCTTCTCCTTTTCTTCCGGCTGCGATGTTTTTCGCGTCCAGTTTTTGTGAAGTGTGCCAGGATACGCCTACATTTCGCTGGCCGTTACTGAAGATATCCTGAAGAATTGTTAAGAATCTTAGCGGCTTTTCAGACCGCAAGGGGCATCCTCTAAAAGCCGCTGTGTCAACCGCGCCTGAAGCACTCGCGCGCTTGGAAATTCAGTCGCTGTGGCGCCAGCAGTTTTAAAGCTGCACACGCGGCGGTACTCAAGCCAAGCTTTCCACGGCAGCAGGGACCACCAATAACAGGTCGGCCAAAACACTGATCGTCGTCGGGCAAGGTCGGCGAACTAGCGCAAGAAATAATCCAGCACTGGCGCCGGCTAAGGCCAGTGGCATTAACGGACTCACAAACCCTCTCGCTGCCAGCCAAGAACTTACTCCAACCAAGGCCAGCACCGACCCTATCAATAAATAGATCGTATTCTTTCGTCCTAACCACACCGGAACTGTTAGCGTTCCGGCAGCCGAATCCCCTTCTATTTCGCGATAGTCGAACACCAAGCCGTTGATAATCAATACGAGGAGACACCAGACGAGAACCAGGCACTCCTTTCATCCGAAGCTTCTACCGCTTTCTACGCAGGGCCAGATTACCAAAATTCCTGCAATGACCCCAGTTGGTAAGAAGGATTTAATATAGGGAAGATCCTTAAGTCGAAATCTCAGTCGGAAGGACCGGCCAAGAGTAAGCCTGGAGAAAGGTAGTAGCGAAAACCAGTGCCAATACTAACCTCCATCGACCAGTTAATAACGGCCAAATGAGTAGCACGGCCGCAGATAGGAAAGCCAGGCCGATGCGAGCACCTCGAAGCTGCTGGGCTTTAGTGACGCGAACCGGGATATTCACTAGATCCGCCGGATCAGGATGCAAGCGATCCAGATTGTATACGAGTAAATAGCCAGCAAACCAAAGAGGGAGAGAAGAAAACGAGCTAATTTGCAGAATTCGGCATGCCGCCCAGCCGAGAGACGTGACCGCGGTTGCGCCGACTAGCTCAAGAAGATAGACCGTTACGAGAATCGATTGTATCCGTTGGATGTCCGCGAGCTTGCGTCCCACATGTCCGCCTCCGGGGGAACTCAAGAACAGAGTAAATGAGGAATCTGTAGGAACGTTATTGAAGATATCCTTAAGCATTTCTTCAGATTTTCGTGAACTTTCGTACCAAGAAAAAAGGTGTTAACATAAACGCGTCCGATTCGGGAGAACGTAGGATCGGCCAAGAAGGTTACCCTACTTGTCTTTATGGGGACGCAAATTCACCCGGACCGAAAGCGCTACTCTCGAAGTAGCCCAGACTGCAGCGCGAATACGCGATCGGCGCCTTCAAAACTCCGGATGTCGTGGGTGGCAAGCATCAACGTCGCCTGCCGCTCTTTACAAGATTGCACCAGCAAGCGTATCACTTCCCGGGCGTTCTCTTCGTCGAGATTTCCAGTTGGCTCGTCTGCGAGCACAAGCTTTGGATAATTAGCCAGAGCGCGAGCGATCGCTACACGCTGTTGTTCTCCACCACTGAGTTCGGTAGCACGGTGCAGAGTTCGGTCGCCCAGGCCAACTAAACATAGCAGCTCGTCAGCCCTGCGCAGGTCCAAACGGCCTGCGGCAATCATTGGTAACGCAACATTTTGGATAGCGGTGAGTTGAGGAAGGAGGTTGTAGGCCTGGAAAATGATTCCCACTTGGAACCTGCGCTATGAGGCTGCAGACCATAGTGAGAGATGAGCTATATTCTTGCCATCGACAATGATCTCACCCTGGTCAGGCCAGTCGAGTGCGGCCAAGAGATTGAGGAGCGTGGTCTTCCCCGCTCCGGAGGAACCGGCAAGGATGACGAACTCGCCCGGGTCGATCTCGAAAGAAATATTCAAAAGGGCCGGAACTGACAGCTGTCCGCGCCGATACGCTTTCGATACCGCCTTGACCTCAATAAGAGAACGATTGTTCATAGTCCGTCTTTCCTAAGTGCACGAGCAAGCGGACCGCGCACCAAGACCCAGACTGTCCTAACTGTGCCCGCAAAGATCGCCGCGAACGCCGCCAATATCACCATGCCAACAACAACTCCGTTGAAACGAGGCGTGACAGCTCCGATGTTCGCCAGCAGAGATGGCATTTCAAAGTGCCTAGGCGAAAAAGCTGCTGCTAAGAAGAAGCCGCTGGCAATGCCAGCAATCGCGATTATGAGTGCAGTGCCGAGAATCAGCGCTAAAAGATGAAATGGACGGAAGCCTACTGCGGCGAGAACTCCGTGGTAGAGCCGATCCTTATAGACGTCATGCAGGAGCGCAGCGACCACGATGCTCGCAAGAACCGCGGCCAACAGAGCGACAGTGCGAAAGAGTGTTAGCGTGAGCTGAAAATCACGTACATCGCGGAGGTATCGCGTATAACTCTCTTCGATGAAAACCCCCGTGTTCAGCCGGAATTGCTGGCGAATCTGGTCGGTGAGTGTGGGTACGTCATTCGGAGATTTAGCTATTACGAGCGCATCGGTAAGAGTAGGACGTGCAAAAATTTCCTCGCTTGTCCGCAAAGGAACGAAGACGCCGCTGGTCACAACCGGTGCATTCGGCTGCAGGGCCGGCGCCGGTACGGTCGCGAGCGGTGGAGCGCGGAATTGCAGAGAATCGAGTATACCGATCACCGTGAGGCGTAGGTCAGTATCAGCCGCTGTGCGCACCGGAAAAGAATCGCCAATGCGGACACCAAGCGAACGTGCCGAAGCCTCATCCAGGACAGCTACGTTTTGGTCGTTGGTTGCTAGGAAACGCCCTTTAGTGACATGGAAGGCACCGACCCGCTCCTCTAGTTCTGGATCGATACCGAAAATGTAAATATTCAAAGCGTCATTCTCTGTAACAACATTTCGTAGTAGAGACTGCCGGTTGACAACAGTCGCGTTCGCTACAGCAGCCGTAAGCTCTTCCGGTTCAATCCGCGGTTCATATACCGGCAGGGTAGCGGGAGGCAAATTGCCTCTTCTGGGTAATTCGAACAGAGCACGATTGAAACGACCGATCACATGTATAACATCCGGACGTTCTTTTCGTTCAAATCGGTGGAGCGCGGCGCGGGCACCCTCGATGACTGCAGTCGAACTAGCAATGACTGCGCTAAGCGCAGCGATTACTAGCGCGGCGAGGATTAGTTCGATGGCCCGCCGTCCAAAACCAGCGAGAAGAAGTCGTGGTACGATCATTGGAGTTCCTTCAGCATGGCCACTGGTGGTGTACGCATCGGCCATAAGAGTGCCGGAACGCTGCCCGCAATGGTTGCCAAGACCGCCAGGACTGTGGCCGTCGAAAAAGCTTCTCGCGAGTGGGCCAAACCTGGGTTGAGTAAGACTGCGAGTCCTGCCAACAAGACTGCACTCGTCAGAACCAAAAGCAATTGGCCACCATAGACGATCAAGATTTGACCGGGCGAGAAACCGACCGCTTGGAGTACGCCGTAGTCTCGCCAGCGCGTCAGAGTCGCGAGTACCTGCAGTCCACCAGTTCCGAATGCCAGAAGAATGAGGAGCAATCCTGCAAAGTATGTGCCTCCGGTTCCGATTTTGCGCTGCTCCAATTGGGCGTTGATAAAATTGTTACGTTCCGGAACCAGAATGCGGTAAGCACGAGCACCCGATTGGCTTGCTTCGTCACTCGGTTTTAAACCTTTGGTTTCCAACAAAGATACAACTTCCTTTTGAACGGCTGGCACATTGGAAACCGATGTTGATGAAACTACGAGCTGGCTGCGGGCTGGAAGCGAAGTGGATGAGTAAAGGCGCTGTGATTCTACGCTCCGCAAGAATTCCTGGACCACAGCCATGTTCAAGATCACTGGAACGGTTGTCGCTTCTGTGCCGCCCGTCCCACGTGCCGTGAGGAGAGGTTCTCCAACGTATGACAATCGCCAAAATGGATCAATCCGGCCCCTGTCTGGCCCTGCGATGTCGAATGTGCCGATGAGCCGAAGATCATCCAAGCGACGCACAATCGGGGGATTTGAGTTGGCATAAACCAACTCGACGGTAGCTTGCGCCCCAGGTTGTACACCAACGTAGTCGGTCACCGTGGTGGGGAGCAAGATCTCATTGGCTTGAGGGTACCGAAACTCCCCGGTGGCCGGAAGCAGCGGAATGCCTAAGGCTGCCCGTGGCGCGCCTGGATTGAGCCAGCGGAAATCGACATAATATTCGGTTTTCGGTTTAAAGAAAGGGCCCACCCCAAGCACGCTGGTATGTGCTCCCAAGTACTCGATCTGCTTTGCATTCTCAAACACCAGGAACGATACGTCGGCCTGTACGCCCAGTTCGAGCCCGTTATACGGAGCATCGGCTGAACCGACGTCTTGTAGCTGCCGAACGGCCGCCACAATACGATCGAGTTCCTCGTCGGAAATACCCGAAACTTCCACTACAAAGGCCGACGCCCCCTCCTCCTGGTACGCCGCTCGGACCAGCGATTGCGTCTGCTGGGCCTGAGTTGTGAAAAACGCTACGCCGACAATGCAGGCTCCGATCAGAACCAGCGCAGCGACCACCTGGAACCAGCTAGAACGCAGATCGGCAAGAACCAACCGGAGAATGCCAGAGAACACAGCCGGCAAGCCTTATTTGTCCGCCTAACGCTAACCCTTCTTTTCACGTAGTTCGCGCCCGATATCTTCCCGTAGCTCCTCGACAGTGCCACGCACGACTTTGCTGATCTCCTTTGGGGCGGCCTTGCTCTTTAGCTTTGTCTGAATTGAGTCGAAGAGGAGCTGCACCTCGCGACTCTCCCGTGCAGAAATCTTTGAGGACACAGATTTCCACTCGTTATTCGCGGTATCGAAATCACTCTGTGCTTCTGCCGTATTTCCGGAAGCGTAAGCAGTATCCACCGCTGTTAGGGATTGGATGATTTTGTCCAGTGACTGTTGAGCCGCAGATTTCGTCTGCGCCTCCATTCTCGAGGTTCCTACGAGGAGCGCAAAGCAATAGATAACCGCGATAATCGCCGCGCCAGCGGTCGCACGTACCACCCTAGTTCCCATGAACGTTTTTGATTTCATGTTTGTTTCTCGTCTAAGTTCAATCCTTTTCTGATGCACAAAATGAATGGTTGATTCTGGATTCATGCCATGGTCGCCCGCTTGTCGACCTTCGTGCCTGCGCGAACAACCAAGCAGCCAGCACCATCCACCTCCTGAGTTCGAGTTTTATCACCGTCAGCTTAAGATCTCCCTGGTTAGAACGTCACTGAAAATTTCCTTAAGAATTCTTCAGAATTCACAGAACGCGGGTGGCTATACAGCGGTGTTTTTATTCCTCTTGATAATTGGTTTCAGTATACGGAGTTAAAGTCATGGCGTGCGGCTTCTTAGCCGACAGCAACCGGGCCAGTACAACTCGCGCGATCTCTGCTGGCGCTTGCTCTGGAAATGGAAGCACGGAGCTGACATTTATCTCGCAAAGCACATAGGTGTCCTCACCGGAACGGTCGCGTGGTCCATACAGGAAGTCGGCGTCCCAGATGATGGGCAGAGACTCGCTATCGATGTCCAGCAGCTCCAGCAGCTGCGGGATCCACTCCGATTCCATCTTTGTTCTCAGCGCTTGAAACGCCGGCGCCGACACAGGGTGCATGATGCGTGGACCTGGTTGTGCGGCCGGCGAGTCCGGACCTTCCGGCGGCGTTGGGATCAACGCCTTGATGAGCTGGTGGCCGAAACCGATGACCTTATCTGCACACATGTAGCAGCGGATCATGCCCTCGCGCAGCCTCGGCTGGAATGGTTGATCGACGATGCATCCTTCATTGGCAAAATATGCCTCGCAGCTTCTCATGAAGTCGCCGAGCCGCATCTCTTCGGGTACGCTGCCGCGGCGTGCATGCAACACGTGAACAATGGCAGCGTTGTGCGCAGACGACGAAACGAGTTCCGCCTTCCATACGCCCTGACCGCCATTGCCACGGTTTTGTTTGAGGACCCGCGGACCTGCAGACTCAAGCCGCTGGGGAAACTGGTCATTGAACGCCCGGGCGCTGCGATAGAGATGGGTATCCGTCCCCCAGCCCAGGTGCTTGGTCCGATAAAGGACTTCCTTGACGCCCATTTTGAGGATCACGTCGGGATGAGCACTGACCCACACACCTTTTGAGGCGACGTCCCGCAACATAGCATCCAGTTGGGTCCGGTTCTGGCCGTCGTAAATCGGATCGACCCAGACGAGCACACCATCGAGTTTCAGAAGCTGCTCGCGCACATCGTCTGCCGTGTCGTCGGCATAGATCGCTGGCTCGGCGCAAATGCCGAGTGTGGTCAGTGCTTCGAAAACGCGATTGATGTACTGTGCCGTCGCTTCGCCTCGTGTCTGACGATCTTCGCGCCAGAGCAGCGCCACCTTGTCAGCTTTGTCTACGGTCATGGCAAACCCTCCGCTTCGTTATGGCGCTGAGCCGCAATACCGATGCTCTAGCCAGGCAACAACCGGTGCATTCGTGATAAGCGATGCTTGCCAGAGTGTTCCCTCTCCGGCAGTACGTTTAAGATAGTCGTTAACGCTCAGAAGCACGTGTAGGGACACTATGTTCCCCAAAGACCAATCGGATTTCCACGTTCAAGGAGAACGCAAATGTTAGTATTGGTTCTTTGCAAGAGGGTTCCATCCTTTTTGGGCGAGCGGTACAGGAAATTAGTTTTCTTTGTTGATCCATTCTTTAAGGAGTCCTTGCGGGATCGGAAAATTGTAAGACAGAGTCTGCTGTCGGTATTCTGCGAGGTTGGACTCTACAGTTTCTTTCCCGCATGCGGAAACCGAATAGAGGGGGTCTGATTATTTGGGCATCACAATGCGGAAGAGACTTCCGTAGCCTGGTTCACTTTCCAGTTCGATATGCCCCCGTTGCCGTTCAATAGCCCAGCGCGCTATGGCTAAGCCGAGGCCCGCACCTCCGCTAGCACGCGATCGCGCCTTGTCGACGCGGTAAAACCGCTCAAAGATTTTCTGCTGGTGTTCTGGAGCGATTCCCGGACCTTGATCGACAACTTCTACCAAGGCGCTCGCATCCCTCTGCCGAACTCGCAAATTGATCATGAGCCCTGCTGCGCTGTAGCGAATCGCGTTGTGCACGAGATTCAATAACGCTAAGCGTAGTAGCTCGCGGTCCGCGTGGATCGTCAGTTGCTCACCTATAATGTCGATTCGTTGGTTCTTTTCCTCCGCCAGGACTACGAGCGTCTCTCGAACTTCACTTAGAAGACCGGCCAAATCGACCTGGTGCAGAGACGGAGAGACTCCGCCGGTGTCTGCCCGGGCGAGCAGAAGCAGCGCATCGACAAGATCGCTCAGTCGACGTGCTTCTTCGAGCATACTTGAAAGTGCTTCTCTCAGACTCTTGGTATCTTCAGCCTCTGATCGCAGCGCCGCTTCGCCGACGGCCCGGAGAGCTGTTAACGGGGTGCGCAGCTCATGCGAGGCATCAGCGGTGAAACGGCGAAGTTCCCCAAAGGAATTTTCCAGTCGGGCAAGAGTGGCGTTAAACACGGTCGCCAACTGACCAAGTTCATCGTGCGGATTAGGCACCGGGAGCCGTCCTTCCAACGACTCAGCCGTTATCTGGCGCGCACGGGCTGCTATCTGACTCACCGGTGAAAGAGAACGATGAGCGATGAGGTAGCCCCCAACTGCGGAGAGCGCCACGCCCAATGGCAGCCCGAAGCCAAGAACGGCTCCAAACTCCGCCATGGCTCGCCGAAGTTCTGCCTCGGACCGAAAGACGCGCAACAGCACTGGCTCACCCGCAATCATCGTTTCGTTGGCTAGAGCACGCACGTGGAGATGTCCCTGCAGTTCAGCCGAAAATGATGTGACCCCGCCTACGTGAGGCATTAATGAGAAAAGGGGTTTCCAGTCACTCGATAGCCCTTCACGCAATAAGATTGAACCGCTGGGCGACAAGATCTCGAACCAAGGGCCCGCTTCTTTTTCCCATTCAACCTCATCTTTGTCCTGACCGGAGCCAGGCCAACGAAGGTTACCTGCTTGATCGCGAACGACCTTTGATTCGATCATCTCGAAGTCGCCGCGCAATTGGCGATCCAATTGAGATAACAGCCGTCCTCGCACAACGAAAAACATCGATCCACCGAGCGCCAAGAGAACGATCGTCGAGGTTAGGGCGTACCAAACAGTTAATCTAAGGCGCAGTGAACGTCGCTGCCACCATCGTCTCATGCGTCGACCTCCTCTCGCAGCACGAAGCCCACGCCTCGAACGGTATGGATTAGACGACACGCAAATCCGTCATCGATCTTCCGCCGCAACCGGGCAATATGAACATCGATTACATTATCGAGTGGCGTAGCTCTACGAACCTCTTGCCAAACCTCCCTCGCGAGGGTCTCGCGACTGACAATTTTCCCCGCATTTCGGAACAATTGAACCAGCAGATCAAACTCTCGCGGTGTTAGATCAATAACCCTTCCGGCTCGGATTACCCTGCGCACAGTTAGGTCAATATCCAGGTCGGCTACGTGCCAGTGAGTGGGTTTTTCTTCGGCAGATGAATCGGCGGTTGCTCGGCGTAAGAGTGCTCGGAGCCTTGCCGCCAATTCTGCTAGGGCGAAGGGCTTGACCAGATAATCGTCCGCGCCGCTATCAAGTCCGGCGACTCGATCTTCCAGAGCGTCGCGGGCCGTCAGCAAGAGAACGGGCGTTTTGGAGTCCTTTGCGCGCACAGTCTTCAAAACTTCCAGACCGCTTCGGCCTGGTAACATCCAGTCAAGTACAACGGCGTCAAAGTGTTGACTGCTTAACACGAAAAAACCATCTTCGCCGGTTTCCACCCAGACGGGAGCAAAGCCTTCCGCTTTCAAGCTGTTTACTACGGCGCGAGCGGTTTTTGCCTCATCCTCGATCAACAGAATTCTTGCCCGGCTGGAAGCATTCACTGGAGGTTCTCATTTGTCTTCGAGACACTTGCTCGAATCATCGTTTCGCCCCTTGCCAAATCCGGCCACGTTATCCCCTCCCCCTTCTGCAATTACGGGGCATTCTTCACGACCCGAATCATCGTAATAGACAACGCTATCTGCTTTGGACCAAACTCCGATCTTACCAGAAACAGGACTTGGAAGATCGTGCAGCACTTTCTAATTGTTCTTCGCGGTGACGATTGATCTGTCCCAGGAGAAAGTCGAAACAGAACCGTTGGAATTTGCTGGCGCTGTGGAAAATGGGTTATCGACAATATCGTTTCCCCAGAGCGATTTGCCCCTATGACACCGACGATCTCGTTTTCAGGAACCGAGAATGAGATGATTGTTACGGCAGCCGAGCTACCGAAGCGCTTGCTCAGGTTTTCAACTTTGAGCAAAGGAAAATTTAGTGACTCAACGGACGCGGCCATTATCCAAGCACACCCTTTGTTCAAGGGGGATGTCGGTTTTCTCTCATCCGGTCGAGCCGGTTTTTCAGTTGTTGGCAGCCAACGGCTGAGTGTTAATAGCGGCCTTGACCGCTTGAGCTAAAGCCAACGCTTTTCCTCGGCCGTAGTAGTGAAGAAACATCATCCGCGGGTTCTCTCCAATCATATGCTGGTGGATGGCAACGATATTAATCCCATTGCCGCGCAGCGTTTTGAGAACTGTCTGAAGCTCGTTTTCAAGCATAACAAAATCGCCGACAACGAGCGCGTCGTCCGATGTACCAGCGAATGCGGCCCAGGTGTTGATTCCCATGGTATTTCCCACAGTGCACCCGCACGCCATTTTTGTCTCACGCCCGATCGTCACCTTAAACATGCCATCCTTCGCATCGCCCTTTTGACCAAAAACTTGGCTAATGGCTTCGCCCTCAATCGAACTCTTCTCTGGTAATTGACCCAAACCGAAAGATTTTGCCGGCTGAGCATTCGCCGTGCGGATTTCCTTTACTTTATCAAAGATTGCCCGCACGCCTTCAGCCAACTTATCCACGGCGCCTTCACCGCCGATGTGCATGAAGTAAACCTTCGGCTCGTCGAAAAAGAAGTGATTATGCAGTGCGGTTACTTCCAGACCCTTGTCCAGTGCCACACTCATGACTGGGTTCACCTCATCCTCGAAGAGAACCATGTCGCCCATCACCATCACACTATCCTTCGATCCTGGGGTAAAAGCCGCCCATGAAGTGAACCCCATAAAGGGGGCAAGCCGCGCCTGATCAACGTTAATAGCAACATCACTCCTGGGTTTGCTGACCTTAAAGCTATTCTCCTTTTCGTTTAGGACGCCTTTAAGACCAGTGATGGATTCGATCTTTGCTGTGTCCAAGCCGCTTTCGGCGGCGGAACCAATCGAAGCGGGCAAAAAGAGCAGGACAGTGCAGAGGCTGACGGTAGCGAATATCATCGCAAAAGGAAAAGACTGACACTTCATGGAGGCTCTCCTAGTAAAGGTTGATGTTACACGTGTTACATGGAGAAATAAACGTGTCAAGCGAAGCACCTCGGATTCTTGTCTGTCATCGCCAGCATGACAGGCCAGCATAAGGCTTGAAGCGCGGGAACGTTACTGAAGATTTCCTTAAGAATTGTTCAGAATTCGAGACTCTCCGGCAGGCGAGAGAACCGTTGTCCCTGGGGCAAGACAGCAAATAGTAGGTTCCGCTGCCTGTTATGGAAAAATTAAGATGCCCGGAAACTGAGTCCCTCCGGGACAGCCATTCACTACAGTGCGCTAGCCTTCTCCGCGTTCTCGGAGTTATGAAACTTGGTGCCGGACACTACGAAACAATTCTCATTGCACGGCCTCGAATACTAGTATGGCGGCATCTTGATCACCATCGAGGCTGGATACATACAGTTTGTTGAAGTCACCGCCCAGGAACAGCGCGTCCTGAGTGTCCTTTATTCCGCCGATACTTTTGATCACCTTCCCGTCA
>Ga0137358_10001383_pt1 | contig 13054 bp, 15 predicted proteins | sample Mad1_20_16metaG_FD_105551 | JGI IMG/M metagenome (GOLD analysis project Ga0137358, IMG submission 105551) | Vadose zone soil microbial communities from Angelo Coast Range Reserve, California, USA - Mad1_20_16 metaG | ecosystem: Environmental > Terrestrial > Soil > Vadose zone | place: USA... | reverse complement strand
TAAATATGTGTACGCGCTGGGGACTCCCTGCGGCCGGTTCGGAGCAGCCAAGATTGGTCGAGTATCCAAGGAGCGCATCCTAGACGCTCAGGCGTGGGAATATCTAATTGCGTCCAGTGCCACCGAGAGGGGACCAAATTGGACAAAGGAATGCGGTAGCGCGGTTGATGTGGTGCCTGCTCCGGTAGGTGAAGCTTCCGTTCTTTGGAACCCCGCTATCGGGCGATGGATGTACACCTATCTGAATGAAAATACCGCCGTCCTTGAGTTACGTGAAGCGGAACATTTGTGGGGACCTTGGACCGCACCCCATACGCTGGCCACCGCTAACGATTATCCGCAGCTCTATGGCGCGTTTATGACGCCGTCGTTCTTACGAGACAATGGACGAAGCCTGTTTTTTGTCATGTCACAATACGGGCCTTACAACACTTTCATCATGAAGGCGCAACTGACCTACGAGCCGTAGGATCCAGGGACGTTTCCGCCGTTTTGCCGACAGAATTTGGCCCTGTCAAATTGACGTCGTGAAACCCCATCAGTCGAAGGGCGCGGCGCTTGCGCCGCCCGTGAGCGTTCCACTGTGCACTGAGGCATCGAAACCAGAGAAACCGCCGCAACCCGTTTCCGGAGCCGTTTCCGGAAGCAGCAAGCTACTCCCCTCCGGGAACCGATGGCGCGTAAACGTGAACTGCTTATCTACGCCCAAAATGCAGCTGCTCGTTGCCGGAGCGCCCCGGCTGGATCTTTCAATGCAGCCTCCAAAGTAATTGACTGGTCTACGACCGAAATAGCTTTATCGAAGTGCTCTTGAATCCGTTCTGTGTCCTCGATCGTGCCGGCGATGACCCAAATCGGTTTTTTCACGCGACGGGCGATTTCCGCGACACCGAAGGGACCTTTCCCTTGTAATGACTGGCGGTCGAGTCTGCCTTCTCCGGTGATAACAACGTCTGCTGCCGAGATCCGCGTTAACAATTGTAAACGTTGGGCAACTTCCGCAAAACCCGAAACTAGTTTACCCCGCAGGAACGTTAAAATGCCGTAGCCAAATCCTCCGGCGGCTCCGGAGCGGATCGTTTCCGAATGATTGCTTCCAAGTGACGCTTTAACCCGGTCGACCAAACGGGTAAGCTCTCGATCCAGTGACTCTATCTCATCCGATTGCAGACCTTTCTGCGGCCCGAAAACGTGAATGGCTCCCTCCGGGCCGAGTAACCTGGTTTCGACGTCCGCGAGCCCGATGACATCAGGCAAGCCGTTCATATCCGGTGGTATCACTTGTTCAATCGTCGCAAAGCGGGTGGGGACCGGCCGGACTGAGTTTCCTTCTTTATCAAGGAAAGAATAACCGACTGCAGCTGCCAACCCAAATCCGGCATCGACCGTGGCGCTCCCGCCTAAGCCAATCGAGATTCGTTTTATGCCAAGATCCCAAAGATGGCGTACGATTACCCCGGTGCCGAAGGTGTTCGAATCGAGCGGGCGACGATCCGATGGAGGGATTCGCCATAGACCCGATGCGGAGCTCATATCGATGAACCCTTCATCTTTATGAACAAAGAATTCGGCTGAGATCGATCGTTCCAGCGCATCTACTGTTACGATAGAACGTCTCTCCGCTCCGAGTTGGGAGGCAACTAGTTCGGCGGTGCCTTCGCCTCCGTCGGCAATGGGAGCTAGATCAATCTGCGCACCGTGATCGTGCGTGCGCACGGCTTGCGCCAGAATTTGGCAGACTTCCGATGCGCTCAAAGTCCCCTTGAACTTGTCCGGAGCGATTAAATAACGCATGAGGTAGATTCGGATTGGGCCAGCAAATCTTTGATCCGGTGCAGAGCATCAATTGAGGAGGCCTTTGGATTTCTTGTTTTTTAGAGCTATCCGAATTTTTTGAGCGGAATCAGGGTTTTCAAACTGAGCAAACATTCCCAGCCAGTCGTAAACTGGCGCGGTCAAAGGAGCCGGTAAACAAGGTGGCGCCTGGAGAAGTAGACGAAGTTCCTCCACCACGCGCAGCGCAATATTTTCGAGCATTCTAGAGCTTGCTTCGTGGTAGTGGCCGCCCTTGGCCAGCGCTTCTTTGTATAGACTAATAGAGTCCAGCAGACAGGTCCGGGTTCGCGGGTAATAACTCATCATTAGATTCCAAGGATGTTCTCCTTGGTCGCCCCCTTTGCGAAAGTCGGTTCGCAATAAGAGCGAGGGAATGTCGGCGAATTTTGCAACCATGAATTCCACCACGGTTCCGGAGTCAACCTCGGTACCGTCGAAGTTGAAGATTGCAATGTCGCAATCGATGAGCGTCTCCAGATCCTGGTCTCGGATCTGCTGGCCGGAATTGCTTCGTTGCTCCAACGTTTGGGGCAATCGGCAGATAAATTCTCCATTCGACTGTCGTTCGATCGCTATGGCTAGAGCGGAGTTACCGATCAAATGCTTAGCGTTAAATAGCTCACCGGCGAAGTAGATTGAAGGCATTAGTTGGTCTCCACGCATTAGTCTTTGCGGTTACATTGTGAGCTTTGCAACTGCCACTACCGACCAAACTTTGGCTCTAGTCAAAAGAATGGATCGGAGCTACAAAACCAGGAGAGCGGTGGCGCAATTCGAACTGATTATCGGCTTACTTTTGGTTGGCGCCTTATTGGCCAGTATCGCCCGTAGGCTGAAATTGCCGTATCCGGTTTTTTTGGCTGTGCTCGGGGTTGCTCTGGCTTTTACTCCCAATTTGCCCGATTTGACGTTGGATCCACAGCTCACCCTGGCTCTGTTTGTTGCACCGGTTCTGCTGGATGCCGCATATGATGCATCACTCCGTGATCTCAAGGACAATTGGCGGCCGGTGGCAAGTCTCGCGTTAATCGCCGTCGGGCTAACCGTTGTTTCCGTGGCCCTGGTCATTCGATTATTCCTGCCCGATATCCCCTGGTCGGCTGCGGTCGCCCTAGGCGCAATCGTAGCCCCGCCGGATGCATCCGCCGCAACGGCCGTTCTGCGGATGTTACGCCCCCCACATCGAGTATTGGTTGTCTTGGAGGGGGAAAGCCTCTTTAATGATGCCAGTGCGCTGCTCATTTACCGCGCGGCGGTGGGAGTCACGACCACCGGAACATTGGTAAGCGCGATTCCGTCTCTTTTCTTGGCCGGCATCGCCAGCGTTTTTGCCGGCATATTTCTGGCCCGCCTCTACCTTCTGGTTGGTAACCGCTCCCAAGATATTGGGACGACCGTTTTGATGCAGTTCCTCTCCGTGTTCATCGTCTGGATCGGGGCTGAGCAGCTGCATTTGTCCGGCATTATCACGATGGTTTGTTATGCGATCACCCTGGCTCGCCAAGGTCCGACAAAACTTGCCGCCCGACTACGTATCCCTTCCTATGCCGTTTGGGAAGTCATCGTGTTTGTGCTCAACATTCTGATTTTCATTTTTGTCGGGCTGCAACTTAAGCCGTTGCTGCAACGGCTGAATCCGGCTGAATGGACCCGTTACCTTGTGATTGGCGGAACAGTTTGCGCGACATGTATTCTGGTCCGGATCGCCTGGGTCATGTTCTATAATACGGTTGTACGTTGGAAAAATCGCTATTTCGGCGTTCATCTTCCGCCCCGAATAAGCCCTCCTACGGTTCAGTCAGGAATTATGGTATCGTGGTGCGGAATGCGAGGGATTGTTACCTTGGCGGCTACGCTTGCTCTCCCGGATACATTCCCTTATCGCGATCTTCTGCTCTTCATCGCTTTTTGCGTTGTGCTTGGAACCTTGGTTTTGCAGGGTCTGACTTTACGTCCCTTGATGATGGCCCTCAACTTCGCGGATGACCGAGTCGTCGAAAAAGAAGTGCGACTAGCACGAACCGAAATTACGGGCGCGGCTTTGAATATTCTCGATCGACAAGAACCGTCTGAAGCGACTGCCGTTGTCCGTCGAGAGTATCAAGCTCGATCGAGAAACGAAGTGAACGACCAGCAAGCCGGCAAGAGCGTGACGCCGGGACTTGCCATGATCCAAAGCCGGACAATTGCCGCAGAGCGTCGCGCTCTCGATCGATTGCGCAACCGAGGTGAGATTGGGGATGACGCTTATCACCAGATTGAGGAAGAGCTCGACTGGGCAGAGGTACACGCGCAACGTGCGGCGCGCCCGATGGGAATAGAAGATAGTCGCTAAAGATGATCCATCTTCGATGAGAACCGATGAAATACCGGTTATTTTGCCGCGGGAGGTTTGGGAGCGTTGTGCCCGGCTGCATAAACGACGGGTGGAGCCGTGGGTTGCACCTTACCTCGACCAGAAATCGCGTCAGGCCACGCACCCGGTTTATGATTTTCTTTTTCAGTATTATTCGTTTCGACCAGCTCAGATGGCCCGGTGGTCTCCCGGTCCGAATGTGGCGATCGAGGCCGAGCAAATCGAAGATCTGCCTGGATCGCCGAAGTCGTGGGAGCGGGCCGAAGCTGGTTGGAGGCTAGTTTCGTTCCCCAGCGCTCGCCGCGAGTACTTAAAGTGGGCAATTCGTTTTCTTGGCACAACTGCAATGCGGGAGCTGAATTTCTGCTGTTTTGGTCTGCATGAGTGGGCAATGGTCTATCGCGAGGAGTCTATCCGCCATTCCAAAGTGCCTCTCCGGCTAGATCGATCAGCGATTGCCTCGGTCGTTGACTCTCAAAATCTGCTTTGTACCCATTTCGATGCTTTTCGGTTTTTCACCGAGCCCGCGCGAAAATGCAATCAAACCGCACTACGCCGGGAAACTACCGTTGAAATGGATCAATCGGGGTGCATCCACGTGAACATGGATCTCTATCGGTTCTGTTATAAAATCGCGCCTTGGATTGAATCGGAACTTTTGGCAGATGCCTTTGAGCTCGCCCGATTTGCCCGCGAGATCGACATGCGAGCTAGCCCGTACCAGCTGCGGGATATGGGATTCGAACCGATTCGCGTGGAAATAGCGGACGGCCGAGCTGAGTACGTCCGGTTACAGCGAAAGATCTTCGAGCGTGCCCGACCGATCCGACATCGAGTGCTAGCGGCGTATCGGCGGCTGTTGGCCTAGATTTGCGCCGAACCATTTGTTCGGTCGGTATTTCCAGAGCCCATGGTGAACAACTCCTTACCCGGCTAACGATCCCGAGCGAAGGCGCTGATTCGCCATCGTTTGGTAGAGTCGATCTTGCGGGCCGGTCGCCTTGAGTTGCGTAACCTTGGTCCATTCTTCGCGAGCCTCAGCCTTTTCACCCATCGCTTCCAAAGCTTTGGCGTATTCGGCATGGTGGATAATCCGGTGCGGGGCGAGCTCGATCGCCTTTTTAAAGTTGGAAACTGCTGCCTGGGTCGAAGCCGGCGGCATCTGTCCATACACTAGTTCAGCGATTCCTTTCAGAACTGGATTGAGCGTTGCCAGTTCGAAATTCCAGCGGGCCAGGATCAAATGCCCGTAATCGTTGGAAGGGTCAAGTTCCAAGCCTTTGGTTACTTGTTGATAGATCTGTTTCGAATATTCGACCCGAGATTTCTCGTCAACGAACCAACAGATCTGGCCGTAAGCCGCTGCGAGCGCGATGCGGGCCTGCGCGTCATTCGGAATCTTGGCGACGGCTTTTTTACCAAATTCGACCGCTAATTCGGCATCTTTTCGTTTCGTGGCCTGGTCCGAGATTTCCTGGATGTGCCGCGTGTATAAACTGCTCAGCCGCTTTTCGATCTGTGGGTTGTCTGGAGAGGTGCTATCCGCTTGCTTCAATACCTTGATGGCCGATTCGGTCTCTCCTTGGTTCTCGAATTGATCCGCCTGCTGAATGAGCGGTTCCACCTCTTGGGTGAGCCCGGCTTCACCGAGCGCAGCGACAGCCAAGAAAACGATCAAGTGCTTCATGCATGTATTCCCCCCCTGCTTTGCCGAACGAGAAGTCCGCCCAATTTCCCTGGCGTTGAGACCCGCTCATTCGTAACACTGCTGGGTACCTATTGCGCAGAAGTGTACGCTTGGCCATTCCATTTTATGATCAATCCTCAGTTTGCGAAAAAAACGGCCGCTATCGTCGGGTTCTGTGCCGTCGGTCTGGGAGCCTTCGGCGCCCATATGCTTCGGGGGCATCTGGAGAGTCTCGGGACGACCCAAACCTGGCAGACCGGCGTTCTTTATCATCTGGTTCACGCGGCCGTTCTGCTAATACTCAGCGGATGGCGCCCTATTCCAAAGTGGAGTTTTTCGCTGTTGTTAGCCGGAGTAATAATTTTCAGCGGGTCACTCTATTTGCTCGCTGTGACCGGGTTTCGCTGGTTTGGCGCAATCACCCCGCTAGGCGGGCTGGCAATGTTGGCGGGCTGGTTTGCTCTTTGCCTCAAACCCAAAGAAATTTGATCGTTACCGGTGCAGCTCAGATTTCAAGGGCGGGTATCGCCCTAGCCGTCATGTCCGAGGTCTGGGTTCGACGAGCGCTCCCAAAATGATGGGCTTGGGTTTCAGCGCTTCAAGGCCTTAGCGGCTTCTCTTTGATCCTCCCGGTCTTCTCGGTCCGTTGCCGTTAACTGAAGGACTTTCTGATATTCGGCCCGCGCTTCTTCCTTTTTCCCCATCCGATCTAGCGCCTGGGCGTACTCGAAGTGGTGAACGATCCGGTTGGGAGCTATCGAAATCGCTTTTTTGAAGTATTCGACCGCCTTTACTTGCGATGACGGGGGAACCTGGCCGTAGATCATCTGGGCGATTCCTCGGAGAATCGGATTCAGATTGGACATTTCAAAATTCCACTTAGCCAAAACCAGGTACGCCAAGTCGTTTTTCGAACTGAGTTGGACCGCTTTCTCCGCCTCGCGTTGGATCACCCTGGAGTATTCCATTTTTGTCCGGTTATCGACAAAGTCGGTAATCTTGCCGGACGCAATCGCCAGCGATAGATGGGCGTCCGACGAATTAGGGGCTTTTTCTACGGCGCGTTTCGCGTATTTGAGCGCCGTTTGGGCGTAAGCTTCTTTCTGTTTGTCGTCTGAAGTGACGTCCACCAATTCCGAATTCACATTAGAAATCCGGTAAAGAATCTCTGGATTTTCCGGATCACTCTGTTCGGCCGCCTTTAGCACTTGGAGCGCTTCAGTTAGACGGTCCGAATCTTCGAGTTGATCGACCCTCTGCAATTCGGCTCGGATATCGGTCGCACTCCGGGAGGGCTGCGCAAAAAAGAACAATGCCAGCCCGCACAACCCAGCTGAGAATCGACCGTACACCATGGATCCGGATAACACCGTTCCTGGATGGAATCTAGTGTTCGATCTCCATTGGAGTCCGTCCTGCGCTGGGCGCAAGGAAACGGAGCAGAGGTGCTTCAATGGACGGTCAATCTGAAAACAAAGGAATTGACAGACGCGGTGGGGGACAATAGCTTCCCTGCTCTTTTTTACCGACCAGAAATGAAGACCTTTTCAGCCAAAGCGAGCGATGTGGATCGCAAATGGTATATCGTCGACGCGAAAAACCAGCCTCTTGGGCGTATCGCGGTCAAAATAGCAAGTCTGTTGCGTGGCAAAGGGAAGGCAATCTTCACGCCTCATGTTGATACGGGAGATTTTGTCGTAGTGATCAATGCGGAAAAGGTGCTTCTTAGCGGCAAGAAAGAACTTCAGAAAGAGTATACGAGCTTTTCCGGCTATGTCGGAGGGCACAAATCGGAAAACGTCCAACAGCGCCGTGCCCGTCGCCCGGAGCTATTGGTCGAGCGTGCGGTGAAGGGCATGATTCCTCACAACCGGCTGGGTCGATCGGTTTTTACTAAGCTGAAGGTTTATCGCGGTGATCAGCATCCGCACGAAGCACAACAACCGACTCCGGTCGTCTAATCCAAAAGCATCAGAAACAAGCATTTTATGGCAGAGACATTTTCCGCTACCGGTCGCCGCAAGACCTCTGTTGCCCAGGTGCGCATCTCACCAGGCTCGGGAAAAATCGAAGTAAACGGACGTCCGTTTGAAGAATATTTCCCGACAGCCCCTCTGCAATTGACTGTGCTCAAACCCTTTGAAGTGACCAAAACGACGAACGCATTCGATGTTCAGGTGAGAGCCTCTGGTGGCGGTCCTACTGGCCAAGCTGGTGCAGTTCGTCTCGGCATTGCGCGGGCATTGCTCGAAGTAGATGCGACCATGCGGCCGGCATTGAAGGAAGAGGGTCTGCTCACCCGAGATCCGCGAATGAAGGAACGGAAGAAGGCGGGCCAGCCGGGTGCCCGCAAGCGCTTCCAGTTCTCGAAGCGTTAGTCGGAGCAGGCGCACCTTGCGGCGACGACCAAGCCTTGTGCGGAGTCGGGCCGCGGCTACTTTAACAGACCCGGTTGCTTTTGGGCAGCCGCGTCGCTAGCTTAAACGCTAACGATGTCTTCTCAGATTGATCCGACGCTTCATCAACCGAAGAAACCGGACTGGATTAAGGTGCGGTTACCCTCGAATCCAGCCTTCTTTTCGACCAAGGCGTTGATTTCGGATTTGGGGCTGCACACCGTTTGCGAATCTGCCCAGTGTCCAAATCGCTGGGAGTGCTGGAGCCAGGGAACAGCTACCGTAATGATTGCCGGAGAGCGTTGTACTCGGGCATGCGGATTCTGCGCTGTATCAACCGCGAAGCCGTTCGCGCTCGAACCGGACGAACCGGACCGAGTGGCCGAAGCAGTGCGTCGGCTCGGATTGAAACACGTAGTGGTTACCGCAGTGGCGAGGGACGATCTGGCGGACGGTGGAGCTGCTCATTTTGCTAAAACGATCCTAGCAATTCGGGACATTCAAAAAGGCATTATCGTGGAGGTCTTAGTCCCGGATTTCAAAGGAGATGAGGCTTCGATTGAGACGGTCCTCGCGGCTGCGCCCGATATTTTTAATCATAACCTCGAGACAGTGGAACGGTTGACACCCGCCGTTCGGTCCCGGGCGAAATATCGCTTGTCGCTGCAGGTGTTAAGACGAGCGAAACGAATCGATCCAGATGTTGTGACCAAGAGCGGCATTACGTCTGAACATGGAGAGAAAGAAAACGAGCGGATTTAGGCGCTGGCCGATCTACGGGAGGTCGGCGTGCAAGTCTTAACGATGGGACAGTATTTGCGCCCCAGTCCGAAACATCTCCCGGTAATCGAATATGTCACGCCCCAAACTTTTGAATTATATCGGGAGATCGCGCTGAAAAAAGGTTTCGATTATGTGGCTTCCGGTCCGCTAGTCCGAAGTTCCTATCACGCGGCTGATTACCATCCGGTGGCTCGAAGGCGTACTAGCTAGCTGTCTTGCTGCATGGTTCAAGCAACCAGGGAAACCGTATGCGCAATCATCCCGGCTTTCGGTGAGGAGCAGTTTATCGGAGGGGTGGTGCGCGGCGTTCTCGAGCACCTCGATCATGTCCTCGTGATTGATGACCACTCGCCGGATCAGACCGCGCAGGTCGCTCGCGAGGCGGGGGCTGAAGTCATTCGTCACTCAGAAAATTTAGGCAAGGGCGCAGCAATTAAGACGGGTCTGGGTAAGGCGGCAAATAGATTTGGATTTTTTCTCTTTATGGATGGCGACGGTCAGCATGATCCGGTCGAAATTCCAAAATTTTTGCGGAAAGCCACTGAGACCCAGGCACACCTCATTGTCGGCAACCGGATGCGGAATGTAGCGACTATGCCGGCTATTCGTCGATGGACGAATAAGTTCATGTCGCGGCAGATCAGCAAATTATGCCGCCAAGAACTACCGGATAGCCAATGCGGTTATCGAATGGCTCGCTCCGAGCTGCTTCCACTCTTGCGTGACTGCAGCGACGGATTTGCGTTTGAGACCGAGTGCTTGTTACTAACCGCTCGCAATGGATTTCAGATCGAATTCGTGCCGGTTCGGACGATTTATCGGGATGAGCGAAGCAAGATCAAACCGATGCGAGATACCTGGCGCTATATCAGCGTTTTGGCCAAATACCGCTCCGGTTGCGGCCGCTAGGCCCGAAGCTTTGGCATGTGCGTCAACTTAAGGGAAAAGGAGATCCGTCGCGGCGAGTCGTCTTGGTATACTTCCCAGCCTTATGTTGATGGATAATACCCTGGCCCGCAAAGAGCGCGCCTACTCAGCATTTCCGCGATTCTTACCAGCTAGCGCTGGGTGCCGGTAGTCGAAGCGTTTGGCGAATTGGCGAATTCCTTTTTTAACTTTTCCACGATGGCCGCATCTCCTTTTTGGCGCTTCTCCTGTGTCTCTTTGGCGAGCTGTTCTTCCAGCTTCCGGCGCTCTTGCAGATAGAGCTTACGAAATACCTCGCGTCCATCTTCGTTCAAACGGAGTCCAGATTTTTGGTAGGCTTCGGTCACCGATTCTTCTTCCTTCTGCTGTCGCACTCGTTGTCTTTGCCGCAGCACATCACGTTCGTCCGGACTCAAGGCCAGCCAACGATGAAGGTTCTGCAGCACTTTTTGCTGTTGTTCTGGCGTCAATTGTTCGATTGACCGGCGCAGATCTTCCAGTTTGACCGAAGCAGACGGTTGCGCAGTGGTGGTCGGGGGTTTGGCCGAAGTCGCGGGCTGGGGGGTCGCAGTCGGAGTCGGCGTTTGTCCGTATCCGCTTGCGACTGCTGCGATGAGAAGGATCAATGCGCCGAAGAATCGAGCCATACCGAGGATTCTTCTGACGACATTGCTACGTCGAGATCGGCGATAACCTCGAGATCACCCGGCTCAGTTTGAGCAACCACCACCGGCGGAAGATCGGCCGGATGATGTGAAGAGAGCGAAAAATGAGCGAGGAAAACAGCCATCGCGCCCGCCAACGCGCCGGGGAGTCCGTAACGCAGCCAATTACGCCAGAGCGACCTTCGCTTCTCGTCGGCTCGTCGAGCGGCAGCTACCACCTTAGCCGCGAAGAAGGGAGAAGGTGCTGATCTCTTTGCTTTCCCCAGCAATTCCCACAGATCGTCATTTTCTTGATCCTTCATCTTCCAACATTGAACCCAGCTTGGAAGAGAAAGTTTCGTCGCCGCTCGTTCCAAGCGCCAAGTTTCTGGACAATTGGGTAAGAGAACGCTATTTCGGCTCTTGTAAACAAAAAGCTCTACTCGCCGGCTTCGAGGAAGCCTTCGAGTTGTCGAATTCGGGTCGGATGCCGCATCTTACGGAGCGCTTTGGCCTCAATCTGGCGGATCCGCTCGCGCGTCACCTTGAACTGGCGACCGACCTCTTCCAGCGTGCGGCTATAGCCATCCACCAAACCAAAACGCTGCTCCAGAACCTGTCGCTCTCGTTCAGTGAGTGTGTCGAGCACATCACGTATCTTCTCGCGAAGCAAAACGATCGCCGTCATGTCGCTGGGATTATCGGCTCCCTTATCTTCGATAAAGTCTCCGAAGCTGGTATCGTCACTGTCGCCAACCGGAGACTGTAATGAGATCGGTTGCTGGGCCATCTTAAGCACAGCTCGTACTCGCTCGACCGGAAGCTGAATCTCTTCGGATACCTCCTCTGGAGTCGGTTCTCGCCCATACTCCTGGACAAGCTGCTTTTGTACTCGCATCAGCTTATTGATGGTTTCGATCATATGGACCGGGATGCGAATTGTCCGCGCCTGGTCAGCGATCGAGCGAGTGATCGCCTGGCGAATCCACCAGGTTGCGTAGGTGGAAAATTTATACCCGCGGCGATACTCGAATTTCTCTACCGCCTTCATCAGGCCCATATTGCCCTCTTGAATCAAATCGAGAAACGAAAGCCCGCGATTGGTGTATTTTTTCGCAATGGAAATGACCAATCGGAGATTGGCTTCAACCATTTCGGTTTTCGCCTTTAGCGCCTTGCGTAGCCAGCCTTTGAGCTCGCGATATTGCTCGAGAAATTCTTCGGAGCGCTGCCAGGCGTTACATTCCATTTCCCGTAGCCGATTTTTGTAGTGTGCCAGTTTCTCTTTCCCGGTGATTCCAGCATGTTCGGCCCGTGCAATTTCGGCATGAAGATTAGAAAACAGGCGCTGTTGGTCGTCAGCCAATTGGACAAATTCCTCGGTAACTTTCTGTTTGAAATAAAACCGGGGATAAAGCTTCATCAACGCGGCGTGCGAGCGCTGGAATTCGGTGCGGGCCGCGCTCTCTTTATTGGTTCCGCGCGCCGATACCCAACCCTGATAACGCGCTTGAGCGTCCTCGCCGGCACGTTCTACCTGAGCGCAGAGTTTAGGTAGAGCCTTCATGTAGCGCTCCCGGCTCTCGATCTTTTTATCGAGGATCACTCGATCGAATCTTTCTCGCCCTTCAATCAGCTTCTGAGCGAGGTCCAGATGTGCGCGGGCGATAAACCCAAATCGGGTGATGAATTTCTGGACCATCAGCTCTGCATCTTCGATGCGTTTGGAGATCTCGACTTCTTGTTCCCTGGTCAACAGCGGCACCTGGCCCATCTGTTTAAGGTACATCCGGACCGGATCATCGAGGATATCGAGTTTCTGGTCTTTTTCGTCGTCCTCATCATCGAGATCCTTCTTGCCGTCTTTGAAACGGTCGACCTCGGATGCGTCGATAATCTCGACTTCCATCGAACGGAGTCGACCAAGAATCTGCTCCATCTCGTCCGGATCGGCCATTCCTTCCGGAAGCGCTTCGTTGATATCGTCGTAAGTGAGGTAGCCTTGTTCTTTGGCCAGCTTCACCAGCTCGCGCAGTCGCTCTTGCAAGTCAAAACCTGAATCAGACTGCAGCAATCGACCGTTTAGCGGCTGGGTTCCGTTGGCGCCGGCTTCGGCGATCGCTCGTTGCGGCAAAGACGGAGATTTTTCCGCTTTGTTCTTATTGGAAGGGACGTCTGTTTTATTCACCTTGGGTGATCTCTGGGGAGGCGCTGCCTTGCGCTTGGGAGCGTCGATTGCTGTCCTCGATTTTGCGGTCCGAGCTTTCTTTGCTTTTGCGGAAGTCACCTTTGCCATATCCACGCTCGATCAAACTTTGATCCTATCCGTCGGGAAGTGACTGTCTATGAGACGAAGGATTAACACAACTCAAGACGCCCGGCTCGAAAGTCGCGAAATATGAGTGATGAGACTTTCGAGGTCAAG
>Ga0137358_10001376_pt1 | contig 13079 bp, 16 predicted proteins | sample Mad1_20_16metaG_FD_105551 | JGI IMG/M metagenome (GOLD analysis project Ga0137358, IMG submission 105551) | Vadose zone soil microbial communities from Angelo Coast Range Reserve, California, USA - Mad1_20_16 metaG | ecosystem: Environmental > Terrestrial > Soil > Vadose zone | place: USA... | reverse complement strand
GCCAGAGCTGCTCGTTGCTACTACTGATACCATGAAGCTGACCAGCACATTGGGGTGGAGCAGAGGGTAAGCCCAGTAAGGCCAAGGCGCTAAGGGCTTGATGCAGCCGCATAAGTATACAGTCGTACCGCGAACTCAATTGGTCGTCTTTAGGCGAAGGACCTAGCTAGGGGAGGATGGTGCAATGATGGCTGAAGGACATGAATAGGAGCTAGAGAGGGATCAAAAGTCGCAGATGTTTTCGAGCATAGTTCTCTTGAATGAACTGCCACGTGACATGCTGAGCAAGTTTTGCAACCCTAACCTTAACGGGGCTGGCTGAACAGTCTCCCTTCGTGATCACTTTCCATTTGCTGCGAGTCCCTCTTGAGAAGACTGATTTTACTCTCTCTACCTGAAGAATGGACCTGTCAAGGCGATCCTGAGATACTTTATGACATCGAGCTCGTCACTTCGACCCTTCCTTGAATCGGGTTTCCGAGTCTCAAGCTCTCCTTTGTCTTTAAGCCAATTTTTCGGATACCTCATCACCGTTGATCCTGAGATCAATGGCCGCTGCATCGCTATCTTTGGCCGGGCACTGACCCCGATCTCATCATGTTACGGAGTTCATGGTCAATCGGCGCGACATACCCAACCGTCACTGCAAAAGAGTCTGGCCAAAAGTTTTGGATAATTGCCGCGGAGTCGTCGGTGTCAGCCACCGCTGAACAATGATGAAGAGTTTGTTTGTTTTATCACATGCACCCGTACCTCATAAGTGAGTCTATTAGTCACTTCCCCTACCGCGCCTCACGCCGAAATTCCCGAGAAGGGTACATACTAAAAACAACCAGGAGGTGTGCAAGTTCGAGGTGTACGTTGAGGAGGCGGCGAGCGCAGACCATTCCCAACTTGAGATCACGAGGAACGGAAGAACCCCCTGCACCAAGACAATCATGGGATTCATGGCATGGTCAGTTCGTTTGCTCAATGCTCCGAGTCCTGGCAAGTGCCCCCGTCCTGGTGTAAAGCTCTAATTCGACCGGTCTTTGCCTTGATGTCCTGCACGTCATCAAAACATCAGCCACAATATTCATGCGCAGAATTTGCTTCTCACCGGTGTCGACAAGGCTTCATTGATGCCCTTGCCTCGTAGACGCAGTCATTGGAGTAAGTCCATGTCACGGCCGGATGTGCGATTCTGATTCTGAATCGCCAATCGCTGGACTCGTGTCATCGGGGTCAGGGCCAATCTGATATGATCGCTCAGGACCCGATTCAACGCCACTCGAGTTGGGCTCAAATTGGGCGACTGGAGCGGTGGTTTGACCACATGTCGACATGACAAGCCTGGTCAAAGCCGCATCCGTGCAAGTACCAATGAAAACGATGTGGCCCCTCTTCTGCCCTAAATCCACGAAACATTATAGATAACCGGATGATGCTATCTGGGGGCTAAAATAGTGGAACGAAGAGCTGATCAGAAGATATCCGGGTGACTCTGTGGCCGGGGATTTCATTCTGGGTTGAAGCTACTTCGTCGGCATGAAACGCGCTCACATTGGCCTCTTCTAAAAAAAGCTGGGAAAGCTGTGTCGCCCTCTTTTTTTTCTGAGGGGGGTCGACATGGTGAGATCGGGGGCTATTGTCATGGGGCGAGATCGTGCGTCCTGCGGGGTACGTAACAAGGCTATTCAATTGGATGACGTGAGTGACAGTGGGGGCCGAAGGCCTTGTTCTTCAGCAAGTCCCTCTACTGAAATCGGAATTCTTACGGTACTCACCCGCGGGTCGAGAGGCTGATAAGCCTATGTGGCAACATCTCTCGGCTCACCGTGGCAACGTTAGTATTCTAATTCAACCCTGAAACCCCTAAGTCTGGTAGTTCTTACGTTTAGAGATGTCTAATCGGACAATCATGCAGTTGTCTGACTCAGAATACTTGGATTTGGCAGATGACTAAGTTGGCGGGAGTGTGGCCCGGACAACTTGAAGAACGATCACGACTCTCCGAGTCTGCCTTGATGACTTTTACACAAGAACATCTGCGATGGGTTCCACAGAAGCCAATTATCACGGAATTGGCTTGTCCACGGCGACTTACGTTACACCAATTTCATTGCCCGATGCGTTTTCACAACGGTTGTGCGCCTTTTGCGTGCATAAAGGCCTCAGCGGCCGTGACTCTTTTCGATAACCCCCGTGTTCATCCCCAGTTCAGGCTTCACACTCTATTCACACTCCGAGAGGACTGGTTCCTCAAAAGTCTATATCTCTTGCAGGCCCTGCTACTATCCTACTGGCTTTCATCCATTCCTTATTATTTGTCAAGATGCTCTCCAAGTCCTTCCCTCTCATATCCCTCCTTATTTTAGCATCCCCCACCAATTCTCAAGCCGCAACTTTCCCTCAGAATCCTCCTGCTCTTGACCTTAAGGAAACCCCCATAGGCAGTGAAGCACAGCGTCCTTCCATCGTCGATCCCTGTAGCAATGTAAACATCGCCCAGCACCTCGACACTTCCACTACTATTACGGCAGATGAAACTGGAATCTTTTCATTTTCCGCCATTAACCTCGATTCGTAAGTACATTGTCTACGCCCATGTGTTAGCTAATCTTGGAACGCCTTCAGTGGTGCTGACAGTTCACGATCCATCGAGAAGGTGCAGGTGGATGCATCCGGAACAGGAAAGGACTTTGTTGCAGCCCGGATGGCTCTCACAAATGATGATACGCAACAGCTCGCCATCCAGCTCCCCGCCGGTACCAAATGCGCCGGTGGTACCAATCAAAACCTTTGTCTTGCATCCATCACTACAACTTCAGGTCTCGGAAATTGTGTCGTAGTCTCACAGGCCCCCGATGCGATAGACCCCGCACGATCGCCGTTGAATCCTAGCCAAGCCACCGATGTTCGTAGTGGAGTGGGAAAACGTAAACGTGTGAAGCATCCCGTCTCCGCGGACGAGGAAGAACCGAAGTCTGCCCCTGCGAAGGGTGACCAGACAAGTCCACGTAAGGGAGACAAGCTCAAGAATAACGAGAGAAAGGAAAGGGGTAACAAGGGAATGAAGGGTCACAATCAGAGAATAACTGGCAAGCGACTCTGTGAGTTCTTCTCGTTTTTGGTGTTCATTGTACGAGAACGACTTCTCAACTGCGAGCTAGGGTCTTCTCGTTTGTTACGATTATCCAAGCTTAAATGACGAGTGGTGGTATGTATCATCGATGGAATGCATCAGGAAAATGGTCCCAAGCCAGCGAGAGATAAATTATCATCGCCAGCATCAAACATTATCTCGCTTAATTGACATGGTGATAATTTATAAGTTGTCATGCATGGCTTGATATGATCCATGCCGCTGTTACGTTTATTATGTGTCGAGGGCCCTTCTTGAGGAAGGGTACCCTTCATTGAGCAAGTTCTGCTGGTGTAATACAATATGTTCCCCAAAATACTGTTCCGTGAATCGGCCGCCTAGACTCGGACTCTTAGCATATAAGCTCTGCCCATGGCCTGCCTCCTTAATCCCACCCATGTCCAGAACAGAGGTACGCCGTGAAGTAAACCATGCCAATGGCATTCCCCCTCCCGATCTAGACCTTCCAGTACGGGACTTAGACCCTCCCCGCACTGGTAGACAATTGACGATTTTGCTTCCTCTCGCAGTACCCTGATAGCCCCGCTGAGGTCACGGCCAACTTACTCAAGCTTACCGAGCTCGCACCAGACCCGTAAGTTGGTGTGTGATGTGTCAGTCTGCTCCGCACTGACGTGCCCGAGGATAGACGAACAAGGTTTGTCTTCAAAAGTCTCATAAGCAAATTGCATGAGTTTGTTTCCGAGACAAAGTACGTGCTATCTTATCGTCCTTCCTCGTCAATCCATGAACATTTTTCTTGGTTCGTCCCTTCCCACATCTCTCATTCGTTGTTGTAGTATCACAACGGAGGAATGGAGGAGTGGGATCGAGTTTCTCACCCGCATGGGCGAGACGTCCATCCCGCCTGCTCGAGAGTTCCATAAATTCTCGTACATGTTCGGCGTGTCAGCCCTCGTCGAAAGGCTCAACAACCCTCGAGTCGGGAATGCAACAGAGAGCACCCTCCTAGGCCCATTTTTCACCGAGGATGCACCAGATCGTGCGTAAATATCTCTTTCTTGTTGATTTCCCCACATGCGAGATGCCTCGCAATCCCCACCGCCCTGCATTTACATTTACTGTACCTGCAGTCCTGTTTGGCGAGTCGATCGCATCTGAGGGCATAGGCGAATATATGTTCGTCGAGGGGCGCGTGCTCACCACTGGCAGGAAGTCCATTTCGGGCGCCGTCATTGAAACGTGGGAGGCGGACGGCGAGGGTGAGCCATGTCCATGTATTTCCGCCTGATGAAGGATGGCCATACGTTCCCCAACCCCTTAGGAGTATACGATGTGCAATACGCGGAACGCACCGCGCCAGAGTGCCGTGGCCGGGTGAGGACCGACGAAGAGGGGAAATACGGGTATCGCGCAATCGTTCCTGTCTCATATGCCGTTCCTGAAGACGTGAGTGCTAACGCCTCTACTGTGGTATGCCATTCTATGTTGGTGACGATATCCGATATTGTAGGGCCCAGTATGTCAGCTGCTTAAATCCTTAGGACGACACAACGTCCGACCGAGCCACCTACACATGATGATCCACGCGCCCGGTTACCACAAACTTATTACCGCGTTGTACCCAGAAGGTGACCCGTACCTCTCAAGTGATGTCGCCAGTGGGGTGAAGAAATCTCTTGTCGTGGTAAGTGGCTAACCCCGGAACGAGTCCGCACTAGCCATTCTTGTTTGTTTTCGTTCGGCAAGTTGACTTGTTACTCGGTAGAAACTTACCGAAATCGATGACGAAGCGGAGGCGCGAAAGCGTGGATTCCAGAAGGGTACCAAGTTCAAATTGCTCAATTATGATTTCATCCTGCTCACTGAGGACGAATGGGCGGCCGCACTCACCTAATGGGACAACGAGGTTGTATCGAGCTCGGCTCGAAGCTCGAGGATGATATTAAAAAATGTGATGTGCGAGAGACGTGCTTCAGGGAACCTGTACGAAGTTCTAGATAGGTGCAGGTGTTAAGTGAATAAAGAGTCGCGGGCACGTGGTTACAGCAATTCCGACGCGTGACCAAAGCGGCGCGCGGCGCGCGGCCCGACACTCGGGGTTTAAGCGTGCATGGCCCTCACTCTCAGCCTTACCTGGTTCCTTTTCCCTCCCAGTGGAACAATGCTCTACGATCTCGGGTATGCCTGGTGCCCAAGAATCTCCGCCTTCCTTGCCGGAAGACTCGGACCATACCACCGTTTCGAGCTCAATGACTCTGTTGGACGCATACACTCGGCTTGCTCTCAATGCCAACAGTGCCAGCTTTAGTTTCGACAACTTCGACAAGAACGTGAACATCTTAAGTACCGTAATAGCGTTTTCTCGTATATCGTAATACCATCTGATTGTAGTACACAGGACGACATACGAGGACCTTCTCGAGACGCACAGGGTTCTCGTGATTGGGTGCACTGAGATTATGAAACGTCCTCGCATTGAAGCCGACAAGCGCACTCTGGACTTATCGACTTCGGCCAACGAATCTGGTACCAAACACGGCCAAAGATGATGAGAAACTGATGCCACTGTCGCAGTTGGACTACATTAGGTTTTGGATGGAGCTGGACTGGAGGGCATATCAAAATGCCTGGAATGACCCAACTCGATTCAAGGATTTTTCAGAGCTCAAATTTAAAGGCGATCGAGGAAGAGCAAGATGCTCCGAAGGCGAGAATGTAATGATGCCGTACATCGACGGGACCCCCATAAGAGGTGTACTCAGACGCGAGATATGAAACTTTGCCAGAGCCATCTGGAGAAGCTTTAATATTCGAAGGATCGCACCAGAAAAATGGGGTGATGCATCCAAACAAGTAAAAGAGGGGATCTACCATGGGATGAAGACACAGTTTCATGTCTTCCGCTACTGTAATAACCGCTGGAAGATAAATGCCCTCGCTCTTTCGTTCTATTCGCGCATGAGGCATCAATCAGAAGAACCACCCGCATCCCAAGGAAGAAGACGAATGTTGCGAAGAGCCGGCAAAGAAGAAATCCAAGGTCACGATCAAGAATGACAAGCCCCGTAATACACTGCATAAAGTCCAATTCAATGAAATAGATGGCTCGACCCACACACCGGCTCCCTCGAGACACAAGGCATAATAACATTGAAAGACCCACTGTTTTAACTCTATTTTACATCTTTTACTGACGATCGTCTCATTTTAGTACGAATATTTTGGTACACTCTCGACACCGTTTCCGGTGCTCGACGTTGTGCCGCAGGCCAGTACATCAACCAATGTTCCCACCACAACACAGGACGACAAACCGTCTGTCACAGTAAATGCATTGCATAATTCACACCACTCCCTGGACACGGACCTCATCTTGAAGTTCCATTCTAACACACCCCATACAGATAGACTCGCAACGACTGCGACCCCCCCACTCTGCATGCCCTCATCTTCAACCCACCTTTCGAAGTGAACCAATCACCTAGACAGATACCGGGGCATCAGAACAGTCATTGACCACTGATAGTACTTATATGCAAATGCCAGACCAGGCCAGCTTCGCTCTAGTTAGATTTTGTAGCCATGACATTGAATGACATTTGGAGTTGTTCGCAATTGGCCTGTATTTATCCCCGTTTGTGCTTCAAGTCGTTCTTCCTTGATCCGACCCTTCGTGAAAGAACGATGCGTGGTCCGCCCGGTTCACCTTCTCTTCCTCTATATAAGTACCGTGTGGACCTCGAGCACCCACCCACAACTCACTTTCAATCCCACCATTGTTCCCAATCCACGCTCCAGCAATGTCTTCCACAGCCGTGCGCGCTGCAGTGCCCAATGGCATCCCTAAACCTGACCTCAATCTTCCAGTAATGCTCGCTTCCTTGTCTATATTTGTATTTTACGTTGCGCTTTCAGTACCCAGACAGGCCAGAGGTCATTACAGACAATATACTCAAGCTTTCAGAGCTTGCGCCAGACCCGTGCGTACATCTGATCTATATCTCGTTCCATTTCTGTACACTGAAGCGCTCGGGGGAGGGCAGGCGTGTAAGGTTCATCTTCAAGAACCTCATAGGCAAGCTCCATGAGTTCGTCTCCGAGACAAAGTACGTCTTGCTTGTCGTCTTCAGCGGCTGGCCCTGACCTGTATCTGTGGCCGCCCATTCATGGCCGTTACACCCAGCCTCACCACGGAAGAATGGATGAGCACGATCAACTTTCTCACTCGAACCGGCCAAACGTGCACCCCACTCCGCCAAGAGTTCATCCTCCTCTCGGACGTGCTCGGCGTGTCGGCCCTCGTAGACGCACTCAACAACCCTCCAATTGGAAAAGCGACGGAGAGCTCTGTCCTGGGACCGTTCTTTACAGAGGACGCACCAGATAGTTCGTTTCTTGACCCTACATATCCCCCACGTGAATTTATCCCACAACGTATACAGTCCCGCTTGGAGAGTCGATCGCGTCAGAAGGAAAGGGAGAGTATATGCATGTCCAGGGACGTGTCCTCACTTCGAAAGGCGAGCCTATTCCGGGTGCGGTGATTGAGACGTGGGAGACGGACGAGAAGGGTGAGCAATAGTTTGATGCGTTCTTCCTCTTCTTCCTAGTAGCTTAACGTCGTACGTTTCAATCCGGTCACAAACCCTTTAGGCTTCTACGATACTCAGTACACGGAACGCTCCGTACCAGACTGTCGTGGTAGGTTGAGGACTGACGCAGATGGCAAGTACGAATACCGCGCTGTCGTCCCAGTCTCGTATCCCATCCCCGGAGATGTATGTCCACCGTCCATCGTCCCTATCGACGATCCGCTTTTGACTCTTTCGCTCATGTGTATTAGGGCCCGGTAGGCGACCTGCTTCTTACACTGGGAAGGCACAACGTCCGGCCGAGTCATCTTCACATGATGATCGACGCCCCCGGTTTCCACAAGCTCGTCACGTCGCTGTACCCCGAAGGCGACGAATTCCTCTCAAGCGATGCCGTCTTTGGCGTGAAGAAGTCTCTGGTTGTGGTGAGTGTGACCTGTCTTCGTTCGTTGGACGAGCTCAGGCCCGTTTGTTTAGTATTATTATTTTCCCAGCTGATCCCTTTCTTGGCAGAAACTCACTGATGTAGATGATGAGGTAGAGGCGCGGACGCGCGGATTCCAGAAGGGCACCAAGTTCAAACTGCTCAAGTTTGACTTTACCCTCCTCACTGAGGAGGAAGCGGCTGCGGCACGCGCCCAGCGGATCGGATCGAGCTCGGCTTGAAGACACAATGGGGTCTTGATTCATTGATGGGGCAATGGAGTGCTCCAAGTTGTAGTAGTTTCCTCCAATTGTATCAAAGTATCGCACTCGGAAAGTATTGAAAACTCTAAGGGGAGAAGCCTTCGAGAAGATATATACCACCTTGACCTGACGTATGGATAACGCTGCCACGAGGTCTGAATACCACGTCGACGTCCGAGGACACAGCCCAACGTTGTTTCCTACAACGAACCAACTTCCCACTCAACCATGCCATCTCGAGATCGCATCCTAGATGAACCTGGCGGAAAGAAAGGTAACTGTGGGTAACATACGAATCAGATAGTGACACAGACTCTCGGATGAACAACTCGTAAAACGTAGAGTACGTATCCAAAAAAGAGAAAGTGAAGATATATCACTGGGTACTACCCAAGCGCGCCCAGAACATGTCCTCGCGCAGCCGCGTGAGTTCCTTCCATGTACGTTCCTCCCACGTCGCATCACCAACATGCGGCGTACCATCCGGGGCGTACTCAGGCTCAGCCGTAGCCGCAGACTTGCCAGTGTTCGACTTGCCCATAGACAAAGTTAAATCCGACAGTACCCGTCGTTCCGTCGATCGCACCGGAGGACGGGGGCGCGGGGGCGGCAGTGGCGGTTGAAGTGCATTGCCGTTCGACGGTGTGGCGATCTTCTCCTCTGCTGCCTCTACCGTCTTCTCCTCTTTCTCCTTCTTGAGTCCGTTGGATCTTTCCGGTTCGGCATCTGCGTCGGCGGAAGGACTGTTCGTACGGGCACTCTCTATAGAATTTTCTACAGCGACGGCGTCGCCATCGTCGTGCGGGACAGAACTGTCTGTTGAGAGAGGTTCGGGCTGGGACTCGTGCTGGGGCTGCTGCTGCTGCTTGTCGTATTGGTCGTCATTGGGCTCCACTGCGTCTCCTGAAACATTCACAGCCTCCGTCTCAGCTCCCGACGTCTTCTGCTCTTGTACCGCAGATCCGGTCGACTCGGCCACTGGCAATGCATCTACTTTCCCTCCTCCTTCCTCTTCAGCTTCTGCCCTGGGTGAATTCCCTGGTTCCTCAGACGAACGAGGAGGAAGATCTGGAGCGACAACGGGACTTGGTATATCCGCCTTGGTATCCACCTCAGCAGGGGCTTCCGTCTGTTCCACGTGATGACCGTTGGGCTGCTTCACAACCTCTGTCGGGCTCACATCTGCAGCTGGTGCCGGTGCCGGTGGAGCAGCGTGGGGCGGTGGAGGTACGCGTCTCCGGGCAGCACGACGGGGAAGCGGCGGTGCGCCGGGCGAGCCGGTCCGGGAAGGCGGACTCACAGGCTCAGAGCGCTCATTGTTCGCAGTGGGCGTTTGAGGACGCAGTTCGACAAATTCCGCGTTCGACGATCCACTATGCGTGACGACAGGATCTGCAGGTTTCGGTTCAGGCTGTGGTGTTTCAGGTTCGGTAGAGGTCTTGTTTGCCTCCTCAGGAAGAGGTACCGATTTAGCCGCTGGTGTATTGTGGGATTCGGAGCCTGGTAGCGGGACTGAAGCTGGCGGTTCAGAGGGAACAGACGCTGTCTCCGGTGTTGCGAGGTCTTCGGGAGGGGTGAGGAAGCTCTCATTTAAAGGATCAACTTCCTCTGGTGATGAAACGAGAAGGCTACAAAGCGTCGGCGACCCTGCTGGTTTCTCAGTGGCAGGCAGCTCTTGAAGAGACGAGGCGGACGATCGCGACCCTCTAGCGGAGGAATCAGTTGCTGAGGATCTACGGCCCTCTGCTTCACGGTCCATAGGTACTGGCGTACGTGGTCTTGATCGGTTTCGGCTCGGTAGAGGAGGTGGTGGACCGAGTGAACTTGGCCCAGGGGAATTAGAGTGAAGCGGTGGTGCAACAAAGCGCCGTTTGTCAGTTTCCATCTCGGCTCGCTTATCTTTGTCGCTCTCTCCCCAAACTGGGACGCGGTCCAAGCCGAAGGAAGACGCGACACCCCAGAAACCAGAGTTTTTGGTCTTTCTCCGAGGCGGGACGGGGGGTTTGTCGACGTTCGTACCCTCAATCTCTCGGCGGGGCGGCGGTGTCGCCGGAGATTGGACTTCCTCCTCCCAGACCTTTTCAAGGATGTTTGTGCGAAGAAAAGACCAAAGGGAACAGGTGGTCCGTAGCCGAGCTAAACACCACCCCGAGATGCAAAGCGGGAGTGCCGAAGGGTACGCAGAAGAGGGCTCTGATAGCCGGAAAATATATATTTGGGCCGGGAGTGATGATGTATCGTGATATGGAGGAGGGGATGGTGGTGTCGAAGAGGTCGTTGTTATTGGGGATTTTCGAAAGATTGACGATGACCAGGTGTTGAACTGAGTGCCGTTCGCGCGTGAGAGATATCCAGTTCGAGTAGGACTGGGTTCACTATGAGGGACAATACAATGTCCACACAATCCGCAGGACAATATATTGGCATTGGTTGATCCATGAACGACAGCGACAGCAAGAGGCAGCTGGGGAGAAGCAGCAGACGCTAATATAGTCTGCGTCGCAATGGGTTCAATCGTTAATTGCCCATTTTGGATGGCTGCCATAATCGAGCGTCTTGAGAGCCAATTGAGGGCAGAGGCCATGTCAAGGCGGACAGTTGGGTCTCTGGGAAGGCATCAATAAAGGCAAGACACCTACATGGTTAGAGACGTACGTGTCCTCCATTTGTATTCTGGCCATAAACGGAAGTCCCAACAAAGAACCTATAGTCGGTGGTTGAGAGTTCGTACCCCGTAACGTGCGGAGGTGAGATATCAGGGAAAGGAATTCCTGATAGGAAATATGGGATGTAAGGAGATGGTGCACGTTTGCCGGTATAGATGAGGCCCGCTCAGCCCATTTGCCCTTGCCCATAGCGGCTCTCATGTCCTCCGTACTACGCTCAGCAGCTTCTTTCTCCTGTTGAAGGGCTTGTAATTCCTGCTGCATGAGCTTCACAGCACCTTCTGCTTCTACTAGGGCACGCTCGGCCGCCTCGGCCTTACGGTCGCTTTGCGCACGCCCTAAACGCGCCTCCGCAACCATGGTATTGGCTTGATCGAACAATGCCGCGCTGACATCGTCCAGGTCCTTTTCGATGTCGGCTCTGGCGCTCTCTGCCTGTCCCCGCTTGGCAGCTTCCTCCGTAGCTTTCTCCATGAGCCGCGTGAGTTCGGACGTGACATGCGACCTCTCCACCAAGAGGCCGGTGTTTAGCGCCGACAGATGTTGCGAACGCTCCAACTCGAGCTGGGATACTTTGACGGAGGAAGAACGGAGTGTGGATGAAGTGACATGAAGGTCGTCCTCCAAGTCGGATACTCGGTCATACGACTTGACGAGTTTGTTGTTAAGCTCGGTTACTTGGGAGACGAGATCCTGTACTTGGGTACGGAGCGACGATATCACCAGTTCTTGCGCATCTTTATCAACACTCGCTCGTCTCGGAGGAATCCGCTTGCCGCGGACTTCCGCGATTGGGGGAGACGGACTGGAAGGGGCATGGTGATTTGATTGAACCTGGTTCTGCGGTTTCTCATTTGTGGTGCCATTTGCACTGGGTGTCGGATTGCCTTCAACTAACGGAGACATGTATAGTGACCCGGGTCCGGAAGAGAGCCACAAAATGTGAACTGACAAGCCCGGGTTTTGAGACTGTCAAACTTTGAAGGTAGCGGAGCGGAGCAGGGGTGGTTGTGGGCTCAGGCACGGCGGTGCCGGCTCAGTTGCGCCGTCTTCCTGCCGGCCCGGCTTACCGCCCTCCGTTAGAACACTGGCAGTAACTTGGAAACGTGAGTGCACTCAATGATGGCAATTCCGTGTGATATGGAGGCTTGACTCTTTACCCGCTTTATAACCCACTCCGGACCAACTTCCGGCTATTTCGTGCTTATATATATGCGTTTGCGTACCTTTTAGCGGTGACTATGGCAGGATTCGTAGGTTCGAGTTGTTTCTTGACCACTTGACAGTGCCTGTCGCAATCTAGACATCCGACTTGCGGTGTTAGTATGGTGACCTTGGTTCTCTACGTGAAGGTGATGTGAGGATCAACCTCAAGCTTCATTCGGTATCCGATAGGTCCTCGTGAAAATACGACGGCGAGCGGCATCTCACAGAGGCATTGCAGGTGCACTGGCTAGTGCTGTATGCCCATTCTGGCTTTGATAAAGCAACAATCAGGAAGCGCTTCAAATTTAGATTACCCAGCATTGACCACAGGGACTCGATTCCTCGTGGTGCCAGCCTCAATCCCTTGATTTTCCATATTCTTGCTTGTACGATAGCCGCCCCGTGGAATAGTACGTAAAGGCCTTACTCCAGCTTTTCGAGAAGTACGTGTATGGTATTGCCATGCCCATCATCGTTTCACTTCATTTCCGCCTCCGAGTCACAGACGTCCTTGTAGCTCTAATTTGTCACCTTTTAATTTTCTGGATACTCCCCACTTCCCTTGGCGGAAATTTTCGAACCTCGGCCCTTAAACGGTTAAGTTGTGATAGCGTGAGATTTATTCACTGCGTTTTTAACCTTTCGCTGATCTACCCCCTCCGCCCCCTCTTCCTAGTACTGACCATGCCAACAAGTTTCACTATTATTGAACAGGATGAAATTCCAGGGGAACCAAGCTCCGCTGTTGTTCGCGAATATTCTCTAGAAACTCTGAGCGAGATGAGGACAGACTTCCTCCATGATGCACTATCCGAAGGTGCTCCTGGCGTAATAGGGGTC
>Ga0137358_10001375_pt1 | contig 13087 bp, 14 predicted proteins | sample Mad1_20_16metaG_FD_105551 | JGI IMG/M metagenome (GOLD analysis project Ga0137358, IMG submission 105551) | Vadose zone soil microbial communities from Angelo Coast Range Reserve, California, USA - Mad1_20_16 metaG | ecosystem: Environmental > Terrestrial > Soil > Vadose zone | place: USA... | reverse complement strand
CGTCGCATTTTAGAGAAGCGTCCCTACTGCAGTTCAGCATGACGATTCGGCACCCAAGCTTGTGGTTATAGGCTCTGCCGCTGTTGATGTTGTCTCACAAGCAAACGTAATATCAGATACTGATGGTTCCCGCGGTCGACAATCTACGTCTCCTGGAACAGTTGGTCTTCACTTGGGCGGTGTTGGCCGAAATATTGCCGAAGCCGCATACCGAATCTCCACGTCAAGGTTCCAAGCCCAGCCCTCAGCAACAATCCTCATCTCCTCCGTCGGCGATGACGCGTTGGGACGTCTCCTTTTGGAAGAGATGCGAAGGATTGGTGTGCGAACGGATGGTGTTATGACAACCTGTCAGCGATCAGCTGTGTGCAATATGGTCCTCGACGGCTCGGGGAACCTCATTGGAGGTGTGGCAGATATGGATATTGTCAAGTCAATTCAACCAGAAACGGTACGATGGCAGTATATCCCACATTCCACGAGATAAACTAATTTCTATCACTATGCATGAGGTCGCCTCCCAGATCACTAGATATGACCCGGCTATTGTCGCAATGGACGCCAACGTTTCACCTGATGTACTGAAAGCGGTAATTCAGCACTGCAATGCCGCAAATATTACAAGTGAGTCTCTCGCAACCGATGACTCCCATTGATCACAAGTATTAAATCCATTTTTGATAGCATTTTTGTAAGTCCACGCATTGCTTAATCGATCCAACCTCTTTGATTTTCAGCAGCGAGCCCACTTCCGTGATTAAGTCCGTGTCAATTCTACCTGCCATCTCCTCTGCTCTCGGATCAAAATTTCACGGCTCACCGGTCAAATTCGCGTCTCCAAACCTTCTCGAGCTAGAAGAATTATACAAGTCCGCTAACACGGATCCCTGGGAACTAACAAGCCACGACTATTGGTGGAGAACTATCGACAGTTTCTCAATCGGAACAGAATTCCGCTCGTCATTGGAACAGCTGGCGCGACAAGACGCCGGGTCGAATGACGGCCGGACGCTATCGTTCCTGGTGGATCACGGGGTGGCACAAATGGCTATCAACCTTCTCCCGTTCTTCCAGCATCTTATAATCAAATGCGGAGACCTCGGCGTGTTGTTGGCGATGCGATTCCCCGTTGATAATCCAACAGCATGGGTGGGTGAGAGAAGCGATGTCCACCGTCGGCAGATCATCACACATGGCAAATCCGAAATAATCGTTATCAAACACTATCCGGCCCATACGATTGATCCCCAACATGTTGTCAGCGTAACAGGGGCGGGAGACAGTTTAGTGGGCGCCATCCTCGCTGCTTTAGTACAGAATCAATCTGCCTTTACCGACTCGGAGTCATTGGATGGGGTCATCGAGTTGGGTCAGTCTGCGGCGATTGAAACACTACGGAGCCAGTTGGCGGTGTCTCCTTCCCTTTCCTTATGATACACGAGCTGTTGATGATATTAGCACGGCAAGTATATCTATAACTAGCTAAGCACTGTCCCGACAATGTAGACTTTCTACTAAAACTTCCACCACGACGAAGGATTCATGCCCTGTTAGTACGGATCCAATGGGCCGACGCGAACATGCTCCCTGGCCTGGCGCTGTTTCTCCCTCTTCTGGGCCGCCTCGAGCTTCTGATGGGCCACGACTTTCTTCACATACCGACGCTGTTGAATGCTACGTCACTGCCGTTCCGGTATTGATATGGGGCCCACAAACCTGTGCTCCGTGTCTTAAACGGGTGATAATGTATGCAGCGTCGCCTTTGGTTAGATTTTTCAGCCTCGTCGGGAGCGAATCGACATTTGAAGAGTCCTGGAATTCTTGCACTTGCTCTGATTTGTTAACATATCCCCACCTCTTGGCCACAAATAATTTCTGGGCAGGACTTGCTGGCCCTTGCCGCCACTTCGCGGTACGTGACAACCTTCAGTCGGGTTTTAGCAAGGATTCACCAAGTCATAAGTGAGAAGATACTTACGCCAGTGAGAATCGTCCCCTCAGAACTTTTTCGGATACGTATGTATCACACCCTCGCACAGCATCTGCGAGGCTGCTTGCGTCAAGAATCTTCCTGTTTGTCCGAAACCTAGATATATTTAAGGCAGAGGCCGTTTCAGCGTGGATTGTGGGGGTGTAGTGGGCGCGGAAATAGTTTCGGTCATCTGTGAAGTATGGTGTCAGTTGGACTGATAGTGTTTGCCTCCGATCACGCTCACCTTCGGATACGGGTTCAACACGAATGTGACCTTTACCAAGGCATTCAAGGACATATATGCCCTCACCACAGTTAACCCAAGCATTCCTGCTAAGTTGCACTGTGTGAAATGACGTTTTTATGCTTTGGTCAAAAAGAGCGAAAGGATCGTCGTAGTCAATGTAGGTGACGGACTTGGGGTCCGGCACGCTGGGTCGGTTGTCGTCTGTGGGATGAGTATAAGGGGCATTCAATTCTTCACGATTGGCGGCTTCTGCGCGCGCTTCTAGCTCCTGGGCGCTTTCACCTAAGCCCAGAGTCAGTGTGTTTGAATAACCTGTGAACGAATGGGACGCGCCATCGACAACAGTTTCCGGAGCCAGTCCAAACAGGGTTGGCGCATTGACGATGCCGGCTATGCGATTCGTGGAATCAACAAAGTCAACAACGTGACAGTCTTGCTTCCCGGTGTTAGGAGACAACCTCATTCCGCGACCAATCTGTAGGCTTCGTCAGAAAATAGTGAAAAAGGACACAATACACTGGTGATTGACCATTTGAAAGAAAACATTCCGGGACCTCGTGGGTCGCGCAAGGATCACACAGTCAACGTTGGGAATGTCGGTACCCTCCGTTAATAGAGCTGTGCGAATACAAGGGAAACGTGAGAGGTGTCCCAAGTGAATGAGACCTGTGCAGCTACCGCAATTAATAAGAACAGGAAATTCTCCAGCCTTGAACCCATCGATTAATGCATTGCGCTCTGGGATCGGTGTTCCTGCATATAGATAGCGAGCGTCGACACCCGCCGATTGAAACGTTTTAGTCAGCTCTCGGACGTGAGCAACGTTGACAGCGAAGACGATGGTTGATTTGCGGTCACTGACTACACAGATTCGCGCCAGTGTTAGGTCGATGGAGCAGCGATGACCGCGACAACTGACCTGCTCTGTCAAGCCAGGTTTGAACGACAAGATTGTTGAGTGTTTTCGTGTTGATGATGTGTGCCAGGCTAGTCGCGCTGAAGTCTCCGCTGTGAGTGTTGATGGTTACGCCTCTTAAGTCGATGTTGGCTTTCACCGTTGTGAAGCGAACGTTACAGAGCCTTGTTGACAGGATCAACCAATATAATCATCGTGAGAATGCCTCAACTCACCACTGCTCTTTGATCATGTCCAAGAAGTCACGGTGGTACACTATCCTTTCAAATACTGAACCAAGCGCTAGCCCGTCATGCCTGCTGAACGTTGCGGAAAACCCAAAAATTGGAACAGCTTCTTGAACAGGATGAGAGTGGGTATAATTCTCTGGACAATGAACTTCCGGATGAAAGAAGGAGAGTATGCGGCGGTATCTGAGCGAAAAGTGAGTATCATATCTCAAGGACGAAGAAATGTTGACATACGACGGGGCCGCAGCATGGTGAGCTTCATCAACTACTATGGCCTTGAGACCCTGAGGGGAGAATTTATGCAGGCGTCCGGACTCGAGCAAAGTTTGGTACGTTGCAACGGTCCTTTCAAAACACTTCCATGCTCGGAGGATGAGAGAGAAAGGGTCTAGCTGACTCACAGATCGGCATCGCCTGAGGCTTTGTGCCTCCCCTGCTCTATTTCTATCACCCAATCCGGTCGCAGGTGTTTTGCCTGGGCTGCAGCTTGCTTTGCCAGTTCTATGCTATTGACGATAACTAATGATCGTGTTGCATCCGGCCTGTCATTTCTTGGCTCTAAGCTAGAAAGAAGTGAAATGAAAACAGCTGTCTTGCCCGCTCCAGTTGGTAGAGACACGCCGACGCGTGACACTCCTGTGCCGTGTGCATCCAGACATGCCCTAAGACATATTTCCTGATAGGGTCGCAGTATTAGCGGGGAGACCTGGTGGTGTGCTTGCGTTGTGACCAGCCGGAGGTGGCAGAACCGTAGCGTCCGAGCAGACCACATCGTCGTGTTCACGCAACATCCTCACATTGGGTCCAATCAAGTGTATTGCACGCATGACAAGGGCAACGCATCGACACCCAAAAACTAAGTACGTCATAAACGAAGATATAATCGCAGCTCTATGATGAAAAGTCATGCAATATGTAAAAAAAAATTAGTGACGGTCCTCGGAGAAGATCCTGCTTTTAAGAGGGCTAGGAACCTGGATGGGAATCCCAACTAAGTAACTGACCGTCAAAAATGAAAATTCACATACCACCGGAGTAGACCCTGCCGAACAAGACTTGTTGAAGCTTGTCATAGAGCGATAGCACACCAGCACCGGCGACTCCACGAAGGATGTTGGCACCAGCACCCTTGAACAGCGATTTTGTGCCCTCCTTGGCGACGATCTAAAGGAACAAATTAAGCCCTGCTCAGCAAATAAAAAAAGGGAAGACATACTTGAGCACCAGCATCGAACATTGACTTATAGTGTGTGGTAGATCCAGAGGTCATCATCATGCGACGACGAATGGTGTCCAGAGGGTATGAGGCGAGACCGGCACCTGTAGTAACACCCCAGCCGAGCAAGAAGGACGCAAGGAACGAGCCCTCAAGTGCACCAACAAGGACAACAGGTTCTGTATACGAGGTCAGGTTCGGGAACAGATGAAAAGCAGCGAACAAGACGGACTAAGCGAGTCATAGAGACCGAAGTAGAGACCACGGTACACAATGATGCCAACGACTGAAGGAACGAAACCACGGTAAAGACCACCAATGCCATCCGAGGCCAGAGTTTTCCTGTAGACGTCAAGAAGACCATTGAACTGGCGGGCTCCTCCCCCCTTGGCTGACTTAGCGTCGTTCGCAAGACGCGTACGGGCATAGTCAAGAGAGTAGACAAAGAGTAGCGAGGATGCACCGGCAGCACCACCAGAGGCCAGGTTACCGGCGAACCACTTTCCGTAGCCTTCGCTCTTTTTGAAGCCAAAGAGCGACTTGAAGTAATCCTCTAAAATGCCACGTCAGAAGCGTATATTCGACAAGACTGGCATGACGCACTGAATGCAAAGTTCAATGCTTGCGTGGGGAAGTACCGAATGACGTTGGCGGTGTTGCCACGCCAGAGTGAGAGGAGACCTTCGTCTTTGTAGGTGCGGGCAAAGCAGTCGACAATGCCCTTGTAAGGTTGTGAAAGACGACCCTGCTTGATCTATAAAAAAACAGTAAATGCGAGAGCTAGGATGCAAATTTCGACCGTAACGTGCCATCTCATCCTGGTTCTGAACCAGAAGCTTGATACGCTCTATGGGAGCAGCGGATGTCTTAGCGACGGCCTAGGGGGTTCATGTCAGTAGAGTAGGAGAGTCAGTGAGGATGAAAGAACGTACGGCAGAGACACCTCCCATGAGAAAGTCGGCTGATTACATGCCAGGTCAGTGACGTAGAAAGACAAGACAAGCTGGAAGGCATACCAGCAAAATCCTTGGGTGACTTGCCCTTCTTGGCGTCGGCCATTTTGATATAGAGACGAGGGAGGGGGTAGGAAAAGAGGAGGAGCGGTGGAGATGACGGAAAGAGGGAAAGGTTGAAGACAGCAGAAAAAAGCGTCGGTTTGGCTCTAAAGGCGACGGCACTCTCCGGGAAATCCCTAACTCCGATGGGGAACCGGAACTCCGTGTCAAGTTCAAGTACTGTAGCTTCCGACTGCGATCGTAATACATTTACTACGCTATATTTCCGAACTGCGGGTAATATCCTGGTCTATGCGAAGCCTGAGGTCCAAATGACCCAGAAGAGGGTGCCGCCACTCGTGAATGTTGGGCATAATAAGTCGTCGGGAATGGCGACCCGTGCGTAACAGGTGTAAATTGTGTACTATGGCTCGGTGGTCGATGCAGCAAAGGCGCGCCATTCACCGCATATCGTCTTGCACCGTGACTACTACCCGGGACCAAACCCCCCGACGTAGAAACGTTGACATTATCGTTCACATTCGTGGCACTTGGTGGTTCTCCGATGCGAGACTTTTTCCAGATATCCTCCGACACCGACACCGAGTCCGACTCCGCTTTTCGTTTGCCCAAACTCCGGTGGGACGCGCTCTCGTCATCAGATTCCTCGGTAAGGTCTATCACTTGCGTGCCAGGTCCGCTCATCGGAATCCGTTCAGCGCGCGACGGTGACAATTCACGCTTGACCTCACCCTCGTCTTCTTCCTCAGAATCCAAGACAACAACGTCCCCAGATCTTTGGCTTTTCTCCTGGGTCGAAGCATTACGTATTTGACCAGAAGGACTGCTTGATGTCCCTTGATATTTTGGAAGCGGCGTAGGACTACCAGTGGCGGGGGGCGGCCCAGGATTATGGGTTTTCTTCCAGGCATCGGAAGCGTATTTGTCGTCGGACGTGTGCCACTCGCCGTCGGCTTCCACAATAACGCCCTCAACCGTATCAGGTGTACTTTCCAGAATCGAGTTGAAATACCTGCGCAGTTATCAGTCGCAAGATGTTGGATGACATACATAATGACATACCCATCCACTATTAAGTCCTCGTAATTGATTGATTTCTCACATACTGGGCAAGACCAAACTGTCGTCTGCTCATTCATCGAATACCATGATGAGGCATCGAAGCACTGAACGTGAACGCAGTGCGAGGAACGACACGGGGTAGTGATTCGACAATAAGTTAGCTAGATATCAAGGGCGTTCAGATCCGCGACAGCAAGAGTAGCAGGAACCCTTACGGGACATTTCAGAGACGTTTTCTGTGGACCAGCGACAATGTCATCATCTTCGACTTTAGCTGCTTGTTTCCCTGATGCAGGTTGCATAGATATACTCATGCCAAAAAGTAAGACACGTACGTTGTGCGAGGATGTCATCATGACTCCGAAATTTCTCCTTCTTTACTCTCTCGATTAGTTGAGTTACAGTAGTGACTTGGACCAGCATGACGACCATATAGTATTTCTGTTGAAACATGAGATCCGGGATCCACACGCACAGAAGGAAACACACTTTTGGAGAAGGAAGAGGCTGGTTGCTGTTCGTTTGACTATTTACATAGACCATCTCAACGCGATTTTGGTGTCCGACGGACACTCTGACGGAATCTCCGAGGTGAGCTGGAGGTGCAGTTCCTGGCTTCTTCTTCATCCCCTTCGTACTTGCAGAGATTTGAACCTGGTTGACTCTGATCTCACAGGTGGGAGGAAACTCGATGGGGCATGGGGTGTTACCAAAGCGAATGCCTGCCGGCCCGAGAGCAAAGTAGGAAGAGGAAGTGCAATATAGACGAAGCTGGTACTTGAGGCTGGATCATGGATCATAAGGCACACACATTTATTCCAGGCTAACCAAGACGCACTCTGGTGAATTTAGCCTTGTTATCTGATCAGCAGTGAGGGAAAATAACAAGACTTGTTGACGACGATCGGCAGAACTAGAAGACTCTGCGGGGTATTAGACATATAAATGAAGGTTGATTGGCTACGCATACCAGGACACTCTGCAATGCGTGATACAGCCTGGTCAACGTAAAAGAAAGGAGAGGGTTTGAATCGGATAGCTATACAATAGAGGTTAGAAGCTTGCATCGTTTCAAAGAGAGGAAAAGTGGACACACGAAGTCTAGGTAAAGGGGCAGGGGCATTAGCGCGAGGAGGTGTTGTCATAGGTAAGGTAGGATTTCGAGGAGGAGCAAAGGAGGGGTCATAACGTTGAGCATTACTTGGGCCGGCTGTGGTATTGATGTAGGGTCGGGGGACGGAAGTAACCCCTGCTGGATAAGAGCTCGTACTCTGGGAAGACAAAGTTCCCGGTGCAGAATGCGCATGGCCCCTCCACCTGTTGAGGATTAGCGGATGTGCGAGCGCTAGAACGATAAAGACAAAAGAGGATATTTACTCACATTCCTGAACTGCGTACTTGGTACAAGACGCCGCGGGCTTTATTCCACTTGTCTATATTGCTTGACGTGCGCCAGTCGTTGAGCGAGTATAGGATGCGGTCTATGAGATCCTGCTTCTTCCCCGACTTGCTGAGCATCGTCCAGCACTCATCGTTGAAACCGGTGATGATCTGCTTGAGTCGGTCGACGGTATTAAGCCTTACGTTAACCTTGAGACCCTATACGACAACAGTAAAGGATGAACAAGACACTAGGAGAGGGGAAGAGAGCGGTACCTCGAAATCAACCCAAGGATCGACGGCGGACATGGCAAGGGCCAACGAAACGATACGAAGGACGGCGAACAGGACGCCTCGCCCTGGCCACACAACCCCAAACACACGTGACGCTCACGACCACCATGTCCTCTCAAGACCTGGACGACTACGACAAGCTGAGCCCTGCGGAGAGAGAGATTCGCGACAAGGCAGACCGCCAGCGCGAGGCAGGCGAGCAGGCAGGTATGTCCTTCATCTCAGGTGCCTCTCATATTCGCCTAATCTATCTCTAAGCTCTCCCTTATTCCTGGAAGCAATCTCTGGAAGATGTTGACATCGTAGTTCCCGTTCCTAAGGGAACACGCGCACGCGATCTTACAGTTACGATCGCAAAGAAGAAACTTAGTGTCGGCCTTAAAGGCAAGGATCCTATCATGGCTGGTGAACTCAGCCAAGACGTCAAGGTCGAAGAGAGTACCTGGACACTGGGTTAGCGCGCACCCCCGTTCGCCTTTGTTCCTGCATCAAAACCTAGATTTTAGAGGACCAGTCGTCTGTTGAACTTCATCTCGAGAAAATGAACAAGGTGCAATGGTGGGAGAATGTACTTACTCACCATCCCAAGATCGATACAAGGAAGATCCAGCCAGAGAATAGCAAACTCGGCGATCTCGATGGCGAGACAAGGTCAGTCCATTCCAATCCAGTCTCACATGTTTGAATATCAACGCCTATCTTCAGAGGGATGGTCGAAAAGATGATGGTTCGTCCTAGATCTTCCTTGACTTTGCTCACCTGATCCCACCTGATCCCACCCTCACAAAGTTTGACAACCAGCAGAAGGTCTGCCACCCTGTTGTGACTCCTGACACAACTGATGCGCCCTCTTCTATAGCAACTTGGAAAGCCCACATCTGATGAGATCAAGAAGCAGGAGGTAGGGCGCCAGTGTCATTACGTGCGCTAATCTTAAATGATGGCCTTTGTTCTCATTCTTCAGGCTTTGAGGAAGTTTCAACTTGCGCATCCAGAGCTAGACTTCTCACAAGCCAAGATTTCTTAAGACTCGGAGGATTGGCGGGGCATAGGAAGATCATGCGAGGGTCATTTTGACAATCATCTGTAATACAAAGTAAGATCATCTCGCCGTATTACTAGTCGTTGTTACGGTACATAGCGATGCTGCCGAATGATCAAATTGCCTGGACACAGCATAATGTAAGCGAGTCATAACTTTCGTCGCTTGATGTCACCATCATCTGAGGTGACCCCACTCCTTCGCTTAACTCTATCAACCAAACTTGTCAAACTTTGCGAGGCGGTTTGGCTTTTTGCGTTTAGTACAGTTGTGTTGGCCTCACCGCGGACATTCTTCCTTTTCGACCTTTCTTCAAGCAACGCGGACATCGACTTCGTCTTCTTAAAACTAAAACACGACGTCAATTCCAGTCGTCGAAATGTCGTCAGCAGCTGCTCACTGAGGGTTACTAGGATCGATGGCGAACACATGATCCTCGTGCACTGCTCTGAAGCGCTCGTCCTCGACGTCGATAGTGAAATCATCTTGTAACCTATTCTCGTCGTCACCGTCTGTTTGCTTTCTGCTTCCCTTGCGCTTCTTCCGTTCGTTCTTTTCCGCCTTGATGATCGCTGCCATATCAAAATGTTTCGGTCTTGAATCGCGTTCATCCGGAGCGACGAGTAACGAAAGCTCCTCCTTGGTCGAGGGTTTCCTGGGTTTGTTTCCTTGCTCCCCTTTCGCGACTCGTCTTCCCGCGCGTAACGATGCGTCACTGTCTTCCTCTCCCTCGCTCTGAGCAAAGAAGTCGTCCGGAGGTTGTTTCCCTTTACTTTTATCCTTCAAGTCTTGCTTTCGCTTCTTTCGCTTCTCTCGCACTTTGCGTTGGTATTTCCCAATTGTTGTCTCGTCTTCGTCATTTCCACCGCTGAGAGCGGGGCGGAAGGTGACCTCCATATCCACATGACCATCATCCGTGTCTATGTCTCCGGTCTTGCTACCAGCCCACCCTTCTGGCAAGTCATTGCCTCCGCCGCTGAGTAAGAGGGCGCGCAGTTTGTCACGATTGGCAGTCTTCAGTGTTGATTTTGTTCCATCCTCGGAGGAAGACTCGCTCGACGAAGCGACGTAAGCATGAAAATCATTCTCCTCAATCTCTTTGAGAGTAAGAGCGCGACGGGTAACACGGTCCCGCTCCGGGTCATTTTGATCCCAGGTCAACTTGACTTTCGAATGACGAAGAGCCTAAGTATATATCAACAATACGCTGATGGACGTTTTGCAGCATGCGGGCTCACATCCGTCGCAAAGTCGAGAGGTTGGTAGTGAGTGTTATTATCGGTAGAGGTGGCTTGGTCTCTGTTTGGCGAATTGTAACTCAATGAGCTGAGCGGACGGGCGAAGATAAAATAGCACGACATAACCTGCACTCCTCTTCGAATGTCATGTCGTCCGGAACAAAACTCAAATTCAGGACGTTTGCTGATCGCTCAAGTTCGGCGCCTTGCAGCTCAGAATAGAGATATGAGGCGAGCTCAACGGTTTTACATTCCACGACAGCGTAAAAATATCTGTCCGCGTATCTGTATGTTCGTCGGATGCACCAAATGATAGTCAACACACCTCATGCGCTGTAATTGATACTTTCTCAGCGCGTCCTCATCGTACTCGTCGGCGTCCCCGGTTTCGTAGATCGTCCTCTCATTTACATCGTCCTCGCCATCTAGCGATTTTTTCTTCCTCAATAACTCGGGCGGAGGACCATTCTCTTCGTGCGCCATGCGTTCTAGGCCGAATTTACTCGGATAGATGCGTACGTTGAGCACTCCACCTCGCACAGTTGGCGCAGAGACCCGGTTTGACCTAGATGAGGACGATCCAACAGGCGCAACGGCAGACGTGAATATTTTATATAGGTGTATGGCACGAACATAGTCCCAATCCAGATCGACAACGGCAATACGACGTGTCCTAAGTGAACTTTCTTGGTCGTCTTCTGAGGTGGAGTTGCGGTCTAGAGTAGCCTGTGCGCCCACGTATACAACATCGTCTTCGTCCAGATCTACTTCAGCATCTCCATCCTGCAGCCCGAGAATGGGTCTGTCAACATTAGGACCCAAAGTGACAACGCCGTCGTCATTTTCATCGTCGCTGGACTGTGCTTGGTCTAAATCATCCCTGCCTTCCTCCTCGTCGGAGGACTGAAGAAGCACTTCGCCGCGAGCGTAGTCGGGGCCAGTAGAGAGTTCGGTCTGATTCTCCCGATCAAGACGGTAAAAACGACGTAAATTTTCATGTTGCTGTGAGTCGGACAACCGGCGACCATATTTGTCTACGTGCGCTGTAGTGTCAGAGACATGGCTCGACTTGGAGAATGGACATAGAAGAATAAAGCCCACACCAGTCTGTGAATTTTTCTTGGCTCTGGAGAATACAGAACTGAATCTACTGTCTACTGTGACCTTGTTCTTGTGCCTTTTGAGGCTGCGGAAACGAGGATCAGACGTGAGACGAGTGAATCGTGGATCAGGCATAACGGTTGTAGCGGCTATTGCGGCTGTAGCCAAGCCAAGTATAGCCAAGCGACACGCGCGACTTATATCATCGTGTGCTCTGTTGCGAAGGGAAACCGCTTTTAAACTGTTCGAGTCCCGTTACCATCTCTATCCTTCTTTCCCCCACCTTTCCCCTTTCTCGTCAGTATCTTTGCCTACGACCTTGTCCGCTGAGCTTATTTTTGCCCTCCAGTTCCATTTCACGTTCATTCGTGCAGGCCGCAGGTCGACCTTTCAGCCCTTCTTTCTACGTCAATTTCAATCGCAACTTTTGTCTCTATCGACTTTTCAGACATGCTCGCCTTTGGATTCGCGACATTCTTATTCGTAGCTTTGGTGGCAGTGAATGTTGTGGGGTATCCATTACCGGAGCCCATAAGAGTGCGTTGTTGTCGTCTATTTGGATGATGTATCAAAATGCTGATAGCTTTGTCAGCGCGCATTGGCTGAGCGCGGACCGGCGCCGTTTGAACCTATACAGGCTTATATCAACCGTGACTACGTTCGTTTATGTGGCCTCTGATTGCATCACAATCACTGATCATTTCTCTCAGGTTAAGCGTGGATTTGTCTCTCATGTCAAGCGCCAGGACATCAACGAGATTCCGGAGGAGCTACCTACCAAAGCTCCCAATGGTGTAACGGTGCCCTATGTCAAGCGCCAGGACATAAACGTAATTCCAGAGGAGCTCCCTACTAAAGCTCCCAACGGTGTAACTGTGCCCTATGTCAAGCGCCAGGACATAAACGTAATTCCAGAGGAGCTCCCTACCAAAGCTCCCAATGGTGTAACCGTGCCCTATGTCAAGCGCCAGGATGTAAACGAGATCCCAGAGGAGCTTCCTACCAAAGCTCCGAACGGGGTAACAGTGCCTTATTAATGTGCGGGTTGTGTCGGGTTGCCTTAGAGTAGAGAGTTTTTTTGGCTTCTGCTACGGCTGTTTCATTCATTCCTTTCCCCCTTCGTGGTTCGCTGCTTGCGTTGATTCGTGTAGTACAATGTCCTACGTAGTCTTGTTCGAAGAAATGGATTGAAAGGGGAAGATGGACGTGATGGGTGATTCAAGTTGCTTTCATTGAACACGGTTTACACGATACAGTCGCCTCCCTTATAACCCATGTGCCTCCGTCATACCATGGAGGTATGGGATATGAGGGAGTATGGGCTACGAGGGTGTGGGAAAAAATATATCGGAGTGTGAAAAATGCTCGACATG
>Ga0137358_10001373_pt1 | contig 13091 bp, 16 predicted proteins | sample Mad1_20_16metaG_FD_105551 | JGI IMG/M metagenome (GOLD analysis project Ga0137358, IMG submission 105551) | Vadose zone soil microbial communities from Angelo Coast Range Reserve, California, USA - Mad1_20_16 metaG | ecosystem: Environmental > Terrestrial > Soil > Vadose zone | place: USA... | reverse complement strand
TAAAACGAGGTGAATTATATGCTCAGTGAGCAGGATGATGTGAGATGGCAACTCTGCACCTTCTTCTCGTCCAGAATCGGCGCATCCTCCCCGTCGGAATCGAGTTGCCGAATACAAAAAGTCAATTCAACCCATCTTTGTTCGGTCTCGCCATCGTAGATCCATGCCAGCTTAAACATTTCCGTTAGCCGCTCACCTTACCGTCACTCGCCCCCACTCGCATAATTAAACCACCTTTCCTTTTCGGGAGGTTCCCTCCCACTTCTTCATCCCCGTTCCGAGAGAAATCCCCTCTCCTGGACAGCATCCATGTTCTCTTTTCATCCCGGTCGCTTGTGTCCTCCCCCACCCTGTCTCCGCCCATTACCTTTTGTGGCGTAGCACGAGATTTTCACTTGCCTGAATAGCATCCTCCCTCCAGAGCACTGCGACGGAGTGGGAAAAGTACCGGTCCCCCGGAAATGGTGATATACAACTCTTAATCGGTCACGTAACCCCCCATCCCGGGTGTCGGTTTTCGGCAACATGGAAGGATCCACACTCTGTGCTCCGCACACCTTCCCGTAGTTGTCACTGGTCTACGCGCGAATAACAACGCCCAATGTGGGGCCATCGCAACCCAGCCTCGCCTTGGCCTCCCTTCGGGTACGTCGGTCCCCCGCGTCCGAGTTTGGCCCCGCGACCCCGCGCGCCATTGTGTGACCCGATTTCGGGTAAATTTCGACAGCGATTGACTCGTAGGAGACAGACACCGCTTGGGTCAAATTAGCTAATAAGTAGTCCCCACTACTTGGCCAATAACACGACAGCGCTTACCGGTTCGGGCATGCCTTGAACCCTTTCGTTCGACGTGTTTCATATCGTGCCGGCACTCGCACTTTTTTCGAACGTGACCCACGACATCATAGTTTGTGGATTCACCGTGTCTAAAATGTCGACAGAGAAAACACGAGCTATCAGTCCCGGAATTTGCCTTGATCGCGATGCTTGCGCCATGCCAAATAGTGAGTGCCATCGGGGTATGGAACGATCTCGGTGCGCGCCAAAACTGGCCATGTTCCATATCGAATAGAGTTGACTTGCCGCAAAAAATCCTCCCACTGTCGGGACCCATGCAGTTGGCTACGGCTAGCGCATCTCTCGATATTAATTCCCCCGCTAATGATCACGCTGATATGTCATTCGAGGCGTCACAAGAGATTCTCAGATACCCAGAAAGCGATTCATTAGCAAACTTGGCTGACTCGTCGGCCAACGAAACGGTAATGGGTACGAAACGAGCTTCCACTCCTTCCTCGGAACCAGCCCTCTCGCGGGTCTTTTTACGCACTTCTCCGACCGTACTCCCGAAATTTCATGGAGGCAAGAGCGATCTGGACCAGAGGGTTACGTTCCACAAACGAATCAGTCATAATCAACATAAGAGAAGAGAAAGAGGCCCCTGCAGAGGGCACTCGCGAACGTTCTACCCCCGCGCCGCCAGAAGCAGAAGCCCCTTCAGGCCGACACCTCAGACGAACACCACCAATAACGTTATTGCGCCTGGCAGTGAAGTTAATTTGTCCCGATTGCGTATCCGCCCTAACGAAGGGAAAGACATATGACCGAGGGCCCGGCATCGCCCGGCCGTCTACTCCGTCCGCCTGCCCGACCGACAAAATCACCTCACGCGCTTTGGCTGCCGTCATTGCACCCACGAGCGACGTTTTCTCATTGTGGACTCATAACAACTTCCGCGCATCTGTTGGTCTATTGAGCATTTCTGCTTTCCCCCTTTGCTCAAATACTGTTCGTATAAAGCCAACGAACAGATCAAGTTCCGAGTGGTATATCAACTACTTCGGAAGCAAATCACTAATCACCCTCACTCTCACAAACTCCCCCCCCGCCAGAGCTAAAATCTAAATTCCCGGGATTGGATCGATCTCCGCGAGCCGGCCGCGGGCCGCAAAAACCAAAGAGTAATATACACATATACACGCAGGCGTACTCAGCTCACGCACTACACGCACCTTGCTGTCCGGCAGCATGCGTGATGATGTGCCAACGCCCAACGCCCAACGCCGCGTACACCCATTTATGGGCCAAGGGCGTAAAGGGTGAGCCGCCGACCACGGAAAGGGGAGGGGAGGGAGGGGGGTCGTTGGGGCAAAAAGCTCGTGAAAGTGGCCAATCTGATCATACCAATTGCGAAGGGGGGGGAAACACGCGGGACCAGTCGGTCGTTCGATTTGATCAAAGGACGGGTCATTCATCAATTTGCGCTCATCGGGGGTCTGCGCATCCGCATGTGTACGTACCGGCAACTGAATACTCTTACAGGAGGGCGCACACCCGCGAAACTCAGCAGAACCCACATACACGTTCCGCATCATCGTCATTGTTTGGGAACCGTAAGCGATCGAGCTATCCCCATTTGTCACACGTCTACGGAACCCTCGGGGAGGTGGGTAAATGCACCCTGTACGTACAACTCTATACGAGTTTATCGGACGGCCCAGATCCGCACACTGATCGACCTACGGACTGTGGATGGTTAATTGGCTTACTGTACAGTACACATGCCCAGGCTCAGGCTCGTGCGCCTAGTTCTCGCCACATGGCGCTCTCAGACTGACGCGCACCTTGTGACGCTTCGCTTGTCCATCTTTCCGGGCAGACTTTGAAAACTCTTCTCCCGCAACCTGAAATCCCCAAAGAGAACGTTTAGATACTGTAGATAATACATGCCACAGATATCCAAATAAGAAGGTAAGGCCATGTCAAACACTGAAAAGTCAAATAGGATGGTATGCAATGATCCAAATCGTCAGTAGCCCACGCACAAATGAGTAGATGCATGAACCAGTAGAAAAGGTAAAGGAAAAAACTGGCTGGAAATGTGAAATGTATTCGCAACCGAGCTTTGTCCAGCTGTCCGAGTTGTAGTCAATGGGGAAAAAAGTTCATGTGTGTACCATGTCAGTATGTCGGAATATTAGGGAGCAATCCAGGTATCATATATCCGTTCGTAGCACCCCAGTCGTCGAATAGCATAGCTTCCGTCTCTTCACAGCATGCCGGATGCCATACGCTGGGAGTGAGCGACATCCCATCGCTGCTTCCGATTAGGCTGCAGCAGTTACCGCTGCCGCAGTTGTTCTCACAACAGGCGCTGCCGCGGTGACAAGCGGCGCGGCCCCAGCCGGACAAGCGGCCGTAGGCGCAACAGCACCGGCAGAATCCCAAGCGTTGGGGTAGTTACACCCCGAGACGGTGACCATCGCACCTGCTGTATCTTGAGCATTGAACCAGCCATTACCCTCCGACACCGATGGCGTGAGTTGGGCAGGAGGCAGTGTTGCGATGGTGCCAGTTGGCGTGTACGTGGGCAGTGCGGCGTATATGGCCCCTGCGACACCTGATATGGTCGCAGGCGGCCATGGGAAGGATGCGGCCACCGCAGGTGCAATTGTACCTGCACCGGCACCCCCCGTCTGCCACGCAGAATAGGTGCCTGCGAAGGGGGCTTGGGGAGCGTTTAATGCCTTGCACTTTCCACTGCTCTTGCGTGGGTCGGTCGGTATCCAGCCATTCCGCAGTCCAAGCTGGTACGACCACAGGGGTGCCTCCACAGTACCTGAGGTAGATGAATTACCAACCTGTTAATGGGCGCATGATATCAGCCTTGACGTCAAGCAATTTGCGCCGTGGAAGCTCAAACACACCTTCCATGTCCAGAACCACCAGTTTTGCAGGGCGTCCATCTCCGCCATCGTGAAATCACGGATCCCATCCTTGAATGTTTGATTCCAGTTTTGCCATTGGATGAAAGGTAGGCAAGCTCCCTGATCTGTAGCCGCATTCTGGGTTCCCGAAAGGAACAAGCCACATTCTGTATACGAGCTGCTGAACTCGCCCGAGATGGTCACTCCGAAGGTGGTTTGACTGGCACAGAAATCGGTTAATGTCTGTTTGACCCGAAATGAACCCAAAAAGCCACACCTGTCGTTAAGACTCGATCCCCAGGTACAAGCTTGCGACGGCCATGTACCGCCAGGTTCACCAAGTCCATCATCAGTAACAACCGGGGCAGTGTTTGCCTGTCCGCTGAATGCCAGGTAGGGGTGTGTATCGAGCACCATCCGGTCTGAGCCCGGGAGGAACCCTGCCCAAACGCCCAGATTGAACCCATCGTGAATGGCAATGTACGGCCCGTTTCCTTGACCGTAACCGGTAATGCTCCGTATCACGTTATGGGCTTGAAGGTAGCTACGAGTGACGGGAATAGGGCACGTCAGTACATGTCAGCGGGCGCCCATGCAAGAACAATCTCGGAAGGGTTAATGAATAAGGATGTGAGACCATGATAAGAGGACAAATTGAGGATCGGGTCGGGGTGGAAGGGAAGCAAAGACGAGCATCCACGATGGAATGGAGCATAAAACTCACAATGAGGTCAACTCGTTTTGTCCAATCGTGGAGAGCAATGCTTCATTGACGATACCAAATATTGGGATTAGGTTTTGATACTCTGCCTGTGAGATGAATTCCGTGATGATGCGAATGTAGTCCAGAGTACGTTGTGCATTGGCAATACCCATGATCCCATTCATAAAGTTGACCTGTCCCGACTTGCCGGAATGATTGAAGGCTAAGGGTGAGGCACGTGATCAAAGGAAGGGAAAACAGATGTCAAAGTATCATCAGAAAAGAAACGCCAGATAGATGAGCCGAATAGCGTTCATTCACCACGTACCGTTCTGGGACCCAGGAACCGTGTGCAAGTCCAAGTAGATGCGGATACCGTATTTACGCGCCCAACCAAAGAGGCGAAGGACATATCTGCGAACAAAGAATCAGCTCTCTTCCAAAGGTGCAGACTGGGGACAAGGCCATTGTTTGCTGAGGCCTAATACCCACTTCCAGCAGACCTTCGGTAAGAAGGGCTCTCCAGGCCAGACCTCAATCGCCCAGTACGGAATGGGTAAACGAATCCAGTTCAACCCCGCCCCTGCTATCTCGGCAATGTCTTGCTCCGTCTACAAAATGAATATGTCCAAAACAAGCGCCGCGGCGGTAATGCGTCGACCACAAAGACAGGTGAGCGCTACGGAGGAAGGGACGGGAGAAAGGCACGTACGATGAATGTGTCATAATGAGCCTCCAACTGCGATTGCAGCCCACCGCCAGGGCCCGTATCGGCCGCCATAGCCTGGCTGAGGGTCCACTCATCAACCGCCGTGGGGTATTTTTGAAACAGGGCAGGGCTGATGAACGGTTCGAGGACAAAGAGACCACCGATGTTCACGCCATACACGCGGTCCGTTGCCCAATTCCAGCTCGTGTTCAAGGGAGGTGTCCAGGAATTAGGCCTAGCGGCATTGTTGAAAGGATCCTTAGGATCATAATACCCTGTAAGGTGAAATCACAATCAATGATCACCATCGGGATGTGAATTAGACCATGAAGTGAATGGGGGGCGGGCGCACGACGCTTCCTTTTGCACCTCCCCAGGAACACCGTCTAAAGTCCATAGCGGGACCTCTCGAAAACCAGGCGGCATTCAGAACGCAGGCACGCGCGAAGTAGACAGCTCCTCCCATGAAAGGCGAAACATCATGTGGCGCTCGACGGGCGCCCCATATACGTAAAAGGCTTATAGGTAAAGAGACAACTCACAAATGCCTCCGAAAGGATTTTTGTAGACGAAGGACGTGTTACCGGATGTTATCTTGGAACCATCGCCACCCGTAATCGCACTGGAGGGATTCGTCGGGTTTGGGTTCTTTGGGTTGCCATTGCCGGTGCCGTTACCACCACTGCCGGGGTTATTACCACTGATATTAGATTGGTTGTTCTTGCTCTTGTGAGAGAGGGACACCGGGAGGGCGATGGCGAGGATAACCGCTACCAGAGCACCGGCGGCAATGGCCAACCATGCAGGACGGCGATAGAAGGGTCTGGTCTTGGGCGCGGGCTGCTCTAGGGGAGCCTCCGCGTCCCTCCCCACAGGAAGCAGAGTAGTAGAGTGGCCTGGGGTCGAACCTTTCTCATTTTCTGGCCCGGTTGTAGAGAACGCACGTGAGTCACGGGGGGAACTTGCGATAGAGGGACCTGGAGCGAGGAAAGACGCCCGGGGGGGCTCGAGGGGGGGCCCGAGGGGGGCCTCGAGGGCCTCACTATCTACTACTGGCAGAGAAGGCGGTAATGAGGGAGCTGGAGTACCATACTCTGTGTAGACCGTAGAGAGTGGACGATCCTCTGCCATGGCTGGTGATGAAAAGAGGAAGGTGGTGGACGGTCAGAGAGAAAAGAGACCAGGGGCGTTGGGGTGACACCCAGCGCCCTCTAAACGTGGCGCCAGCTGGCGCATTCTCACAGCGCGCAGGTACAGGACAACAGAAATCGCTCACTTCTCTAGAATAGGCAATAGCAAAAATGCGCTTAACCTCTGCGCGGCCTTTTCCCAAGCTCTCCAAGAACAAGGTGGGATGCGGCGTGACGGTGCCAGATGATGGCATTCAGCCCACGACAGCCTCGTTCTCCCCGAGTGCAATTGAAACGTATTCCCCCCCTCCATCGACCCCAAATCGAACGACGGCCAAGTCAGCCCGGTTCGCCGTTTGGGGGTCAGACTGGCACGTGATGGTCTTCTTGCCGACGAGCCGAGCGAGCCGAGCGACAGCTGACGGGTGACGATCAATTGCTTTGTCATTGACTGACTTAACCCCTTTTAGAAGGCCAATGTTTCTATTTATAGCTCTGATTGGCTGTTCTCACGTTCAGTTCCCTCAACCCAACAACTCGTCAGCTGAGTGTGTGCTGCTGACTTCCTCTCTTGACAAGCTGTGTCATCAATTGTTATTTCATTGTTGAACTCCACATGGTCCATGATGCCCCGAGGGTTTCATTCTCACGCAATCTTTCAATATGAAACGGGCAACTATCCCTTTATGTGGTGTCTTGTCGGAACGTCACTTACGTGTAGTGTTATTTAGTCCGAATGCTATCTGATGGCGAACCACGCGCTCGTGGGGTACAGTATACCCGCCTCCGATAATTCCGCAACTTGTTCCGGTTCTGGTTCACCGCTCCGGCGATTTTGATTCGCGACAGCCTCTACCCGATTATCGTCGACTAAATTAGCTTTGAACTCGGCCACTCAATGCCGGGGTGCGTATGCATGTGCTCCTTTATTTCCAGCACTATCGCAAAGCTTCCGTCCTCTTTGCTTCTGGTCATCCTTCAATAAAGTTGTATATACTCTGGCTTCCATGTTTCTGGTTGGATCTCATAACGCACGACATCGCTTCTGGCGAATCGCCATGTTGATCGGTCATTCGTCAAACTTTGTCCAGTGAGTCCGAGTCGGGCTCCGTAGCTGCCACCTTCCATCCGGGTACTATCTCCACAATGGGAACAATGGATGGCTCGGTTAGCACATAATACACCCGACAAACCAAGCAAATCCAAGAATCAAGGTACATGCGCATTCTCAAATGCATCGAACAGCTCATCCTGGGCCGCCAACAACCGCTTCTGACGTGCGACAAGCTTCTCTCTTCTTTGCAATACCTGGCGGCTCTGCGAGCCATTTCGTACACCTCTCATGGGCATCATGCGAGTCGAGTCCCAATCCGTCGCAAGAGCACCCTGCAAACACCTTTAATTCCCAACACAAGTTGCTCACGATCACCTTGGGTACGTTGCAACGAATCGCTTGTAGGCCACTGGCAATGTTATCGGAGGTCAGCCCATAAAACCTTTCTCGGCAAGTACAAGATCCTGGGCCACATACTCTGGAGATAAGCACCCACCATCCGCCATGATCATGATGGCGTCATCCGAGTCCTCCGATGCCCGTAATACCTCAAGCTCAAGAAGCTGCCAGTGCACGCTATGGAACCCAATCTTACGAAGGTTCGAAATGACGCTTTCTAGGGCACCCGCGTGGCGAATTCCTGCCGCGCGGAGGCCCGTGCACCCGCACGCCGTCCCCTTGTTCATGTGTCTTGCCCGTAAAAATTTCCCATTCCATTGTCCCCTTTGTTGTCTCTCTCTCAGTACGATACCATACGGTACGATTGACTCACGCACATCCCCTCCTGATGGACGCATGACCCCTTCGGCGCACAAGCCCTTGCGCTATCACCTGACGCAGCACCTACCTACATTAGCAAACGCGACAGCCATTGTACCCTCGCGTACTCGTCTCGTTTACTGCGTTCCACTTCTTTTCTATCATGGACTACGCGTCTCACTTTACCTACAGAAATAGCTACATTGCCCGGAGCTGTAGTACAATAACTTGTAAGTAGATGATGGCGCGAAATGCGATGAGCGATGAGCGAAATGTCATCCTGTTGTGTGTTCTCGAAACCTCCCCGCCTGTGCCCGCTTTTCTCTATCGCCCCTCTTGCTTGACTCCTTTGTTTGCTGCGCGACAGCCCTTCTGCTGCTCCTTTTCTTGCGTACTACCCCAACCATACCATATCTAGTCCACTACTGTGAACTCTGACGATCGCTGCCCAGTACTCCAAAGACGCTCGACGAAGTTGCTGTTCGAGCTGCTGCTGTATATACCCTTGTAGAATGTGAAAAGCTTTCGGCGATAGTCTTGAGGTAGTGGATATGTCGTGTAGAGGGCTTTTTCTCGACTTCCAAAAGGAACTTGATAAGGCTTGAAGTCTCCTCTGCACGTCGATCGAGGTGCATTACGACGATGTTTCCTGATGTACGCTGTTTTACCAAGCAGATCCTCCGCAACAATGTCCGACTCACAACACTCTTTGCTTCAGATTGCCGTAAGCATACAGTTGACACTCTGTGGGACACCTGATGTCCTTCAGTGAGGCAATGGGCATATGAAACGTCTGAGTGACACACCGTGTGCAGGGACCCCTCAGGCTGGTGCGCGAAATCGCCCCCACGAGGGAAGATTTACTGGCGCTCTACTATCCCATGATGGCGATGGTAGATCTCAGGCTACACCGGCTCTAGCACAACATGAATACATGATTATCCGAAGCCTGAGCAGGGACACACCTTATAGCACGCACGCGAGTTAGAAACTCGAAGATGCGCTTTCTCCGTGCAGCATGCTGTGAATCAGATGAACCAACAGCCCCAGCTGTAGACCTAATGTTGAACGGAGAGTTCATGATTTCGAGGAACCGGTGTTATAGGCACTAGTCGACGATGGAGTATCCTATAAACAGTACAGGTTCGTGCCAGTGGGTGCATACTTCATCCTCCGAGGATAAAATGGGAATTGTGACCCCGGCCCTCGGACGGTGGCCAACCTTCCCTGGCATGTGCAGTGGTGGAACCTCCAAAGGGCGAAAACGTTGTACTGCACAAGGGTACATCGCCCCGCGCTAGCGTTGACAAGTCGGGATTTGGGAACGAGCCTGCTTTTGATCGCCAAGGTGTTGGGCATGCGTTGGACGCGAGGGTAAACATGTTGTTCTCTGTCTGCTTTCTAAACTTGATTCACTGTTCTCACCTTAGAGGCTACTACCCAATTCCAAGCAGGGAAAGATGTATTCCTGTCGCTGAACCCACATGTATGATGAGAAAGTGAACCAACCAGTTTCCGATGAAAGCAATACGCTTACGGTGACGGTGACCACGGAGTATATGCGCACAGTATTACGAGAAAGCCATGTCAGTGCCATACGGTGTCAACGTCTATGGTCCAATGGCCGCAGAGATATCATGAATACAGTGATCGTTTAGATCCTAATATCATGTGGACAGCATAATCTCGGAATTATCGTTTGAACCTTGAAGCCTCATGCCGGCCTCGTGCAGCCTTCTGGTCATAATTATTCCGGTTCTGGCGGTGGCAGGGTTGCAGACGCTGCCCCTCAGGGGACAAGGTGACTTGATGGACATAGAATGGGTAAGTGACATCCAGGCGGCCATGTAGTAGTCTGGGCCGATCCGAAAATGGGAATATAACAGCCAGACGCGGCCGCCGGTGGGCCGGGCCAGTCGTCCATGGCTTCTAGATCCAACGGCGGAGACAGAAATACACGTGCCTCCGCCGATGCCTATCGCTCGTGCATTATGCTCATAAAGGGAATGATGACAATCGGTTTGACCGCCAACTAAAAGACTTGGAAACCTCTGGTAGTATTGCAAAGAGATATCGAGAATTCTGTGTAACATGAGTGAGGATAATGTTCGCTCACAAGGGTTTTCGACAAAAATCTCGGTATTTCACGAGTTTTATCACAAAACGACTATTTCGAGAAAATAGAACGGCCATCAAGCAGGCGCTATTGTTACAATCCTCGAGTCATGAAGACTCCAGGATCCGTAAAGACCGCATACTAGTAAGTTACCCATGTCCCGCGCTGCCAGTTGCTGCCTTTCCCGCAGTGCTGCTTGCCATCACGTTTTCCTGGAGTCTCCTTCTGACAAGCCAATTTCTTTTACCTGCTCCACCTACTGTAATGCGAGCAGACAAAAAAGACCGTGCATGTCATTAGAATCAACATTTTCAAGTTTCGGGGTCACGGAGGTGAGGCTATAGAACATCGTACAATACACAAGAATCGAAGACCACCGTTTTTTCCCTTTCACACAAGCACATTGTACAACTCCTCTCGAGCGCGTAGCAATTTCTTCTGAGCCGCGACAATATTCTTCCTCTTTTCGGCAATTTGGGGCTGTTCCGCGACCAGTTTTGCACAGATTTCATGTGCGTCGACGTCAGGCAAATCGAGCTTGAGCCCATTCATGAGGGCTTCCTGTAAACTCTTCGAGAGTCCAAGTACAAGTTCCCCGTCGATCGCTTTGACAGTGTTATCTACAAAGCGCTTGAACGAGACTAGTTGCAGTATTGATTATAACCTTTTAATTGGTGGCAGCAAAAGAAATGTAACCGAGTAACATGCCTTGGAAGTAAGCTCGCACGCCCGCCATGATCTTCAGCGCGTCGTCCGCATCGCCCGAAGCCTGTAATACTGCAAGTTCAAGAGCTGACACGTTGCGAAACCCAATCTTGGGAAGATTTAATAAAATGGCGTCTAAGGCTAGGGTGAACTCGGATGGTTGGTTCATACGCCCTTGGACGCGCTCGATATAGTGACTGTTCGAGTCTTTGTGGAATAAGCCCTTGTAGAAACTGAGGAATTTCCTATAATAGTCCTTATAGTAATCGGTATTTCTTGTGGAAGGCTCCATTTCGACTTGGAGAAGAAAATTGATACGATTCGACGTCTCTTTGGAACATTCGTCGAGGTGGGCAACGACGACGTTACTTATTTGGTAATATTCGCTGAGTCTAAGCAGATCACTTGACAAAAAGAGCTCGACTCACGAAACTCGTTGCTTGAAATGGCTGTGAATGTAGTTCCCGAAATGGGCTTCGACAACGCGTAAAGTGGCTTCCTTTACCTTCTCGATAATAGTTTTGAACAGTTCGTGTGCGGGCTCATTCCATTTCCAGACAAAGGCTTCGATGTACTCCTTCTGGACAGTGAAAGGATAATTGTTTGGTAGCTCTCGAGTGACCGCCCTGATCAGATGCTTTGCAGTGAGTATGATTAACACGCATAACCAAGGAACGCACTGTTCTGCAGTCTCCAACACATCATCAATGAAAATTTTATTGCCATCATTGAGTCCGATCTCATCAAAGTCCTCTTCTCCTGTAAGGAATGGTGGGCGCGTATGCTTTTCCTTTTCCACGGCCCGTTTCAGGACAGGGGCCGCCTCACCGGTAGGTCTGTTGTGAAATTGTGGCACAAAGCACGGCGCCGTCCTGCGAATAGCGACACGGAATTCGTCTTGGGGCTGTTTCACTTGATGCAGGAGGCCATCCAAGCCGGATATACCCTCACCCTGCCTTTCTATGTCCCGCGTAAAATCAGTTATCAGTCGCAATACCTCACTCAGAGGCGCGGACGAGGGAGGTGGAGGAAGATCTACGAGTTCCCGGTTTATCTTCGCAAGGAGTTTGCTCAACTCTCGTTCAATATGGGGTAAGCTGCATGGGTGTTAGAGCAAAGGTTGTTTGTGGGCATATAGGAGGGTATACAAACCGTTCTGCAATAAGAGTGCACAGCTTATCACTGAGACAGCGAGTGAGATTTGCCGTCCCCAACCTCTGCTTAAATCTCCCCTCGAGTGTTGCCCAGGGAACTTTACGAGAAAACCACAAGGATTCATCCTGGCGAGCCTCTTCCCAAGTTATGCCCGACCTGATTGCTTCTGAGTTGGGACATTTGACGCAAAACCACATTGTCGCATCCTCTCGTTGTCCCCGGATATATGGCACCCAATTCTCTTCTTCAGTTGCTGGAATCCTATCTGGCTTGGTCAATACGCCTGCGCAAAATTATCGTTTATTGTTCTTCAGGAAATATCCCTGACAACGTACCGATCGTTCTGTCACCAGCGGGATCATACTCTCGAGCCAGCCGATGTGCACCCTGATTGACAAAGTCGGCTGCATTCGCTTATCAGAAAGCGGCCTTTAGTTCGAAATACGACGTACTCTCGCAGGCAACTGTAAGTAGGATTATGCAACTTGGCTTTTGAATGTATGATATTGCCAGGTCCTTTATGAGCCGCATATCAAGTTCGTCACCACCGACAAAAAGACCTGGGTGGAGCGTTAAAGACGCGCGAGTGTTTGTCAAGACACAAACCTGGCAGGTCAATAAAGTTGAGATCGGTCACGTCGGGACCAGTGATATTGAGGACAATGCGATTAGCGGAGAAATAAATTTCTGTGGCAGTATCAGGTCCAGAAAGAAAGACATCGGGTGGCTTTGATGGGGTCAAGACCGCTCTTTGTGCCCTCCGGATGCGTTCCGTAACGTCCGACTTTTCTGTGATAGGCCGTCCGAATGGGATCTTCTGGGGATTCGAAACAACACTGCCATCAGCCGCAGTGTTCAGCTGTAACGAAACTGTGCACGTCCATGGGGCCGCGGAATGCGTGAGTTGGCACTCAGTCGGACATCTATATTTCTTATAGTGAGATGTCCGGTAACTGTCGCTTCTGAAAGACTCACCGAGTACAAGTACCGCTGGCGCGCGGGAGTGTGATTCCGGAAATCGCCTCTATAAGGGAGGATTTTCCTGCGCTCTGC
>Ga0137358_10001371_pt1 | contig 13094 bp, 8 predicted proteins | sample Mad1_20_16metaG_FD_105551 | JGI IMG/M metagenome (GOLD analysis project Ga0137358, IMG submission 105551) | Vadose zone soil microbial communities from Angelo Coast Range Reserve, California, USA - Mad1_20_16 metaG | ecosystem: Environmental > Terrestrial > Soil > Vadose zone | place: USA... | reverse complement strand
TGAATCTGCAACCGCAGCAGGCAAACCTGCCCGAAGTTCCGCCGGCTGGCGTGCGATTTAGCCAGACCGATTTCGGACTCAAGCTCCAGCTCGACCTGATCGTTTCCCAAAATGTCGATGCTTCATTCATCGAGCGCGAAGTCCTGCGCGCGATCTTACTGGAAATGGTTTATCGGAAAAAATCGCATGTCGCCGCCGGCACGGTTTTCGTCGAGCCACCGGATTGGTTGATTGATGGCGTGCTGGCGCTTGCGCCTGGGCGCGATCGCGGATCCTTGGTCGAAGCGCTCACTTCGGCTGACAAGCCAATGCCTTTGGAGAAGGTTCTCAGCCAACACCGAAGCCTACTCGATTCAGCCGGCCGCATGCTGTATCGCGCGTACTCTTTTGCGCTCGTGCAAATGCTCGTCGATGGAGGGGACGGCCCTGCGCGTCTGGCGCAGTATATCGGACATTTATTTGACGCCTCAAACGAACCGTTCGCAAATTTGAAGGCGTACTTCCCGTTCCTTGTTAACGATGCGGAGGCAAGTTGGCAGCTGAGCTTACGTCGCGTGAGGAAGTTCCAAGCGTACCAGCTACTTACGTTTAGCGAAAGCGAGCGGCGCCTCGAAGAATTGTTGCGCGTCGAAGTTTCGAGAGCAGATAAGCCGGCCAAGGCAGCAGGGCTTGACGACCTTGCGCAGCGCAAGATCTCTGCAGCCGAGAAGATGGCGGTGGGTCAACTAAGCCGCAATTTGCTCGTGTTTATTGGCCAGGCGAATCCGGTTTTGCGCCCTGTCGCGCGGGAATACCAGCAGATCGCCGCGCTGCTCGCCCGCGGGAAAAGGAGAGGAATTGCCAAGCGTCTTTCGCATTTGGAGGCTACTCGCAAACAACTTGCCGCTCGAATGAGCGATATCGACGACTACATGAACTGGTTCGAAGCGACTCAGATGAAGAACGGCAGCGGTAATTTCACTGATTATCTCAAAGCGGTGGATCAATCGCAGCTCTCACCTTCAAAGCGACACGATCCACTCTCGGCCTATGTTGATGCGCTGGATGACCAGTTCGAAAACTAGAAGGCGCAACTGCGAACGCAGATTACATGGATCAGTTGCCGCTTTGCGGCTTGGCGACTATCTTGAGCAGCGCGTTCTGAACGCGCATTTCTGCTAATGCAAAAAATTGGGTTTGCCGAGACTCTGGATTCGATTATTGCCAGCGATCCCCGTTACCAGCGGGACGCTTATGTCTTTTTGCGTGACGCCCTGGACTTCACGACCAAGCAACAGAAGAAGGTCAAAGGCGTCAGCGTGCGTCACGTGACCGGACCGGAATTGCTCGACGGAGTGCGGCGGTACGCTCTCAAGGAATTTGGACCGATGGTGATGACGGTCTTCGAGAACTGGGGAATCCGTTCGTGCGAGGACGTTGGCAACATCGTTTTCAATTTGATCGGGGCAGGCGTGTTCGGGAAAACCGAGGAGGATTCGATCGAACATTTCAAGAACGTTTATGATTTTGAACAGGCTTTTGTGAAACCCTTCGCCCCGGAAAAGCCACCGATCGCCAAACCGACGGCAGTTTTGCCCGCGCGGAAGCCCGCCACGCCGGGCAAGCGAGTGGTGACCGGCGATCACTGATCACAAGTCACTGATCACTGGGATCGACCTGCGAAGCTAATCATAATGAATCGTATCCCAGTGGTGAAGTTTCTCTGCGCGGGTCTATTGTTCAGCATGGCTAATCTGAAAGCTGCGCCGATTGGATCTCCGCCTGCCATAAACTTTCCGCCGAGCACGGCGCAGAAATGGATTTTGCCGAGCGGACTGACGATCATCGTTCAGGAAGATCGCAGCGCGCCGGTGGCAAGTGTGCAGGCATGGTGCGCCACCGGGAGTATCGACGAAGACCAGCACCTTGGCGCGGGCCTGTCCCACATTCTCGAGCACATGCTTTTCAAGGGAACCAAGACACGAGGCAAAAATGAGATCGCGCAAAAAATTCAGGACGTAGGCGGCTACATTAATGCGTACACTTCGTTTGATCGCACGGTTTTTTGGATCGACGTACCGAAGGACGGCGTCTCTACCGCGCTCGACATTTTGGCCGACGCGATGATGAATTCCACCCTGCCGCCGGAAGAATATCAAAAGGAGCAGGAAGTGATCCGGCGCGAGTTTGCCATGGGCATGGATGATCCCGATCGCGTGGCCGGGCTGCTGCTTTTTGCAACCGCTTATCAGCGCCATCCCTATCGTTTTCCGGTCATCGGCGAACTCGAAATTTACAACCAGCTCACGCAAGAGCAGGTGATGCAGTATTACAAAACGCGTTACGTGCCGAACAATCTCACCTTCGTGGTAGTCGGAGATGTCGATGCAGAAAAGATACGGCAACAGCTCGCCGAATTGTTCAAGCCGTATCCTGAGAAATCGCTCAAACCCGTCTTTATTCCGGCGGAACCGCCGCAACTTGGCCGCCGCGAAGTGCACCAGGAATTTGCCACGGAACTGTCGCATCTCTCGCTCGCATGGCACATTCCGGAGGTCACAAATCCGGACGTTCCCGCGCTCGATCTTCTCTCGACGATCCTGGGCGACGGGCGCAGCTCGCGTTTATACCGGCGTGTGCGCGAAGAAGCCGGTCTGGCGTTCGGCATATCCGCATTCTCTTACACGCCGGGCGATCCGGGCTTATTTGGAATCGATGCCACTGTCGATCCAAAGAAGCGCGAAGCAGCCGAGCAATTAGCGTTACGCATTGTTGACGAAGTGAAACAAAGTGGCGTCACCGCGGAGGAGCTGGAGAAAGCAAGAAAGATCACGCTCAGTCATCATCTCGGAGCGCTTACGACGATGCGTGGCCAAGCTTCGGACATCGGGTCGAACTGGTTGCTCACGCGCGATCTGAATTTCAGCCGCCATTATCTCGATGCTGTCCAGAAGGTGACGCTGGACGACATCAAACGCGTCGCCGCGAGTTATCTGACGGAGAACAATCTGACCGTCATCTCGTTGAATCCAAAAGGTTCGCTGGCCTCCAAGACGGAAGACGCGAAGGGACCCGCCGCGGGTGAAATTCAAAAGTTTGAGCTCTCGAATGGATTGCGAGTGCTGGTGCGTGAAGATCCTCGATTACCCCTCGTGGCGATGGGCGCGGTTTTTCGCGGCGGTCTTCTCGCCGAGACGCCGCAGACAAATGGCATCACGCGCTTGATGGCCAAGGTGCTGTTGAAAGGAACCAAGACGCGCACTGCCGAGCAAATCGCCAATGAGATCGAAGCAGTAGGCGGCTCCATTTCGAGCGATGCTGGGAACAACAGCTTCAGCGTGTCGGTTGATGTCATGAAGGCCGACGTGAAATTGGGCGTGGACTTGCTCTCAGACGTGTTGCTGAACGCCACGTTCCCGGAAAAAGCGATCGCCCGTGAAAAAGAAATCCAGATCGCCAGCATCCAGCAGGAGGAAGAACAGTTGACCACGGTCGCTCGCAACATCATGCGGCAGGCGCTGTTTCCGCAGCACCCGTACGCTCTGCGTTCAAATGGTTCGGTCGAATCCGTCCAGCGGTTGACGCAAAAAGATTTACTGGAATTTCGCGATCGTTACGTGGATGCCAAAAACGGCGTCATCTACGTCTTCGGGAACGTTAAAGCGTCCGAAGTAAAGCAGCTCATCGAGCAAACGCTTGGGAAGATGAAGCCCGGCGCACTTGCTCTCACCGACGCAAAGTCTTCCGTTCCTCTTGGCAAACCAGAAACCGTCGAAAGCCGCAAGGATAAGGCGCAAGGCGTGATCATGGTCGGGTTTCGCGGCGCGAGCATGTCGAGCCCTGATCGGTACGCGCTCGAATTGATCGACGAGGCGAGTAGCGACCTCGGATCGCGTTTCTTCGTTCGGATTCGCGAGCAAATGGGACTGGCCTATTACGTCGGCGCAAGCCAGATGCAAGGCCTGGTGCCGGGACTCTTTGCATTTTATCTCGGCACCGATCCGCAAAAAATCGAGCCGGTGAAGACTGCGTTGCTCGATGAAATTCACAAACTGGCTAAGGATGGTCTTACCTCCGAGGAATTGGCGCGGGCGAAAAAGAAATTGATTGGCCAGCAGGAGATCGCCAACCAAAGCAACGACGCTTTCGGCTATCATTGCGCGCTGGACGAGCTATACGGACTGGGCTTCGATTTCTATAAGCGGCTCGAGCACGACGTGAACGCGGTGACACTCGATGACACTAAACAAGTGGCTGCGAAATATTTTCGCGACCAACCGTATGTTTTGGCAACGGTGCGACCGCCCGAGAAGAAGTGACAAGTGACGGGTGATGAGTGACGGACAAACCGTGCTATATTAGAACTCATCACTCGTCACCCATCACTCATCACTTTGCTCCATGGCTGAAGTCCAAAAAACAACACAAAGCGGCGAGCTTTCGCAGCGCTTCATCGAGTTTGTCGTGATGCACGCGCAGAATGCGGCGCTGTTCCTTGGGCAAATCCCAAATCCAAAAACCGGCGAGGGCGAAGTGAACCTGGACCTGGCCAGGATGTTCATCGATCAACTCGCAATGATTCAGGAGAAAACGCGCGGCAACCTGACGAACGAAGAGGCAACCATATTGCGCAACACTCTTTCCAATTTGCAGATGGCATTTGTGGAAGCTTTAGGTGCCGCGCGACCATCGGGCGCGCCAGAAACCGCTACGCCACCCCAATCGCCCGAAGCCACCTCGCCACGAAAATCTTCTGAACAACCGTCAGCAGCACAGCCGGACCCATCAGAACCGATCACGTCGACGGAGCCGGAAACGGAGTCGCGGAAGAAATTCACTAAAAGCTACGGTCCGTAACGTCCTATCCCACTTCGTTGTCATCCCGAGCGGAGCGAGGGACCGCGCAATCGAAGCGCGGGATACACAATTGCATTTGGCGTGCTCAATCTCCTAGTGTGAGATCCTTCACTCCGTTCAGGATGACCGCGATTTGACGTGACCACGCCGAGACGGGCGCGCTATCCTAGCGTCGGGTTGTGCGCGAAGTGGGAGTCGCGCTCGGACGCGATCTTGCTCGCGCGCTTTTGCGCATAGTGATTGTTCCCTGTCCAGGAGCGGGAGTTGGTGAGGCTTCGGCGTACTTTTTAGTCGAAGGCCAGATGAGACGCCACGGCTGAGTTTTGATTGTCTCGCTGAATTGCTTGATGTTTTGGCCTGCTGGCTCGAGCTCTGTACTCGCTACTTTTAGTTTCTCTGACGAGGTCCGCAGATTTCGCAGGGTCACCTCGATATTGTCGTTCTCGGTAAGACTGGTGCTGATCTTTTCAATGTTCGTAAGCGAATGCGAAAGCGCGCTCTCAGGCGCGGTCAAACCGGAAAGATGTTCGCCGAACGTTTTGAACTGGGTCAGAGCGAGGTTCAACTCGGAATTTTCGTCCGTGATACGATTGAGATTTTGCGCTGTTTGCTGAAGGTCTTTCATCGTGTTGGTCGCTTCGGCTGCGACCGGCTTGATCACTTCCAGCATCTTCGCCGCGGCTTCACCCAGCTCTGGAGTGCGTTCTCCGGCGAAACTCTCGCCATCTTTGGCACGGCCGGAGGCTTCGGTCCCCTGTGTTATATCGATGGCCATGTCGCCTAGCAGTCCGAGTTGCATCAACCGCGTCTTGGCGTCGCGATACACCCGTGCACTCTTGTCCACCTGCACATCGACACGCACTTCAAATCGGGGTTTGCCCGGGGTGGGACTTGGGCCAGGAGTCGCATTCGCCTCCGGTGGATTAATGGTCGCTGCCGCTGCTTCCGCCTGCTTTTCTTCTTCGGGAGTCACAGGCGAATACAGTTTTTGCACCTGGCCAATCTTGCGTCCCGCCAGCATCACCGGCGCGCCTTGTTTAATTCCGGCCGCGTTATCGAAGTAAATCTTATAGGTCACCAGCGGCCGGAACAATCCGGGTGCGCCGAGCAAAACCAAAAGGAACGCCACCACCGCGATCGTGCCGATCACGAGCAGGCCGGTCATAATTTCATTTTTTTGTAATTGCATCGAGGCTGCCTTCCAGAATCGGACCTTCAGTGCTCCCGCTTACAAACTGGGCGACCACCGGATTTTTGGATTGCTTGAATTTTTCGGTCTCGGCTTCTTCAATGATTTTTCCTTGGTACAACATAGCCATGCGCGTGGCGATGCGAAAGGCGCTGCCCATTTCATGCGTGACCGTGATGGACGTCACTTTCGATTTCTCGCTGAGGCTAATGATCAATTCGTCGATCACTGACGCAATGACCGGGTCAAGCCCAGCCGACGGCTCGTCAAGCAGGAGCAATTCGGGCTCGAGCACGAGCGCGCGCGCCAGGGCTATGCGCTTTTTCATGCCGCCGCTGAGTTCCTCTGGCAGCAGGTCCTTGGAATCCTTCATGCCCACAAGTTCCAGTTTTTCATCGACAACCTTGTCAATCTCTTCGCGTGATTTGTCCGTGAGCTCTTCGAGCGGCAGGGCAACGTTGTCGCGCACCGTGCGCGAGCTCAGCAGGGCCGAGTACTGATAGACCATGCCAATGTGCTGTCGCACCGCCTGAAGCTTCCGGCGCGGGAGCCGGCTAATTTCAAAACGTTTGAAAAAAATCGAGCCTGAATTGGGCCGGAGGATGCCGAGAATCAGGCGTAATATCGTACTTTTGCCACTCCCGCTTTGGCCCATGATCACCAAACGCTCCTGCGGCTCGACCGTGAGTGAAAAGCCATCGAGCACTTTTTTTTCTTCAAATTGCATGCACACATCGCGCAACTCGACCATGTGCGTTGGCGTGGTCATGTCGGGAAGAATACAGTGTAAACAATGTTATAGAGTGTATCGAAGCCGATCACTACAGTGATGGCAGTAACGACACTCGAAGTGGTCGATGTGCCAACGCCGGCCGCGCCGCCTTTCACAGTCAGCCCGCGGTAACACGCGATCGCGGCGATAAGCAGCCCGAACAGAAAGCTCTTCAAAATACCGGTGATAATGTCGCGAATGAGCAATGAATCTTTCACGAGGTCGAGAAAATAGGGGAAGGCGATGCTGAAATACGCTTTGCAGATCAAACTGCTTGCGAAGACTGCCGCGATATTCGAAACCGTGGAGAGACATGGCATTAGCAGAAACAGCGCAAGCATGCGCGGCGCGACCAGGAAACGCAGAGGGCCGATGCCCACTGCTTCAATGGCTTCGACTTCTTCGGAAACCTGCATGGTCCCCAATTCAGCAGTAAATGCCGCGCCGATGCGCGCTGCGAGCATGATTCCCGTGAGCAAGGGCCCAAGCTCTCGTGTAAAAGCGATCGCGACCAATCCAGGAATCAACCGTTCTGTTCCAAACCGTTGCAACTGATAGCCGGTGAGCAGCGCCATCGTGAGTCCGAGGAAAAACGACACCAGTGCCACCAGTGGCACAGAGTCCACACCGGCGCGTTGCGTGTTCCGGAAAAAACTGGCGGCGCGAAACGGCACACGCCCCTGCTGGATGCGCTCGAATGTCTCTTGGAACGTATTCACGATAAACCAGAAGACGCTGCCCACTTCGCCGAGAAACTTGCGCGAGAGATGACCGATTCCCTGGGCAACCAAAACGGGCGATTCAGCGTTTGCCATGGCGGGCAAAGGTCGCCTTAGTTCCCGACAGGGAAAAGAGCAAAATTCGGTGCGTGAAAGCGATGCGAGGGCGCATCGCACTCCAAAGCACTTCCTGCGAAATTTCCAGGAAAGCTCATTCTGTTTTCGCGACAGCTCGCCACGGGACGAGTCCGTCCGCCGGCGGACTTTGGGAGTGCGTGCGCGTCCTCGCGCCGCTTTGATTTGATGGGAATATCAATAAGATCGGTGGCTATTCTGGATAACCTGGCGGTCGCTTATGAAATGGGTTTCAATAACGAATTGCTTCTTTGTCATCGCGCTATTTAGTGCCGGGGCGCCGGCGTTCGGCGAGGAGCAACAAACGCCCGCACACGCCGTAAGCGGCGCGCGCCAAGTTGATCAGCGAAAAATGCAAAACGAAAAATTTGGACTCGTGATCCACGGCGGCGCCGGAACCATCGACCGCGCCAACATGACGCCCGAAAAAGAGCGTGAATATCGCGCGGGACTGGAACGCGCGCTGGCGGCTGGTTACGACATTCTCAAACGCGGCGGATCGAGCCTCGAGGCGACGGAAGCAGCCGTACGTGTGCTCGAGGACGACCCACATTTCAACGCGGGCAGAGGTTCAGTGTTCACGAGCGCTGGCACGAACGAAATGGATGCAGCGATCATGGACGGGAAAACGCTTGCTGCCGGTGCCGTTGCTTCGTTGAAACACATCAAAAATCCCATCAGCCTCGCCCGGCTTGTCTTGGAGAAATCCGGGCACGTAATGATGGATGGCGAAGGCGCAGAAGCGTTCGCCAAAGAGAACGGAGTTGAACTGGTGGACCAGAAGTATTTTTTCACCCAAGAGCGATGGGACGCTTTGCAGAAGATTAAAGCCGCCGAGAAACATCGGACCGGCGGCGCAGGCAAAGCGGTTCTCATTACCGATCAAGATCGACACGGAACCGTGGGCGCTGTCGCGCTGGACAAGAATGGAAATCTGGCCGCAGCAACCTCAACTGGCGGCACTACAAATAAGCGACCAGGGCGCGTGGGCGATTCGCCAATCATTGGCGCAGGAACCTATGCCAACGATGCGACATGCGCTGTCTCCGCGACGGGCGACGGCGAGTATTTCATTCGGGCTTCAGTCGGCCATGATATTTCGGCATTGATGGAATATCGGGGAAGGCCGCTGAAGGAAGCAGCCCAAGCCGTTCTCGACAAGGTCGGGAAACTTGGCGGGACCGGTGGACTGATCGCAATCGATCGTGAGGGCAACATCGCCTTGCCCTTCAATACCGCGGGAATGTATCGCGGGTATGTCGATCCAAACGGCAAGTTTGTCGTGGAGATTTACAAATGAGTCGCGATTCGTTGAAGCGTTGAATCGTTGAAGCGGGAAACGAATTGTCATTCTGAGCGAAGCGAAGAATCTCTGATTAGTTGGGCAACTCTAAGGCGACAATCAGAGATGTTTCGCTTCGCTCAACATGACAGGATAGGCTTGCCCGCTTCAACGCTTTAACGTTTCAACGATTCTCATGCTCCCGCCGTTCGCCGTCGTTATTCCCTGCTTCAATGAAGAAGCGCGCATTGGTGAAACGCTCCGGGTTACGCTCGATTATCTCGCCGCCAACGCACCCGAAAGTGAATTGATCGTGGTAAACGATGGCTCAACTGATGCAACTGCGGCCATCGCGCGTGAAAGATTAGAGTCCGCGAAGATCGCGACGCGTTTGCTGGAAAATTTTCCAAATCGCGGAAAGGGGGCCGCGGTTCGTTCCGGATTGCTCGCCGCCCGAGAACCAATCGGGCTTTTTTCTGACGCGGACCTTTCCACGCCCATTGAAGAGACGCCGAAACTGATCGAGCCAATTGCAAACGGCGAAGTCGACATTGCTTTCGGGTCGCGCGCGCTTGATCGCAGTTTGATCGGCATTCACCAACCTTGGCGGCGAGAACAAGGGGGCCGTGTTTTCAATCTGCTCGTGCGCGTCGCCACTGGCCTGCCGTTTTGGGATACGCAATGCGGATTTAAGGCGTTTCGGCTCGACGTCTGCCGACCGATTCTGGAGACCGCGCGGGTCAATGGTTTCGCGTTTGACGTCGAGCTGCTTTTTCTCGCGCACCGCGCTGGATTGCGCATTCGGGAAATTCCGGTCCGCTGGAATCACGCCGAAGGAAGCAAAGTCCAGTTTTTCAAGGATAGCTTGCGAATGTTGCGTGAAGTGATTGCGCTGCGAAATAAAACTAACGCGATGTCATCCTGAACGAAGTGAAGGACCTCTCGCAGGCTGTTCGATCACGCTAGTTGGCTTGTGTGCCCCAAACTCCGCGGGTGAAATCCCTCGCCGTCTGCACGGTTCGGGATGACAAGCCGCCACGCTTTTCTTTCTAGCCGCGCTGTCTAAATTGAATCTGCCGCGCCTCGCGGTTTTGTTTACATGCAGTCCTTCCAATTTCATTCCGCGGTAACACGGTGGTTCGAGCAGACATTTGGATCACCGACCGAACCGCAAGTGCGCGGCTGGCCGGCGATCCAATCCGGCCGGCACGTCCTGATTTCCGCGCCGACAGGCTCAGGCAAGACGCTGGCGGCATTTCTTGCTTCCCTTGACGCGTTGTTCCGCCAAGGCGTGGAGGTTGATTTGCCGGATGAAACGCAAGTGGTTTACGTCTCGCCGCTCAAAGCGTTGAGCAACGACATTCGCAAAAATCTTCAAGAGCCGCTCGCTGGAATTCGCGCGTTGCTGCACAAAGCAAATGGCCGTGACATCGATGTGCGTGCCGAAGTTCGCACTGGTGATACGACTGCCGCGCAACGCCAGGCGCTCATCAAGAAACCGCCACACATTCTCGTCACCACGCCAGAATCCCTCTATCTGCTCCTCACTTCCGAGTCCGGGCGACGGATGCTGAGCACCGTGCGAACACTGATCCTGGATGAGATTCACGCTGTCGTCGCTGACCGCCGCGGAGCGCACCTTGCACTAAGCGTAGAACGTTTGGCCGCGCTAACCCGCCTTCGCCAAGGCTACGGTGGGCAGGCGGAAAATCCGCTCCAACGAATCGGCTTATCTGCGACGCAGAAACCCATCGAGGAGGTAGCTCGATTTTTGGTCGGCACTCGTGCAGTGGACAAAGCCTGCAATCCCGACTGTGAGATCATCGACATCGGCCATCGTCGCGAATTGGACTTGGCGATTGAGCTCCCGAATTCGCCGCTGGAAGCGGTGATGTCGAATGAAGTTTGGGAGGAAATCTACCGTCGGCTTGCGGAATTGATTCAAGCACACAGGACGACATTGGTTTTCGTCAACACGCGCCGGATGGCTGAGCGCGTAACGCATCACCTCAGCGAACTTCTCGACGCAGATGCGGTCACGTCCCATCACGGAAGTCTTTCTGCGAAACTGCGCTTTGACGCCGAGGATCGATTGAAACGCGGCGAATTGAAAGCGCTGGTTGCCACGGCTTCACTCGAATTGGGCATCGACATCGGCTCGGTTGATCTTGTTTGCCAGATCGGTACCACGCGCTCCATCGCCACGCTGCTCCAACGCGTTGGCCGCGCAGAGCACAAACGCGGGGGTTTGCCGAAAGGGCGCATCTTTCCCTTGAGCCGCGATGAACTCGTCGAATGCGCGGCGTTACTTCATTGTGTCCGCCGCGGCGAGCTCGATCGCCTCAGCATTCCGGAAAAGCCGCTAGATGTGCTGGCGCAACAAATCGTCGCCGCGACTTCCACCGAAGATTGGAATGAAAAGGAATTCTTCGAGCTGGTCCGTTCGGCGTGGCCGTACCGAAATCTCACGCGCGACAAGTTCGACAGCGTCGTCAACATGCTTGCGGAAGGTTTCAGCACGAAGCGCGGCCGACGCGCGGCGTTAATTCATCACGATGCAGTGAATCATCGTTTGCGCGGGCGGCGCGGTGCTCGACTTACAGCGCTGACCTCCGGTGGCGCGATTCCCGACAACACCGATTATCGAGTAATTCTCGAGCCGTCGGAAACTTTCGTCGGAACAGTCAATGAAGACTTCGCCGTTGAAAGTCTTGCGGGCGACATTTTTCAGCTCGGCAATGCGTCGTGGCGAATTCTGCGCGTGAACTCGGGCGTCGTTCGTGTCGAAGACGCGAAAGGTCAGCCCCCCGGAATTCCATTTTGGCTGGGCGAAGCGCCTGCCCGCACCGCCGAGTTGTCAGAGGCCGTGTCCGATCTGCGGATAGAAATCGAAAATCTGCTGGCTGGGAACATAGAACTTTGCTCTGTGCGCCCAGCGGGTTTGAAACCCGCTGAAACCGGCAGCCCCGAAAGCTTTCGGGGCTGGGAGCACAGGCCACAGGCCTATGTTCCGACAAATTCCGACGACGCCGGAGAGAATCTCTGTGAATGGCTTGAACGCGAGATTCAATTGCCACACCACGCTGCTGAACAACTGGCCGACTATTTCGCTGACGCTTATCGCTCACTCGGTGCGATTCCATCGCAACAAACTCTCGTGATGGAGCGTTTCTTCGATGAATCGGGCGGGATGCAGCTCGTTTTGCACGCGCCTTTCGGCAGTCGCATCAATCGCGCCTGGGGCTTGGCGCTGAGAAAACGTTTTTGCCGCTCGTTTAATTTTGAATTGCAAGCAGCGGCTACGGATGACGCCATCGTAATTTCACTCGGCACGCAGCATTCGTTTCCGCTGGAGGAAGTCTTTCGTTATCTGAATTCCAAAAGCGTTCGCGACCTGCTCGTTCAAGCGTTGCTCGATGCGCCTATGTTCACTATTCGGTGGCGCTGGAATGCCACGCGCTCGCTCGCTGTTCCTCGATTTCGCGGTGGCGCTAAAATCGCCGCGCCGCTACAACGAATGGAATCCGAGAACCTCTTGGCGGCAGTTTTTCCGGACCAGCTTGCGTGCCTCGAGCACATCGTTGGCGACCGTGAAATTCCTGACCACCCACTCGTGAAGCAAACAATCGACGATTGCCTGACCGAAGCGATGGACATCGAAGGCTTGGAGGAGGTATTGCGCAGGATCGAACACGGTGAGATCCGCTGCATCGCGCGCGATTTGCCCGAGCCGTCATCGCTCGCGTCTGAGATCCTGAACGCACGGCCGTATGCGTTTCTGGATAATGCGCCGTTGGAAGAACGCCGCACGCAGGCGGTTTACACACGGCGCTCTTCGGAGCGAAACGGCAGCGACGGATTGGGCATTCTCGATTTGGCCGCGATTGAGAAAGTGGAAAAAGAAGCGTGGCCGGAGGCAACGAACGCGGATGAATTGCACGAGGCGTTGATGCTTCTGGTTGTCATGACGGGAGACGAACTTCAGCGAACAGTTCGTCATGAAGGGAACGGTGCAGCGGCCGAGCAGGTACTGAACGAGTTGATCGCGGCGAAACGGACAACAGCATTAAGAGTTGGCGAGAAAAGTTTCTGGGTTTGTGCTGAGCGTTTGCCGATGCTGCGAACGATTTATCCGGGTTCAAATGTCGATCCTCAAATCAT
>Ga0137358_10001367_pt1 | contig 13111 bp, 10 predicted proteins | sample Mad1_20_16metaG_FD_105551 | JGI IMG/M metagenome (GOLD analysis project Ga0137358, IMG submission 105551) | Vadose zone soil microbial communities from Angelo Coast Range Reserve, California, USA - Mad1_20_16 metaG | ecosystem: Environmental > Terrestrial > Soil > Vadose zone | place: USA... | reverse complement strand
GAAGCAAAACTCCGCGGCCGAGGCTGCCATGGGGCATAGCCTCGAGAAGTTTAAGCAAGACTCTTTCATGCGTGACATGCTTGCTCGTGCCAAGTCAGGAAAGCCGAATCAGTGACGGTCCCTTGTCCCATCGCCCTATGAAATCTGCCTTGCATTGGCTGTTCGCTGTGATCCTGACGGTCAACCTGGCGGTTGGGCAATCGATCCGCTTTGAAAACCAGACGAAGCGCTCGGGGGTGACCTTTGTCCTGGACAATGGCACCACCGACGACAAGCCGATCATCGATAGCGTTCTCGGTGGCGTCGCTCTCCTGGATTACGACAACGACGGATATCTCGACATCTTCTTCACCAACGGCGCCCGGATTCCGGGCCTTGCTAAAGACAGCGCCAGGTTCTCCAACCGGCTTTATCGCAATAACCATGACGGCACGTTCACCGATGTGACAGACCGTGCCGGCGTGCGAGGCGAAGGCTACAGCATGGGCGCTGCAGCGGCGGATTTTGACAATGACGGCTGGACGGATATCTACGTCACGGGAGTGAACCGGAACATTCTGTATCGCAATAACCATGACGCAACATTCACGGATGTGACCGAACGCGCCGACGTCAGTGGTGTTTCCGGTGGTAAGAAGCTGTGGTCAGTCTCCGCCGCATGGATCGACTATGACAACGACGGCCGTCTTGATCTGTTTGTCGTGAACTATCTTGACTGGTCGTTCGAGAATTCTCGCGTCTGTGGCCCTCCAGGCAAGCGTCTTTCATGTCCGCCTTCACTCTATCAAGGACAGCCGAGCATTCTTTATCACAACAACGGAGACGGAACATTCACGGATGTTTCGAGCGCCGTCGGGATTTCAGCGCACATCGGCAAAGGTATGGGAGTGGCTATCGCAGACTACAACGACGACGGATGGACCGACATCTTTGTGGCCAACGACAATGAGCGGAATTTTCTGTTCAAGAACCGTGGCGGGCGGGCATTCGACGAGGTGGGAGTTGAAACTTCGGTCGCGTACACCGAGGATGGGGTTCCGGTGTCGAGCATGGGAGTGGATTTCCGCGACTGGGCGAACGACGGCAAACCCGGCTTGTTCGTGACCGCGCTTGGAGGCGAGACCTTTCCCCTGTTCCGCAACGAGGGGAATGGCTTCTTCAGCATGGAAACATACAAAGCCGGGATCGGATTCACCAGCTTCAAGATGAGCGGCTGGGGGGCGGGCATCTATGATTTCGACAATGACGGCTATAAAGATCTATTCAGCTCGAATTCGCACGTGAGTGAGAACGCCGATCTGGATCCGCAGCAACAATACCGGCAATCCAACGCCGTCTTTCAGAATCTACGGAACGGCAATTTTCGCGACGTAAGTGAGCAGTCCGGGCCGGATATGCAGGTGCGCACGGCCCATCGTGGCTGCGCATTTGGCGACCTCAACAACGATGGCAAGATAGACGTTGTCGTTTCGGCGATTGGCAGTCCGGGAGAATTGCTCTACAACCGCTCTCCGGGGAACAATCACTGGATCTTGATTCAGGCTGTCGGTACCAAGAGCAATCGCGACGGGATTGGAACTCGCATTAAACTCACCTCGGAGTCCGGGCTCACCCAGTACAACCATGTGACCACCGCCGGCAGCTATGCCAGCTCTTCCGACAAGCGCGTGCACTTTGGGTTAGGTAGCGATTCACGCATCAAAGAAATTGAGCTGCGCTGGCCCACTGGGAAACTTCAGGTTCTGCGCAACGTAAAAGCCGATCAGGTTCTGAAAGTCACCGAAGAATGAGGACGAGCAAGGCAATGATATGGCTGGCGCTGGTGAGTTGGGGTTGGTCCCCAGCTTTTGCCGGCTCTTGCGGTGAGATGGAAGCTCAGATCGCAAACGTCTTCCGCGAACTGGCACGCGATCAACCCGGTGAGGCGGAAAAGGGCCTTGAGCTAATCGAGGCCTCGCATCCCGATTGCTCGCAAACGCTGCTCGCTCGAGCCCGCATCGAAGCCGCCAAAGGGCAGTCGTCCCAAGCTGAAGATCTGTTCGCGCGCTACACCAATCTTGAGCCCGGCGACGCACGCGGATATGCCTACTATGCGGCGTTCTTGATCGGACAGCGAGAGTACCAGCGCGCCGACGCCATGTCAGTAGTCGCCATGGAGAAGAATAGCAACGATGCTGCGGCTCTCGCTGTACGAGGCCACATTCTCGACATGAAAGGACAGTCGGACGAGGGGATGACTCTTCTGCAGAAGGCGTGCGAGCTTGACCCGGAAAACGGGGAGGCCCAATTCCAATTGGGCGCGATTTACAAACGCGCCAAGCGCCCCGCCGATGCTGTGAAGCATTTTGAGAAAGCAACGGCGGTCAATCCCAGTGATGCTCGTGCATGGGATTATCTCGCATTGAGCCTGGAGACGGTGGGGGAACTCGACCGAGTCGAAAAGTCTTACCTCCAGGGACTCGAGGTCAACGCGCCCGGGCCGCATTTTGACGCCTTCCTGGACTACAACTATGGACGATTCCTGACGAAGCGTAATCAGGTCACTGAAGCAAAAATACATCTCGACCGTGCGGTTGACCTCGTACCGCAGATGCGAGCCACATGGTATGAACGGGCAAAGCTGAATCTGCGTCTGAAGAACTACCAGCAGGCGCGCAGCGATGCTGAGAAGGCCGCGGCCATCGCGGATCAGGCCGGAGTCATCATCGATCTACAGGTTTATGTCTTGCTCGAACAGGTCTACCGTCGACTCGGTGAAACCGAACTGGCACAGAAGTACGCGAACCTGGCGCGCGAAACGCAAGTGCCGATCCGTGGAGATCATCGGTAAATTCGAACTACCGAGCCCCATCGTTGCTGCCGCTCCGCCGAGTGAAGGGTTGCTTTCGAACGATGCCCTTACCCTCCTGGACGGTGACCATTTGACCCGAAGCGACTTTAGGAAAGGTTTCCCTGTTTCCGTCCGGCCAGCGCACCGACAAATCCGCGGCAACGGCTTTTCCCAAACCGAAGTGGACCCGAAAGTCGTTTTGAGAAATAAATGAACCGCCGCTGCGCACCTCGTCAATCTGTTTACGTCCAGCCGAAGTTAGAGTAAACCGCGCCCCGATCGCATCGCGCCCGGAAGCGGTCAAAGCCCGCACCGATAGTGCATTTCCCACTGAGCCAACATTTCTCAGTAAGGACGGGGCTTCATTCATGTTGACGATAACAATTTCCACGGCGCCATCATTATCCAAGTCGCCGATGGCAAGTCCCCTCGAGGAATGCGTGGCAGAGATTCCCGACCCGCTCGTCGACGACAGGTCGAAGAACTGACCGTCACCCCGGTTCCAATACACGAGTCGAGGCTGTTTGAACTCTTCAGCGGTACGGGCGTTGTCTACTTCTGGGTAAACATGCCCATTGGCTACCACAAGGTCCTTCCACCCGTCGTTGTCGATGTCTACAAACGCAGTTCCCCATCCCAGATATTTTGTATTGACGGCAAGCCCTGAAACAACGGTCGCATCCTCAAAATTGTTGCCTGCGGTGTTCTTGTAAAGAGTATGAGTGTCATCGGCGAAATTCGTTTTGAAGATATCGAGCAGGCCGTCTCCATTAAAGTCGGCGGCCGTGGCGCCCATGCCTGCCTGCTCGCGTCCGTCTTCGTTGTACGCGATGCCCGCTGACAAGGCGATCTGCTCAAACTTCTTTCCTCCCACGTTGTGGTAGTACAAGTTCGCAGTGGAGTCACAGGCAACATACACATCGGGCCAGCCGTCGTTGTCAAAGTCTCCAGTGAGAGCGGTAAAGCCGTAGTAATTTTTCGGGCCGGTGATGTGAAGCTCATCTGAAACATCCGCAAACCGCCCATGCCCATCGTTTTGATACAGGGAAACGGTCTCTCCGGGCAGACCGCGCGGGCCGCACATGACGGGAATACCCTTCCAGATACACTGCGAGTTGTCTCCAGGACGAGGCGTGTGGGCGAGATCGAAATCCACGTAGTGAACTACCATGAGATCGAGATAGCCATCGCGGTTGAAATCCAGGAAGGCGCAACCAGTGCTCCAACGAGGGGTCGACTGGAGCAAACCCCGCGCTTTGGTCTCATCCTGAAATGTTCCATTACCCTGGTTTCGATAGAGAACATTTCGACCCCACTGTGTAATGAACAGATCTGGATGACCATCGTTGTCAACGTCGCCCACGCAAACCCCTTGTCCCCAACCCGTGTGCGCGATTCCTGCCTTTTTGGTCACGTCTTCGAACTTCAAGTTGCCGAGATTGTGATAGAGAAAATGGGTAGTCTCGCCGGCGTCCAGCAATCGTCCGGCGTTCACGAAAAAGATGTCGGGTAGTCCGTCGTTGTCATAGTCAAAGATCGCAACTCCAGTCCCGGTAGTTTCGACAATGTATTGTTTCCCATGCTCGGCTCCGGATACATTGACGCCCACCAAGCCAGCCTGCGCAGCGATGTCCTGATACTGCACTGTGGGTGCCTTCATGCCCGGAGGCAAAGGCTTGGCAGGAAACGCCTTGCCGCCCGTGGCTGCACCTTGAGCATGACCGCGTTCGCATAAACTCAAGAAGCTGAGGGCAGCCGCACAACAGAAAATGACATGGAACATCATCTTCCGCTGATTTGTTCGGAAGTTACTCATCGAGATGAGGATCATAGCATTCGGGTTTTGACGATGGTCGCGCTGCCAGAACCCGCAAGCATCGATTCGTTCTGGCTGCAATTGACAAGAGACTTCTGATTCTGATGGACTTGCGAAATATGGGCGTGAATCCCACGAGGAGGCGTGTCACCAGGGCGTTTTGCCTGTTTCTGCTAGCGACCTGCTCCTGCAGTCTGTTGCTTTTCGGTCAAAAAGTTCCAGCCTGCAAAGGACCTGCGGAATTGGAGAGGGCGATCGCGTCCCACCCCTCGGCGGGCGCCTACAATGCCCTGGGTGCTTACTTCGGGCAGCAAAGACAGGTTTCCTGCGCCGTTTCCGCGTTCGAATCGGCCCTCCGCCTGGAGCCGAAGTCTTGGGAAGCGCATTACAATCTGGCCCTGACTTACTTGGAAAAGGGTTCAGCCGAAAAGGCAGTTCGTGAACTGCGCATCGCGCTTCCTTTGCGGTCCGACACCCCTCTTACAAACGTGGCACTGGGAACGGCACTCCGCCAGTTGAATCAATTGGATGAAGCCGTTGCCCAGTTCAAGACGGCGCTCACAAAAGAACCGCAGTCGGTGCCGGCGTTGGACGGACTGACAAAAACGCTCATCGATCAAAAGAGGTACGCGGCCGCGATCACTTACCTGCAAAATGCGCCTTCGAACGAGGCACTTCAGCTCAATCTGGCAATCGCCCATTCCAAGAGTGGAAACACCGCCGAAGCCTTACAGATTCTGTCGCGGATGGTGAAGGAGCAGCCCTCTTCCGCGCAGGCCCACTCGAACCTGGGCATTGTGTACACGCAACAAGGCCGCTATCGCGAGGCAACCGACGAATTTCGCGAAGCATTGCAGCTTGATCCTTCCGACGATGTGGTGCGCCTCTCCTATGTGAAAGCGCTGGGAGTACTGGCCGAGTTCCAGCTGGCGCTGCCGATCATTCGCGAGTACACGGCCCGTAAGCCCAAGGAGTTTGAGGGCCTGTATCTCATGGGAGTTATCGATCGCGGGGCCGGAAATTATGCGCATGCAGAAACGGTGCTCCGGAGGGCGATCGCACTCAATCCCAATCATTACGACGTGCGCTACAACCTGGGATTTGTTCTCGCCAGATTGGGACGGCCAGCCGAAGCGCGTCGGCAACTCGAAAGGGCCCTGCAGTTGAATCCCAACTCAAGCGAGGCGCAATTTCAGATGGCGGGCGTGCTGAGAACATTGGGCGAGAGAGAAAAAGCTCAAGAGGAACTGAAGGTCTTCGAACAGAGGAAACAAGAGAGCGTCAAGCAAAATGTAGCGGCGACCCGCGCCAATCAGGCCAACGACGCCTTGCGCGCGGGAGATGTCCAACATGCGGTTGAATTGTATCGCGAAGCCATCGCGCAGGACCCAAAGAATGGGCGCACTTATTACGACCTGGCTCTCGCCCTCGATCGGCTCGGCGACCGGAACAGCGAGCGCGACGCGCTGGAAAAAGCCGTCGCGCTGGATTCCACCTTCGCTCCTCCCCACAACCAACTCGGGTTCCTGAGCCTGGAGGCGGGCCAGGCAGCGGATGCCGAACAACAATTCAAGGCAGCGATTGCTCTTGATCCCCAGTATGCCGAAGCCCAAAACAACCTGGGTGTTTTGTATGGGCAGCAGGGGAAGAACAAAGCGGCGGAAGGCCTATTCCGCCAAGCAACGGAAAACAATCCGCAATACGCACAAGCGTTCGTAAACCTCGGGCTCACGCTGGCGGGCCAATCGCGCTTCGCGGATGCCGACGGAGTATTGCAGAGCGCCCTCAAGATCGAGCCGAAGAACACTAAGGCGCTGACCGCACGGGCCATGGTCCTGACTCGGCTAAGTCGGCCCAGTGAGGCGATCGAAAACTTTCGCGAAGTCGTGGAACTGGATCCCACCTCCGCGGGTGCGCATTTAAACCTCGGCATCGCCATGGCTGACCAGTTCAACCTGGAAGGCGCGCTGGCGCAATTCTCCGAAGCCGTTCGGCTGGATCCGAATTCTTCGGCGCCGCACTACAACAAGGGACGAGTGCTGCTCGATCTCCAGCGCAACCAGGAAGCAACGCCGGAACTTGAAGCCGCGGTTCGCATCGATCCGAATGCGGCCGATTCTCTGTATCTTTTAGGGCTGATTGAAAAACAGTCAGGAAACAACGACGAGTCGATCCGATTGCTGGAAAGAGTGGTACAGCTCGAACCCAACAATTGCGACGCACTTTATAAGTTGGGGCAAAGCCTTTCGCGCAGAGGGGACAATGCCGGCGCAATCGTGCGCTGGCGAAGGGTGATCGAGATCAATCCGGAATACGGGGAGGCGCTTTACAATCTAGCGCGCTTGCTGGCCGCCTCTGAGCCCGACGAGGCAAACCGTTTGCAGGCCCGTTTTGTGAGTCTGCAAGAGAAGCAACATGCCATGGACCGCGCTCAAACACTGGGCAACTTTGCCCTGGCCTCGGCTGCAGCACACGATTTTCCGCAGGCGATTTCTCAACTGAAGGAAGGCCTGCAAATCTGCGGGGAATGCACCGCTGGACCCCTACTTCACAAAAATCTTGGCCTGATTTATTGCCGTTCCGGCGATTTGAAAAACGGGCGCGCCCAGTTGCTCGAGGCCCGCAAGCTGGCGCCCGACGATCCGGATATCGAGCGGGCACTCCGAATATTAGAAGTGGCAAAACCCTAATCCATTCTTTCTTTCCACAACCGTACAACCATTCCGCTGCCATGCAAGGCTTACCTAGATAAGGCTCGCATTTCGGTCGCCAAGAAATCATTGATATTATCGTCTGCTCTCCGGTGGCAGTAGGAACATCGAGCAAGAGATGACAGACGGCACGAAGCACATCCTGGTCACAGGCGCCACGGGTAAGGTCGGCAGTGATTTCATACAGCGCGTCCTCCGGTCGTCTGAGCCTGATCACATAACGATTCGTGCGCTATGCCACAACCGCGTCCTTGAACCACGCCCGCGGTTAGAGACGATAAGGGGGAGCATCTCCGACCGAGAAGTCGTGCGTGCTGCCATGAAGGGGATGACACACGTCATTCATTGCGCAACTTGTAAAGAAACTCCTGACGCTGTTATCGATGTCGCGGTCAAAGGGCTCTTCTGGCTCTTGGAGGAATGTCGCGTCAACGACTCCTTCAGGCAGATCATTCTGATCGGAGGCGACGCGGCCTTGGGCCATTTTTTTTATCCGCACCCGTTGCCTGTGACCGAACAGCAGAGACACTCTGCGTATCCTGGCTGTTACGGTCTCTCTAAAGTCCTCGAAGAGGTAATGCTGGAACAGTACTTCATCCAATACAACCTTTCCGGTTGTTGTTTGAGAGCGCCGTGGATCATGGAGAAGGACGATTTCAAATATTCTTTGTCCTTCGGAGAAGATGTGTTCGGAGGGCCTCGGTGGCGCGATCTGGTCGGCCAGAAACGTGCCGACGAATACTTGCAAAGGAATGTCGTGCCGCTGATGCTGGATCCGGAGGGCAAATCAATCAAACGCAATTTCGTCCACGTCAGCGATCTGGTTGATAGCATGATTCTAGCCATGGACCATCCTGCGGCGCGGCAGCAAACGTTCAATATCAGTATGGATGAGCCCTTGGACTACCGACAAGTTGCAGACTACTTGTTAGAAACACGGGGAATGCCCTTTGTCGAGATCAAGACACCTTATCGGTCAACTTGGCTGGACAACAGTAAAGCGAAATTCCTGCTTGGATGGCGCCCACAGTTTGACTTCAAACGGCTGATTGAAGAGGCTTGGACTTATGAACGAAGTGAAACCGATCCACGTCGTGTGTGGTACCCGGGTTAGCCGCACAGCTTTCGATCACGAACTCGATAACAGGTATTGAATGTCACAAGAGCCGGAGAATTCCGACGTCGTCGACACCGGGCAGGGCACGGAAAGCAATTTGCACGATCCCGGCACAGTGCCTCGCGGGTTGCTGAAAGAAAATCTGGCGGTACAACTGCGCGAAGAAATCCTAGGTGGCCGACTTGTCCCCGGGGAAAAGATCATTGAAGGACGTTGGGCTCGCCAGTTGGGCGTGGCGCAGGTTTCCATTCGAGAGGCTCTCAACATCCTTGCGGCGGAAGGATTCGTGACCAAAGGGCACGGACGGAGTGCCCGAGTGCTCCGTTTGCGCGACTCGGACATCATTCATATTTACCAGGTTCGGGGTGCGCTCGAAGGCCTGGCAGCGAGAATTACGATTGAACGCAAATTGCCCCTGCAGGATTTGGAGTCAGCGTTAGAGGCTATGCGGCAGGTTGTACAGATGAATGACCTGCGTAAGGTAGTTGAACGCGTGCAACAGTTTCATGTCTGTCTTCTGGAAAAGCCGGGGAATCCGTTTCTGCGAGAGTACGGGCGCCGACTGGTGATACCGCTGTATGCATTCACGCTCATGCGCGCTCTCGCCAAGAATTTAGACGCGAGTCCATGGGCGGCCCAGCTGGCCAACCATCAGCGAATCCTTGATGCTATTCGAATGGGAAATGCATATTTGGCGGAGCAGGTCGTCATTCATGTAACCAACGTGTTCCTCGAGTCGGCCCTTACCGTGTGGGCGCACTAGAAAGTTCGGGCGCGACTTGGACGACTAACCCGATGTTCTCAGAGCAATCACGCTTACAGTTGAGTCGGGTGCCTGCGCTGGCAAGTCAATCTGAACTTTTTCTCCAGTTTGCCGAAACTTGAGGGATTCTCCTCTCGCTATCAGGTGCGCGGAAATAACCTTGGCGCTCAGTCCGATTTCAAAAGGCGAAGAAGGCCAGTCGAAGATATGCACGAACACTTTCTCCCCTTTTGCTGTGGTTCGGGCCGAAGCCATGCCTTGAATAGGCCCGTACGTGGTCCCGTAAATCGAGTCGCCATTGATCGCGAGCCAGTCGCCGATAGCGCGCAGACGATCCTGGAACTCAGGCTGGATCAGTCCGTCAGGCTGTGGGCCAACATTAAGCAAAAAATTGCCGCCCCGGCTGGCCACTTCGACCAATCCCCGGATCAAGACCTTTGCCGACTTGTACGCCAGGTCGTGCATGTTGTAAGCCCAAGTATTGTTGATGGTCATGCAGGTCTCCCACAACTGGAAGTCTTCGGGCTTGGGGATGGTCGGTTTCAACTTCTGTTGAACACTGGTATCGACGGCGTTGAAACGAACGTCTTTGGTCGGGATCGCATTGGGAATGAACTGCTCGGGCGTCTGATAGTCGCCCGGCAGGCCGAGTCGATCATTGACCAGGGTGGCGGGTTGCAGTTGACGGATCAGTTCGAGAAAACGAATCCCGCCGTATTTCTCCTGGTGGTGTAATCCATCGAACCAGATCAATACAACGGGCCCGTAGTTGGTCAGAAGTTCCGTCAGTTGCAGTTGCATGTAATCCAGGTAGAGTGGCCATTCTGGCCGTGCAGGTTCGCCGTTCCAGTTTTCTCTCGCCAACTTCGACGTGTCGCGGAAGGCCGGATGGTGCATGTCGGGCGGCGAGTAGTAAAAGCCGAGAGGCATTTTGCGTTCCTGGCATGCATCGGCCAATAGTCTGACGATGTCCTTGCCGTAGGGAGTGTTGGTGATTTTGTAGTCGGTGTAAGAAGTGTCGAACATGCAGAAGCCGTCATGATGTTTACTGGTGAAGACCATGTATTGTTGGCCGGCGGCACGCGCCAAGTCGACGAAGGCATACGGGTCGAACTTTGTTGGATTGAATCGCTTGGGCAATTCGCGATATTCAGCTTCGCTGATGCCACCCGGCTTGGGCTCCATGATAGGCCAGGAGGCTTCGACACTCGCGAGCGAATAAGGGCCCCAATGGATGAACATGCCAAACTTCGCGTTGCGGTACCAAGCCGTGCGGTCCTCGGCAGGACCAGAAGCAAAACCCAGACCTGGTATGAACGAAAGCGAAGAAGCAGCCAGCGCGAGCTTGAGGAACTCCCGACGATCGTGCGGGTGAGTGGTCATATTTCTTAGCCCCAGTCTTTAAAAAAACTTGGTAAAGATTTCAGTCGAGATGGAAGACCTCTTCCATGGTTGCCCACCATTCGCCCTCTTTACGCCTCGAGAGGGGATCCTGCATCGGCTGCATAATCGCCCACCATTCCTGAGTCTTGGCATGGGCAGCCATTTTGCTCCAGTCGTATTCCAGGTTCTGGCCGTGGTATTCGAAATAACTGAAGAGAAAACCGTCCTTGAGATAAATCGAATAGTTCCTGATATTGCAGTCCTTGAGCTTGTCTAAAACCTCCGGCCAAACCGCTGCGTGGTAGCGCCGGTAGGTTTCCTCGCTGCCTGGCCTGAGCTTGATCATCATTCCGAATCGCTGCATGGGCGGCTGTCTCCTGTCGGTCGAGACGCTCTGTACCTAGACATCGGACCTCTCCGGACCCCTCCAAGCGCTTAAAGGACGGTTGACATGCGCTTTTATCGCAATATACTTCCCGATGTCAATTTTTAAGTGCTTGTTTTATGCCAGCTCATTCGGGACTCACCGCCGATGGTTTCGTCAAACACGACCTCGCTGACCGCCTGCGAAGGGAGATCATCAAGGCTCTTTACCCGGCGGAGTGCGGATCATCGAGGGCAAATGGGCGCAGAAATTCGGCGTGGCCCAAGGCTCAGTCCGCGAAGCCATCAACATTCTTGCGCGGGACGGATTCGTCACCAAAGAATCGGGACGCAGCGCGCGAGTTGTTCACTTCAGCGAGCGGGATGTCGCGCACCTCTACGATCTGCGGGGCGCCTTCGAAGGCTTGGCGGCTTGCCTGGCGGCCGAGACCGATCCGGACCTATCAAAACTGCAGGCGGCGGTGGACGGTATGCGACGAGCCGCAAACGCGGGCGAGTGCGAAAACCTACTGCATTGCGACTTGCAATTTCACCTGCAGCTCTGTGAACTCTCGGGGAATCCCTACCTTGTGGAACAAAGCCGCCGAACTCTCCTGCCCTTTTTTGCTTTCGTGCGCATGAGGGTCGCAGCCAGCGGCCAGGCCGCCTCTGCGTGGCACAAAGATCTAGAGGCACACCAGCGAATTATCGATCTGATCCGCGAGGGTGAAGGTGAGGTCGCAGAGCAGTATGTGAAAAAAGCCATGGCGCGCTTTGCCAGGACGGCGTACGACAACTGGGAGAATCGTGTTGCCAAAGCCGGGTGACCTCGAGGGAAAAGTCATCGTGTTGACGGGTGGCGCGGAAGGCATCGGCCGGGAATGCGCGCTCGCGTACTCACGCGAAAAGGCGACTGTCGCCATCCTCGACCGCGATTTCAGCACCGCGCAACGCACGGCAAAGGAACTCGGCGGTGAGAGCATGGCGCTGCATGCCGATGTCTCTGATGGCGAGGCCGTGCGGGCAGCCATAGTAGCAGTCAAGGAGCGATTCGGACGCATCGATGCGGTTCACAATAACGCGGGTGTCGCCAGCCCCTCCAAGCCGCTCCATGAAACCAGTGAGCAGGAGTGGGATCAACTGCTGCACATCAATGTGAAGTCTGTTTACTGGACGACCAAGTTTGCGTTTGAATCTCTTGCCGCTAGTCAGGGCGCCATTCTCAACACCGCCAGCATGGTGGGACTTATCGGGCAGCAGGATCACGCGGCCTATGTTGCCACCAAGGGTGCCATGATCTCGCTCACAAAAGCGATGGCGCTAGATTATGCACGCTATTCCATTCGAGTGAACGCTGTGTGTCCGGCTGCTGTATGGACACCAATGCTGGAGCGGTGGTGCTCTGAACAAAACGACTCGACCGCCATCCGACAGTCGTTGAACAGCATTCATCCCCTCGGCTATTGCCCACACGGCGATGTCATCGCAGATGCCGCCACATTCCTGCTGTCCTCCAAGGCGCGATTCATTACAGGTTGCATCTTGCCGGTGAGCGGTGGTGCCGAGCTGGGGTATCGGCGGTAACGAGCGGAACATGTCCGACCAGGTCATTCGATCCATCACAAGCTACGATGCGCGATTTTCCCTGCCTCCGGGTGCAGGTACAGACTCCGTCCATACCGATCCGCAGTATTGCCTGGCGATCACCCTTCTAGGCACTGAAGGCAGCCAATCCGGTACTGGATTTGCGCTCACACTAGGTGAAGGCAACAAGCTGGTTTGCGAGGCCATTGAGCTGTTGGCCAGACCCTTGGCGGGCATCGCCATCGAAGAACTGATGGCGGACTTCGGGCGCATGTCTCGAAAACTCGCCGACGATCCATCGCTGCGCTGGCTCGGGCCGCACAAAGGTGTGGTCCACCTTGCGCTCGCTTCTATCACGAACGCCTGCTTTGACCTGTGGAGCAAGGTCCGAGGCGAGCCGCTGTGGAAGCTGCTGCTGGAGCTTACGCCAGCGGAAATTGTGCGAATCCTGGATCTCAGCTTCATGGAGGATGTTCTAACCGAAGTTGATGTTCTCGCACTGCTGCAGGAGCAATTGCTCACGCGTAGCAGCCGGATGCCTATT
>Ga0137358_10001364_pt1 | contig 13122 bp, 15 predicted proteins | sample Mad1_20_16metaG_FD_105551 | JGI IMG/M metagenome (GOLD analysis project Ga0137358, IMG submission 105551) | Vadose zone soil microbial communities from Angelo Coast Range Reserve, California, USA - Mad1_20_16 metaG | ecosystem: Environmental > Terrestrial > Soil > Vadose zone | place: USA... | reverse complement strand
TCGCGCAAATGTACCCAGTCCGTTGATGCAGGGGCTGGTTCTTCTTCACCAAGTGACTCTGGGCCTTCGATAGGCTCAACGGCTGTATTGGGGTCAGGACCTTCGTCGACGGCACCTCTGTCAAAGGCGGCGAAGAGGAAATGCGATCGTGATCAACGTAAACGGCGAGTCATTCGAGCCGCCGATATCGGACAAGGATATGTGCGTGCAATGCGATTGATTGGGCAGAAAATAACAGTGAAAATGTGGGTTGTTTTTGATTATGCACTGGTTTGTCGCTCTGACAGTTGTTTCATTAGGGATCCTAGTGTGAAGAGGACGCTATGCAGAGGTTGCGACACAGTTCTGATCCCAGGTCTATCTGCTACCGTTCGAGTAAATGGTGCGTGTTCCACTCGAACACTCGTGTCGTCGTTCTCACAACTTTTTGATTTTCTCTCGCTATAATCTCAGGTTCCAACACCCATCGACACGTCATAACCACAACCTGCCTTCGGTGTAAATCGGCACGCCGTATTCCTGCGCCGCCGGCGGTAGATCCGGGCGCCGTCCCTCAAGAAGAATCGGCCATGGAGGTTGACAAATCTGGGTCCTCGATTCCGTTGAAGTCCAAGCGCAGACGTGGTCCACCTCCGCGACCCCCGCCCCTGTTCGAGAGAGAAGGGCATGTCATATTTCGTGGTAATATACAGATAGAGCCCAAGCGGCCGTAGACATAAACATGCCATAAATTTTTCATACTGTACCACCATTTGTTCCTAACCGATGGACTTTTAAGACTCGGGGATTCATCAGAGAGTCGAATGCGAAGTTTAATGCGCATGAAACGCGGCCTTTTTGCCTATACACTCAAGTTTGGGGCAAAAGCACACGTTTCTTAGTTGAAAACAAAGAGAATTTATGCTATCTAGAGAAAGATTATGGTAAAAGGAGACAAAAACTTTGAAAAGTTTACAGATTTTTAAATCATTTTGTCCCAGTTGCCAATTGCAAAGCTCGGCTCACTCACTACAGAGTAAGGCTCACGTGCTATATGACCTACCCTAAACACACGCGTATATAAGACCTTCGTCCTGCGTTTCCACTTTTCTTCAGAACATACTCAGCTAGGATCTATTCTATAGAAACTAACTCGAGTTCTTGCATGTTTACACATGCCACATCCTTCAACTCCAGTCGATGACACCCGCGCACACTCGTTATACAGAGAACATGCTGCCCGTATAGGGTAGCTCGAGGACGTTAGGCTCGGCAGCATGGGAGCCTTCGGGCAACCAGCATACCTTGCCTGCGAGTTGTGCGTTTGTCTGATGGAGATTTATAGGATTGTGTTCTGTGTTCGACGGATGTAGTCAGTTGTGGTCTATTCATTATGTTGTTGGTCGCTGTCACTGTATGCGTCGTGAAAATTTTTATGTGTTACGTCATCTTTTATTGGCCCTCTGAGTGATCCTGTTCATTGTCCTCTATCAAACTTCAAACTTCGAGCTCCACTGGAAGCCTTATCGCAAGGTCTTCAAACAGTAAGAGTGCTATAGCTACATCGTGAATTGCTCCGTGTTAGGCCGATTTAGACGTGTGCCATAAGCTTCACCAAAATCTCTTTTACTGTCCTCCTTCTCCATGCGGTTCCATCATTTTCAAACCCTGTAGGTACCCTAGGAGCGGTTGCCATAAATATTACACCGGCCATCAGCTCATCCTCCGGCCCATCACGTACGCGCAGCCGATGTGAAATGACACGCGGCACGACCTTCGCAGCGTCAACCTCCGAAACATCCCATTTCGTCCGAGGGTCGAAGTGTAACCAATCCGCCTCAGCACCCGACGCCGCAAATGCCGGCCGCCGTGGTGACGCCGTGGTCAACGTCCCTTCTTCAACCCAGTGCAGGTGCACCGCCACATCCGCACCAACTGGGTGGTGTAAAGACAGGGTGCTTACGGCGGCGGACGTAACTGAGAGCGCAGCGGTTCGCTCGATGAGGGCAGACCCCACGTCGCCTGCGCCAAGTACACGATGTGCGCGCACTAATGCCTCTGCATCTTCCACTGAGCGAACGCCGAGCAGTGTCCCGTCGAGTTCACGGTGATGCCGTGCGGCGGAGATCAGGTCTGCGATGTAGAGCCGGATGGACGGATGAATGTTCACATGTTCCGGAGTGCTAAAAGAGCGGAGACGGGGAAGGAAGTCCCGTGGGAGGATGGGATTGGGGTTGGTTGGTTGTGTTGGTGGCAGAGACGGGGAAGGGGTCTGCGTGCCGGAAAAGTCGGAAGAACGGTATGTGGCGTGAGCATCTCGCGTGCTGGGATGTAGTGCAACTGCTACACTTAGCGAAAACTTGTCGAGCTGCGCGGATGGTGTGATAAGGCCGTGAGAAGAAGCGACGTCATGAGCTGGCGACGCACCAAGCTTTTATGAATAGGCGGTCGCTCGCGTGGATCGAATGGACACACATAAACGATAATAAAATCCTGGGGAAGTTCCCTAAATGAGATTTCAGCGCTATCTAGATCCTCGCCAAAAGCGACGCGTCTCTCCAGCAGTACACGGAGTAGAGTGCGATGACATGGCACGCTACAGTGCTCAAGCCCAGTCAGCACAAGGGCCGACGGCAGCGCCGAAGTCTCCGACATCTGTTGTACTAGTAGATATCCGACCTGGACTGCCCCCGATGAGCTGGAACGTGTGATCGTCGTGTTGAACGGAAAAAGTCGTGGTTGTTTGGGTTGCGCGTCTGGACGTTCGCCCGGGGACGTGGGAGATGTGTCAGATGATGAAGCGGTCAGTTCACTGGTCTGCCGTTTGTGGCTTTCCGAAGTCGGCTGTGAGCGTGAGCGTTTTGCACGCCTTTTGAAAGAGGAGTCTGATCTCCCAGTTGCCGCTCCCTGATACGGAGAAGAAAAGAGGGATGAGATGAAGGACGAGGGTGACATGTCCGATGGCGGCACTATCTTGTGTTTGTGAGTCGTGTAGCCAAGTATGTCGGTGAATATCTGGCGGGCATAATGAGCTCATACCAGAAGGAAAAGCAGCTGAGGGAAGAGAAAGCCATGCTGAGGAACAGCAGAGCTGTCACCCACTAATGAACAGACCAGTGTGAGATAACTTACAAGGACCGCCAAGTTCTGAACGATGCCGATATCCTCGTCTTTTGCTCTTAGCAACAGGTGTTTATTGCCTGCCATGACAGAGAGTATGACGGATTGGAATATGACAGGATCCAGAGGGAAACCGGGGGTAGTTGTACGAATGAATCTCAGTACCGAAGCGAAAAAGTCAGGCGTTCCCGGAGTACCCAGTTGCGGTGCACTGCTCTGAGGTAAATCAGGATCATCATGAAGGGGGGATGTGTCGCTCATTCGCGTAAAGGTCAAGTGAGACGCAATGCACGTGACATGCTAGATCCCAAATGAATGGTTCCCCCTCCTCGCCGGTTATTTCTCTTCTTATACTACCCCGGCCTCGCGACTTCCTTCCTTCCTTTCCTCCCTCCACACGGGGCATTCCCCTCACCCTACCGGTGTGGGCTCGTGCATGGTTTCTTGATTCCCCCACAATTCGACGCGTAATTTGCACCTGAGCCTGCTTCGATCCGATCAGGCAGCATTCCACCATCCCCATCTCATCACATTTACCTGCCTTGCATATGGCCAACCTTCTCACGGTCGTCCCTGGCTCACGTCGTCCCATTCGTATCGACTCGACGGGCGTCGTCGTCAATATCGCAATCCAGGGATCTGACCATTCCTCAGTTCCCTCCAAAATAGGCACAAACTCGTCAGCCTCCCGCAGGAAGCCGCAGACTACGTACAGATCCCCCTCTGTGCAGTTCCCGAACGATTTGTGCATCGAGCGCTCTGGCCACTCCGTCCGTCATTCTCCATCGGCTCACGGTCCGCCCCCAGTGCCAACCACGCGCACTTCACACGCGTCACCTGCCTACAGCGGCGAAACCGCCAATGATGCGCCAGCTGCTACAGTCAAACCGAAATACCCAATGAAGCCGCCGCTGCCCATTTATCACCCACTTGGTCGACTTGCTCTCTCCCTTCCCCAACTCGATTTCGCCGCGCACCTGCAGAGTTCGTTGAGCCAGAATGACGAACGTGGCGGTGCTTCACGGTCTCGCCGGCCCGCTAACAGAGTACGCGATGTGGCTGACACAGATAACGTTGACGCAGGTTCGCCGCTCGCCGTACCTGCTGATGCGCAGATACCCCCGGAAAAGCCGAGCCCGCGCAAGAGGCGCACTGGTGGACCAAGCAGTTCCCGTCGCCGCAGGCGTGATGCCGACGACGGCGATGCGACATATCCCGCGAAACGCACACGCGCCAATCGTGCTCCACCCGTGCCTCCTTCGGAAGGCGGTTCTCCAGGCAATGGCGGCGCGGACGCAGCGGACGTGGACGGGTCTGAGGAAGGTATGAAGGCTCCCGAGAGGCGTTCGACGCGTTCCCGCGCTGCGGCGCAGGCAAAGCCACCCCCTGTACGAAGGAACTCCAGCGCGAGCGATAGGACGCAAACGTCCGTGTCTGTGTCCATCGCAGGCAGTCAGCCGAGGAAAGAAGATGTTGACTTGACGGCACCTAATGCCGCTGTTCGCTCATCGGTGACTCCATCCGGTCATGCTGAAGCCGTGCCGGTTGCCAAAGCCAGTTTGGAAGAAGCCCCATCGCAGAGTGCTCAAACCTGGGTGTCCGCACAGGCGAAAGTTTCAGAGACTCCGACCGTTTCGAAAATGGATGTGGACGAAGCCCCGCGTGGTACGCAAGATCCGGGACTTGGCGCTTCTGCTGTCTTCGGTACCTCGTCAAAGCCGGAAGAAGACGGGCGCAATGATGAAGCTGGACCGCGTTTACCGTCCCCCTGACCAAAGATACGATCTCATTGGTAGTATTTTTTGGTTTTTTCCTTGCAATTCACCTTGCTTTCGTTGGACGCCGCAGAAGCACTTATATATATATTTGTGGTAGTCTTGTTCTGCCTTCCTATCGACCCAGTTTCTATTTATGTATCGGATATGTGTACATTACAGGTGAACGTAGTAGCTTTATTGTAATATACAATTTTGGCTATGGAGCGGTCGAGGTCGTCGAGGTGATTGCTTCTGTGAGGCAGTAGCGATTAGGTTTTCACGTAAATTCTAGACCCAGGAACAGTGTGAAAGGCAAAAATGGACGCGTGAAGTTCTCTTCCCCCTTTTCCTAAAGTGAATCGGGCTCATGCTCATACCGTCTCTTGGCATCCGACGGAGCAACTGAAAGGCGAGACTGGGAGAGGAGCTATCGTGGAACCGCACCTTGGACGTGGACCAGCAGACCAAGCTCGTGCCAGGGGGATCGATAGATGACCCAGTCAGGGTGACAAGATCGAAGAGAAGTCAATGGCAGGCTTATTTACACAGCAGAAGAGATGCTGAGCATGATGTCGTCCTTTGATCGTGGCAGTCAATCCCCTGCGCAGTTCGTTGATCATCGCTCAACAACCAATAGCACAATGATCGCATTGGTCACTAGACGCTGGGGATGGAATCCTCGATTCCCGTTTAGTGCCGCTTGTTGCCGACAGACTGGTGGCCAGCTCGCGCTGTAACACATCCCATCAAACAGGAGTTAACTCGGCTTCGTCGGCGAAATAGTCTGCGAGAATTTTCAACCATTTTGGGCTGTAATACATCATTTCACACGTCCTGGGCTTCCACGTAACCACTTTCACTCTGCCATGAACGTATATGAACCCCCGAAAGGCAGGATGAGACGATGTTTTGTGATCGCCGGCGATACATATCTTATTGACAATCCATCGCAAGAAACCACATGGTCCCTCGTGGATACTAACTCTAGTTGCTATGAAACCTACTGCTCTTGGTCTCTTTCCCGGCACCTCAGGCTCGTGGTGTCCATATGTTCGTCCTTCTGCCATCGGTCACGCGTCTTTAACCCGCTCGATCGTCTCCCTTTGGCTTTCAAGCTTTTGAGTTTTATACTCGTCTCTCCCCAGCTTTGAGGGAGGCAGTGAGTTCTTGAGCCCATGGAAGAGTATTCTCGGGACAGTGGTCCCTTCCTCAATTTGGACTCACCCTCAGAACTCAGTCTCCGAGGTAACGTGTATTTTCTGTCGCATTGACCCTAGGCAATGTTGACTGGCGTTGCTCTAGGTGATGCCGCAGATTTCGGTACCGCGGAGCTGGCCGGTCTCAACTCTTTTATGGCACCACCGACGCCTGTTGGTGTGCCAGGGAAACATGCGGGGAGCTCGCAGTATTCGGAGAAGGCAGGCGGCGCGTCCAAACCGAAGCCATTTTACAAAAGACCTTGGTTCTTGATCTCTCAGGTCATTGCGTGTCTCGTAGGGATCGGTCTTCTCTTCGTGCTGTTGTTTCCGGTTGTCAAGGCTATTGCCCAACATATCGTGGATGTTTCAAAACTGAACGTCGACAGAGTGGTGATATCACAGCCGACAAACACCTCGTATGTACCATTCCCCCGAAGCTCCTATCAGCATCATTCTGAATGGCGTGCTACGCTGTCTAGCTTCTCACTGCGTATGGACGGTTGGGTGAATAACTCCCGTCTGATCTCTGACTTAAAATAACGCTCGCTTATATCCCTATTAAGGTCTCACATGCAGGTATCTTCTCGGCTAAGATTAGCTTCACGCAGCCCCTGTACGTCTCTTGGGTTAATGCCTCCGAAGAGGTTACATTGGGCGTTTTCAACCTCGCGCCTCTCTATGTCAAGAAGAAACGAGCATACATCAACCAGACAGCTGATTTCACAATCACGGATCGAGACGCATTCGGGCGATTCACTCAGTATATGATTACGTCGAATAACTTCACTTGGCGTCTGCGGAGCGATGATCTGCACGTGCGAGCATTGAAGCTCCCAGTTTCTAAGGGTGTGGGTTTCAAGAAGGATTTGCACTTGAGCGGTGGGTGCTAGGTTGAACCCCCAAACCAAATGATGATCCATTGAAAACCCAGGCATCAATAACTTCGAAAGAAATGTCGTTCTCAAGGAATTTCAACTACCTAGCGACAGTCCCGAGGGTGGCATCAACTTCTACACCGTAACCACGCTGATAAATCCCAGGTACATTACATTGTAATGTTTTCAGTTCCATGTGCTACACTCACACGAGTTCTTTAGCCCCTTTCAGCTGAATCTCGGGACAGTTGTGTTCGATCTGCTCTATGATAACGTTTATCTGGGGCAGGGCACGGGGACGAATACGACCATCGTAAGCTCTTCAGATTTGATTCTATCCGCCAAACGCGCTCACGTGACCCAGGTTCCGGGTCCGAATGATATCGCGCTGTCGGGCCGACTTATTCCGCACAACGGCTCCGAATCTGAGCTTGCGGTCGTTGGACAACTCTTCACTCAGTACATTAACAGCGACACGTCGCCCGTAGTTGCACAGGGCGTGTCCACCCTGCAAAACGATAACACAAGCATTTCATGGCTGAGTGAGGGGTTGCAGGTTCTTCGACTGAATGTTCCGTTCAAGAGTCCAACACCGATCAATCCAATCCAAAGTATCAATATTGGCAGTTTATCCCTTGCGTTCTCTGAGGCGCAGCCATGGGCCCCGGTAGCGAATAGCCGCAGAGTCCAAGCCTCGATGTGTGCGTTATCTCCAAACCATAGGCGTATTTATCGGCTGATGTCCATTCGACACAGCCCTTCCCTTCGGTTTCAACGTAGAAGTTGGACAAATCCGGAATTCCTTTAATATCTCGAAGAATGGGTCCACCGTAGGTGGCTTGACGACAGTCAGTATTTTATGTCACTTAGTAGTGAACCCTGCTGACTTCTGTGTCACATAAACTAGCCGTTGGGTTCTTCTACGTCCGACATTCACGTCCTAAATGCCACGAACACAGAGGGTACTATAGATATTGCCATTGACAACACTCCATTCTCTATTCCTGACGAGAGCAAGCTTCATTTCTCTGCCTTCAGTAAGTTAAACTTACACCCGCTAACCTAGGTTTGTAAGGACTCACCTTTCTTTTATGTTAGACGCCGAGTTGACAGATTTGGACTACGAGCATTTTCAGCTCGAGGGTCATGCGAGCGCAGTTGCTAATATGGGCATTGGTACTCTCACCCTAGACCCTATCAAGTTCAACGTTTCCTCGGGGTTGTGGGGTCTGAAGGGCCTTCAGGGGCTCGTGAGTATCGACGGTGTCGATGTCCTTGGTGGCACACAGGACGCGCTTTCGTTAAGTACCAATGTGACCATTGTCAATCTGTCAAATATTAACCTCGGCATGGGAGACTTGGGTATGGATATGTATACTCTGTTCAAAGTGTAGCGGAAAATGATTGTTTGATTCAGTCTTCCAACTCCTCAAGGACAGATCGTTGGTGGGAACGACGCTCATGCCGAACTTGACTCTTCTCATTGGTAACAACTCGGTGGCAGCGCATACCACTTTCTCAGTAAAACGTCCTTCCCTCGCGATCCGCTCTTCCGACCACTCAATTTACTTCGCAGCCTAACAATAGTCCTGAGGGTAGAGGAGTTCTGGACAACTTCGTCGGAAAGAAGGGTGAGTAAGTTCTCGAGAGCTCGTATAACACAACCGTTGATACATCGACAGATTCGTTGGTCACTATTGCCGGCTATAACGAGAGCACCAAAATTGCCCCTTTGCTGCAGGCGTTTGAGACAATCAACCTGGACGTGACACTTCCTGGCCTGAAGACTGACCTTCTCTCGAGCGCCGCACTAACTGGTGAGACCCCCCGAAACTTCTATAGACCTCGATTAATGGCTCGTCTAGTATTACCTACTACTGGACATGATAATAATATCGCTCGTGTCTCAGTCGCGCTTATGAATCCCTTCACTGCCGGATTGGCGATCACCGGCGTTCGCTCTAATGTAAGCACGCACGGTATCCCACTCGGCACAATCAGGACGAGCACCAACTTTGCCTCCGTGGGGAGGTCTACGACCAATTCGCCCGACCTGGACCTCAATATGAATATGGACCCTGCTGCGCTGTTCACTGTCACGTATTTATGTGCCGTTGCCGCGGGCTTAAGCACTGAGCAGTTGGACGGGATTATGGCAATTGGAGGTTATAAATACCTGCACACGACGGGTGGGGACAATTCGGGTACAAGCCCAAAGAACTTGAAGCGGGTCAATATCTATACGTACGTGATGCTGACGCTACTCCCCACAGTAATTCTCACCATGATCCATGTAGTGGCTTTAATCTCCCGAACTTCGTCGATACGGCGTTTAAACAGCTACGCTCAGACGTCCAACTCGAAGCCGATGTACAGATTGGTAAGTGTCTTTTATCCTGTCCGAACGTTCGATGGTCGGAATCCTGAATCTATGGCTGTAGGTGATTACAAGACTACGTTGCGATACACCCAACCTACGGTTCCCATCAAGACCGATGACACTCTCAACCTTCTCCTGCCCGTCCTCGCAAAGCCCGTCGTACAGAAAATTGTATCTGGTTCCGCTTTGAGGTGAGCAAATCTAGAGTTAGGACACCGGTTTATCGAGACTGAGATTTATCGATCTAGCGTGGACAGTGTCCTGATCACAAACCCAACCTCTAATTCGTTCGGAACGAAGTTGTCAGGCTCCATCTCCCGGGCAGGACCATGTATGAGCATCAACCTAGGTTTTCGAACTTCATTTCTAACAATGTTGCAGTTGACGCAGTGATATCTTTCGGGACTGGCCTTACGGTTGCATGGTCTGGTCAGCCCCTAGGGAACATCAAGATGCCAAATGTCAGCATCACCGGAGATACTGGTGCTAAGTTCGAAGTGGACTCCACCTTCGAAATCACCAACGCTGGCCACCTGACAGAATTTACGAAGGTGAGTAGTTGATTGTGCGGTGCAGTGTGCCTCCTGTTGATGAGCCGGTGAAAGGCTTTGCTCACACAGGACTCATTCGACTGGGACATATCCGGCGAAAATCTTAGTGGTGAGTTTCCCCTCTCTTCACGGCCCGATCAAACACCAAATCGGTATCTAGTCTCTGCTATAGGTCAGAAATTTTTGAAGTAGGTGATTGCCTGGGACTGATTTGCCATTTTCTCAAGGAATCACTGTCTCCGATATCTCATTTCCGGGAAAGACCGTCACCCTGAAAGGGTTGAATAAACTTAAGAATGGCGTTACAATCAAGTCGTTCGACTTACCAGGCAACGACCCTGCAGGCGGGGTTCATCTGACGCTTGATACGACTATTGCAAATGTGAAACTTCGAGCTGATTGTCTCCAGCAATCCTTTTTACTGATATGCATAACAGCCTTCACAAGTTGGCATCGCTCTCAGCAGCATCGGTTTCCAAGCCTACTTTGGAAATACGAATATTGGTCCAGTCGCTTCGACCGGTACTGTCATCCTGGCGCCGTTGGCCACGTCGTCGTTGAGTTTGACTGGCCGCCTTATCCCTCAAACTCAACAATCTGGGCTTTCTGACGTCTCAAATATTTTCAACAATTTTATCCGTGGTCTAGATAGCAATGTCTCCGTACATGGTGACAATGCTGGACCCCAAGACGTGTGTGCAGTTCTATGAATTGTAACTCTGGTACTGATCGCGATGTCAGGTCACGTGGCTAAACGACGCCGTCAAGAGCCTCGTCGTCGACACTGTTCTCCCCAATCGAGGGCAGCTCGACATCATCAAGTCTATTGAGCTCAATGAACTCGAGTTGCTCTTCACGGAAGACACCGCATATGATCCAGCTACCAGCAGCAATGACTCTACTGTGACGTTCACCCTGCCATTCAACTTTCCAATAGACATCAAAGCGCTTGAGACAAACATCAGTGTCTCTGATGGTGGCGCATCGTTTGCGGAATTGGCTATACCGAAGGAGCCCGTCACTACGGACGTGCAGCAACGTATCATCCACTTGACGTTCTCGAATGTGCCTTTTGCGGTGTTTGGAGGCCAGCATAGCGCGTTCCAACAGTTCCTGGCTTCAACGACGATGTCGACGACCGAAACAATGACCCTATCTGGAAAGGCGGACACGGACGCGAACACCGCTGTCGGGTTGCTGTCCCTCAGGGGTATCGAGTTCTCAGTCAACACGTCGATTGCCGGATTGCAGGGTCTGAAATCGAAACCTACGCTGGTCACTTCTCTTGACGTAAACCACGGCTTTCCGGATTATTTGCTCATAAAGGCCAGCTCGTCGTTGTTTAATCCGAGGTGAGATTGGGATGTTTTGATCTGACAACGTACTAATTATTGATGTCGCAGTAACATTACCCTCGGTGCGCTTGGGTAGTTTGCGAGACGTAGTATATTGCTAACTATGTACAGGTGCCGGAGACGTCGACTTTGGCTTGGTTTTTCAGTAAGTCATTTCTATGGTATGGTCGACTACTGAGTCCTCACGTGTACTTGCAGGGATCAGCAAATCGGCACGGCTCTTCTGGTGTGTTGAGATGAACTCTGTGGGTGAAGCTGTACTGATTATCGTGCAGACTAATCTCCTCCTGTTACCTGGGAATGCCTCATATCCTATAGGCGCGCTCTGTTGTGTCCTAACACACGATATCCTTGCTGATAAACTTGTACAGATGTTCATTTCCAACCTCAAGGCAGTGCTGTATCCGCAGGCCAAGCGTTGCTCGAGAATTATCTACAAGGTGTCACATCGGATACCACCATTCAAGGCTCGCAAGGGTCAACAGCAATCGATTCACTGAAGGTCGCTATACCTGACCTTCGTCTTACCCCCGTTGAGATCCCTGCTTTACACCAAAACTTGATTAGTTCGGCTGCTTTAGTATTGCCCACTAATATTGCGCAAACGGGGATTGCCTATGCTTCCTTCACTATCGACAACCCTTTCACCGCAAGTATCAACATCTTGGAGGTTACTTCGACTGTCACATATCAGCAGCTAACTGTTGGCAAAATTGATCATGTGGACCTCACATCTTCCCCAGTCCACGCCAACGGTCATTCAAACATAACTTCCCCACAGCTACCATTCCAGTTTAACTTGGATCCACTAACCATCGTTCAGCTGCTGCTCTCTGGCGCACAAAATAATCACATTGATCTAGGGCCTCTCATTGAGCTTTTAAAGATCGTCGCTCAGAATCCGAACTACCATCCTCCCGTACGTCGAGATTGGAATAAGCATACAGTATGTGGGCTAACTTCGCGTAGATCACAACCAGCGTTAGCACGGAAGCGCCTACCTGCGTCAGGTAAGGCATCTTCTCATTTGAGTACTCGCAAAATACTTACGTTCTTCGTTCAGCGGAAAACAATTTAATGTAGCCGATGCCATCCTTAACTCTCTCAAGAACCTCAAGGTGACACTGGACATTGACAGTCGGGTAAAGATCGATGAATGTAAGCATTTTCCTTCGTTTTCGAAGCGTGAAGTGATACTGTACAGTTCGCACTTCGCTTGCCGTCAAGCAGTTCAATGTGACTGTCATTGTGAGTTACTGTAGTTACGGATGTCGCGCTTCATTGGGCTGAGATGATCTCGTAGACGGACAAAACTATTCTCTACTTGATTGGCGCCATCGCCCCACCAATTGTTCAAACCCTTGTGGACGGCGCAAATCTTACCTTTAGCGCGGCTAATATCACGTAGGTCGCTTCCCAAGGCAGAGACCCCGAAATTTTGTAACTTTAGTTTTTTTAGGAGTCTCTCGTCCAGTGGATTTGACTTGGCACTTCAGGGCACGTTGACCAACATCGGACCTTTAGATGCCTTCATCGAATTTGAAGAGCCAGTCATGTAAGTACTCTATGTCCATATTTCGCCACGTTTCTCATGCCTGCACTGTGACTAGTGTCACCTGGCAAGGGCATGACATCGCAACCATCACTCTTCCCCCAAGTACGCCTTGTTTTGATTGATCATATTCGTGTCCTGACGGTTCTCAGTCTGTGCCGCTGCCAATGCTGGAGTTCCTACCTATCACGCTAATGCCCACCTCACGATTACCGACCAGGAACAGTGAGTCCTTCCACATCTTACCTGGGTGACAACACTCACAGTATCGCCTCTAGATTCACCTCATTTGCCACGTTCCTTTTACATAACCCCAGCTTCACTTGGACAATTCACACTAATAAGCTTCGGGTG
>Ga0137358_10001363_pt1 | contig 13131 bp, 16 predicted proteins | sample Mad1_20_16metaG_FD_105551 | JGI IMG/M metagenome (GOLD analysis project Ga0137358, IMG submission 105551) | Vadose zone soil microbial communities from Angelo Coast Range Reserve, California, USA - Mad1_20_16 metaG | ecosystem: Environmental > Terrestrial > Soil > Vadose zone | place: USA... | reverse complement strand
TTACATCCCCGGACAAATACAGGCGGAACAAGATGCACAGGGTGAGGCACAGGGAGACCGTATTATCCTCCAAGGCGGAGATCGTGCTAACGTGGATGGCCTACCCCACTCCCGCGTGTTAGAACAGGTGGGTAGTTTCCGATCCCCCTTCCATAACCGAGACGGACGTTCATTCACCACAGTTTCAAACGCTCCTCGAGTCGCCCATGGAACGCCCGCCGATCTAGCTCTCCAATGATTCTTCGAATATGTATTGGGGTCGGTGTACGTGTGTGCGTGTACGAGGGACTCTATTCACCGCCACGCAGAGGGATTTTTTGTTGTGTTGCTATTCTGTTTGACTATCTTTCCGCATTAGTCGTTAGAGATCACCTTGATGTCCTCCAGGTCCGTTGAACTTCAACGCCTGTACCAACAGTCATGGAATCCGTGAGATACGGGCTTGAACAGACATGGCGCCTATATTATCTAATCTTATCAATTAATTACGATTGTCTCATGAGAGCGGGCGGGTCCTCTTGGGCATCGCCAGCCACGACGTCGCCAACGACAGAAAGGATTATTTAAAACAACATGATTTCTCGCCCTTTTGTCATTCCCTACCTCTGTCTCTTCTTGATCACCCTTTCTGCGACGTCGTGCGTTTGGGCAAGCCCCGTATCCTCCGAGCTCTATAATTTCCTGGCAGCTGTATCCCGCCAGACGACGACGGTGCAACCTTACTTCCCAGATACCCCGCCATCATGTCCCATCTGTGCAAAGGGTTACCCGAGTATAAACAGCTGCGCCCAAGCGGCCCCCGCACTGGCGAATTTCACTTCCGTATGTGTTCACTTACTTTTACTACCTACGGACTACTGCCCACACACTCCTAAAATTTTCTGTCGTGCAAACCGCCTTTCCATTCTTAAAAGGTCATTTTCAACCCCGGAGCGTTCATCGACGTGATCAAGTGCTCCTGCACCGACACTTTCCAGTCCACTTTCCCACAGTGTGCAGACTGGTACGTGTGTGGGGTCCCTTCCGACGGCGATAACATCTCAATCCCTCCCTCCATAACCCCCTTTTTATTTATTCTTGTTCCAGTTTCGAAAGGACGAATCAGACGGCCGTGTTGGACTCGGCCGACGTGAACTTGCCCTCGCTGGTAAAGAACATACGTCAATTGTGCGAAATAGAGAGCTCGCTCCTCGGTAACGCATCCAACACAGATGGTGAGACGACGCCATCCCCGTCTCGCAGCGCCACCACCACCGCCAATACTGGCAGCTCAGGTGCTGCTCCGCTCCGGAATCTCCCCGGTTTTGCGTCTCTGTCGTCTGTTGTGACAGGCGCCGTGGCGTTGATTATCTTCGGCGCTTCGCTTCTGTGACCCCATTTTTATGATGGACATCAGGCTGCAGGACCGTTGCGCGCAGCCTTGATTATCTTTACGACTTACATTGTGGAAATTTTTCGGACTTGCTCTTTCACGACATCTCACGCGATCTCACGATATCTTTACGAATTGATGACGATCAATTGTCATGACACAAATTCCTCGGCTGACTACAGTAGGTTACTGTACGGAATACATACCCACCATGTGAATCCGGTGGCATAATACAATCTCCATGCGACTAAGAAGGACGGAAAGTCTCCATTTGGCGCAAGACTTCCATGCTCTGAACAATATTACAATCCACCCTGGTATTATCGTACGAGGCACTCAAAGTGCTGCTGTCTTACGATGCTGCCTCTTCGCTCTGAGCTCCTTGTAAGCTGTGATGATCTTGTCGTGTTCTTCGCTACCCTCCTCGAATCCAGTATACTCTGCGACCGCACGTTCGATGCCAATTTCGTTGATCCTTCCTATCATTTCGGCGCTCTGTGGGTCACCCTTGACGTCAAACAAAAACGCAGCTGCGATACCGCGCGCGAGATGGTCGATGGGGAGGTCATACGCCCTCGCCATCGCCGTCGGCCCGAGGAGTCGGTCGCCCTTCGAAAGCTTGCGCAGGGGTTGACGGCCCACACGTTCCACATCGTCGTGCAGTTTCGGATTCGCGAAGCGAGAGAACACGCGTTCCACATACCGCTCATGTTCCTCTGCATCGAAACCGTGCTTCTTCACCAATGCCGCACCGCTTTCCTTGAGCGCGCCGCGGACATCCTTCATGATTTCCTCGTTCGCCAGAGCTTGGTCGACCCGCTCCAGGCCGTAGATGAAACCGATGTAGGCGGTAATGGCGTGTCCACAGTTGAGAGTGAAAAGCTTGCGCTCTATGTATGCTTGGAGCGAATCCGTCAGGGTCATCCCTTGCACGGGCGGGTCGATCGGCGTGCGTAGCAACGTCTTGTCGACGATCCACTCGGAGAATTCTTCAACGCCGACGTCGAGCGGGTTTTTGGCATGGCTGGACATCGGTGCGGGTACGATGCGGTCAACAGAGCAGTTGGCGAAACCGATTTGCTCCGACAGCCACACGTTCTCCTCATCCGAGAGATGGCTTTGGACGTACTTCTTGAGTGTTTGCGTCTGGCCCACCATATTCTCGCAGGCGATGACGTTGAGAGCGCCGGCGTTCGCTAAGCGCCGTTCTTTTAGACCTTTGGCAATTACAGGGGCAATCTTCTCGAGAATGGTGGGACCGACGGCGGTTGTGATCAACCGCGTACGGGGACTCGCGATGGCGTGGGGAACCTCTGCTTTCTGCGATGATGCAGCAGTGAAGGAGTGAATCTCCTCCGACCGTTCTTTCTCGGCGAGGAGGTGGACTTCATATGAGTCATGCGTATTTAGCTCCTCGATGAGATTTTTGTCGACGTCGGCGAAAACGACAAAGTATCCTGATTCCGTAAGGAGGGCACCGATGAAACCCCTCCCAATATTACCCGCGCCAAAATGGACGGCTAGTGGTTGGTTTGCTTGTGGCTCTTGCATGTCGAAAGGAAGCGATGTACGGTGGGCTTTTATCTGTGGTGGTGATGCAATTAGGTGTCGATGGCGCAGGGGAGGTGGAGCAAAGGGGGAGGCTCACCGTCACTATCTGAAGTGGTTATCACGTGCATTTGGTGCCAGTGACCAGTGATGTCAAAATACGCAAGAAAGCGTATCATATTGTCCACTGGAGCGTGTCCTCCTTGGTGTAAAGAAACGATCAGAGAACTGAATGAGTACTGGCTACAATGACAGTGGGAGAATCGTGAATGGACGTGCACGTGCAGGGCAATTGGGGTCATGTGAGACGCCTGTACGCGTCGTGAAAGGACCCGGAGATCCAGAGGGTCGCTCAAGGGTAAACCATTCGTACCCGCCTTGTTTCTGTCTCTATTCCTGAACTGCCCTAGACAGCTTGGCCACAGCTGGGGCTCAAGCAGGTGCAAGTTCGAATATTCCTCTTGTAGGTCCGTGGGAACTTATTGCGTTATATGGACACGCGAACGTGGAAGTTCAACTTTGGGTGACGCGTTAGTTGACATTCCACAGCCCCCACACCCGTTCACCATGCCTCCGCCATTACTCGTTTACTGCCTATCCGTTCTGCTCTCCACGCTTTCTGTACTCGCAGATTCTGGTGCAGGATCAGCTTTATACCCCCCAGGTCTGCAGCCGCTCATCAACCGTGCCAATGCATTGCTCTCTGCTGGAACGTTCCATGATGCAGCAAAGGCGTATTCCGAGGCAATAGGTACGTTGAACCCAATAGTACCCTCCGAAAATGACGGGCAAACGATTTTTGTCTCCCTGACATCCTCTGCAGGACAATCACCAGTGGATCCTACCCTTTATTACAAACGCGCCACAGCGTATTTCTCTCTTGGCAGACACGCCAACGCGCTCGCAGACTTTGACCAAGTTCTTACCCTCACTTCGGACTCATTCGAAAAAGTACATCTAATGAGAGCGAAAATTCACGCAAAGGAAGGTAGATGGGCGGATGCACGAGAAGCCCTCAAGCATTATCAGGCAAAAAATGATCCTATCGCACGTGAACTTTTACTCGACGTGGCAGACGGAGAGGCGGCAGCGCGCAAGGCAATGCAGGCCCAGAAGGCCAAGCTTTGGACAGCTTGCGAAGAGAGCGCAACCCAAGGTCTCCGTGTCGCGTCACATTCTGTCGCTTTGAGGCAACAGCGGGCAAATTGCGCACTTGCTGCGGGTGACTTTGAAGACGCAGTGGCGGATTTGAGGTTCGCATTACTCGTTCTGCTACAAGTGCCTGCTAACGTGATTTATAGCCGACTCACCCAGATCACATCGCCGTCGACTGATGCGTATATGAACATTTTCCGCATATCATATTTCTACATGGGCTCTTCGGCATCAAGTACTGCGATGGCGAACCTTAAGCAATGTTTGCATTATGATCCCGACTCCAAGCCTTGCCTCTTAGCACATCGTCTGGTCAAGTCCCTCGACAAGCAGTTCAAGAAACTCGATGAGTTGATGGCTGCAGAGGACTGGCGCGGGATAATCACTTTTATTCTCGGCCCTGCAGCCAAAGACGCAACTCTGAGTGCGCCAGGGAGCGGGTTCTTGGCAACCTTCGAAGGTGCAGTCGAGCCAGATGCGGTCCTAAGCGTGACTGTCGCCATCCCACCCCCGAAGAAGGCTAGTCCAAGGAGAGCCGCTATCTTGCGTGCGCTATGCCGTGCGCATGTTCAACTTCGCCAGGCGCGGGCAGGCGAGCTGTGGTGCGACGAGCTATTGCGAATGGTAGGGAATGAGAAGGACATTGACGCTCTGCTGGGTAAGGGAGAGGCGTTGCTTGTGCGTGAGGAGTGGGAGGAAGCCGTGCGTACTTTTGAGCGTGCATGGGAAGCAAGCGGAGGTGGGAACCGCGAGGTATGGATTCTTCCCTTCCCATGGAGCCGAGGGCTGACTCTGGAGAGTAAATTAGATCCACGCCCGGCTATCCAAGGCTCAGCGTCTGTTGAAACAGTCGAGACAGAAAGATTATTACAAGGTGCTTGGCGTTTCACGGGATGCCGACGAAAGGACGATCAAGAAGGCCTTGTGCGTACTTGATTCACGTGCCCCCGTTTGCTTACTTGCTTATGCGCTCGTTCCTCTTTCGTAGTCGAAGGGCTGCACTCGCAGCACACCCGGATAAGGGTGGCAGCGAAGCTAAGATGGCCGTTGTGAACGAAGCGTACGAGGTGTTGTCTGACCCCGAGCTGCGGCAACGCTTCGACAATGGCGATGACCCGAATGACCCCATGCAAGGCCATGGTGGTCCTGGCCCTGGAGGACATCCATTTTCCCATTTCTTCCAACAAGCTGCAGGCAATGGCGGATTCCAGTTCCGTAGTGGCGGTGGTGGCGGGCCCGGAGGCTTCTCGTTCAATTTCCATGGTGGCCGCCGTTGAGCCCCATTTTCAGAGTCGGGGTCGTGCTCTTAGGACTACGACGATGTCACGGCTGTGTATTTGCTATTTCACTGCATTATTACTTACTGTATGTTTTGAGAAGCTCATTCATTTTCACCTTACGACGAAGCAAATGACTATGCTTGCCCTAATGCTTTGCAATCGCCCGAGTTTCGTCTTGGCTGTTGTATATTCGGTCAGTAAGAGCATCTTGTACTACGCGATGCGCACTAGCATGACCATGTCACGAGTAAATCAAAATGTTCAATAAAACGTGAGTTCATGTCCTCGACTTCAAGATACGGTTGGGCGTCGTGCCGACGCCGATGCACGACTCGAACGCATGGTGCGAAGCATATTTTACCCATACATTGTCCCCCGACGGGCACGTCTGGAGCCGCGATGCTGCGTGTAACAACAGTCTACTCCAGGAAGGCTGGGCATTGCAGCGGAAAAGTTTACCACCATCATATTATCGGTTGTAGATCTATCTCATGGCGCCTGTTGATCAGCGTAAGGACATATGTAACTAGAGTACGATGACCTCCGGACGTATTCTATCTTTCGTCCGTCCATAGCTTGTAATTATTAACAAACCTACTGTCATGGTATATATGCACCGATACCGGGCCTCACTTGGTTGCTAGGACCCTTGAAACGATATTATTCTCGGAAATTGGCCCAGCAGGACCTAGCCTAGAGATCCAGCTCATCCGGATGTCTCATCCCTTGGTTGTGAGAATATTTTCTTGCAATCTTTATTCCCAGTACTTAGTATAGGTCCAGTCTTGATTACAGCATTACTGTACATCAATTAGATCATTCAATTGTGACGAGTAACGTCAGAACCACCGTACGCCTTCTGTCGTCTCGAAGGCAGGCGCACGGAAGATCGTGGTGTTGCATGGATTACAGTAAAAGCATAGTCACCATGACGACGCGCCTTCTTTATAACTCCAAAACCTCTGGAAATAACGTCCTGTTTGCCTCCAGGACAGCTTGCGTTTCTCCCATGCTGGCGCCTTCCGGAGTATCAAACTTCTTGAATCCAAGCGCGCGAAAGCCAGTTTCTACTTGAATAAGTTCCTGTCCACCTCGGTTTAGAAAGTGGGATTCACCCTCCCCACCTGGAAAATCACTGGTTGAAGGTGGCGAGGTGCGGGGTGCAAGCTCAATAAAAAATTGTAAACAGAACGAATTTCCCAGCACACTCACGGTGCAGGAAGACCACGAATGAAGTGTTCTCGCTGATCTCGAAGATATTCTGCGCTGTGTTGTGTGGAATATGAGATAGCATATGAGGGAGGATAGAATACGGGAAAAAGTACTCACTTCCGAACTGTTAGCGGAACGGCCGGTATGTATAATACCGAGGAGTCGTATTGGCCGCGGTGCAAATTTTCCACTGCGTGTATGAGATCACAGTGCCCTGGTGTGTGCGGTCGTTCCCGGACTATGTTCGACGGGAATAGTGTGACACTCAACACTCACAATAGATCTGGTCACCAGGTTCGACACAAGGAACGGACACCATTGTGCGCGAGAGCTGCAAGTGTGGGTGCGTTGTATCATTTAATTCCTGCGTCTTGCCCATCTGCGAACCCGGAAAAGCCGCACTCTCGATGTCAACAACCCAGTCGTCGAGACCGGAAGATGACGTCCGTGGCTTAAAGAAGGGCCGTAAGATCAGATAAGCAGTCGCCAGTTGGAGCAGCGGAAAGACGCGTAGTGTGCCTTCGCCTGGGCCGGTCACCGACATGGAAGTCCAACCTTGCCAGGGGCGGAAAATAGAACATTGATTTCTGTTTGACATGCGTGCATGTGAGAATTTAATTGAGGATTAGGGGTATAAATATGAGGTATCATTAAAACTCACGCAGCGTGATAAAGGTCCTGACAGGCATATAGACGAGGTGCGGCGTCGAACGGATCGTGATTCCGCCAATTCCCGCTGAGGATGGCCCGAAAGCATGCGCGGTAACCAGGGTCCTCCCAGCGCTCCAGAGAACCGCCGTCGATATGAGGTCCAAGTGCGAAAGAGCGGTCACCCGGTAAACGCATCCGGAAACGATCGAAATAACTGATTGGATTCCCTAGACTAAGCTTTGCCTCCGGTTCGGAGCAATGCCACAATTGCAGGATGGCACGTTGTGTTTGTAGAATGGCAGGGTGCGTCCGTGCGCGAATCTGCGCACCTGAGTTGTATATCTCGAACGCTTGGATGTTGCCCTCGGGGTAACCTGTCACACAAAGATGGTAAGTACGTCAGTTACGCATTTCCTGTGCTGGGAATAACCACACGACCAACCTTTGACCTTGTCACTGTTCAGAGAGATATACTCTTTCAACGACCGTTTCCAACCCAGAGCCTCCTAGAAAGAGAGGATGGGAAAATAGTAAGTTTGAAGATGGACCACGACCAATCAGATGCATCAGACCTCACTTGGTACGCCGGCCCGAACGATCAAGACGCCTGCCGCTTGGATTTCTGAGATCTGATCCATCGATAGTCCCCTCTGCAAGTCTACGAATCTAACAGAGGGTATCATCTAACGAAGGGCGTCAGTGCGAGCCAAGGCGGACGGGATGGCGAACTGGAGTACATTGGGGCCTCTCGCGACGACTTTCTCAACGGAACCCTTCAATTCATCCAGAACCTCGCGCCAGCTTTGCACGAGAACGTCCCTCCATATCTCTTTCTTGAGATCCGAGAAACGGATTGGCAATTCCGGGGCGCGTCCTGATAATGATTGGAAGACAGAGGCGATTGAGCCCTCTTCCTTTGGCTTACGCACGGGGGTGTACATCGTGCGCAACCTAAGTGAAGCCAGCCGGTATGTGCATGGCAGTGACGTTATGCGTGCGGCGCGAGTGCATGAAGCGTGATACATGAATGAGATACGTTGTTGGGTACGATGTTGTGAGCAATTGATATGATACGGTCGATGTTAGATGATACGTCGATGTTACTTAAACTTAAGTATTGGGTAGTGTTGGTTAGTGTTGTGGCGCCTGAGCCCAAATTTGAAAATGCACAAATTTCCTTTTTTGGCTCAGCTGCGATAGTGATGTCGCGGCTGGGCCCACAACGGAAATTTCGTGCATTTTTTAATTCAGTTTTTGGACCAGCCGTTGGCAACACTAGTAGGCAGCTGCTGTGACATCACTATCGAGTCTCGACGATGTTCCAGTGGTTGATGGCTCCCACACTTGCACGCACTGGCAACGACCATCCCGAGCGCTTGATTTCGCTGTTTCAAACAACAGGCGGCATGTTGTGAATCTGATCGGCGTGGGCAGCACGTGTATGTGCGACGGATTAATATTGCCGCCTGTTATCACGGCATTATCTTCAATGAGAACTACTGTATGGCGCTGATAGCACCTTTCTACGTAAAGTCCTGTTGGTTTGTCTTTTACACTTGGCGTGATGCTATGACACAAAGATCCGATGGCTGTGGCGGGTGCACGGAATGCTCCTCCGATACTCAGAGGGGAAAGGTAAGACGGCATTGCTCGGGGATGTACGTCACAGTGGCATGTCAGGCCATGTCAGGTCCCACTGGCAGTTGTCGAGCGCATCAGGGAAGGGAGGCATTATAAATCAATCGAACCTTCCCCCATACCCCGTTCGCGTTCTAACAACGAATTATCAGCGACCAAATCCTATGTGCCAGCGCCACAAAAGCAATGTATCCGTCCGATGGAAAGAATCGAGTGTGCGTGCAGGCATGGCCGAATACAGGCTTTTGTTACGGCCGATTGCGAAGTAAGACTTGGTTCCCGACCTATATTCGATCGAATCGCGGAGCTTGCCGAATCGGCGACATGCGGCGTGTCGCGTGTGATCAGCATCGAGACTTAGTGGAGCGGTCTACGGTGTCTCGGAGTCTAAATGCTGCACAGCCTGAACCTCGGCATGCTTTTACCCAACTAGCCTGGGGCTCTTCTGTTGTGCAGGCTGCGGGACTGCTGCCGTGCAGTCTCACTGAGCCGCAGCTTTCCCGTGCCCTCCGCATACTTTCCTCAAGTCCGAACGCGTAGTAGAATATTCGCCACGTAGTAGTCTGTTCGGCTGGTCTTGCTCAGTAGTGTCTGTAAGGCAGCCTCAAAATGTTACCGCACGACTCCAGCCATCTCAAACTTCACTCCTTGATTAAACGTCGGTTACTCATATAGTAGAGACAATAAAACACTAAGATACATGAGCGAGAGCAGGCATTGCACACTGGCAGAACAACACATACGCACTGCATTATGACGAGGGTATCCCGGAAAGCGAGCAGCACAGTGATAAATATAATGGTTTACACTTATGTAGCCTCAATTTCGCGCTTTACCCATGGTGCTATCGTACCCTTGCCACTACTGGCTTCAGCAGCGTCGACGGCTGCGTGCAAGTCTGCGTCAGGGTCGTCCACTTCTTCGGCTTCTGGATCACCCTCTGCATCGCTCTCCCCTTCTCCGCTAGAGGGGGGGAGCGGCGGCTTGGGTGGCGGTACCTGTACCTGCGAGCCGTTCCGCTGGGGATGAGCTGGAACGGAGAGAGGGGAACGGCTGTGCGAACGGGAGGACGGGCCAGAGTGCGCGGCATCGCCCTTGGGTCGGGCAACGGTAACGGAAGATGCATTGCTACGTGGCGAGACGGCGTCCCGTTCGCGACCTTCTGGGGGACCTCCGTACGCTTGTGGAGGTTGTTGCGGCAATGGCGGGTGCGGGACAACCACAGTGTCCGTGCGGCCGATTGGGCGGTCGGTCCCTTGTTGAGCGGGGGGCCCGTGAGGGTGATCGCGTTCTTGAATGGGTGCGTGCGGGCGGGAGTGCACGAATGCTGAAGCCTGGGAATGTGGGTCCAGCGTACCACGACGCTCGACTCGCTTCATTTTCTTGCGACAACGGTCACAAACTGTCCCTGGACCCTCAGGCCCAGGACCCCACTTCTCGACGCATTTTCCTTCTTTATATCGTCCTGCATGGCCGCATTGGCGGCAAATTCGTTGGCCCTTGTCATTCACAGCTGGGAACCCACCAGGGGGAAGAGATGGAAGACTAGCCGCGCCAGCCACAGAACGAGCTGAAGGGGCTGCAGACACGGGGGCGCCTTCTAGATGGGTCTATGAGCACCGGTGATTTAAAAAAAATGAACGTTCCCTACCACTGGCCTTCGGCTTTTTCCCGGGTGGGCCAGTTACAGGAGGTGCAAAAATGTGAGTCTGTAACGTCTGATACTGACCGTGGGGCTGGGGCTGAGGGGGTGGTTGGGGCAGTGGCTGGGCCGTAGATGTTATTGCTGGACTAACGACATTGGGCTGCGGCATCGTATCACGGCGAACGGTGTGCGATGAGCGGTAGTCAGGGGAGCGTGAATGTCGAGTGGAGGACACGGGTCGGTAATAGGAAGGGGGCCCGACGTACGCTTGAGCAGGTTGAGGAGACGACGGGGACCCACGTTTATTGTCTGTAGCTTCAAGAAGTAATTCATCTAGTGATATGGATGAACTTCGGCTGCGTGTTGGAGAAAGGGAGAGTGATGGGGACTGATCGCGGCGCTCAGGACGGCGGCCGCGTGAGGGAGGTTGTTGCACGGGGTAAGCAGAGTGAAGGTGATGATTCATTTCAGGCGTGTTGTATGAGGGCGGTGCGTGGGCGTGTATGCGCGAGGACTACGACGCTAAGTTCAACACGCCGCACGCGATGTGTGTGGCAGATACTTACCTCGATAGAGCGTCGGGGTCCACGGTCTGTGCGAAGGCGCTTGGGAGGGGGGACATCCTCAGTATTGTCATCGCGATGACGCACTCGAGCAGGAAGACTAGCGGTGGCAGATGCCTGGGAATAAGGGGGGAAAGTCTGCGAAGCGGAAACGGGAGCACGCGAGGCTGACTGGTGAGAGCGGTGGGGCTGATACGCTGGGAGGGGATTGAAGGACGGTTTGATAGAAGGATCGCGGAGCAGTTGGGAGAAATGGGCGCGAGCGTCGGAAAGATGGACCTCGGAGACCTGAAGGTAGCGGTCGAAGTCTAGCCAAGCCTCGGGTATTGTACGCAGGCGAGACTCGGCTGCTTCACGCGCCGTCTTTTCAGCCTCCAAGAGTGACTGGAGGTCCATAATAGTCCTGACTGCGGGTTCCGGATAGGAGGGTGGAGAAGGAGCATCACTGGCCGCAGTCACGGAAATATGCGGAGGTTTGAGGAGAGCGAGAGTCTGCTCTGCGCGCTCATAGCGGGCTCTGGCAAGGGCCAAGTCTTTGGAGAGGGTCTCATTATCTGCGAGGACCGTAGAGAGTATGTGGGCTAGCTGGGCAGGGGAGGTGCTTGAGTGAGTATTGCCATTATTGTTGGAATTATTAGTAATCTGGGGAGGGGGAGCTGGGGAATGGGACATTGGGGCGAGGGGGCGAAGCGTAAGTGCATGACGGGTGGGTACGTTGGAGGATATAAGTATTCGAGGTTCCGGTGCGGCGGGCGGCGGCTGTTGTTGCGGCGCGGCGATGCAAAAAACGCTCGATGCCCGCGCGTGTTTGTCCCCCGAGGAGCGCTAGCCCTTGCCTTTTCCGGCCATTTCCCCCTCTCAACATATTTCTCGCTAATCTCCCCCGTCCCGGCCCCCCGGAATTTTCGACGCGTTCGGACGGCGGGTCCCGGGGGTTCACCGGGCCACATCCGACGTTCCCCCCCTCGCTTTGCTTTCTTTCGCCGTCAGTCTCATCCGGGTCCCCTGACACCTCCGACGGACATGCTAGCCGACCTCGCCGAGGGCCACAGCGGTCAAAAGCGACCACCCGCCCGAGTCCTCAGCCACGTTCACTGAATTTTCCCATTTTAATTTTTGGTCTCCCAGGTCCAACGTTGCTCCTCGGATCCTTCTATAACTTGCATTTCGCGTGCACGACAACAAGAACAAAACACGTTGTTTTCCCAGTAACGCGCCCACAGATCGTATTCTTCACGAAAACCATCAGTCGCTGTCAGGGCAATTCGCGCTCAGGGCGCCCTGTCGCCGTCTATGGCGCTCCTCTCAACCTCCTGCGCGCGATCATACATTTTCTTTCCCCCGTCGGCCTTGTCCCCACTGCCTGCCCGCTCCACCTTTCGCCGAGATCACCATATGCCGATACCATCTTCCCACGTCCATCACTCTACCACGACCTACATGCCCACGGTGACCAGTGTGATCCACTAATCTCCCAAGCACCGGCTACAATCACGCTTTGCATTCGCGTCTTCTACAACAGGGCACCTGTTTCGATATGGAATCGTCAACCTCACTCTCATTGCAAGCGCCTTTTGGCTCAATACGATTCTCATTCCCACTGTATGCCACCAGGCGTCCATGTGCTTGCGCCACCTGCCGCGAAGGCCAGCCACTGACCTGCCTCCAAGCTATCGTACGTTAAGCCATGCCGGCGTTTGCCAAAAATGCGCTTCTCACTTCGGCCCCGATCTTGTTCTGTATCTGGACAATTTCAGCCTCCGGCAACCTGCAGCATATACTTTGCGGCAGTGTCGCGGAGTTTGGGGTCCTCCCAACTTCACTGCGCACGCGATTTCCAGCCGGGGATGTTTGGCATGAGCGCCACGGCATCAGTCCAAATTATGATACTTACCACCCTCGGAGAGGCGGCTCGCCATCCGAGGAATCCGGCGCCTTGCGTTTTTGCGACGCGCGTCTGCTGAGCATCGACAAAACGCGTGTCCTGTCGAACCGAAACAGTGGCGTATCCACGCCGCATCCGCAAGGCGCATCGTGCGCCATCCACGCGTAGCGCCTTTCCTTGTA
>Ga0137358_10001362_pt1 | contig 13132 bp, 22 predicted proteins | sample Mad1_20_16metaG_FD_105551 | JGI IMG/M metagenome (GOLD analysis project Ga0137358, IMG submission 105551) | Vadose zone soil microbial communities from Angelo Coast Range Reserve, California, USA - Mad1_20_16 metaG | ecosystem: Environmental > Terrestrial > Soil > Vadose zone | place: USA... | reverse complement strand
GGGCCTGAGGTTCTCATCGCTTTCAACCCCACACAGTGATCTTCTACGGCCTTGCCGTTTCACAATGATCTTCATCACTACTTTCATCCTCACACTCACCCTCTCGTACGTCGCTCGTGCCGTGCCCGCACGTGGTGATGCTGCCCCTCTCGAGGAACTGTACGAGCCATTCGAAGTCACATTTGACGCCCAGCAAGCCCCACCCGTCAACGTCTATGACGTCACGTGGGACAAAGAGTTCGATGACCCGGGGGGCAGCACCATCAACACTGCTTGCAAGCAATTCGCCCATTGTTACCCGCATTTCAATTGGATCCACACCTGGCCATATGTCTGCGGCTCATTCTCCGTCGAAAAGAATGGCACCGGCTCAGGCTGCGCCAGGTGCTGGAATTTGACCAACGTAGCGACCGGCAAGTCCATTGTTTTTACCGCCATCGACTCTACCCGCAGTGGCTTCAAGCTCGGAAAGAAGGTCTTCACTGAGTTTAACGGTGGAAAGCTGGGGAGCGGCAAGTTGAAAGCAAGGGCCACTCCCGTTTTTTGTAATATTTGTTAAATCTATTATGCATTCCTCGCACGCTTTATCTCTTCCAACGCGTGCATATCGCTTTGATACACTTCGTAGCCGACGATGTAGAAGGCGACAAGCGACAATCTTGTATGTAAAGGATTGTATGATGATAGGAGGAAGTCGATGAGACCCGCGATAAGGTAGAAATGGAGAGGTGTAACGTGGGTATCGAATCAATGACGCCAGGCGGTCTGGACCTCCTGTTGTCGCGAAGCATGTGCACATATCTGTGTCGCGTCCCATAATTTGAGTGAACCGAATACGGACGGGCCACGGAAAGAGCGTGGGAAAGGCTGAGGAGCTGACCATGTCATGTCGATCCCGATATATGGCCTGATAGCGGATGTAGTAGACTTGAATGGCGCGTTGCTCTGAACGACGACATTCTAGAATGGTGCCTCATTGGAAATGCTGATGAGACGCTGAGTTATTTGCCAGTGTGAGCGCTCCTATAATCGCAATCAAGCTGTTCAAGTCCAAGTCGGGTAGAAACAATTTGTAGCTTTCCATTAGGAAGATCGCGACCGTAGTCAAGAGACCAGTCCGTACAAGGCACTTAAGACGATTGCAAAACGAGGATCACGGCACTGTATAGCAGAACGCACGAACACTGGGAAGTTGTCCCAGTGGCGTCGTGTCGCGTGGCGGCATGGACGTAAAAAAAAGGTGAGTGACAAGGCTAATCGTCGCCGGACATTGATGACCAAGACGACAGGGGGGACAGAAAAGAGCGCCCGGCGAGCGGTTGTTCAATATTTAAACGGGGGTGGTAGGGATTGCAGAAATTCTAAGATCGCGAAGGAGGTGACGGTGATGAGTCAGGTAAGTCAAGACGTAACTCAGAGGATGATAGAGGTTAAAATGCGAACCTGGTAGTGTAAGCCAAGCTCCTTCCTGAACTTCATGCTCCCGGGGGCCAATGAAATGCACCTCAGCATCGTTTGCTTCAGCACCCGATATGGACAACTGAGGAAGAATACGCACGGATTCAGAGTCGCAAAAGGGCAAGCGGAATTTCTGCTCCTCCTCCTCGAGCTCGCAGTTTTTGATCACCAATTGAGCGTCGTATTTGCCAGTGACAATGCACTGGAAACCGTTTCAGACAGGTGCTTAGTATGAGAGAACCTAGGATCAGAAAATGGAAAAGGCGATATATTAGGGAGAGAAGGGCGTGAATGACGACACTCACACTTCGTCGCTGTCGTGAGAAAGCTTACCACTCTGGCGAAGCATATCCTCCTCCAGCTCCTTTTTCGCTTTCGAAGGATTGGCGTGAAGGCGGAGAGCAGGGCGTGGGGTCTAACCTTTTTCGAATCTTGACTGTCGAGAACAAATCAGAGTGGCGAAAACAGCTGTGGCAACAGTGGCTTCAGTTACAGGCGCAAATGAAGAATGAGAATATGTTTCACTGAAACCATCAAGTTGGTGGTCTTCATTCTGACAAAGATCCACTTGCTTAGCTATATCTTCACTGGGGCATATTGGAGGGCCCCTCCCTGATGAGATGACCAAGGGTTCTTGTGCGGCAGCCTTCGCTCAAAGTTTGGAATTGATATTAAATGAGGCAGCGTGCTCCAAATGCAGGAGCCGGGAGTAGGCGGAGCGTATCTCTAGAAGATTGTCAGAGGTCTCGAAAGGCGGAAATTTTATTTTTGGTTGATGGGTTATCTCTGCTGTGGGCAGGTTAAACTAGGGTGTACATTACAATACTGGTTCGATTTCAGCGTGCCTGAGGTTGTTGTTGTCGGTCGGGTAAGGCAGATGACACTAGGAACCAGCATGGGTTATGTAAGCATACATGGGTTAGGGTCTAGCTTATGTAAGCTGGTCAAATCTTTGTTCTACAACCATTGAAAGTCAAAATGTTTTGAAAATCAGTCAGATATTGACAGCAAATTCATCAGGACTATTTATAATGACAACCTTGATTTATTAGGATCAGCTGTGGCATGTGCCAAGTTCATAAAAGCACATGGGATAGCACATTAAATTGATATACAGCACAGGTGTGATACATACAATAAGTACACATGCCATATATGGTTACATAAAGTCACGTGATTTGATTATGTAAGCGGACAATATCGTGCAACAAAAATATGAAATCCTTTTATTTAAGTCCTAGAGTGAGAAAAACAACTTTGGTGTAAAAAGCAGTATTTCTGCTTCTTCTCTGTCAATACAAATAATTTTAAATTTTTTCCACCTGAGAACTGTAGAAGGGCTTCATATCCATCATTCTCGGGTGCCACATATGGCTCTTTTTGAGTTGTTGAGATGGAGAAGTAGCAGCAGTTTATGGGCAGATTCAGCTTACATAACCCGTGCTGGTTCCTAGCGTCATCTGCCTTAAACATGAAGCACCAGCCCGGGAGAGCGCTTCACCGGCTTTCCCCGCGCCCAAGCTCAAGTTCAACCCTGTCACGGTCTTGGCGCGGAGAAAACGCTCAAGCGCTCAAGCGCTCAAGTCTCGAGCAAACAGATTGCCCTCAGACACTCCTCAGACATCGAGTCCTCTCAGGGTATGGTGTGTCAATGGAAACCTTATTCCGTGACATTGCTCAATGGCCGACAGTACCAAGGTCAAAAAGGACAACCATCATCAAGACACTTTACCACTTTCCAGGCTCCAACGTGAACATTGCCCCAACACTGTTTCCTAGCCGGCGCTTCAGATTACTACAGACAGCGATTCTGAAGGCTCGCTAATGGCTGAGCAGAGTCAACGTACGTCTTTTGATGTGTGACTTCCAGCATCACCTGCTGAACTGACTCGATGCGATGTAGTAGGCCAGGTGATACTAATTGATAGGTTTCCTGATAAAGTTTTACTAAAAGTATTCGATTTTTATGCGGTCGAAAACCCGGTTAAAGAGAGACAAAAAGGTGGCTTGCCGGTGCATGTATGTCGTCGATGGAGGCGTCTTGTTTATGGATCACCACGTCGCCTGAATCTGCGACTCTTCTGGAAATCTGGCCAGCCTTGCCTCTCCTCATTCAGAGCATGGTCTTGTCATCCTTGCCGTACTCAAGCACAAAGATCGCATGTCTATGATTGACCTCTTCTTTCGACCAACTCCCGCAAATGGAAATCGCTTTGGCAGCGATGCAAGTTCCATTCCCGGAACTGACAGCTCTGCCTCTCTAGTCGACTGGTCTAAAAGCGCCGAGATTATTCCTGATTCATTCTCGGGTGGATCTGCCCCATGTCTGCAAGAAATCTGGTTGCACGCCATTCCATTTCCGGGATTGCCGAAACTACTCTTGTTTCCCACCCACCTTACCGAGATCCACCTAGTTAAGGGTATTACGTTCTGGGCACATTTCACCTGAAGGAAAAGGCCTACCCTTGATTTCCTGTCTCGATCTCGCTCCAATTCGGAAATCCGACACCCGCCTCGCCGACACGCTCTGTCCTACCTGCCCTCACTGATTTTCAGTTCGAAGGGTCCAGCGAGTATCTGGAAGTCCTTGTGGTCCGAATAGATACACCTCAACTCAAGGCCTTATTTATATCTCTCGTCGATCAAATTGACCTTGGCGTCCGCCAACAAGGACACCTGTCCGGGAACTGCCCTAAGGGGACAAAATTATGGACCAGACAAAACTTCAGGGAAGCAGCCCATCTCTGTCTGCATCACACAAGCAGTGGGTGGCGATAAAGGTGATGCCTTTGGTCGACACGCCTGTCGCCATATCGGTAAGATTCCAGCACGAGTCGCTGTTTGAGGAGTTCGATAAAAGGGAAGGAGGGAATATCACCAAACGTCGGGAATCGCGTGGCGAGGCCATTCGGACCACCAGAGCATGTAACGCTGTTGAGCGAGCCGCTCTTGTTGTCGTATGTGGTGTCAAATAATTGGCGCAGAGTTAATGATGGGGTCTTGGGCTCCGGCTCCGGGTTGTTGCCCTTGCTGTGCCTTGACGGTAGCTCGTAGGGCTTAGGTGTCTTTGGTGGATACGCCTCTTTGGGCAACGAGTATGAAGACGAGGTATAGGGCGGTTAAATGTCACGGTTGTAACTGATGGGTTCCCCGAGTGCGACTTAATAGGAGGTGTGAAACAGCAAGTGAGGCGGTGTACCGTCTCTGACGATGCCACTTTGTGCAATAGTCTAAGAACAGTTATGCAACGATACATTAGTTGTTGGAGGGAGTACTTCTTTGTGTTATCGATCTCAATGTCCGCGACTATGAATGCGCTCTATCACGTGCGAGGAATCTGAGATCACGTGAATACGAACTCTGACACATTGACACATTCGCGCCTGGTATTTCGGGCCGGAACTGCCAGCGGCGTTTTGCCTTCTTTCTGAAGCCGCGACTACTATAGCGGGAAAAATAGGGAACGGTTCGCTAAGCTGCCAGACTGATGGGAGAAGGATGCAGATTGGGATCCGGGATCCTCTCCCTCACACTAAGTCGTGCGCGCACTGCAATCGAGGTCCAGTCACGCTGCGACCGAGAGCCGACCGAGAAAGCCGAGGGCTATGGTATCGAGGAAACGAGCGGTACGGTAGAAACCAAACAGATGCAAGGAACCGCTAACTTGAAGCGACGGGAGATCGAAGCTGGACGGCTCGTGTGGTTAGGAGTGCTGGAGCGGTCTGCGAGCACGGCCAGAGTCGACCACCTTTAGAGCGGCACGGTGACTCACCACGGCGCACACCTGCTGCCGCTTCGTGGGCGAACGAACACCTTTTCATAGGCTCGTTTGATCAGGAAATGAGAACCGGTGAGAAATTGGTTTTAAAAATGGTTACTATACAATAACTTCTCCAATCGAGGTTTTATCTGGATTTGTGAATTTTCGCCATCTCTCCCCGGACTCTCCCGCACCCGGTCATCGGGCTTTCCTCACGTTGTCTGGTTGACTCTATTTGTCACTCCATTCCTCCTCTCACAGGCGCACAGGCCATCTTACAAGTATTGGAAAGCCACATCACACAATCTTCTGAACTGAACGTGAAACCCGTCACTATTGTTGATGCTGTGATTATCTTTGGTTTGTGTACCTGATGTGGGGGTCTGCTTTTTGAAGTAGTGCTGTAAAACTTTAATGGTAGATCGGTGCGTTATTTCCGAATTGTTCCGAGTGTATGTCTTCCGTTACAGTACTGGTACCATTTTTGCCGAGATTACTGTGTTACAGCAACAAATTCAAGACCTTTTCAATGCTCGCCAGTCGCAAGTGAGCCGATACAGCAGCCTTAGAGTTTCCTGGAGTAGTCGCTTCCCCCAAACACCTTGCTTGTAGCATTTCCTTTCTCAATACCCCCTCGTTGAATTCGCCATTGCGTCGTCATTGGGGCACCCCGACTTTACCCGGTTGCTTGGAAGAGGGTGGAGCTCGCCTAGGTCTAAATCACACTTCCATGAAAGTCGGGCGCTCGGCCTTATTCCGCCATCTCGATGTTTTGATTCGTTCACACACTCATATTGCCACGACCACGTACAGTATAAGTATTGTCCAACGCGATCTATCTACCCTTACAACAGTTGCCTATTCCTGGAGCCACGCTCCTAGACGCGAAAAAGTTCACACTCCCACTCTTTCTGTCCTATTCGATTCCCGGTTTTCTTTTATTCTGTCTGTTGCATTGCTGGTATGGTGGCAAAACTTCTCTCGTTGTGTCTTCTTGCCGTTGCTGGTCTAGCGGTTGTCCGAGCTGGTGCGTCTGCAAGCTAACGTCTGATTCGACCTTTTCATTAATTCGCTGATGGCATTCGTGAAATAGTTCCTTTGGGCCAAGCTCCTAGCACGAGGGTTGAACATGTCATTCGTGACGGCTCAGGCGGTGGTGCCGACACGGACCCAACGTTTAACGGATACGATCCTGCAGCAACATTTGGCGTAGCTCCTGGCCGGAGGGCCGAACACGTCATTCGTGACGGCTCAGGCGATCCTGCAGCAACGTTTGGCGTAGCTCCTAACCGGAGGGCCGAACATGTCATTCGTGATGGCTCAGGCGGTGGCGCCGACACTGACCCAACGTTTAACGGATACGATCCTGCAGCAACGTTTGGCGTAGCTCCTGGCCGGAGGGCCGAACATGTCATTCGTGATGATTACGAAGGATTGTACGGAGCAATGGCCAAGCGCCTAGCCCAAGAGCCGAGTAACGATTCTTGATCAAGGTAGTGGGGACAGTCCGACGGGTAAGGACAGCGGGAATTGTTGCTGAGTAGCTTATGTTCAATGAGGTTACTGGCTGCGAGGTGAGAGTTGGGGGAAATGCTGCGTTTATCATCTGGGTCTCATACAGTATTCGAGCGCGGTACTGTACTGTACGAGCTATAGGACAATGTGATGATTATCCGAGCGAAAATTGTTGGCTATTACGGTGCTAGTGGGAGCTCAGTACTGTGCTCAGTGCGCTCAGTGCTAGTTGGGCCGTGACTCACAACAATAGAGGACGCTATTCGCTGGCGGTGATTGCTCCACATTCCTTTCCCTTCCGTAACACAAAGGGATTTCCTAGTGTTCTCCAGAATACTTAATCAGCAGGCAGCCGAGGTCAACAGACATGGTTTAGGTGCGGGTAGTACGGATACCATGATCTCCTGGAATCGCCGGCGTTCCTGGGTGCTACAGTAGTCAGTCCTTTTTTTTCAGGTTTCATCCCATCATGTTTACCAGCGAATGAGACAAGTTACAGCATGCGAAAACAGCACAAAAACACCTTATTAATAATTGGGTCGGCAAGTTGCCCTGAGAAGAGTACTATGTCTGTCATTCAATCGTCACCCTAACCGTCTCCTCATGAAAGGAGCAGGCTCTCCAAGCTCTTAAAGGACCGGTGATTGATGTCCTCTCGCCGGTCATCCAAAAACCTGACATCCGCGATACATTCACCTACCAATTACAAGGAACGCAGCTTGCGCTTTCCACGCCTTCAAGTTCCTCCTCCTCCTCTTCAACTCCGACTTCGAAAATGAGTAACACAACACTTGACACTTCTCGACTCTACGTACGCCGCCCAGAGTCCATCCTCGCCGGGCATGTGCTCACATCGGAGGGTACGACGATGCTTTTCCGGTTTGCTCCCACAGTCTGCCAGGTCCTTTACAGGCAAACCTGTCGGACCATTTACTCAACGTACCCGGTCGATACATGCTTCCGCGGCTATTTGAGGCCACAGGCGTCCGCATATTACGCTTGTCGGAGGACGCCGGTGGGGCGGTATTCCGCCCACTGCCAATGCCAGCGCGAGCGCCGCTGAGCGCAACGATGACACAGTTGTCGGTCATAGTCCTAGATTGCTCCCAGCTCGTGGTTCCCAACCCAGCCGATGGCTCATGATGTTTTCTTCAAAGTCGATCGAACTCGACCTTGAGGAAGTTATTATAAAACACTTGATGTACATATTGGTTTTGAAATGAAGGTGGGCACCCCATACCCGTTGCTTGTTTCTCGTGGAACTTTGGTTCACCTTGACAGAAACGAGCGCACAACCGATTCGACCTATGTCAATAACAAAGATTCGATGCTCGGGTTTACATATCAGACGGCTTTTTGGACGGCCACGAAAAAGTTGAGTTTCCCCTAGGCCATTCCAACAGATTTGTGACGGTGCAGACAGACTGCATGGGTCACTTCTTTGATATCACTTGGCCCCAGCGGTGGTATATTACGATCCGGCGTGTGTAATCCTGATAAATACCCATCCACGCTTTTCGCAAAGCAGAAATCAAATACAAGTTCTGGAGCGTGACGAAGCTAAGCAGCGCGACCTTCAGGGGCTCCTACCAGCCTATGAAGGAGCTGCTCAATATTCCCCATGAGAGCATTGAGGTCTCCGATGTAACTGGTGAGATCTCCCACGCGGCCAGTAAGCTCATCTAACTGCGCCTGCATGACATCGACGCGGCCTTCAATCGAGGTGGGTCGATGCTCGGTTGGGGTAAATCGCTGCTCGATTGGGGCGAGTCGCTGCTCAGTCGGGGAAGCTTTATTAGCATCAATCTTCTCCGGTTCCAGACAGCGGATGAGATGATGTTCCGTCGTGTGCTCCCCGGACCTTCGCATGAGATCTGGGACGCCGACTGCATCGCATGCGTCGCATATGTAGAGGTTATCTAATAAGCGCAGCAACGTACGTTCAGAACGTACAGGTGAATTTAATGCCCAGGGGCCTACCTTCGCAAAATATACAATACCAGAATGGGAAAGAAAGATGACCTTTGCATTTGCCACACGTTGGCAAGCTTTGGTCCTGAACTTGAATATGTCTTGCATCTAGTGCAGTCTTAGCCTCTAAATCGGCTCTACCTTTACTACCGTCCGGAAGGTTGGCCTCATCGGGAAGCGAAGTGAGTTCTGCGATCCTCCTACAGGTCTCCGCTACGCGTTCGATTGCATTACAGGCCGCAGTATATACGCGGCCATGATCACACGTCCGTACAGTGGTCCGAATCTTCACGAGTGTGTGATTCGGTTCATGTGCGCCCTCGATGTCTTCGCGGTAAGTTACACGCGCAACAACGCACTTTGGTGCGCAGCAGAGATCCAGGCTGTCGTAGGACTCCGTACTCTTGGTGGCACTGGCACAATCCAAGCAGAACAGCCGAGGACCGCTGATACTGTCACGACACGAATCACACGACGTACTCCTACAATCCCTATTAGCCCTGGGAAATGCAGCCTGCAGCATTCAAAACTCACACATCAACCGGCGATGTGTACGCACGTATGTGATCAGCATTCGAGCCATAGAAGCAAGCATCGGCTGGCGTCAGCCTCCGTGTAATTGCGTGAAGCGTCTTAGTCTCTTCGGCGCTGAGCGGCATCCCAAAACAGCAGGAACGAACTAAGAGGGGAACTATGGTCTCGCGGTCATCTCGACGTTGGGAGAAGTACGACCATGTCCAATGACCGCGTCGTATGTCACTCCGCACGGCGGCAATTGCGAATATCCACAACGCACGAGGCTTGTTGTCCCGGAGATCTTTGATGCTGGGGTATACAGTGAGGTAACTAGGTTGAACCCGGCGGAATTCCATTTTTCCTTTGAAGTTTTCGAAATCGGCCGACTGACCCCATATGCCAGTCAAGACATCGCGTTCTGGACCGAAACGTCCATAGAAAAATATCGACGCCCAAATTAAACCCTCATATGAGATCGACATCTTGAATTTGATTTGTATAACGTCGTCTTCGCCCTTAGACCAAGACCCAGTGATTGTTTGGCGCCTTTGAAGGGTCCATGCCTCCCCTTTGATGTCGTGCTCACCCTCCGCAGGGACCAGAATGAACGTTGTCATCGAGTGCGGTCCCCAGTGGACCCCCTCGCGATCGTAAGAATAGCCATTCCAAATCCCCAAACTGAGTCGCATTCAGAAATTAGGACCTGGGAGGCATGCACATAAAATGGGGAGCGTACATATCTCTCACTGGTGACTCATCGTCACGACAATTTGGAATATAGTCAGTTGAATGACCATCATATACTGAGTAATCTAGGTCGTCCTTGTACCCGTAATTTAGAACACCTTCAGGTTGAACATTTTGGTCCGCGTCCTCGTCGTTGAATGGTATGACTTGAGGGTCAAGACTACGAACGTAGTCCACAGACCATAAAGTATTTGCATTATGGTAATATTTGAACTGTACAACCCGTCAGATGGTAGAACTATCCAGGGAGTTATAGATAACCCACAATCCCAGAAGCGAAGCTTTGGAACTGTTCCCCGGGATCGTGTCTTTGCTGAGAGAAGCTACCTACAGATCACGTCACGTTAAAATGGCAGGCCTCAGTGGGCGACAAAATTGACACACGTTTGAGGTGCTGAATGCGGTACACAATGGCATTATAAATGTACAGAATACCTTGTGTGCTCTCCTGAAGTTCATGCATACTCAAGATCTTGGTGCGCATGATTTGCATAATTTCATAATGATGTTTGACCAGCAAGTATAATAATGGGAAGAGGGTCTACAACAGAAATGTGTCAAAATATGTAGTGTTCATTGCTAAATCCTGACCTTTTCGATGCGACCCTTTCCTGCAATCAGCGGGATGATATCAACACCGTCAATAATGTAATTTATCGCTTGTAGGTTCTTTCTCAGCCGATCTTCTTCTGCATCGAGATACGATTTGAACTTTTTCAAATCGCCTGACTCAGAAGACTGCGAAAGTACCGCGGCAGTGAGGGCGTGAATGGGCCCCCAAACATACGCAAAGTATCCATCAACGGCTTCCCGATTCGGAGCGTACACTACACTGCGCATGCCTTTCATTTTAGCGAACAAGTCTTCTATCTTTTTGGCATAGTCGATAAGTGACCATTTAAATCCTGCAAACATTGAGTAGAGTGTGAGATGGAGAGAAGTATTCGGTTCACCAACTGCCCAGAAAGCCACCCAATGGGGCAGGCTTGGGCTCATGAGATGAAGTCTGCCTGGAATAACAAGAGACTCACCTCCAGTCATCTGGCTGATAATTCGTAAAAAGATTCACTTCGGTAATAGTGATCAGTCCGGATGCATCATCATCAAATGCCTCTAATATGGGTTGCTCCCACATAACATCGATATATTTGATTGACCATGCGTCCGAATTGGTAGAGTTGTTGATCGCGCTAGTATCCATACCCAGAATGCTTTCAGATTCCGAGGTAAGCTTCTCCAGGCAATGGTCTCGAAGAGCGAGCACAAAGTGTCGGGCCTTGACGTCCCCTCGCCACCCCTTTATAGGTCATCAGCCCCATTCGTTCGATAGAAGAAGATAGCGTCGCATGCACCATTTTTACCCAGAGCTCATGAATTGACTATAGAGAAAACCAGGCAAGGAATTTAGGCCGAGCAAAGCGGTGATCAGGGAAAACCCACCTGGTCGAGGATACGTTCACCGGCTGAACCTTCTAGCATTCGAATAACCTCATCACTCTCCCGCTGGACGGTACGTGCAAGTTCGTCGATGATCTGATTTTTCTGTGCTTCGAACTTGCGGGAAGCTATGGCCCGATTATTCGCCGCGGCAACCTCAGGATCCTCCAAGATGTCCATTCTAAGACTGTCAATCTCCAAATCGGCATTGGTTGACTTGTTCTGACGCGTGGGGCGACCCCCGACACTGGGCAAACCCGATACTTTGTTCGCAGTTTTTTCAATATCAAGCAACATCTTGTCATTGTTCCGGAGAGCAGCTATGCCACCTTTCGAATTTACCAGATCCGAGAGTAGTTTCTGTTCGGGACTGACTAACTCCTCGAACAGGGTCTTCATAACATTCATTCTGTCGTCACCATATCAGCGCATGGCCAGAACAAATGGTATAGGTAACTGAACTGTTCATTTAGTTCCTTCGTTGCGTTGCCAATAACATCGAGTTTTAAATTGGCTTTATCAACGCCCCGGCTCGTGCACATTGTCAACTCGAACTCGAATTCTTGGCGCCGCGTGGCGAACAATTGAATGAACTCGAGTAGCCTCTCGTCCCAGAGTGAGCGTTGCAATACTCTGGCAAGAGGCCTCTTCTTCATGTAGGCATCGCACAAATTCAAACACACTTTAATGTCATCCGCAGTGCGTTCAACAAGTGGCTTCAAACGATCCTTGATATTTGTGCCATCGGGTGCGGTGGGTTTGTCATACTCTATGCCCTTGAGGCTGTGGGACGTCAGTAAGTTATGTTCGTTTGGATAGATGGGTTCACGCACAGGAGCAAAGAACCCATCATGTCCATCATGGAGACATACAGTGAAATAATCTTCTTATCGTTGTCGCGACGTCTTATCTCCAGGATGTAAGCCGTCTTGAACGCTAGAACAGCAACTACCTTCCTGGTTACTTCACCTGGACGTATATCATTGGACCAACTCACCGCCAATGAACGGGTACGAGGCTTTCAGTTCATCCAAAGCGTTAATGAGTTTCGGTGTGCCCTCAGAGAATTTATCAGTGCCGTCCTTCATGGCCTTATCGATGTCACTTTGTTCAGCAGTTGCGACAGTTGCACCAATTAGCGGTGCAGTATTACTTTGTGTCGTGGCGATCACGTCACCTGGAGGCCAGGATTAACGCATGGCAGAAAAACGGTGAAGGCGCTGGCACACACCGACGGTATCAAGAACATGACGGGTATTAGCGATCTTTGGTTCATCCTTGACAACATTCCATGCATCAACAAGCCTGTCTGGCACAGCACCAGTAGCAGGTACTGTTTCTGGTACATTGGGAATAGCGGAATCGGGTGAGGAGATTGCATCCACTCCGCTTTCGGTTGGAGGGCTTCTGACTTTCGATTTTGAAGTGGATGTAGGCGGCGGCTGGGATGTGTTAGAGTGACCAGTTGTTGACGGTCTCGTCGTTTTCCAGGGACGGCGACGGATGATGGCTGCTATCGATTTGCTGGTATGCCGCCCTTGCCGGGTTATGTTGGAATTGTCAGAAGTTGTACCCCCGGCCGCGTCAGTGGGCGCAGAACCAGAATGCACAAGAGTTGGTTGGGCAGAAGACATGCCAAAAGGTTGCACCGAAACTCACAATCCCCTACTACGGAGGTCCAGCAAAGCTTAAGTGGGGCCGGCCCTCAGGCCCAACGACTTCGAAAAT
>Ga0137358_10001361_pt1 | contig 13133 bp, 12 predicted proteins | sample Mad1_20_16metaG_FD_105551 | JGI IMG/M metagenome (GOLD analysis project Ga0137358, IMG submission 105551) | Vadose zone soil microbial communities from Angelo Coast Range Reserve, California, USA - Mad1_20_16 metaG | ecosystem: Environmental > Terrestrial > Soil > Vadose zone | place: USA... | reverse complement strand
CGGCGGGGTCGATTCCGCCCGCGTCGAACGATCACGCCCGCGTCGAACGATCACGCCCGCGCCGAACGACGCCTTACTTCAGCCGCGGCTGCGCTAGGGTGCCGGAGAGGTGCGGGTGGCGGGCGCCGTCGGTGCCGACGTCGCCGGGAATGAGGGTCAAGAGCGGGCGCAGTTTCTCGGGGAACTCCGCCGTCGGGGTGAGGGTGATGTCGAGGTTCAGCAGGCTCGCGGCGAGCGGGTACGCGAGCAGCACGTTGCCGGTGCCGCTCACGCCGACCTCGCGGCCGCGCGCGTTCATCTCGCCGACCTCGAGGCGTCCGCCTTTGATCGTGCCGCTCACGTGCAGCTCGGGTACGTGCACGCCGGCACCCGTCAGCCCGAATGCGTCGGCGCCCTCGAGCGCGAGGTCGACGGCGCGCACGTCGAAGCGTCCGGCGGTCGTCGTCACCCGCGCCGCGTTACCGGCGAGCTCGATCGTCGCATCGACTCGGCCGTGCGGCGATCCCGCGGTGAAGAGCCGCAGTCCGGCGTAGCGCCCGACGTCGACGTTCGCGAGCGTCGCGCGCACCGCAAACGCGTCGGGCTCGAGGTCGACCGTGCCCTCGACGGTGCCGCCGTAGAGGTCGGCGCGGAGATCGAGCGGGAACGGGCGGCCGCGCAGCAGCCCGAGCAGCGACGGTGCAGCATGGACGTGCGTCGCGCTGAGGAGCGGCAGCGCGGGGTCGGCGCCGCGACGGACGAGTCGCAGCTCGTCGATCGTGTAGGCCAGGGTCCAGCCGAGACGGACGCCGCGCAGCTCGACGGCGACGGGCGCTGTCGCCGCCGGCTCGAGCACCTGACGCAACGCGAGCTCGTGCGGGAACGTCGCCGCGACGAAGACCAGGTAGAGCAGGATCGCGTACACGCCGTAGAGCGCGAGCGGCACCGTGCCGTCCGGCGCGACCGCGCGCGCCATGCGCCAGCTCGCGACCACCGCCGGGTGCGCGGTGAGCCGGTGGCTGCGTGTCGGCAGATCGGCGAGCCTGGCAGGCGGGCCGACGGCGGTCGTGCTCATCGCGAGCCGGTCCCGGTCGCACGCAGGCGCCCGACGACGAGCGTCGCGTCGAAGACGTACGGCTGGTCGAACCGCTTCTTCATCTGCAGGCGGCTCACGAGGAGCGGCAGGTCCGTCTTCTCGACCCGGTAGAGGAGGGCGACGACGTCGCGCAGCGACACCGCGGAGAGCCGCATCTCGACGTCCTCCTCCTGCAGGTCGTCGGCGAGCGAGCGGGTCGACGGATTCATCGCGGCAACCCGGTCGGGGCTGAGCGCCTCGCGGCTCACGCTTTCCAGGTGCGAGAACAGCGAGAAGTCGGCGCCACCGGCCGCGAGGCGCTGCTGGACGGCGTCGCGCTCGGCGCGCAAGCGCAGGTAGCGATCGCGCAGCATCGCCATGTCGGCGAGGTCACGCTCGCTCGCCGCGATCTGCGTGGCGAGCAGCTGGTGGCGCTCGCCGAGGCTCCCGGCGACGAGCCAGAGCACGAGGACGAGGGTGACTCCGGCGGCGCCGCCCAGCATGAGACGCTCGCGCGGCGCCAAGCGCTCCAGCATCAGCTCGAGGCGGCGGCGGAGCTCGTTCATCGCTCGTCTCCGCGCGCGACGCCGAGCTGCAGCTTGAAATCGACGCGCTGCCCATCGACGGACGCGCGCACGTCCTTCGCCTGCGCGTCGCGGAACTCGGGGCGCGCCGCGAGCCCGCGCTTCACGGTGTCGACGGCTTCGTACGTCCGGGTCGAGCCGCGCAGGCGGAGCGTGTCGCCGTCGAGCGCGAGCTCCTCGATCTCGAGCTCTGCGTCCGCCGGCACGCTGAGCGTCACGGCTTTCAGGAGATCGATGGCGCGCGCCGCCGACGGCGCGAGACCCCCGTACTGCTGGCGCTGCTTCTCGAGGGTCGCGATCTCGGCGGCGAGCTGCGCTTTCTCGTTGACGATGGTGTGGACGTTCGGGAGGGCGGTCGTGAGGATCCGGCGGATCTCCGCCCGGACGGCGTCGTGGCGGGCGGCGAGGCGGCGCCCTTCGAGGATGAAGCTGGTGAGCATCAGCACGAGCGCGATCGCCGCCAGCACCGCGACGCCGCCGAGGGCGTGCCACATCGCCTCGCGCTCGCGATGGTACGCGAACTCGGCGCGGCGGAAGTCGACCTGCAGGGCGTCGGCGCCGTCGCGGAGCGCGAGACCGAGCGGCGCGGCGAACGCCGCCTGCTCGCGCCGGAGCGTGATCGGCACCTCGTTCACCGGTACGCTCGCGACCCCCTGCGGCGTCACGCCGAGCGCGCGCGTGAGCGCCGCCGCGACCTCCGGACGGTCGACGGCGTCGCCGGCGATCCAGAGCGCGAGCGCGTCGAGCGCGTCGCCGGTGAGCGCGAGCAGCGACCAGCGCACGTCGCGGGTCACGAGCTCCAGGTCGCCGTTCGTGCCGGCGCCGCGTGACAGCGCGCGCAAGCCGCAGAGCCGCCCGTCGGCGAGCACCGCGATCGTCGCCCGGTCGTGGTCGAGCGCGACCAGCGCCGCGTGGCCGCTGCGCGCGCCGTCGGCGAGGCGCAAGACGTTCACCGCGGCGAGCGGCGCGAGATCGACGGCGCGCGGATCCATGCCCGCCGCGGCCAGCGCCGCGAGATGCTCGCGGACCGCCGCTTTCGGCGCGAACGCCGCGAGCACGATCGCGGCGTCACCCTCGCGTCCGAGCACCTGGTAATCGACGATCGCGTCGTCGAGCTCGAACGGCAGCTGCGTCTCGAGCTCGAACGGGACGGTCTGATCGAGGCGCTTTCGGTCGTGGAACGGCAACGTCAAGATCCGGTGCGTCACGACGTCGCCGGGGAGCGCGGACACGACCTCGTCCCAGCGCAGCTCGTGCGTGGCGACGAGCGTTCGAAGATCAGCCGTGAGATCGTCGCCGCGCGGGACGGCGTAGAAGCCGAGGATGCGCTGCGAGCGGAGCGTCCGCTCGACGAGCACCGCGCGCACCGTGGTGCCGCTGACGTCCAGCGCAAGGGTGCGATTGGGCATTACGTTTGGCCGCCGAGTGGCGGCAGCGTTTGGAGGAAATCGGAAGGGGGCCGGGAAGTCAAGCTGAGGTTCGCGGTGCTCGGCGCCCAGGTGATCCGTTGCACGCGGTGCTTGAGGCCGACGACACCCACGTCGCGCCCCACGGTCGTCGTGATCCCGCGGATGACGTCGTTCACCTCGCCCGCGGCGTCGATGCGGAAGTACGCGCTCTTCACGTCGAGGAGGTCCTTGTTGTCGTTGCCCGTGCCCTTGTCGGCGAGCGCTTGGAGAAAGCCGGTGACGTCGCCCAGCTCGCTGATGGTGGTGATCGCCGCCGCGCGCCGCGCCGCGATCAGGCGATCGACGACGCCGGGATCGGCGGTGAGACCGTCGGAGAGCGCGTACAGCACCTCGGCGGGCGCGGTGTTCACGTTGACCTTGAAGACGTCGCGCGGCAGCACCGTCACGAACTCCTCGAGCCGCGCGAGGAGCGTCGGCGTCATGCCGCGGACCTGAAGGAGCTCGCGCATCGTCAGCATCGGCGCGTTCCGCACGAAGACCGGGGGCGTCAAGCCGAGATAGAACGGTTGCTCCGCGCCCGGCGGATCCGTCTGCGGATCGAGGTCGTCGTCGATCCAATCGATGATCGCGGCGCGCACCCGGTCATCGATGCCGAGGATGCGGAAGAGCCGGGCGAAGATCTTGCGCTGCCGGTTATAGTCGCCGTTTACCACCATGCTGTTGATGTTCAGCCGGCGTCCCTCGTCTTGTACGCGGAATGCCGCCGTACCGTCGCCGACCGGCAGCGGCGGCCACGGGCGTGCCCAGAGGTCGTCGTCGCTGTCGGTATGATTGAGCTGCGCGTCGGCGACGAGCAACGCCTCGGCGACGTTCACGGCCGAGCGCGCCAGATAGAACGCCTGCAGCGCGTTCCGATGGCTGATCGCGAAGTGCATCTCGACCTCCGCCGACTGCGTGAACTCGACGACGATGACCGTCAAGAGCGTGATCGTGAGCAGCACGATGAGGAGCGCGATGCCGTGCTCGTCGTCGCCGCGTCGTCGCGTGTTCATGGCGTCTTTCTCGGCGGCGTCGGCGACTTCTGACTCGCGCCGGACGGGGAGGATCGCGGCCCCGAGCGCGGATCGGCGAGCGCGAGGTCGACCGCGGTGACGAAGTGGTGGATCTCGCCCGCCGCGTCGTAGAGGCCGAGGTCGATCTCGGCCGCGCGCGGCAACGGACGGTAGTTGGCGCGGTCTTCGGAGTCCCAGGTGTCGAGCCACTCGACGCCGTTGTGGAAGCGGAACGCGAGGCTCGCGACGTCGTCGAGAAACGCCGTCGGCGTGGCGGCGTCGAGCGCCTCACGCGACGACATGAGCGCCTCGCGCCGCAGCAGCCGCTCCAGGTGGACGCCGAGGACGGGGGCGTGACGCGGACCGAAGGCGGCGAAGAAATCCTCCGCGTCGTCGGTGACGTTCCCCGCTGCACCGCGCCCGTCGTCGCGGAGGGGGCGGCCGACGTCGCCCGCGGCCGTGGCGCGGCCGTCGCGCTCGAAGCTCGGCCGGTCGCTGCGGGCGCCGCGTCCGGAGCGCAGCTCGGGGAAAAAATAGCTGATCACGCGCTGATCGCTGTCGTGCCCGTAGACGCCCGCCGGGCGCGACGACAGCGCGCTGAAGCTGATCGAGTCGAGCGGCAGCGCGTCGGTCCCGCCGCGCAGGCTGCGGAAGATGCGGATGTCGTTGGCGCCGTCGGGGTAATAGGCCGACGCGAGCTCGTCGGCGATGCGCGCGACCGCGCTGCGGCCTTCCTGGGTGAGCTCCGCGTGCTCCTCCGCGAGCTGCTTCGAGCGCAGCGTGCGCGCGAAGGTGCCGTACACCGTGAGCGCGACGATGCCGAAGATCGTGAGCGCCATCATCACTTCCAGGAGCGTGAATCCGCCGCGGCGGCGCCCGCGCTTGCGTGGCGCGGGGCGGCGGTACACGGCGATCGGTGGCAACCTCACGGCCGCCGCCTCAAGTAGTACGTCAGGGTCACGTCGTCGCCGGACTCCTCGTCGCCGGCGAAGACGCGGACGCGCACCTCGCGAATATCGGGCACGGGCAGCGGCGCGGTCACCTCGCGCTCCCAGCGCAGGCCCGGGTACAGCCCCGGATAGCGATCCTCGAAATCGCCGTCGGTGAGGCCGATGTCGGGAAACGGCTCGACCTCGGCGTCGGTCATGAGGGCGCGCGCAAGGAGCGTCGCGTCGGTGATGCGCTGGTCGCGCTCGAGGAGCGCGAGGTTGCGGACGTGCAGACCGAGCAAGCTCACGAGGGCCAGTCCCAGCACGGCGACGGCGACCAGCACCTCGAGCAGCGTGAAGCCGTCGCGACGTGTCGCCGCGCGCGTCACGGTGCGCCGCCGTCGGTGCGATCGCCGCTGCGTCGCAGGAGCGAGCTCCGTCCTTGCGTGCCGCCGCGGTCGTCGTGGGCGGCGTCGCGCGCGTCCGCGACGCGACGCGGGTCGAAGTCGACGTACGTGTCGGCGACGCGCGTCCGCCCCGTCAGCGGCTCGAGCGCGAGCGTCGCGAACTCGTGGCGGACGTTCGTCAGGTGGACGACGAGCGGGTCGGCGTAGCCCTCGGGAAAGAACTGCGCGAATACCTGTCCCTCGCGGACGATGCCGAGCGCCGGCAGCACGACGTCGACGAACGCCACTGACGCGGGGAGCATAGTCGGACGCGCGAGCGGCGAGTCGTCGCCGACGAACTGGGGATCGTCGGGATCGTCGTTCAGCACCGTCACCCAGTACGCGCGCTTGTCGAGATCGAGGTTCAAGCGCATCGGCCGGTGACGGAACGCCGCCTCCTCGTAGAGATAGCGGGCGGTGGTCGCCAGGCGCGCGGCGCCGCTCGTGAGCGCGGCACTGTCGGCGTTCCGCAGCCGTGGGATCACGAAGCTCGCCGCGATCGCGACGATGAGGAGGACGATCGCGAGCTCGAGAAGCGTGAAGCCGGAGACGGATCGCTCGGCGCGGTGACGGGCGGGTGCGGCGGCGGGCTCGGCGCGGTCGCGAATCTCAGAGCGGCGTATGCGAGTCGATGTCCGCATACTTCCCCTCGCCGCCCTCCGCGCCGTCCGCCCCGTACGACTTGAGGTTGTAGGTGTTGCCGTCGCTCAAGAACGCGTACGGGTTTCCCCAGGGATCGACGGGCACGGTCTCGAGATAGCCGTCCGGATTCCAGCGCCGCGGGACGTTGCCGGTCTCCGGCTTCGTGACCAGCGCCTGCAGCCCTTGGTCTGTCGTCGGATAGATGCCGTTGTCGAGCTTGTACAGATGCAGCGCTTCCTCGATGCCCTTGATGTCGGCCGCGGCTTTGGTCCGGCGCGCCTCGTCGGTGCGTCCCACGATCCGCGGCGCGACGAGCGTCACCAGGAGGCCGAGGATGAACACCACGACCATGATCTCGATGAGCGTGAACCCCGCGCTTCCGCGCCGACGCATGATCATGGGCGACGATACCAACTCTGTCGCCGCGCCTCAATTATGGTGCCGGCGACGCCGTCGCGATGCTGCCGACGACTGTGGTGATGCTGCCGACGACGGTCGAGCCGGGCAGGGGCCGGTTCTCAGCTGCCGTCGCGGACCCACGCCGCGACCCGCTCCCCCATGACGAGCCACGTGAGATGCGTATTCGCTCGTGGAATCGTCGCCGTCACCGACGCGTCAGCGACGCCGCGAGCCGGCGCCTACGATCAGATCGTCGACTACAAGTGCGCCTTCCACCACGGCGCGCCGCTCTGACTGTACTTGTCCCGCGCTGCCGACGGCGCCGGCGCAGCCTTGGCGACCGCCCGCTTCGGTGCGCTCGTCGCGCCACCGGTCGTCGTCGCGCTCACCCGCGCCGCCGGCTTTTTCACGGCCTTCTTCGCCTTCGAGCTCTTCGTCTTCGCTTTGGAACTCTTCGTCTTCGCCATTCGTTGATGCCTCCGCCCTCCACGCGAGTCGTCGATCGACGCGCGGAGCGCGATCGTCTTACGCGATGCCGCAGACACTCGCAATTCCGCGCGCGACCCGTCGCGGCGCGCAGCGCTCGCGACGCGACATGGCACCTCCGAATCGAACCGCCCACACGGCAACGACTCGGCCGTGTCGGCGGCGGGCGAGAACGGGCTGCGTGGGGACGTTTCTTATGGCTAAGCGTGCGCCGGCCGGCCGCGAATGCGAGGACGCCATCGGGCGCGCAATCCGGTCGCGAGTGCGCCGCTGCGGGGTCGCGCGTGCCCGGCCCCGCGCAGCCCATTCTCGCCCGCCGCCGACCGGCCGCGCCCTACCGTATGACCCGGTTCAATTCGAAGATCGGCAGGAGGATCGCGAGGACGATGAACAGCACGACGACCCCCATGAAGACGATCATCAGCGGCTCGAGGATCGTCGTCAACGATCCAACCGCGTTCTCGACCTCGTTGTCGTAGGCGTCGGCCGCCTTGCCGAGCATGTCCTCCAATTGGCCGCTGCGCTCGCCGACGGCGACCATGTGGACGACGAGCGGCGGGAAGACGCCGCTCTCGCGCAGCGGCGGGGCGATGCTCTGCCCCTCGCGGATGGCGTCGCGCGCGTTCTCGATCGCGCGCGCGATGATCGTATTGCCGACGATGTTGCGGACGATGTCGAGCGCCGGGAGCAGGCCGATGCCGCTCGCGAGCAAGGTCGAGAGCGTGCGCGCGAAGCGCGCCAGCGCGAGCTTCTGCACGAGCGTGCCGAAGTACGGCACCCGCAAGACCCAGCGGTCGAAGCGCTCGCGTCCGGTGGTGGTGCGCCCGTAGGCGCGGAGGCCGAGCACGGCGGCGCCGACGAGCAGAAGCAGCAACCACCACCAGCGCGCCGCGAATCCCGAGAGCGCGATCAAGACGAGCGTCAGCCGCGGCAGCTGCTGCTGCGTCTCCTGGAAGATGCGCGTCACCTTCGGGACGACGTACGAGACGAGAAAGAAGAGGATCGCGCTGCCGAGGACGAGCATCACCGCGGGGTAGGTGAGGGCGGCGCGCACCTTCCCGAGCAGGCGCGCTTGGTTCTCCGTGTACGCGGCCAGACGCTCGAGGACGACGTCGAGCGCGCCACTCGCCTCGCCGGCCCGCTCCATGTTCACGTAGAGCTGCGAGAACAGCCGCGGGTGCTCGGCGAGCGCGTCGGCGAGCGACCGGCCTTCGGTGACGCGCTCACGGATCTGCACGATCGCGCGCCGCAGGTGCTCGCGCTCGGTCTGCTCGGCGAGCGCGGCGAGCGCCTCGACGAGCGGCAAGCCGGCGGCGGCGAGCGTCGCCAGCTGGCGCGTCACCGCGGCGAGCTCCTGCGTCGGGACGCGCTCGGCGAACGCCGGCAGGGCGTAGGTCGTCGCGCGCCGCCCGGCGGGGGCGCGATCCTCGGCGACGTCGGTCGGAAAGACGCCGGTCCGGCGCAGCTTCACGCGGGCGCTGCGCGGGCTCTCGGCGTCGATGACGCCGGCAACCGCCCGTCCTTCGCTGCTCAGCCCCTTGTAGGCGTAGACGGGCACGACTCAGCTACGCGGCCGCCTCACGCGAGGTCGTCTTGCGTGACGCGGAGGACCTCTTCGATCGTCGTTTCGCCGGCGAGCACCTTGGTGGCGCCGTCCTGTCGCAGCGTCAGCATGCCGCCGAGCGTCGCCGCGCGGCGGATCGCCGCGGCGTCGGCGCTCTTCATGATCAGCGTCCGCACGTCGTCGTCGATGACGAGCAGCTCGTGGATGCCGGTCCGACCGCGGTAGCCGGTCTGCTTGCAGGCGTCGCAGCCGGCGCCGCCGGCGTAGATCGTCCGGTTGGCGATCGCGCTCGGCAGCAGGCCGATCTCCGCCAGGGTCGCCTGGTCGGGATGGACGGTCCGCCGGCACGCGTCGCAGACGCGACGGACGAGGCGCTGCGCCATCACCGCGATCACCGACGACGAGACGAGGAACGGCTCGGTGCCCATTTCGACGAGACGGGTGACCGCGCTCGCCGAGTCGTTCGTGTGCAGGGTCGAGAAGACGAGGTGTCCCGTGAGGGCGGCTTGAATCGCGATCTCGGCGGTCAAGCCGTCGCGGATCTCGCCAACCATGATGACGTCCGGATCCTGGCGCAGGATCGAGCGCAAGCCGTTGGCGAACGTGAGGTCGATCTTCGGGTTCACCTGCATCTGGCCGACGCCGTCGAGCTGGTACTCGATCGGGTCCTCGATGGTGATGATGTTGCGCTCGCTGGAATTGATCGTGGAGAGCGCGGCGTAGAGCGTCGTCGTCTTGCCGCTGCCGGTCGGGCCGGTGACGAGGATGATCCCGTGGCTCTGGTGTACGAGCCGGCCGACGAGCGACAGGTTGCGGCCGTTCAAGCCGAGCTCTTCCAGACCGAGCACGGTCGACGAGCGATCGAGAAGGCGCAGCACGACGCGCTCGCCGTAGGCGGTCGGGATGACCGACACGCGGACGTCGATGTCGCGGCCGGCGACCTTCGTCCGCAAACGTCCGTCTTGCGGCAAACGCTTCTCGGCGATGTTGAGACCGGCCATGATCTTCACGCGCGAGATGATGAGGGCCTGGAAACGTTTGTGCGGCGAGATGACGTCGTAGAGGATGCCGTCGATGCGAAAGCGGACGGTGAGCGTCCGCTCGAAGGGCTCGATGTGGATGTCGCTGGCGCGATCCTTCACCGCTTGGAAGAGGAGGGAGTTGACGAGCCGGATGATCGGCGCCTCGTCGCCTGCCTCGAGGAGGTCGCGCGGCTCCTCGAGCTCGGTCGCGATGAGATCGAGACGCTCCTCGTCGAGATCGTCCATGAGCTCCGCCGCGGATCCCGAGGCGCGGTCGTAGGTGCGGTTGATCGCGTCGGTGAGCACGTCGGACGGCACGACCACGGCGCGGACGGGCCGGCCGTAGAGCACGCGCAAGTCGTCCAGCGGGGCGAGCGCGCGCGGATCGGCGATCGCCACGACCAGCTCGTCGTCGTCGCAGTGGAGCGGGAGGACGGCGTTGCGGCGCGCGTATTGCATCGGCAGCCGGTCGAGGAGCTCGATGTCGACATCGGCGGCGACGAGGTCGGCGACGAACGGCAAATCGTAGGCGCCGGCGAGCGCGCGCGCCCAGGCCGGACCGTCGAGCGCCCCGAGCTCGCGGAGGGCATCCGGCAGCGACTTGCCGTCGCGCTGGCGCTCGCGCGCGCGCGCGACCAGCTCCGACGACACGCCGGTGCGCGCGATCAAGAGATCTTCGAAACGTTTCGCGGGCGTGGCCATCCGACCTCAGCGCCGGGCATGCGCGCTCGCTTTCCGCGGGCGGGCCGCTCCGAGCTCGAGCGTGATCGTACCATCCCGCTGCTCGAGCACATAGGCTGGCGGCTGCGCCGTCGTGAGGTCGAGGACGAGACGCATGCGGCCGCGGTGGTGCGCGACCCGCACCCGCCGCACCAGCGGATCGGTGACCGCGACGCTCTCGATCGGATCGCGGGGGGCGCTCGTGCCGTAGACGTCGACGACGTAGCGGCCGGGATCGGTCAACGCGAAGTGCTCGACGTGCGTCGGCGTGCCGCCGATCGCGATCCGGACCACGGCGCCCTGTTTGCTGCGATCGACCTGCACGTCGCCGACCGTCAGCTGGGTGAACGCGGGACCGGCGTCACCGGCGGGCGCCCTCGCCGCGTCTCGGCGGTCGTCGGCGGGCTCCGGCTCCGGAGACGGCGCGCCGTCGACGGCGCCGTCGCGCAGCTCGAACGACGGCTTGTCGAGGGGATCGGGAACGCGCCGCGGCGTGCCGGAGCGATCCATCATCGCGCGGAAGTGGTCGCGCTCCGTGGTCGAGACCTGCGCCGCGTCCACCTCGTTCTTGATGATGTGCGGGGTGAGAAAGATGAGCAGGTTGGTCTTCGTCTTGTGGTGATCGGTCTTCTTGAACAGGTTCCCGATCACCGGCACGTCGCCGATGAACGGCACCTTGTTCGAGTCGGCGGTGATCGAGTCGGAGATGAGGCCGCCGATCACGACCGTCTGCCCGTCCTTCACGGTGATCGTCGTGCTGGCGCTGCGCACCGTCGTCGTCGGGCCGACGTCGTTGGCGTTGAGGAGCGAGTTCGCGACGAGCGCCGAGACCTCCTCGAAGAGATTCATGCGGACGATCGCGCCCTCGGAGATCTGCGGTGTCAAGCGCAGCGTGATGCCGACGTCCTCGCGCTCGATGGTGGCGAAGGTGTTGGCGAGATTGGTCTCGTTGGTCGAACGGCTGGCGACGAACGGCACGTTCTGGCCGACGACGATCTCCGCCTCCTCGTTGTCGGTGGTGAGGAGGTTCGGCGCGGAGAGGACGTTCACGTCGCTCTCGGTCTGCAGCGCGGTGAGGAGCGCCGCCTGCGCCGGTACCGTCGTGCCGTCGGGCAGCGTGACCGTGCGCTCGGACACCGCCGCGAGGATGAGCCCCGAGAGCGTGCCCGGGTTGGTGAGCGCCGTGTTCAAGTTACCGAGGTTGACGCGCGAGAGGCCGGTGCCGTTCGGCAAGCCGATGCCGCCCTGCACCTCGATGCCGAGCTGACGCAGCCGGTCGAGCGTGACCTCGAGGATGATCGCCTCGACGTAGACTTGGCGGCGGCGGATGTCGAGCTTCTCGATGACAGTGAGGAGGATCGCGTAATCCTCGGGGACCGCGGTGATGATCAACGAGTTGGTCGCGGGATCGGCGGTCACGCGGACGTCGCCGGCGAACTCGATCGCCGGCTGCTGGCCGGCCTGGCCGGCTGCTTGCCCGCCCGGCTGGTTCGGCTGTCGCCGCGTGCGCTCGGCCGACGACCGTCGCAGCATGCTCCCCGTCGACCGCGGCCGATTGCGTCCCTGCTGCGCCGCCTGCGCCGGCTGCTGCGGCGTGCGCGCCGTGCGCGCGCCGCCGCCGGTGGCGCCGATCACGTCGAGCAAGACCGGCAGCAGATCTTCGGCATTGGCGTACTTCAGGTAGTAGACGTTGATCTTCCCCGAGCCCGGCGGCAGCGGTACGTCGAGGCGCTCGATGAGCGTCTTGATCTGTCGCATCTGATCCGGGGCGGCGTTCACGATGAGCGTGTTCGTGCGGTCGTCAGGCGTGATCTTGAAGGCGCGGATCTGCCCCGAGGCGAGCGGTCGCTGGCCCTGGGCCGGCGGCTGCCCGGGCGCGGCGGGCTTTTCCTCGAGCACCTGCTGGATGGTGTCGGCGAGCTCACCCGCCGCCGCGTGCTTCAGCGTGACGAGCTCGGTGTGCCGGCGTGAGCTCGCGACGTCGAGCTCGGTGATCATGCGCGACAGCCGCTCGACGTTCGCCGCGGAGTCGATGATGATCAGCGAGTTCGTCTGCGGGTACGCGGTTATGAGGCCGTCCTTCGAGACCAGCGGCTGGAGGACGTTGCCGATGTCGGCGGCGTCGACTTGGGTGAGCGGGATGAGACGGGTGACGTACTCTTCCGTCGGCACCCTCGCGGTGCCGTCGGTGAACGTGCGGAGGCTCGTCTCTTTCGCGTCCTTCGTCGGAATGATGCGGACGACGGCGCCGCTCGGGACCGTCGTGAAGCCCTTCACCTGCAGCACCGCCTGGAAGACCTGGTAGGCCTCCTCGGGCGTGATCTTCGTCGGCGACACGACGGTGATCTTGCCTTGCACGCGCTCGTCCATGACGAAGTTCTTGCCGGTGATCTCGCCCATGAACTTGACGAGGACGCCGAGGTCGACGTCCTGGAAGTCCATCGTGATCGCGCGCTCGCCGTCAGCCTCGACGACGCGCGGGCCTTGCGCCGCGGCCGGTGAGGCGCTCGCCTGCGGACGCGGGGGCGGCTGCGCCTGGGCACGTGCCGGTGCCGCCCCGAGGAGGCGCGGCGCGACGCCAGCGCCGCCGAGCGCGGCCGCGATCGTGAGCGCGATCAGCGCGCGGTCAAGTACTCGTGTCCGACGCACACACCACCATCCCGTCCTCCACCCGTTCAGCGAATATCATATGAAAAGCTCTTTGCGGCCTTGTTGCGTTGCAGATCGACCGCGATGTGCCCCTCGTTCTGCAGCTCGGTGAAGAGGGTGATCGCCTTGGTCGGATCCGTGAGCTCGACCCCGTTGACCCGGTTGATGATGTCGCCG
>Ga0137358_10001360_pt1 | contig 13139 bp, 15 predicted proteins | sample Mad1_20_16metaG_FD_105551 | JGI IMG/M metagenome (GOLD analysis project Ga0137358, IMG submission 105551) | Vadose zone soil microbial communities from Angelo Coast Range Reserve, California, USA - Mad1_20_16 metaG | ecosystem: Environmental > Terrestrial > Soil > Vadose zone | place: USA... | reverse complement strand
ATTCCTTGCCGATAGCGGAGAATGTCGCGTCGACCGAGTCCACATTCTCCACGTCGCAGGGGAGCACCAGCGAGGCGCCAACCGAGCTCGCGAGCGGCTTGACCCGCTTGCCGAGCGCCTCGCCCTGATACGTGAAGGCGAGCTGCGCGCCATGCGCCGCGAGCGTCTTGGCGATGCCCCAGGCGATCGAGTGGTCGTTCGCGACCCCCATGATCAGCCCACGCTTGCCCTGCATCAAACCCTGCATGAATCCCACCACACGTTCCGTCTCACATGGTCATCCTAGCATGTCCCGTTCCTGTGGAATCGGGACATGCTCTAGATTCACTGAATGGCGCATATTCTTATCGGCGAACCGGCATCCACTTCGCCGGAACATGCGCTAGTCATCTATCACGCTTCCAGCCGCTTGAAGACCACCGACGCATTGGTGCCGCCGAAGCCGAAGGAGTTCGACAGCACGCAGCCGAGCACGACGTTGTCGCGCCGCTCGCGCACGATCGGCATGTCGGCGAAGGCCGGGTCGAGGGTGCGGATGTTGGCGCTCTCGCAGATGAAGCCGTTGTTCATCATCAGCAGCGAATAGATCGCCTCCTGGGCGCCGGCCGCGCCGAGCGAATGGCCGGTGAGCGATTTGGTCGCCGAGATGGGCGGCGCCTTGCCGCCGAACACCTCGCGGATCGCCTCGATCTCCTTGAGGTCGCCGATCGGCGTCGAGGTGGCGTGCGGGTTGATGTAGTCGACCGGCGCCTTGACGCCGGCGAGCGCCATCTTCATGCAGCGCACCGCGCCCTCGCCCGACGGCGCCACCATGTCCTCGCCGTCGGAGGTCGCCCCGTAGCCGGCGACCTCGGCGTAAATCCTTGCGCCGCGCGCCTTGGCGTGCTCGAGCTCCTCGAGCACCAGCACGCCCGCGCCGCCGGCGATCACGAAGCCGTCCCGGTCCACGTCATAGGCGCGCGAGGCGCTCGCCGGCGTGTCGTTATATTTCGACGACATCGCCCCCATGGCGTCGAACAGCACCGACAGGGTCCAGTCGAGCTCCTCGCAGCCGCCGGCGAAGAAGATGTCCTGCTTGCCCAGCTGGATGATCTCGGAGGCATTGCCGATGCAGTGGTTGGAGGTCGCGCAGGCCGAGGAGATCGAATAATTGACGCCCTTGATCTTGAACCAGGTGGCGAGCGTCGCCGAGGCGGTCGACGACATCGCCTTGGGCACCGCGAAGGGCCCGACGCGCTTCGGCCCCTTGGAGCGGGCGGTGTCGGCGGCTTCGACGAGCGCGCGCGTCGAGGGGCCACCCGACCCCATGATGATGCCGGTGCGCGGATTGACGACGTCGGACGGCTCCAGCCCGGCGTCGCGGATGGCCTGATCCATGGCGACATGGTTCCAGGCGGTGCCGCCGCCGTGGAACCGCATGGCGCGGCGATCGACCGACTCGCTCGGATCGAGCGACGGCGCGCCATGGACTTGGCTGCGGAAGCCGAGCTCCGTGTACTTGTCCGCCCGCGTGATCCCGGATTTCGCTTCGCGCAGACTTGCGAGCACTTCCTGCGTGGTGTTGCCGATGGACGAGACGATGCCCATCCCGGTGACGACGACCCGCCTCATGCCTGCCTCTTCCGCATCATCATGGCGTTCCCGCGGACTCCGGCTCGCCCAAAATGCTCGGGCGCCCGCCGGTCGCTTACGCGCCGCCCGGCGCGACCGCGGCGCCCTGGCGGAACAATCCGACCTTGAGATCGAGCGCCCGGTAGATCACCTCGCCGTCCGCCGCGAGCCAGCCGTCGGCGATGCCGAGCACCAGCTTCGAGCGCATCACGCGCTTGACGTCGATGCCGTACACGACCTTCTTGACGGTGGGAAGAACCTGGCCGGAGAACTTCACCTCGCCCATGCCGAGCGCACGCCCGTTGCCGGTCGATCCGAGCCAGCCCAGAAAGAAGCCGACGAGCTGCCACAAGGCGTCGAGGCCGAGACAGCCCGGCATCACCGGATCGCCCTTGAAGTGGCAGGCGAAGAACCACAGGTCCGGCTTCACGTCGAGCTCGGCGCGCGCCATTCCCTTGCCGTGCTCGCCGCCCTGCTCGGAAATCTCGGAGATCCGGTCGAACATCAGCATCGGCGGCAGCGGAAGCTGCGGTCCCTCGGCGAACATCTCGCCGCGGCCGCAGGCCAGCAGTTGATTATAGTCGAAGCTCGATGGCCGATTGCTCATTCCAAGTCCGTCCTCGCTGCGCCGTGGCTTCCCAACCGTCCGATGGGACGATTCCCTAACACACACCTAACCCGGGGGGCAAAGCCGGCTCCCGATCTGCGGCGGCTGGACGCGGCATCGCGTCCGGCAGGCGTTTGCGGCGCACGCAGAGCGGAATTGTCGTGACGGAGTTGCAATTTGCCCTTCGGATGGATATAATTACATTTGAAACAATCTAATGTAAGTGCCGGCCGACCGACAAAACGAAGGCGAATTCGCTCATGCAACCGCGTGCCCCGATCGCGAGCCGAGGACCCACCGCCCTGCCCGGGCCGGCGCCGCGACCCGTTGCGCGCCCCGATCTCAACGGCTGCCCCTGGCACGACGTGAAGGCCAAGCTGCGGGACGTCGGGCTGCGGCCGACCCGGCAGCGCATGGCGCTGGGCTGGATCCTGCTGGCCAAGGGCGATCGCCATTTGACGGCCGAGATGCTCTACGAGGAAGCCAGCAAGGCCAAGGTGCCGGTCTCGCTCGCCACCGTCTACAACACCCTTCACCAGTTCACCGAGGTCGGGCTGCTGCGCCAGGTCGCGGTCGACGGGTCGAAAACCTATTTCGACACCAACGTGACCGAGCATCACCATTTCTTCGTCGAAGGCGAGAACGCGCTCCTCGATATCCCCGACGCCGAGGCGATCGTGGGCAAGATGCCGGTCGCGCCCCCGGGCTTCGAGATTTCGCGTGTCGACGTGGTGGTCCGCCTCAAGCGCAAGCGCTGAGCGCGACGCGCGCTACTCCACCTTCTCGCCCGGATAGACCCCCCACAGGCGCTCCTGCTCGATCCAGCCGTCGAAGCCCTCGCCGGTGATCCTGCACCAATTGTCGCTGCAACGTTTCACCGTGGCCAGCACGCCGGCCTGCAATCTGGCGGTGACGGCGCCCTGGCCGCCCGCGGACGCGCGCAACGCCACGAAGTCGTCGACCGATTTCGCGGGCGCCGCGATCAGGGCGGTGCGGCGGCCGGACAGGAGGGAATGCAGGACCCAGCCTTCGGCGCCTTCCCAGTCCCGGATGCGGCTCCAATTCTCGTATTCGGCGATGATTTCGACCGGAAGTCCGAGGCGGGTATAGACCCAGTTGACGTCGTTTTCCTTGGTCGGACCGGCCCGCACATTGACGCGCTCGACCTTGAGGCTGACGAAGCGCGGCAACGGCAGGCCGCTCGGGCCACTGGCGCCCTCAGCCCGCGCCACGACAGCCGAGGCTGCCGCGATCACCGCAAGCAACAACGCCAGCCTGGCACCCGCGCCTGCCCAAAGTCCCGTCGGCATCGAATCCCTGTGTCTTCGAAGGATTTTTAAGACGCTCCCGCCGGAGGACCGGGCTCTTTGTCTTATCCGGACCATCTGGTAGAGAAGGACCGAAATCGCCGCCCGCACCTGCCCCCGACGTCGACCCTCCCAGTGTCGGTGAAGCGGGTTAATGAGGAATGAATTGGCGCATTTTCCCGCACGGCCGGCCCGGACTGCTCGGGGTCGGGTTTGCCTGAACATGCGATCGCGCGAGCGTTTCGGGTGCGGCGCGGCAAGATGACACCGGAGCGCCGCCGGGCGTGAGAGAACCAGATGACGAACCGAAAGAAACCGCTCGTCGTCGTCACCCGCAAGCTGCCCGATAGCGTGGAGACGCGCATGCGCGAGCTCTTCGACACGCGCCTCAATCTCGACGACAAGCCGATGAGCCAGGCCGAGCTCGCGGAGGCCGCCAAGCTCGCCGACGTGCTGGTGCCGACCGTCACCGACCGGATCGACGCCTCGGTCCTCAGCCACTCGGGCGAGAAGCTCAAGCTGATCGCCAATTTCGGCAACGGCGTCGACAATATCGACGTGGCGACCGCGCTCCAGCGCGGCATCACGGTCACCAATACGCCGGGCGTGCTCACCGAGGATACCGCCGACATGACCATGGCGCTGATCCTGGCGGTGCCGCGACGGCTGGCCGAAGGGTCCACCGTGCTGACCGGCGAAAAGGACTGGGCCGGCTGGAGCCCGACCTGGATGCTCGGCCACCGCATCTCCGGCAAGCGGCTCGGCATCATCGGCATGGGCCGGATCGGCCAGGCGGTCGCCCGCCGCGCGCGCGCCTTCGGGTTGCAGATCCACTATCACAACCGCCGCCACGTGGCTCCCAAGATCGAGCAGGCGCTGGAGGCGACCTATTGGGAGAGCCTCGACCAGATGCTGGCCCGCATGGACATCATCTCGGTCAACTGTCCGCACACACCCGCGACCTTTCATCTGCTGTCGGCGCGCCGGCTCAAGCTGATGCGGCCCGATGCCTATATCGTGAACACGGCGCGCGGCGAGGTCATCGACGAGAACGCGCTCATCCGCATGCTGGCCGCGGGCGAGCTCGCGGGCGCCGGCCTCGACGTGTTCGAGCAGGAGCCGGCGGTGAACCCCAAGCTCTTGCGGCTCGCACGCGCCGGAAAAGTCGTGCTGCTGCCGCATATGGGCTCGGCGACCGTCGAAGGACGCGTCGACATGGGGACCAAGGTCATCATCAACATTCAGACCTTCATGGACGGCCATCGGCCGCCTGACCGCGTGTTGCCGTCGATGTTGTGACCGCGCCGGCCATCTCGACGGCCGTTGCTTGCGGGCGGAATTCAAATAGATTGTCCTGGTTTCCGTCAGGTCAACCGTTCCGGAGGACGAACCGATGCGCGCAGGGCTGGGGGCCATTGCTGCAATCGCACTTCTGTCGACCACCGCCGGTCACGCCGCCGCGCGGCTGACCTCGGCCGAAGTCCAGTCGACCTTCTTCAACGGCCAGCCTTTCACGGCGTCGACGCCGTCCGGCGTCAAATTCAAGATGACATTCACGACCGACGGCAAAGTGACACGCGAGCCTCTGGCCGGTGCCGGCGCCAAGGGCGAAGGCACCTGGAAGCTCGACAAAGATGGTTTCTGTACGACCTGGAAGGGCCAGACGCCGAACTGCTACAGCGTGGTCGCCAAAGGGCAGAACAAGTGGTCGATCATGCGGGCCTCGAGCCTGCTGGCGGTGTGGAGCAAGTGACGGCGCAGCGTGCCGTCGCTCGCAAGGAGCGATAGCGGAACGCGGGAGAAGCCGCGCCGTCGACCCCGGATTTCGCCATGGCCCGCGAAGACGGGCGTAAGCGCCCTTATGGCTCCATCCGGGCTACAGGCCAGATCCGGGACATGGTTCATTGGTGGCCCGACAAATCCCGGATGGTCGGATGCTCGCCTGACAGCGGATTGGCCGGGTCCCAGCTATAGCCGAGCGTCTCGAACCGCAGCGCGCGGGCGTCGATCATCAAGAGCCGGCCGACCAGGCCTTCGCCGAAACCGACGATCTCGCGGATCACCTCGAGCGCGACCAGCGACCCGACGAAGCCGGTGAGCGCGCCCAGGATGCCGGCCTCGGCGCAGGCCGGCACGGTGCCGGGCGGCGGCGGCTCGGGAAACAAGCAGCGGTAGCTCGGATTGGGCCGCGAGTCACCGCCGCGCTCATGGGCGCGGATCGTGGTGACGGTTCCGTCGAACACGCCGACCGCCGCGGTGACGAGCGGCTTTTTCGCCAGATAGCACGCATCCGACACCAGATAGCGCGTGGCGAAATTGTCGGAGCCGTCGGCCACCAGATCGTAGCGCGCGATGATGTCGAGCGCGTTCGCAGGCCCGAGCCTGACCGGGTGGGTCTCGACCGTGACGTGAGGATTGAGCCGCGCGATCGCGGCCGCGGCGCTGTCGACCTTGGGCGCGCCGACGTCCGGCGTCGCATGGATGACCTGGCGCTGCAGGTTCGACAGCGACACCGTGTCGTCGTCGGCGATTCCGAGCGTGCCGACGCCGGCAGCCGCGAGATAAAGCAGCACCGGCGCGCCGAGCCCGCCCGCGCCGACCACCAGGACGCGCGCGCGTCCGAGCGCGGCCTGTCCGGGCCCACCCACCTCGCGCAACACGATGTGGCGGGCATAGCGTTCGAGTTCGTCGGCCGTCAGCATGGAAGATCCATATATGTTCCGGCCATCACGCGCCCAAGGCCACGGCGCGGTCAAGCGGTGTTGATCCCGCATTTTTTGCCCCGGCTTGCGCCGGCGGGCCGGTCAGGTAGGCTGACGACTCGTTGATCCGGGGCTCATGATGCGAATCGTCGGTGCGGTGGTGGTGGCTCTCGCGGCCCTGTCGGTCTCTCTCGCGCCGGCCGTCTCGAAGCCCAGACCGGCGCATGCGAAGCCTGCGGCCACCGCCGCGGCAGGCGCCGCCTTTGCGGCCACGCCCGAGACCGAGCGCAACGCGATCCAATACGACCTGGTCTGGACCGGCGACTACAACGGCATAATCGGCGTGGAATTCGGCGACGCCCCGGTCATGGCAATCAAGGCGTTCCAGAAGCGCAATGGCGGCAAGGATACCGGCATTCTCAATCCCGACGAGCGCCAGAAGCTGGCCGAATCCGCCCGGTTGAAGCAGGAGCGTGCCGGCTGGCGCATGGTCGACGACGCCGCGACCGGCGCGCGCCTCGGCGTGCCCGCCAAGCTCGTGCAGCCGGCGCCGCAGGTTGCCGGCGGCGGGCGCTGGCAGTCGGTCCATGGCACGGTGAAGATCGAGACTTTTCGGATCACCGGCGCGGGCACGACGCTCGCATCGATCATCGAGCGCATGAAGAAGGACACGCCCCACCGCAAGGCCGACTACCAGCTTGTCAAACCCGACTTCCTGGTGATTTCCGGATTCCAGAGTGGCGTGAAGAAATTCTACACGCGCGCCCAGATCAAGGGCGAGGATGTACGCGGCGTGACCGTCCTCTATGACCTCGCGCTCGAGCCACAGGTCTAGGCGGTCGCCATCGCGATATCGAACGGCTTCGTCGGCTTCCCGACAGCGCAGGGCGCTGGCGCCAGCGGGCGGTGATGACGGCATGGGGGGCGATCCGCCGGCTGTCGGCTTCGCGCGCTCACTTGTTGGTGAATTTCGCCGGCCGCTTCCCGATGAAGGCGGCCATGCCTTCCTTCTGGTCCGCCGTCGCGAACAGCGAGTGGAAGGCTCTCCGCTCGAAGCGGATACCTTCGGCGAGCGTCGTCTCGAAAGCGCGGTTGACCGCTTCCTTGGCCAGCATGAGGGCCGGCAGCGACATCGATGCGATGGTGTCGGCCGTCTTCAGCGCCTCATCCATCAGGCTGGCGAGCGGCACGATCCGCGACACCAGGCCGGCACGCTCGGCCTCGGCGGCGTCCATCATGCGCCCGCTGAGTCAGAGATCCATCGCCTTCGCCTTGCCGACCGCATGGGCGAGGCGCTGGGTGCCGCCGATGCCCGGAATGACGCCGAGCTTGATCTCGGGCTGACCGAATTTGGCGTTGTCGGCCGCAATGACGATATCGCAATGCATCGCGAGCTCGCAGCCGCCGCCGAGCGCGAAACCCGCCACCGCCGCGACCACCGGCTTGCGCGCCCGCGCCACACGGTCCCAGTCGGCGGCGAGGTCGTTCATGAACGCATCCATGAAGGATTTCGTCGCCATCTCCTTGATGTCGGCGCCCGCCGCAAAGGCCTTGTCCGAGCCGGCGATCACGATACAGCCGATATCGGGGTCGGCCTCGAAGGCATCGACAGCGGCGCCGAGTTCCCCGAGCAGCGCGGCATTGAGCGCATTGAGCGCCTGCGGCCGGTTGAGGCGCACAAGGCCGACCTTGCCTCGGGTCTCGACGATGATGTTTTCGTAGCTCATGGGCGATCTCGTTGGGCTGGCCGAACTGCCCCTTTGGCCTAGCCGAGAGCTTCGCGCGGCGCAACACGGCCGCCCCTGGGTATCGGACGCCGCCGGCCTTAGACTACAGACTACGCGAAACAGCAGGAACCGCATGATAAGACGCCCAAAGGCGGGCATATTCATGAACGGGCGATTCGATCACAGGAATGGATGGATTGCATGCGGATGCGCGCGCGACGGAGTATCTCGGTCATTGTCGGAATAGCGGTCGCATGCATGGGCGCGTCGGTTGCGAGCGGCCAGTCGCATAAAAAATCCGCAACCGCAAAACACAGAGCCACGATCGGCGCGGCGACACGCAAGGCGGGCGCAAAGGGGTCGCGGGCAAAGCGCTCGTCGCGCAATTCGGCGGCCCAGGAGGCAGCCCGGCTCGGGACGGCCGTCGGTCAGGCGTGCAAGGGCAAGGCCTCGATGCAGCGCGACGAGCACCGGTGGGTCGTGCTGTGCTCGAACGGCAAGACCTATCTGGTCGACGTGCCGCAAAATCCGGGCGCGCCGGCGATCGAGTGCTCGTTGGCGGGCAACGGGCCTCACCCCGGCTGCTTTCGTTAAGCGGCGGGTGAGTTCGGAATCCGCTATTGCGCCTGCTCGCGCTCGATCATCTTTTGCAGGATCCGCTTGTAGCGCACGGGCCCGACGTCGATCGCCAGGATGATCGGGTCCACCGGCGTGAGCGCGGAATCGATGATCTCCTGCTGCGCCTCGATCACCGGGGCATCCTGCTCCTCGAACGCGAAACGGCGGGTGGTCGAGATCTTGTCCTGGATCTGCCGGTTCAACGTGTCGTCGGTGGTTTGCACATTGAACCGCACGGCCGTGAAGAAGTAATGCGTGGTCCGGTCGGTCTCCGGCGTCAGCATATGGATGGCGTGATAGCCGGTGCCGCTCTCGGGGACCGCGCCGGGCGTGCAGATCCCGGTCAGCAGCCGCATCGTGCTCGGCGCCATCCAACGCATGCTGGTGAATTTGTCGACGCGATCCGGTCGCGACGGCCAGAGCGCCGCGAACAGCCCGGGCGCGGTGACGCTGCTGGCGTGACGCCCGACGACGACATCCTCGCCCTCCTGCTCGACCGTGATGTCGGATTCCACCGTGTCCGAATTGCCCAGAATTCCGTCATGGAGATAACAGGTGTGGCTGAGGTCGAGCAGGTTGTCGATGATGAGCTCGTAATTAGCGCGAATGGTCATCTTGTCGCGCTTGGTGGTGTGCATCTTCGGGACATTGTCGAGCACGCTGAAATCCGGAACCTTGGAATGGTCGGGCGACCGCTCGCCCATCCAGATCCAGATCGCCTTGTGCTTCTCGGTCACCGGGAAGCTGCGGACGCGCGCGCGCGAAGGAATGTTCTTGGCGCCGTGCGGATTGAGCACGCAGGCGCCAGACGCGTCGAATTCGAGCCCATGATACGGACATTGGACGCAATCGCCGTTGACGATCTTGCCCATGTGCAGGGGCGCGAAACGGTGCGGGCAGCGATCGTGCAGCGCCGCCACGTCGCCGTCCGATTTTCGATAGAGGACGATCGGCTCCTGCATGATGGTGCGGCTGAGCAACTGACCGTCGGCGAGATCGTCCGACCAGGCGGCGACATACCACGCGTTGCGCAGATAGGTTCCGCTGACCATCTTTCTCTTGCTGTCGCGAAGCTCGGTATCGGTCGCGGTCTGCGGCGTCATCGCGGGGCCTCCGTCGGGTGATCGAGCGATTATCCGGCCGGAGCTTCGTGCCGGTCAAGCCGGGCCGCCCTTGACTCTCGGGCACGCCATGAAACGATGGCGCGCCGGTTCATCCTCAGCACAGACCACCGATGATTGAAAACGCTCCAAATGCGCGGCGCGCCCTGTGGCTCGCGATCCTTGTTTCGATCGCGGCGATCGGCGGCGTGTCGGCGCAGGATTTTCCGACGCGGCCGATCCGCTGGATCATCGGTTTCCCGCCGGGCGGACCGACCGACATCCTGGTGCGCCTCATGGGCGAGCGACTGCAGGCGCGCCTCGGCCAGCCGGTGCTGGTGGAGAACAAGCCGGGCGCTGCCAGCAACATCGCGACCGAAGCGGTGGTGAACGCGCCGCCCGACGGCTACACGCTCGGCTCCGTCACATCCGCCAATGCGATCAACGCCACCGTCAACAAGCGCACGCTCGGCTTCGACTACCTCAAGCAGCTCGCGCCGGTCGCCGGCATGTCGCAGGGACCAAGCGTGATGGTGATCAACCCGGCCGTGCCGGCAAAGAACGTCGCCGAGTTCGTCGCCTATGACAGGGCCAATCCCGGCAAGCTCAACATGGGGACGCCCGGGGTCGGATCGACCGGCCATCTCGCGGGCGAGCTGTTCAAGGCGACCGCGGGCGTCGACCTCGTCCACATTCCTTATCGCGGCGCCGCGCCCGCCATCACCGACCTGATCGGCGGGCAGGTGCAAGTGATGTTCGACTCGATGGTGACGGTCCTGCCGCACGCGCAGGGCGGCCGGGTGCGCGGGCTCGCGGTCACGTCGGCGGCGCGCTCGCCGCTGCTCCCCGACCTGCCCGCCATTGCCGAGACCGTGCCGGGATACGAGGCGATCATCTGGTTCGGCGTCGGCGTTCCGCGCGGCACGCCGCCGGAGGTCATCGCCGTGCTGAACCGCGAGATCAACGCCGCGCTGGCCTCGCCGCCGATGAAAGCCAAGCTTGCCGAGCTCGGCACGGACCCCATTATCGCCACGCCGGACGAGTTCTGGCGCTTCGCCACCTCCGAGACCGAGAAGTGGGAGAAGGTGATCAAGCAGGCCGGCATCAAGGTGGATTGACGGCAGACGAATGGCGAGTTGCTCGGCAGGCTATCGGGAGCCCATTCATTGCCTGAGGCGCTTCAATTCCGCCTGCGCGCCCTTGTACTCGATGAAGCCCTTCGGACAAGTGTCCGCGGCAGCCGTCAGCGCCGTCGCGGCGGCGGCGCCGTCGCCCTGCAGCAGCTGCCACTCGCCGCCGTAGAACTGAGCCTCGCAACGCTCGGAGGGATTGCCTGCCGCCGACAAGGTCGACTCGAAGGTCCGCCCGCCGAGAAATAATTCGACCGCCGGATAAGGCCAGGCCGGACCCTTGCGCGTCGCGGTCTGCGCCAAATTCCTCCTCGCGCTCTCGGCGTCGGTGCGCGCCGCCGCCAGATAAGCCCACAGCATTGCGTAGAGGTCGTCCCTCTCTGATGTGACGACGTGGGCCAGATCGTCCGCAGCGCGTGCGAAATCGCCGAGATAGAAATGCAGATAGCCACGGCTGCGATAGCCGCTTACGTCGCCGGGTGCACGCCTGATCGCCTCGTCATAGTCGTCCATGGCGAAGCCCGGCTCCCCCATTTCGAGGTAGACATTGCCGCGGTTGCGATATGCCGTCGCGTCTGCGCTGTCGAGCAGGAGCGCTGTGGTGTAGTCCGCGATGGCGCGGTCGAAATCGCCCTTGGCCGCGTAGGCGACGCCGCGGTTGACGAAGGCATCCTCGTATCTTGAATTGAGGGCGATGGCGCGACCGTAGTCCGCGATCGCCTTGTCGTGGTCCTGCTTCATCCGATAGGCGGTGCCACGATCGTAGAACGCGACCGCGTGGGTGGGATCGCGCTTGAGCGCAGCGTCGTAGTCCAAGATCGCGTCGTCGAACTCCTGGGCATCCGAATGGGCGTTGCCGCGATTGACGTGGTCGCTGACAATATCGCTGTCGCTCTCGTCGCCGGACCCGATCAGCGCGGTGCAACTGGCGATGCGCTGGCCCGGTGACGCGCCGGCGCGGCCGCCGCACTGATCGGACAAGGTCGTGCCGTCGCAGCGCGACTCGATGACCTTGCAGCTCTTGGCGTCGTCGCCGGCCATGCCGGCGCAGATGTTCATCGCCTTGCGTATGGCCGTCTGCCGGTCCGCCTCGATCGCCCAGCCGAAGCCTGTCGGCGCGGCCTGCGGCGTGAAGGCGATCGCGAAACATTGATCCGTGAACATGCCGACCACACGGCAGTTCGCGGCGGTCTGCGGCACGTTCGCCAACTTTCGGCAGGTATCAAGGGCAAGAGTCTGCGCCGAGTCGCGGGGGGATAAATGGCGGGTAAACCCATAGGCGAGGCCGCCCTGCACGATCGGCGAGGCGGCGCCGATCGCCAGTGCGCCATCGGCGACAGCCATGCGGGGCGACAGAAAAACAAGGGCCAACGCGCCGGCAAGTCGAATTTTCTGAATCATCATCGCCATACTTAGACCGCATCATTTCTGGCAGGTCGGACAATAGAATGTCGAGCGCCCGCTCTGCACGATGCGCTTGACCGTGCCGTTGCATCCCGGCGTGACGCAGTGCGCGCCCTCGCGGTCGTAGACGCGGAAATGATGCTGGAAATAGCCGAGCTCGCCGTCGGTCTGGCGATGGTCGCGCAGCGACGAGCCGCCCGCCTTGATCGCGTCTTGCAGCACGGCCTTGATGGCGCCGACCAAAACCTCGGCGCGCGCGGTCGGCGCGCCCGCCCTGGTGGCGATGGTGGAGGCCTGCCGCTTGGGTGACAGGCGGGCGCGGTGCAGCGCCTCGCACACATAGATGTTGCCAAGCCCGGCCACGATCTTCTGGTCGGACAGCGCGGCCTTGAGGCTGGTCTTCTTGCCGCGGCAGGCCGCCGCCAGCATCGCGGCGTCGAACTCGTTGCCGAGCGGCTCGGGGCCAATCGCCTTCATCAGCGGATGGTCGGCAAGCTCCGTGCGCGGCACCAGCAGCATCAGCCCGAAGCGGCGCGGATCGTTGAAGGCGATGCGTGCGCCGGACGACATGTGAAACACGATGTGGTCATGCGCGCGGTCCTCGGCGCGCGGATGGTGGAACTCGCCCGGCGTCTCCTCGCCCTTCTGTTGGGTGACCCGGAACGAGCCGGACATGCCGAGATGCATCATCAGCACCTCGCCGGAGGAAAGATCGGCGAGCAGATATTTCGCCCGCCGTCCCAGGCCGGTGACGCGGCGGCCCTCGAGGCGCTTGACGAAGTCCTTCGGCAGCGGCCGGCGCAGATCGCCACGGCGGGCCTCGGCCTTGACGATCCGCGCGCCCTCCATCACCGGCTGCAACCCGCGTCGCACGGTCTCGACTTCGGGCAATTCGGGCATGCGCGGCGGCCGTTAACCATAGGCATGGGTTTT
>Ga0137358_10001357_pt1 | contig 13150 bp, 16 predicted proteins | sample Mad1_20_16metaG_FD_105551 | JGI IMG/M metagenome (GOLD analysis project Ga0137358, IMG submission 105551) | Vadose zone soil microbial communities from Angelo Coast Range Reserve, California, USA - Mad1_20_16 metaG | ecosystem: Environmental > Terrestrial > Soil > Vadose zone | place: USA... | reverse complement strand
TGCTACAAAACAACAAAGCCCTAGTACGTACAGCGGCATACGGTACGTTGATCCTGCATGATAGAGTACTACGTGGCTGTTCGGAACTTTGCAAGGCACACCTTTACTTTAATCAAATAGTCAATCAGAAGGTGTTTAATGATCGTTCTGATGGAAGGTCTACAACTGACGAAGCCATCATACTGTACTACTTGAAACAATCGAGCAGTACTTGTACGACCATGCTGTCCTTCATTAAAAATCTTTCGAGTTCACCGCATTGATATTCCCCATTGGCATTTGGCGCACTCTGTGACTGAATCCGAACCGATCATCATGATGGATGGTGGCTCGGCCATCATCAGGTGCAACACAATTAATATTTTCTCCGTTGTCAGCCCCTGGAATCCACAAACAACGATAGAATACAAAAATCTTTCGACTCCACCGATCGACATATGCGCTAGGCAGTATAAAGAGATATCAATCTTGTTACCTGGGTGACTAGGGTGATGGTGGTGACAATGATCATATAGCCACAGGTCGCCCTCGGACAGTCGGATTGCTACCAAGACAACAACAGACGCGTGTTATTAGATCGCCAAGGTAAAAAAGGCCAAGTTGCCACCAAAGAGGAATACAAATATGCGATATGGGTATACATATCTTTGCTAAGCGAAGTCGAATTCTACGTATGCGAGATGCATTCTGCCAGTACTGTAGGGTAACAACAACACGTCAACTGTACAAAAACACGGAAGGATATACTGTACAGTATCTAAACACGCTTATCAAGGTGAAGCGCTTCGAGCGCTGCGTTGGTGCGTAGGTGCAATTCGTTCTTTAAAAGATTCGTTAGCAAACATGAGAACCGATAACGGAGGAATCAGACCCGACGACGAACCTCTAAACTGTACTTGCCCTGAGTGAGGGATGTCCACAAGATCGTCAGCTTATCTCTACGTCGAGTAGGCAGCACGCACCTTCCGACTCGCGGTATTGATTTCAAGAGGCTTGCCGGACAGCACGAGATCGAGCTGACCAAGAGCACCTTCATTATCACCCATACGTGCGAGTAAGCGCCCATACTCATAGTCTACGAAAGCAACATGGGTCAACCACAGGCATGAAGAGAGACGACTAAGCTTACGGGCGAAATATACAACGTAGTGATCGAGTACAATCTTGGGCCCGTTTTCGAATACGGACTGGAACGCGGCACTGGCACGTTCCGCGGCTTCCGCTTGAGAAATCGACACCACTTCATCCGGGTCCACGATAGCATCGGGACCCTACGCAACGGAAAAGAAGAAGAAAGATCGGCGAATGAGGAGGGATGAGGTTGTCAGTCCGCACGTACAGGATATGCGATGAATCGCAAAATAGTACCCTCGAGATGTCGCGCTAAACACCAATCGTCCCAAAATTCGGAGCATTTCCCGTACTTTTCTGGGGATCCCTCATATCGCTTGAGCTCGACAAGAGCAGCTTCCACAAGCGGAAGCATCTGCTCCGCGATCACCAAGCGCGGTGCGCGCGAGACCGCGTGGAGGATGTACGCGAGCTCGAGGGCTGGAAGGAGGAGTCGCCCTCCTTGCACCGCGCATTTCCGTGCTTTGCGTTCGACGAACTTTTCGAGCGGTATTGACTTGCCCGCGATGCGCTGGCGCAGTTTGGGGATTTCCGTCATAAGCTTTAGGGCCTCAGCCCTGTTCTCTTCGCCGCCTAGCTGGACAAGAAGGGCCGCGACACCATACGCATAGACAGCCTTTGACCACTGGAAACGATAAAAACGATTACGTCAGCTCAATTTATGTTAAACATGCTGGCCACAAACGGTGGACTCTTTGTGGAGATTGCGCCAGCACTCGAGCGACTCTTCGATTTCCCAAAGCCCGAGATATGAGATGGCCATCTCCCAGAACGAGATGTGATGCAGGTTTCGATATTGGCTCTGGACGTTCATCGCCTTCCGATAGCTCTCAATGGCGCGCTTGGGCTGGCTTCGACTCAAGCTGAGCCGCCCCTGTGCGAGCAGGAAGAAAAAGCCTGTAAAATTAGACTCACCAACAAAAGACAAAGAGGAAATAAATTTACCTTCCGGATAACGCTTGAGATTCCATTCGACAACTTTTTGCGCCATCATTATGTCGACGCCGTCGTGCGTGAAACTAGAAAGAAAGAGGTGGAAGATCAGAAGCGTCATGTCACAGACACTGCGCCGCACACCCTCTTCCCCTAAACGAGAACCGTATCTCCCGATTAATCACCACTTTGGCCGTTTATCGTGCGATCTACGACGCACCTTGGCCGACAGCTGGTTCAGGTGACTCCTTTGTCCAACCACCGGCTTTATGCAATAGCGCAAGACCGACGTGGCGGTTGCCCTTGTATCCGAAGAGCTCGACAAGACTGGCCAGCCTCGCTGGCATGAGGCTAATCATGATGTGTGACATTGCGACCCCAACGTAGACGCCGGAACGGAAGTGCACGTCAATCGAGTTGTCTTCAGGTCCCTCACCACGCACTTGTGCCTCAGCATCCATTTGCTCGATATACTTTCCGAGCTGGCGGTAGACCTGCATGGCTGATCGCACGTGGAGGCTGTCATAAACAAAATTCATTTATCTCAAAAAAGGGTTGAAAAAAGACCAGTTGGGGGAATGCTCACGCCTCCTTGATAAATGCAAGCCAGTCACCGGAGTAAACGATGCCCAACAGAGCCTGAGATCCGCCATCAATTACGTGTGGTGGGGAGGGAGGGAAACGCAAAGTGCTTGCCTTTTGGAACAAACCCTCTGCATAGACGAGTTCTGCGTGACGCTCGACGTCGGTCATGCCTTTGACCCAGTTGACGCCGGTGTTGCCTGTCACGTAGTCCGCGAGACGGAAAGGAAGTGAGGCGGCCTTCTTCCGATGTTCGTTCGCGATTACATTTCCACGCTTGGCGTGGCCCATCGCGGATAGAATGTCCTGATAGAGAGATGTTAGAAGGTAAATTGACATCGCCGCGATAACGCACGTCGTCTTCGTAAGACATCAACGCTTTGAAAGATTGTATCAGGCCAAAACCTGTCGCAAAGTACAAGCGCTCTCTGAGAATGGGGTTAGGTCACCGGCGCAAGTCGCAGTAGTTTGGCGGCACCACGATGACGCACTTCTTCGGGTCACTACGATGACAGTATTCCTCTGACTCCACCATTTGAGACTTGAGGAACAAGTCGAGTGCATACGCGATGCCAGGTATATCATCTAACGCTTTGTCGTGGGAATATGGCCAGGAAACGGCTGGGGGTTCAAGAGAAGGCTTCTTTGCGGGGCCGAGGCTGAGCTTTGATACGTCTGACGGCAGGGAGGTCAAACCGGTGTTGGGCGTGCCGGCACTTGCCACAGAGAGAGAGAGGGCGAGCGCCGAGGAAGAAGTGTCGGTGAACGGCGAGGAGGGAGGGGTCGTCTGATGGCCATTGAGAAGGGGAGGGGTCTGGGGCGGGGAGGGACACGACAAATTCATTACTGGCGCCTGCTCGATGATGGCAAAAGAACAAGAAGGGGTGTGTTTTGCGGTCTGTGAACGAGCCAGCGTCTGATTGCGGATTTGCTGCTGGGTACTGTACACGGGTACACGGGTACACGGGTACTGGGGTACTCGTATACCACAGCCACAGCAGTTCCAATGATCGCCTCTTTCGGCCTCGTACACGTATACCGGAATCGGGGGTCCGACACTGCCCACCGCCCATCATCGATTACAGACGTCCCATCGTGCCCGGTCCGATCTTTCCGCCCTTACCTAACCTTACGCTAGGTGTAAGAAGGACCCGCCGGTGTGGCCACCCCCTTAAAGCGGCCGTGGGCGTACATGGGCTGTCAGATCAAAACAGACCAATAGATCACTCCCGCCAATAAATCACTCTCCAGGGACGAGAAACAAGTTCCGGAGCGATTGATTTCGAAACAAATCTTGCCGCGTGCTGGCTTGGTTCGTCAAAAATACCCCCATCGACGCCAGCGATAGTCAGCTGGTGACGCTCTTGACGCTCACCCAAATATCCTTCTCTAAAAGACAACTGTGACCCAAGCCCACCAAAGTCCTGATCGAGCTCCTCATCTGATTGGCGCGCACTCGAGGGTTTAACGTACTTGGTGCTTCATGGCAATTGAACATGGCGAACACGCGCTTGTGCTATTTCCTATCCCTTCTTTTGGTATAGCCTATAGGTCATATTCAAGACTGCCCACGATAGCTCAACAAGCTGTTATCGTCAGCGTAGGGCGTGCCACCTGGACCCGCCACAGCCAATTCCAGTTGAATGGGTTTCGCGGTCGACCGCGTGCCTGGCCCGAGCCCCTGTACAGGCCAAAGAAATGAGTCAGATAGGTGAATGTCACTCAATCAATATATTTCGGAATGACTCGAACAGAAAATGTTTTGAAAGACAAAAAAGCTTATACGGTTCAATTCACCAATACATTATTAATACAGTGCTTTGTGTCGGAATAAAAACGGCGTTTAATGATATGGACGAAGAAAGGGGTATCCAGAAAAACAAATTATTATCTTCACGAAGGACGAAAGACGTTAGTGTGGCCCCTTTTGATTGAGACCAGTGGGGTAAAGCGTGCAGCAGGGTGCAGCACGAAATCCAACGAAGAAGAATATATGGCACAACAGAAATGGAAGGAAGGAAACGTAAGAGTTTGAAACGTTGGAAATTTCGAAAGTCGGGTCAAAGGCGTACGGCAGGAACGCAGCTGGGGTGACAGCGGGTTAAAACGCGCTATCATCATCGCCGACATCATCAGCCTCATCCTCGGTGAAACGCATGTCAAGGCTTCCTAAATCGCCCAGATGCAGTTCGTGCTCTGGCCGCAGGAATAGGCTACGTGGCGAACCGGGCGCATCCGTCGGCGCACTGGCCGTCGTCACCGAGACACTTCCAACTGAACGACGAGAGCCCGCAGGCTGCTCTTGAAGCAACATGGACATATTCGGTGGTGGAACCGAAAACACAGACTCGTCCGTCCCACTTGCCCGCCGCGATGGCGCAGAAGCCGCCGCCAGATGTACACCACCACCAACTTGAAACGTCGCGTTTTCCTCGTCTGCGTCTTCGAAACGTTTCAGATCCATGACTCTGGGATTAGAGCCCTGAAGATGTCCAGAAATGGGGATGGGAAGGGGCAGCGGAGACCTCCGTTTAGAAGCTTTTGTCATTGCCACCGCATCCGCCGACGCTTGTCGTTCCATCCTGCTGAACACGGCCCGGGTGAATGGTTGGAGGTGGTTCGAAGAGGGTGGAGGCATAGCCGCCGCCGCAGACGAAGCGTACTGGTGAGCACGCAACTGCGCACGCGCATCAACGAGCTCAGCCTCAAGGTATTCGATCCTCGCCGTCAGCTTCGCGTTCTCCGTACGGAGGGACTGCGCATTTTGTTGAGCATCTGCCAGCGCGGCGAGCAACGTACCCGTTTCGGTCGTATGCTTCTCTTGCATAGCCTGCAGTGCAACCTGGTAGTTCTTATGCTGTGGCGATGGCGTTCTCGACTGCGGACGCGAGAGAGATATCGACGTTGGGGCGGTGGATTCCGCGGAGCGAGTGGTGCGTGGTGCGCCCGTCGAAGTAGAGGCCGAATCGTGGCCCGTAACTTCGGAGTGCGTCATCGCCCGAGAGACGCTGCGCCAGGAGGTTGAGACAGAGCCTGCTTCGGAGACCGCAAGTCGGCTGGGGGCGAGCGTGCGCTGATCGCGGTCGCCGAGGCTCCGCACGCTCCCGAAGCGGGAGGCATTATTGCTAACGTCACGATCAAGCAAGCCGGCGGCAGCGAACGCCTTGGTTGTGCGCGGACCAAGCCATTCCGTGGAGCGAGGTGTGGGTGACGTTACCCTCTCGCTTTTCCCGCCACCCACGCTGAGGCTGCGATTGCGGTTACGTGGAGTATAGCCAAGGCGCTCGCGAGCCGTGGGGCGTCCCTCGAAAGCCCCATCCTCGCTGGTGCGTGGACGGACCAGGCGATCTGCTGCAGACCCAAGAGCCGATGATGCGCGAGAGCTCGGAGATGGTGAGTCTTTGCCCCAAGTGCCCGGAAGGGCCGACGAAGACGGCAATGCAGCACGGAGAAGACGGGAGCTCGCGGACGCATGCGCATGCGCTCCGAACCGCGCCGGAGTAGCGAGGCGCGAGGTTACCACCCGGCGATGGGGTTCTGAGGGCGGTGGTGGTGGTAACGGCGCTTGCGTTTCCAAAGGCGAGGCCGGTGACTGCCTTTGGTAGGCACTGTCTATAGAAACCCGACGCGCGTCGTCGTCTATGGGCAGGGTAGGGTCGGAGGGAGCTCGGGCCGCATTTTCCACGTTGCGATCTCCATGCACTGGGGTAGCGCGATCAGTCACCGAGCGCATAAGCCGGGGCATGAACCGGATAGGGGCAGACCGCGGAAGACTTGAATAGCCAAGTGGGGCCGTTGTCCGAACCGGAGAGGGCTGCGATCTTGTTGATCCAATAGTAGAGCTGGGAGAGACATCAACAGGTGACGAGGCCAGGGGTGAAGGGCGTGAGGGAGTTACGGTTCGCGTAGGAGGGAAAATCCGCGGAGGAACGGTAGGCTGGGGTTGCTGAGGTATTAGCGTGGACGTAAACGGGTTCTCAGTCCGAAAGAATGGCTGCTGCTTCCCGGCCGAGCGGTTTGAGCTAAGCAAGGCGACAAGGTCTGAGTCAAGAGCATCGAGGTGAAGGCTCTCTTCGGCCTCTTCTCCAATGTCGAACTCAAGCTCCTTCCGATCATTCCGACTGGCCGGGCGACTATCGGCATCCTCGACGACAAGTCCCGCGAGCCACCCATTTGTGGACGATTTCTCCTTTAGCGCATGCATGACCTCCTCTTTCAACTGAGACGTGGACAAGTCCAGCACTGATGCATCCGGGGCTACGAGCTCATTGATCTCTGGCGAGGGGGAGAGCGCCTCGGGTTTGATTGAGTGACCGTTTCCAGAAACGTCGGAGATTCGAGACTCGTCCAAAGCAGGGATGTGCTTCGAGAACCCTGAGAGGTCGGACTCGAGGATCGTTGATAACTCAGTGCTTAGTGGGGGTTCGGGATTGAATGAGACGGCCGGGGGGGCTAGACCAGGACAAGGATCAGCTGTCATGTGGAGGCAAATTGGTCTCCAGTGCAATCACACGTACCTTCCGCTGATAGAGATGGAAGAGAAGGCTCCAGCTCGTCGGCGCTGGTCGTGCTACCCTGAGTTTGCTCTGGAGTCGCCCGGGAAGGACGTGCAATAGGAATAACAGCCGAATTGTTCTCTTCACCCGCGCGCGGAAACTGGCCGGAATTTTTGCGTTCGAAGGTTGAGCTGGAACGACGGCCAGGCGTGAAACTGGCGAAGGGATTCTTGGACGGACCGGGAACAGCCGTGCTCGAGGCTGTTTTTCCCGAGCCGAAGGGAAGGAAGCTGCGGAGAGTACGCAGAGAAGGTAATGATGTGCCGCCCGACGCGTGAGCCGAAGACGCAGAAGGTTGAGGGACCGCTGATTGAGGCGGTGGACCGCTTCCAGAGGGCGTTCTATTCGGGGGCACCAGGCCCAGGTGTGGCACCGACAAGGAACTAGGGAGGGAACTGCTAGGAGGCGGGCTTCGGGTGGCTTTTGGAGAAAACAGGGGAATATAAGAGGGTGAGTGGGGTGTCCTTTGTTGCGGCCGTGCATCCACGGTGCTTTTTGCGCCGCTGGGCGACGGGCGAAGGCCAAGCGCTGTGGCCTCCATTCGAAATTGGGCCTCGGAAAAAAAATATTGTCACGATGTATCGTCAATCTGCATGCTCTGCGAGCAACAATGTCAAAGGTAGCGTCGGGTGGAGGTGGGGACCGAGTACAGTAGCTGCGGCAGAGCTCGTTACTGAGAGCAGGCCGCCGTCCCGTCGGCAACAACGGTGGCTGGCCCGTCCCGCCACGGAGGCTGCCGACTCCTTACAGTGCCTTACACAACTCCCCCCACCTACAGAAAACTCCGAGTTGCACAGATTTCTACGGGTATCACTGTCATCTCCACGGAAAACCCCAACGGTGGCTCCCTTTACCCTTCTGTGCCTCGGATATGAGGCCCTATCCCAAGAAGGCCTGTGGTAGGACTAATAATGACCAGCAAAACGCCGCCTTTTTTCGGTTTCGTTTTGGCCAAATATTACTATAATGTCCGAGCAAGCAATGTCTCCTGCGGCGATGAGACATTGACCAAATGTGTCCATGGGCCGCGGAGAGCCAACAAAGGTAACGTAAAGCGGCGGCCAACATTTATGAATGCCCAGGAAATCCCTCCGATTCTTGTAGGCAATTGGTGGAGCCCTCTGACCAATGACCGAGGGCTCATTGGCTCTACATGATATTTTCCGTGCTTCGAGTTCCCCTCTGAGACATCTGGGACACCGCTCTTCCTTGTTTGGTCTCAACACTGTGTTCTCGTTATAACATCAATTACCCGACTGGCCATTTTTTTTATCATCCATCTTCTTGCGCAGTCACCACTTCTTCAAAGAAGGTGACACTGCGAGCTCATGTCCGGGAAATTTCAAGAGCCTCGATATAGACGCACACTCACCCTTTTGGCTCCTTGCCGTTGGCCGTCTACCTGGTTTCTCTCATGCTCATGTCTCGCGTCACCATGCTCCCCCCCTTTTTTTCATTGGTCCCCACGGTCGTAAGTTGGTCATGATATATCCCGGTACCTCAGGCTGTAGTTGGATTACCGGTTCACGCCAATGCACCGCACCCAAGATACAAATCGGCATGCTTATACTGCCGAACGGAAGTATATTTCACGAGAAGAAGGCAACTACCTGTTCCTCGTATCTCGCAGCTCCGTTCGGAGTTCCAAATGGGGTTTTCCCTTCTATTTGAGTTGTAAACCTAACGGTGCTAAGGAATGTGGTATGTCATCTCAGATCGGCTGTAAGGTCTTTGCGCCATTGCTACGTATCTTCGTATTCTTCCTCCCACCGTCAGGGTGTCAACAGCAAAAGTTTTTCACAATCACGATATTGGGTATTCGGGTCCAACAGGGATGCCCAGCTCTATTTTGGACATACTACGCTGCAGAGTTCATTCTTGGTAGGCGGTCTCAATTACGCCCTCATGCCACTGGCCTATTGCATGGCGGGGATTTACGGAGTGCAACATCGCGATTGGTAGTGTGAAACGTGCTACGCAATGCGTTCCGAAGCGAGTGCGGCTGAACCGCTCTGCACGATATGATGGGTCAGGCAGTTGGCGACCCCAGGCGGAAACCGGTGAGCGCTATTGTGTTTCAATATACGCGAGCCGAATCGAACGCGGTATTGGAAGACCGCACTCGCGGTGTGGCACCGCGTCAGTTCTACTCCGCCAGGTACATCAGGGTGCTACCATCACATCTTTGTGGGGTATTTTACTTATGTAGGTTCAAAGTTCTCTGGATAATATCAATTAGCGAATAGTTGGGCTGTTTCCATGTGGCTTCGCTTCGCGCGCCTATGAAAGAATCGTATTCGTCAGACGCGAGGGGTGTCCGATGCTCTGAATGACCTCGATCGCAGCACGCCAGTGTCACTACGCTGCCCCGGAGCTGACTTTACATGCGTCGGTGTGCTCCGTTCGGTAAGTGAGCTATCCGGACAGATCCATCATCATCACGACAAACTTGCGGCAACCCACTCTGACAAACGATTTCGGCTACTCATCGCGGGTCTCGATCATGATGTTATCGTAATCTGTTTATCCTCGCTTGGGGGGGGTTGGTGGTGCCTGGGGGTAATTCTAATCACCGGGTGGTGGGGATACAAATATCGCCATCGTGTCACGCGATGCAGTGTATGGATGTATGGAGCACACATTGACCTGAGCACGCTGTGTCAGTCCGCCCAGTTGGGCGCATCATCGGCAGATCCCAGATGCGCTCTGGCATCCATTCCATTTCGCCCGCTCGCGATCTTTAACAGCCAAAAATTTTCCTTATCGTCCTCCCTGTCAATCAAAATAAAATATTCATTTCATTCCTCCTTTTCCGCGTTCCGGCTTGGTAAACTAAAACACCACTTGTTCTTCTCCCGGCTTGTGTTTTATTCCCCGTCCCTGTGACTGACTACTGTCACCGCTCCGCTCCATCACTCGAGGGAAATTGGGCGGGGCGGGGGTTGCCCGATCGAGCTCACCCCCCGGCTACTATATTGCACGAAGAAAACAAGGAAAGAAAAAAAAAATTCTGAATGAATGATGGAATGATGAATGGGGGGCGAAGGGGGTTCGAAGTGAAATAAATGAATGATGGAGGGGACTGCTGGTTTGCGTGTATGCGCACACACCGGGGACTAAACGCCAAACGCATCCTCCTCTCATTGCCACGTTGGGCAATACAGTACGGCTGCACCAGCCGAGCCGAGCCGCTCCGAAGAGTCCGATTGTGGATTCGTTCGGACGACGCCGTTTTAACAACGAGTTTCGCCCAACTGGGCTTTGCCCTGTCCTGCTCATCCCCCGGTCCCCTCGCGAGCATCGAATTGGGTCCTCTCGTCCACATGCTGGCCTGGCCTGGCCCACAAGATGCATTTTCAGGGGCAGCTACGAACGCACACCCACACCACACGGCACCATCAAGGGGTTGGGAATCCATGCACTATTGCCGGTGCTTACCTGGCCCCGGGTCGAGTCGAGTCGAGTTCCAAGGCAAGACGAGACGAGATTGCCGCCTGTCAGTGTCAGTGCAATCTTCCGTACACCCACCCCTACAGGTCCAGGTACGTATTTCTCTCCCTGGGCTTAAAACATCGACGTGGGGCCTCAAGCGTCAAGTCGACACACCGTATATCCTAAACACATCATACTTGCTACTTTGGGCGACACATATCAGTTTAATCCCTTTAGGGCCATATTTGCGTGCTGTCAACGTCAGTCACGTCCGGGCTGACGTACAAACACGTACAGTATGATACTAGAGCAGACATCAAGTTCGGTGTATATTGGCTCCTCGGAATTCGCTCTCACAAAGGTAGCCAAAATTAGGGTTGGAGTACTAAAATTATTCATAGGAAGGGGAGAAAGGAAATAGCAAATGACAGCGTCTGGTAATACATACATAGTCATCGGAGCGAGCGCGGGAGGTAAAGAGGGGGTTCAGAATTTCCAAACTTCTAAGGTAGCGGCGGCACGGTCGAATGGAAAGTCACCTCCCCAACGTGATACAACGTCCGAACTTTCCTTCAACGCAGCACGTAAATCCGCGACTTTGGCTCGCGCAATTTCGAGGTCGCCCCCGCGGCCCGAGTCGATCTCTTCTTTCGAACTCTGTATCGCCTGGCAAATGTCGCCGTCAATAACTGCAAATGCGTCCGCGGCCGGGCCAAAGGGCGTCCATCGGAGACCCAATGACGTCCGGATGATGGTCGCGAAAACCCCGAAACTGGTGAGGCCCATCCCCGCCCCGTAGAGGGCGCGCGCGTGTGCGAGGATGTCGTAGAGACCCGAGGTGGGCGTTGGCTCGACGCCGTCAAAGTAGAGCATGATTTGGGGGTGTGGCAGGGGGCTGGCGTGGGGGCTGGAGAGCCGTGAGCGCGCGGCCTTTGTGAACGCTTGGGCCGTGCTCGGGGGCATCGAGGAGAGGAGTATGCGCACTGTCGCGCGGAGGCTGTGGGGGATATGGGTGTCAGAGATGCGGGGGCGAATAGGGGGACGTACTCCTCTACCCGGGCGTTGGCGATAAACGAGTCGACCATGAGATTACTGGGGCAGGATTAGCGATAGGGGGGAGGGGAGGGACGGGGAGCGTACACATGGTTGAGCGAACGAGAGTCTGGCGAACGGTTGAAGGCGTCGGAGGAGGGAGCAGGCATGGGATGGCAGACGAGGAGTGCAGAGGAGGGAAGCAGGGACGACAATTTATAGTTCAGACTTTGCGCTCCGACGAATCGGACGGACGAGAGTGAGGGAGGGATGGGCACCAAGGCAGGGACCGGGGAGGGACATGATTGAGAGAGAAAAGGCAACAAGTCGATGATGGTCACCACCTCACCCCGGTCTTTTGATCAACACGCGAACGCTCAGTCCATCCCGGGGAACCGGTTCGCTTCCCAATATATTTCCCAAAATAATTGACGCACGCGGTCCCATTCCTGCCCATCCCACTCCATCCTCTCGACCGACCGACCATTCTCCTATAAATCCACCCGTGCACAACTCCATGCTGCCCCGCTAGCCCCCCCACACCCGACACAGCCATGACCGCTGCTCTTCCCTCTCTCGCCGCCCCCGCGCACCCCCGTCTCGAGACCTTCCCGCTCGGCCCGTTCAGCCCACCCCGTCTTTGGGTCGGTTTATGGCAGCTGTCGAGCACGGCGTGGGGAAGCGCACCAGCATCAAGGATACGAGAAGCCATGGCACGCCACGTTGATCAAGGCTACACAGCGTTTGGTAAACGCGATCCCATCTCTCCTTTCGAAACTTGCTCACCTGCCTTTCTCTCTCTCTCAGATATGGTGAATCTCGCCTCGCCCTCTTCTTCCCTTTCCCTTTCTCACCGCTCTCCTTTCATTTGCGCCCCGCCGGCTCTCAACCCAAGGGTCCGTCCCCGCCTCGCTCTCGTCCCCCCCCCGCATTTTGGCGCTCATATACCCCTTCTTAGCCGATCATTATGGCCCAGCAGAGATCGTCTTTGTCACTAACTTTGTCTTTATATTCCTCCTCGGCCGCTGACGCCCGCGCTATACCAACAGGGGCAATTCCAGGAGCGGCTGTCACCTCGCACCGTTCTTGGCGGCACCAAATGGTGCGTATTCAAACACGGCGAGATTTCTCGCGCCACCGTCGACACCGCCGTCCGCGAGCGCATGACGCGCATGCGCACTCTCCAGCTGGACTTCCTCCAGGTTAGAACAGTGTTCCCACACTATACCTTCCTCTTTCGGCCTTGCCATCTGTCTGTCCAACTGACACACATGGCTGTCGACGCCCAATCCCCGTGTAGTTTTATTGGCAAGACTACTCCAATAAGGGTTATATGACTTGTCTGCGCTACCTCCAGGACATCCAACGCGACGGACACATCAACGCTCTCGGTCTCGTAAACTTTGATGCGGTCCGGACAGACGAGATCTGCACGCAGCTCGGTCCTGGTTCCATCGTCTCCAATCAAGTCCAGGTATGTCTTG
>Ga0137358_10001353_pt1 | contig 13168 bp, 16 predicted proteins | sample Mad1_20_16metaG_FD_105551 | JGI IMG/M metagenome (GOLD analysis project Ga0137358, IMG submission 105551) | Vadose zone soil microbial communities from Angelo Coast Range Reserve, California, USA - Mad1_20_16 metaG | ecosystem: Environmental > Terrestrial > Soil > Vadose zone | place: USA... | reverse complement strand
TGACGAAGTCCTCAGCCTGGACTTTCCAAGGCGAGATTCGACAAGTTACCGTGAACTCTCGGCAGAAACGAAGCCAATATAACATTAATCCTCCCCACCACAGCCGATTCGTCTATGTGTTCAATAGGTCCTCGTTTCGTTGGTGTCCTCCCCTGCTTAGAGACAACACATTTCAGATTTTAAGTTTATTGTACTTGTATATAGATATTATGCTTCTTCCTTGCACAAACCGACAAATTTCGACGCTAGGACTTGAACAGCGCGATAATATATAAGCCCACACGTTGAGGGCGTTGAAGGGCCCAGATTGCAGCGATGGCCCGACTTGACGGACTGGTTTTTTCCTAATAGTTGCGAATGACGGAAACGGTGATGACTGCTTGGACATCTTCATTTAGAGTTGAGTTGGATACGACGTTTGTAACTTGGCAACGCGAATACATCCGACTTGAGATGTGGTTGAGCGCAGACTACGCGGTCAAAATGGATGACAAAAAGGTGATTACATAATCGATGGGACGCAGTGTCGAGCGCAACGCGGGGACTTTATCAATCCTTACTACTCACCCGCAAACGCGCTCCTTCCTTCGCTACACGCGCACTCCCACGTACACAGATATCTAATCCTTTCTCTCTGGTTGTTTATTCCTTCTTGGAGGGAAAATAATCTCTTTCTAGCCACCTGTCTTCTCTTTCAACTCAATTTGTCGCACGACTCCCATGGCCTCAGTTTCTTCTCTTCCTGGTCCGGCCTTGCAAGCTTCGCGTTCCGCAGTACAAGCTGCACTTGCAGAGCATCCCGAGGCTGAAGCCCACACTGGCGCAAAAGACGGCGAGGCCGGAGATGATCGTTCATTGGAACCCGGCGAGATTCAGGAGGTCGATATGCAAGCACAGGCCGAAACGATCCGCACTGTTTTCAGCGATCCTAAAAATTTCAACGTCAAGGTGCCATGTTCGCCTTTCTATTATTTATCTTTGTCCTCATCGGCGTACCTTTCTTTTGGTCCATAGCACCCGCTCTATTCCCCATGGACACTTTGGTTCGATTCGCCCGCGACCAAGGGTCGGAACTTACCCCAGACACCATCTACTGCATTTCCACAAACACCCATCCCGCAAACGCCTGGCGCCGCTTTGGGGTGGATGGAGGATATAAAGCGGGTCATCAGCTTTGATAGTGTCGAGGAATTTTGGGGGTATGTCTTCCTGCCAAGGGATTGATGATGATCAATCGACGTTCTTCTGTTCAACAGCTTATACAACAATATTGTTCCGCCATCACAGTTGCCACAGAAGGCCAACTATTACTTGTTCAAGGTACGCAGTTCTGCCAATGCGGTTGAGGATGGTCGAGTAACAGCGTGGGAAACAGGATGGGATCATTCCCGCTTGGGAAGACGAGGCGAATAAAGCTGGCGGGAAATGGAGCATACAACTTCCCAAGGAGAAGAACAGAGGCAATGTCGATAAAATGTGGCTTTATACTGTAAGTCCGGCAATACTGATATTATGCGATGTCGTCTTGACAACCTGTGGTGGTACAGATGCTGGCAGCTATTGGGGAAACTTTCGATCCGTATCTGACGAGTCCCGAGGCTCCCCCGGGGACGCAATCACTCGTCACGGGTGTTATCGTTTCGACGCGGCCACAATTCTATCGACTGTCGATATGGACGCGCTTGGCGCCATCAGGTGCAGGTGATGATGATAAGTTGCGAGAGCGGATTGAAGCCGTTGGACGGCACTTCAAGACCGCAGTACTCGGCTACAGTGATTCGCAGAAGCTAGCGGGGCCGTTGGCCACTGATGTGGAGTTCCAATCTCATAAGGACTCTGAAAAGAAGGGCAAGTCGGGTAAAAAGATTGTAGTTTGAGGGCTTGTGATTATCTTGTATTAAGTAGATCTGATAACGCCCACCCCTGACCCAGCTGTGCCACTCCTTTGCTCTTTCCTACCATGCCAGTCCCAGGTTTTCTGTCCTCTTTCGCAGACAAGGCTCAGAATGCTCTGAACACGTCCTCCATATCGCAACATATTCCTTCTTCCCTTACCAGTTCCTCTCGTCCTTCTGAGGGCGCCCCATCAGCTCCAGCCGACAGTTCTTCTGCCCATAAGAACTACACCCTCGAGCAGATCCAACACCAGTTCCGCCAGCTTCAGCAGAACTATTCGTGAGTCTGAGCCCCACAACCACCAATGATCCAAATCTAATCGGCATCCTTGCAATCTTAGTACTACCAGTCCCCTACAAAAGATAATCACTGCCGAGAAAGGCATTGCCCTCGATTTTGCAGGTCTATCGCGCGATGCCCGATCCCAAAGCAAGGAGCTCTATCTGTGGGGTCAGCAAGAGCAGCCTGATGTCAAGGATGGTTGGTGCTCCAACGATGACGTCTGTGCTATTGACCCACCTTGCTTCGGCAGTCTCCGATAGATTGGCTTTTCTGAATTTTATCGCGGGTTCACTCGCCAATACGCTTTCCGAGAAGCTGAACACGGTCCGTCTGCCACTCAAGGAACTGCGAGACAGTGAGGTGGCTCTGGCCCAGAGGCGCAGCGTCCGCACTGGATTGGAGCACCAGATTTCGCGCGTTGAGAATAGCCGAGAGAGAGGCTATGAGAAGCGCCTTGCAGAACTTGAAGAGCAGCTCGCTAAAGCTGAAAGCGATGACGAACCTGCTCAGAAACAACACGAAATCCTCCTAAGGAAGGCCTTGAAGGAGAGTGAACTGGCAAAGTTCCAGGCTCTCAGAGAGGTGATTGAAATATTCTAGACGCAGTTGACTTTTGTCTCATGATCCTTTTCTTAGTCCGGAGAAAAGCTTTCGCTCGTCGCACAGGCTGCTGAATCTGTCCTCGCTCATTTGCCGTCCATTCCCCCGTCGTCAAGCCAGCCTTACACGGGCGTGGAGGAGACAGGCTCCATCCGTGCATCTGTGCAGCATGCACTGGATAACTGGAAGCCCGGCCAGACTACCCTCTCCGCACCTGCGGATGTGATTCTGGATCGTTCTAACACGGGCAGCTTTGGCGAGACTCACGCTGTAGAATTACAGCAGATCGAAACACCTGAGCATCAGGGCATCTCACAGCCTGTTGGCGAAGGCGCCGTTGGCGATTCCTCGTCTATTCCCGTCCCAATTCGGGAATCGGGTCCCGCGAGCAGCCCGGTCAGTTCACCCTTGGCCGCGGCCTCAACATCCCCGGGGTTCAACCCCGCAGTCTTGAACAATGAGCCCGCTCCTATTCCGTCTGCTTCGCCTCCCCTGGCCGTTAAACTTTCGCAGTCAGTTGACAGCAAGGCAAAAGTGCCAGCTGTCACGCCCACTGTGGCGGAGACAGGTGTTCCCGTATCTGGAGGTTCAGGTGGTCCTGGACCGTCAAGTGGCTCGCTCCATGAAATTCGATCGTCCTCATCGGGTTTGTCGCAAGCGGCGTCTGACGTCGCAAATGCCCCGGCCCCAGAGGGAAGCTCTACGAGCCGGTATGAAAGCGCAGAAGAGGAGAAGAGGCGATTGGCGCGGGAGGAGCGAGAGCGGCTCCTACATGGTGATACGCCTTCCGCAGGATCTCCCGACAAGCGGAATGATGCTCCGGCGGACGATGGAGAAACTCCTCCTCCTTACCAGGATCTCTAGGTACTGTAATCTGTAAACCGTAAAATGTTTGTACGATAGCTGTGGATGACTCGGAGTAATGAAATTGAATCAGTTGCCGCCTTATCGTTTTTCCGCTTTTCCCTCTCCTCTCCTTCCATCAGCGACAATGGAGCCGTTCCAAGCCAAGGTTGTCGCTGCAACTATAGGATCCACCTTGACGGCACTGTCAAGTCCGTTGTCTTATTTACTCCTAAGAATCTTTCTATTTACCGTACTGTAGTGACTCCATTCGACGTTGTGAAAACCCGCCTGCAAACCCAACCACCAAGTACGCAAGGTGTGCCACATATCAGCGCACACTCCTCCGTGTGCTGCCAGCCGACCGTCGTCCCATGCGTTCGAGGTCTACCGCCGTCCAGTTATGCTCGCAGCATGTCCACCTTTGCACATACCCTCCCTCAGGAGCTGGTCTGCATCTTGGACCGGGGTGTACTCCGTACAGAGCGGGTGAATGGATTCACTGATGCCATCCGCCACGTCTGGAGGGCCGAGGGTCTTCGAGGTCTCTGGAAGGGCGTTGGGACGACACTGTGAGTTTATCTCCCCCTCCTCCGCCTTGCTCATCTAATCTACGTGGCACCCGTCTCAGCATTATAGGTGTGCCCTCTTCTACGGCATACATGGTCACGTATGACTACCTCCTGCGCCAAGTCATGCCCGTCGTCATACCTTTCCCATCCGTCGTACCCTTAGCTGCAGGCGTGTTCGCGCGCAGCATCGTCAGCTCCATAGTCTCCCCTTTAGAGCTCATACGGACCAATCTCCAGTCAACGCCCAGTCTACCCAATACCCCGCACACTCTCAAATCCGTTCTGGGTTCTCTTGAGGGGCTCGTGCGCGCACATGGCGTTGGGCATCTTTGGCGCGGGTTGGGACCCACGCTATGGCGAGACGTTCCATTCTCGGGTCTTTATTGGGCCTCGTATGAGGGCATGAAGCGACACCTCGAGAAGAGGGGCAGGTCGGGCCCATCCCTCGCGTTCATATGCGGTGCCACGAGTGGCACGGCTGCAGCGCTTTTGACATCCCCATTCGATGTTTTAAAAACGCGTAGGCAATCCCTCGTCATGTCTACGCCAGGTGAACGGACGAGCGCACTTCCCTTGCTACGGCAGATTGTCCGTACAGAGGGAGCCTCCGCATTATTTGCCGGGCTTGGTCCGCGAATAGCTAAAATTGCCCCCGCATGCGGGATCATGATTGCTTGCTACGAGGTTTGTTGCTCCTTGTTTTACTTTCAGACATCTCATCTCGTTCTTGGTTTCAGGGCATCGGAAACATGCTGACGAAAAGTGAAAGTCGGTCATCCGTAGACGTATAATATTCGTGCCTGCAGTAATACCACGACATATCTTATCTCCAATCCATAGTGTCAGATGCATGTAACGACAACTTTTATAGACCAACCTATGCTAGCCTAGCCTGTTGAGCTGCTTCTTTGCAGCCGTTAGTTTGCCCCCGACCCGCTCCACGTCATTATGTAGACCATCCAATAATTCGATATGCTGCGCCAACTCGTTGTTGATCGCAGTTCCCAATTGTTTCTGTCGCTGTAAGATCGCCGTGAGCTGTGAAAGTTGTGCATCCTGCTGGTCCATCTTCGCTTGCTGCAGTTGTACCACCCCATGATCGTCCAAAGGGCGCGTCTCCTCCGTTTCCTTCGGTGGCTGCGGCACTCCAAATACCCGAGCGATGGGCTTCGAAGACACCGCGGGCTCTCCACCGCGGGCACCGCCACCGAAGAGCGCAGCGCGATCAGATGCCGCGGTCGTATTGCGCCCAGCGGACGACGACGACGTCTGTTGCCGAGTGGCGACGGTGAGCATCTTGGCGAGTTTCTCGCAGTCGTCCTGCAAGCGCGCGACCATATCCGTGCGGCGCTGCAGCTCGCCCTCGCTCATCCCACTCTGCACGACGAGCGCATCGAGGCCCGCCACAAGCACGCCAACGCGCGTGAGCACCCCAGCAAGCTTCTTCTTCGCCTGCACGTTCGTGCTGTGCGCACCGCCCACATCGCCCCTCTCCGCCAACGCATCGCGCTTGTTGATGTCCGCGCGGATATCACGTACCCGCGCTTGCAGGTCCATATGCTCGTCCAGCCAGGTCGAGGATGTGAATTGAAGACCACCGACGCCGTCGCCGATGCTGCCAAGACCGCCCGTTCCAGACGCGGCTTGTTTGCCTGTGGGTATGCCCAGAAACTCTCGTAAGGCAAACGTGTCGAGCCATCGGCTGTCTTTGGCTGAAACAATTGCACGGAGATAGGTCTCGAGGCCTGCACGGCGCCCCTCGAGGAGTGCTTCGTTCTTGAGGGAGCGGAGCATTGCAAAGGCATGTTTGGGTGGGAGGGGAGAGGGTGGGGGGACGCCGACAGATTTGGTGAGTTCAATGTGGCGGTCGGTGAATTCGGAGTAACGGCGCCACATCTGCCATGAGCGGACGTGAGCTTGGATATCGATGCGAAATACGATGTGGAATTTGGGATCAGTACGCTCTTCGTGGCCGCGCACGTAGACGGCCTGAATGGCGGTCGCAGCCATGGGCAGAGGCAAACTTGCCAGTGCCACTTTGAAATACAAAGCATGGCGTAGTATAGCACACAACAAAGGTACAACACATCTCAACAATCTTTATCAACTCTCTACACGGCTCCAGTCTGCTACCTCTATGATGTCTATCCCCCGGTTTCTGTCGCCGTCGAGGTGGGTGCTACTGTCGGCCGTTCATTTGGTGGCTCTTCCGGCTCGACAGATTCTTGGATGTCCACCGGACCAATAACGTAGCGCAGCACGTCGGAAAGTGTGATGATTCCCAGCAGTCGGCCCTTCTTACCGCCCTTTCGTTCTTCCTCCTGGAGGCATTGGTCCATCAATGAATACGCCCAGGAAAATAAGTGTCAGAATTACCAACCTCCCCTTCGACGACGACCAAGCGATGCACGCGTCGCTTCTTGATCAGTTGTAGAAGTGTGCCTATCGAATCTGACGCAGTACAAATTACAACTCCAGGAAAATCAGGAGAGCGTTGGTTCAGAGCCTCAGCAATCGTCAAGTCTAGGGATTGATACGCTCCTAAGCGGACTAGAGTCTGCCCCAGTAATCACTTCAACATGATGGTATAGCTCCAAGTGGAATACTCACAATGACGTCTACGGTTTCGTATAAGTTGACGACGACACCGTTCTCATCGATTATGGGGACGGCGGAGATGCCACGTTCCGAGAACATGTGAACAACATCAAACACGGTGGTATTCTTGGTGGCAGTCGCAATAGGGTGATACGGGTTCGGCCCTAGCTGGGGCTCTTTCGTCAAGGGATCATGTTGCACGTAAGTGCCGATGCCAAGTTTACGAAGGGGAAGATGGAGGGACTGAATGTCTCGAGTACACTGCTAGGAGGTGAGAAGAAAAAACCAACAAGATACAGGACGGTAACGTTACATTGATGGCTATGAACTTGAGGAGACGATATTGCGTGAGGACAGAGACGATGACTTGGTGACCAGTCTCCGAGTCATTATCGAGTAGCGGTAGACGACGAGCGTGGGTTTGAATAAGACGTTGTGCGGCATCGTAAAGAGAAGCATTGGGATGTTCATGGATCAGAGGAGGGGTAGCTACACCAAGGCTCTTTTCTATATCTAAACACGGCACGCGATCAGCCCGTACAAAAGAGCAGGGCCGACAAGGGATGCTTACCACGCAGTGATTCGAGGCGAAAAGTTTCTACGTCTTCGGAAGCGTTGTCGTAGGACGATGTATGGTAATAATATTGGATTAGATGGATGATATCAGAGACGGTGAACATCCCAGCAAAGACCGATTTCTCGCTGTTCCAGAGGGGGGCAGAGACCACACCTGAGACAAGTCAGCCCTTGAGGCACAGGGCGACATCGCACATGTACCCACCATTGAGGAGAAGACACTGAAGAGCTTTCTTTACCTCCAGCTGAGAGTCGAGGACGATAAGACGAAAGCTGACGGGGAATGCGTCATACGATGTACGGCTTCGGAGAAAAGTGCGAATTGAATAGAGAGCGGCGTCGTGAGTTTCCTGAGTCTGTTGAGGAGGCAGATAGGAACCAGTTCTCTGCCTAATACGCGCTGACTGTCTTCGTTTTACTTTTGGAGATGTCGGCGAGAGTGTGGCTGTGTTCATCGTGTCTGCTGGACGAGCCTTGCGTAGCGCGCTGCACCGCCAGTTTAGCGTCACTCCGCTTGTCCGCTCGTCCCCCTCGCTCAGTCTCTCTCTTCCTCCACCATGCACATCTCCCTTTCTCCGACACAAACATTCGTCCGTCGCCCTGCCTCCACACGAGCAGCTGTATTTGCTATCATTCATGCCAATCAAGATGGTGGAGAGCCTCGTCTTCGCGAGCCTGCCAACGACGCCCTTCTTGTCCTTCTCCCGCTCTTAATCGTCCTCTCCACATTTCTTTTCCTTCTACTTCTCTTTCTCATCTGTATCCTCCTTCTCCGAAGACGTCGCGGGATTGCGCTTCGCGACAACGATGGCCCCATTGACATGAGCAGGGACGATCTTGTCCAGGGCGAGGGGGGCTTTGATGGCGTGGAGTCTCGCTGGCTCGAGAGTGTGAACGATAGCACGCGTAGATTGTATCTCAGAGCGAAAGGTTCGTTCCATTTTTTTGAGCTTTGGCCCTCATCCGCGTATTGAACATGGGCATACCCCCCTGGTCTAGACTATCAATTGCAATACCCGCCCAACTCACAGAATACAGACATCACCCTATCCCAATTTTTGTCCATCCAAGAGAAAGGAGTCTCGGCGTGGTCCTTTGACCCCGACTACGAAATGATTTCATCGCTCCTTGTCCACTCGCGGACAGAGCTTACCTTTCTCCCCGACCCGGCCTCCGCCACCTCAGTGCAGTCCAATCTTCCTCTTCCCAAACTGAATGAGGTCTACTACTGGGAAGTCAAAATGTTCGACCTCCCGGAAACTACGAACGTTGCCGTCGGTCTAGCTACCAAGCCCTATCCTCATTTCCGCCTTCCTGGCAACTGTCGATATTCCGTCGCATACCACTCCAACGGCGACAAGACGTACAATTACCCGTTCACTGCCACACCGTTGGCCCCGTCACTCAAAGAAGGAGACGTTGTTGGCGTCGGGTATCGACCACGAAGCGGGACAGTTTTTTTCACACGCAATGGTCGTAAACTTGAGGATGCGTTCGTTGGTTTCAACAGTTACAACCTCTTTCCCACCATTGGCGCCGATGGTCCCTGTAGCTTGCATGTCAATCTTGGACAAGGCGGTTTCGTTTTCATCGAGGCCAACGTGAAAAAGTGGGGTTTGGCCCCAAGTGTAGGTACTCTTGCGCCCCCGCCGGCATACGGGAGTGAACGCGGCAGCATTTTACTCGAAGCTGGCACGGGTGTTTCCCCTCCGTCTGTCGAGACTTCTCACAGCGTGAGCTCACGTCGGTTGCACCGTGCGCGGCGTCCGAGACCTGTGTTGTCCGTAGCCCCAGCTGCATCATCGCCCCTTCGAACGGGTCCCTTCACGTCACCTCCACCGCCTCCTTCGTCGCCGCCTCCGCCAATCACACCAATAGACGAGATCGATGAGGAACCCGAGAGTAGCAACGGCGGCGTTTCCCGTGGTTACATTTCACCTACCGACCTTTCCTTTCACACGCCTCCCAACAGTCACATCCCCGCATCACCCCCGAGCTCGGAAGGGTCCTTCTCGGATAATAGCCATCACCCTCATCATTCACGATCGCACTCACACGACCCAACTGCAGGTGCGAACCCGTTCATTCCTCCACCCCGCCGACAAACTCCATCTGATCACGATCGGCGGCCAGATTCCGAATTGGCGTCTGTTCGCGGTCAAACACTTGCTCTCCCAGATTCTCCGAGCACTGCTGGCAACCCGCCCACACCAAACCATCGCGACATCTTTCTGCAAGCGCTTTCAGGCGCGTCCTCGACGGCAGCGGCGGCGGCGGCGGCGGCGGCGAGCCGACCCCAGGAGGCTTTCGGGGTTGGAAATGATGTGGGGATAAGCAGGTTAGAACCGCCTGCGTATTCGCCGCTGGACGCTTATGCATACCGTGATGGTGTTCATCTGGATCTACCTGCGGAGGTCATCGCTGCGGCGCTAGAACGCGGCACGATACCACCTACCACCATTGCTACGAATCGCTCGAGGCGTAGCCGGAGGAGACGCGAAAATGCATCATAATGTGGATCATAATGTATTGAGTTGCGCCGCAACACAGTTTACCGCTGGTGTACTCTAAAATCACACAATCTGTATTATTTCTTTTCCTTGGCGGGTTACATTGCTGTAACCATGACGTCATCGCGTCATCGCTTACAGCACGGAATTAATTACGGTCATTAGGCTACTTGCAATACAATACAAAACGGTATTTGGAACATCAAGACCAGCATGGCCTCTCTCGCGGGGTACTGGGAGGTATAGCAAAAGCTCGTGTGTGGCTGACGTTGATCCACTTTATAAAACGAAGGTTGGTTTCGCGAGCGCAGATTATCGACAGAGACGTGCAAGCTGACTGCCAGACTTGATTGTAAACGCATGCAGTACCTGCCAAACAAACCCCTGCCTGTCAGCTCTACCTGTCTTTCTCGCCATGACAACACCGGTCGTCTTACCTTGGCTGGCAGAGCAGGTTCAAGTTCAGGATTGGCCTTTGTCTCTTCCTTGTCCTCCTTGTCCTTGTCAATCTCGATCCCTTCTTGATCGAGCGAATTCTGTGTGCTGCTGCTACTGCTGTCCACAATCTCGGCCTTCTCAATGTCTGAGTCCGCGGCACTTCCGAAGTGTGGTCCCGGTGGTGCTTTCGAGGTTGTGGCGGTAGCGCCCGTTCGGTTACGGTCGATTGGCGCGGCGGCGAGGCCGTCGCCAATCCCAAAGCGGACGTTGTTGTTGTTGATGTTGTTGTGGCGTTGTTCGCCTCTGAGAAAGTGTCGAATTGGCTTGGACCATTTGCCGAAGCAGAGCCAGAGGATGAGGCCGAGGGCTAGCAGTGCTGCGATGACGAGGACACCAACTAGGTTGCGGTGGGTGAGCAGTTGTGTAGGGGCGGTGGTGCCGGTCGCTGGGGATGAGGTGTCGTTGTTGGATACGCGTTGGATTGAGAGGCAGTATGGGTTCTCCGATGCACAGGTATAGGTGGGTGCGGTGGTATCGCGGGCGATGGGGCGGATGACCATGGAGGGCGGTGGCGCTGGGGGCGAGGGGAGGGCTCAGGAGGAGTCTGAGGACACGAGGGAGGGAAAAGGAATGGATGGATGAAAAGAACCAAAGGACGGATTTCAAATTTATTTATTCACCGAGACGTATTACCGTACATGTCAACTGCTTGCCCATATTCGTCTCTTTTTTAAGGCTCCAGACGCTTCGGGTCCCTTGGGAACAGCGATGCCCGCCGGATGTTGTTCAGCTTCAAGAACAGCATCAACACTCGCTCCAGGCCGATGCCACCGCCTCCGTGCGGGGCACAACCCATCCGGAACCCGTCGAGGTAGCCCCTCATCGACTCGGGGTCCACCCCTTTGCCCCGCATCTTCTCCGCTAACAGGATGGGATCGTGAATACGCTGTGCGCCGGACAAAATCTCCTCTCCGCGCATGAAAAAGTCATACGAGTTTGACAGCTCCTGAAGACGCAGGTGAGTGCATGCGAAAGACGCAGCAACGCAATAGGATACCCACAGGATTGTTCGGGTCTGGCATCGTATAGAATGGTCGTAACTCCATTGGGAATTTATCGATGATAAAGTAGTCCGTGTCATATTTAGCTTTGATAATCCGACCCAGCCTTTTCTCGTTCTCGGTGCTAATATGCGGTCAGCGATGCCTTCAAGACCAAGACGAGGCGGATCCACCAACTTGATATCATCCAGGACTCCTCTATCGACACCATCCTCAGCCAAGAGATCTACCGCTTCGGAGAAAGTGAGCTTCAGCGTCTCCTCTTTCCACTTGAACTCCTCAGCGGGAAATTGCGCTCCGACGGTATCTATCTCTTTCTGGTATCTTTCCTTCATGCTCTTGAACAGGTGCTTGAAAAGGCCATCCAACAGCTCTAGCACTTCGTGGTAGTGCTCGTCTATGGTCATTTCTAGATCCAGTCCAACAAACTCCGTCAAGTGACGATGGGTATTGGAATCTTCTGCACGAAAAACTGGACCAATCTCATACACGCGCTCAAAGTCTGCCGCGATTGCCATCTGTTTGGCGAGCTGTGGCGATTGTGCCAGATAAGCATTACCTTGGAGTGGCACTCAGATCGAGACACAATTGCAAAAGTCAGGATCACCAACCTTTGAAATAGCTGACTTTGAAGACAGATGCCCCAGACTCGGTGGCTGCACCCTGCAACTTGGGACTATGGATCTCTATGAAGTCTTGTGAGTCCAAGTACTCCCTGAAGAAGGTCCCAATGGCAGATTGCAGCTTGAAGATAGCATGATTCGTCTGAGTCTAACCCTTACGTATTAGACTTGTGGATGTGTAGAGAATCGGAAATTAACGGACTCTTAGATCAACAACACGGTTGTTTAGACGCGTGTCCAAAAGGACACGATTGAATTGTGCATCAGGATTGTCATCCTTCTCATTCTCTGCGCGCGAGGCATCGTCGATAGAAAATGGAAGTCTGCCCTCCAGTCCAGATTCCAGATGTATCTGCCAAGTACAGTTAGCAGAGGCCGTTATGAGTACCTCAGCTGGGGTACGTACGCGGGTAAGAATAAGCTCGACATCCTTGATCGTTGCGTCCTTAATTTCTTCGGGAGACTTCTGAACGACACCTTCAACGAGCACGATACTTTCGCAGGACAATCCGGATGCCCATTTAACCATGAGTTTTGAAACCTTTCCTTCCTGGACTGACAGTAAGGCCTGAACAGAATCCGTTCGTTGCCGGAGCTTTAGAAACACCTTGTTGCCTTGGCCACGGAGAGTGTGCACGCGTGCACGGATGACGACTGTCTTCCCATCCAATTCAGACGAGAGGGACGCAACCCTATGTCGCAAGACACCGGGGCGTGAATGAGACTGGTTGAGAGGAAGTTTACCGTAGAACTCTCGTGCGAAATCGTTATCTGCTTCTCTCTGGAGTAGAGTCCATCAAGAGAATGATGGGATGTTTGAGGTGACAAATGACGAACCTCATCTGCCGCGGCTTTTTCTCGCTGTTGTTCTGCGAGTTTTGCAGCTTTCTCCGCAGCTTTCCTCTCCTTTTCTGCAGCCCTTGCACGCTTCTTTAACTCATTTTTGCTAGGCTCGCCTGATTGAGACTCCAACGGCTGGTTTTCCCTGAAATAAGTTAGAAATGAGAACTCGGGGTAACTGCCAAATACTAGAATATTACCTATCCATTGAAGACGACATGATGCCAGGAGTTGTGCGGTCCGAGTCAATCACTGTCATCTTATCCTTATCCACTATCCCACGCTGGGGCGGATCGGACCGGGGACTTACCCGGACGACGCCGTCGCCG
>Ga0137358_10001342_pt1 | contig 13203 bp, 15 predicted proteins | sample Mad1_20_16metaG_FD_105551 | JGI IMG/M metagenome (GOLD analysis project Ga0137358, IMG submission 105551) | Vadose zone soil microbial communities from Angelo Coast Range Reserve, California, USA - Mad1_20_16 metaG | ecosystem: Environmental > Terrestrial > Soil > Vadose zone | place: USA... | reverse complement strand
TCGCACTTTTACGCTAGATCACCCAGATTTGCCTAATACTATATTTGTTGCCTGGTGCCACACACATCGTCTAATGCTACGTTTATTGATTGGTACAAGGGTGGTTGCAACCTAGAGCGACTAGCCACGCCAGTAACGATATTGCTGATGGTGACTCGGACACGCCGTCAAGAATATGGCACTCACGTTTGAGTCCCATCTGGACAACTGTTCAGCCACCACCCTCCGACGGCTCTGCAAAAATGGGCACCCCATTACTCTTCAGAGCATCTAGACACTCCTGCATCACCTTATTATCTGGCTCGGAAACTGGTCCCTTATCCAATTTTCGATTGAACCGGTCCTTGCCAAATTTCTTGACAAGCTCGACCGAGGCATCCCAGTATTCTTTGTACGAAGGCGTGGGTGCAGTTTTATTCAGCCTAGTAATAACGCCAAGTTTCGCATCGTGGCAGTCATTGTGGTCGTCTGTAATCCATTTTCTCAAGGGAGGGTCAGGGATCTCTTCGCCTTTATCGTAACGGCAACAAATCCACAGTAGCACCCACGCAAATGACTCGCAATGGTGGCGGTATCGTCGTTCAACCTCTCCCTTCCAGGCTTCGTCCGAGTGCAGATCGAGGGCCATGAAAGGCATAGTTCCCGTGCGTCCAAAACCACTAGGTCGGTCTCGCTCTGCGAGATGTGCAAGATCGTAGTCGTTAAGAATACCGCGATTCTCGTTGAGCTTGTCGTACATGAGATTCCTCACGCTGATGTCATTGTGCTGTACACCCTGCTCCCAAAGCCGATAATGACCTAGCACCGCAGGAGTGTGAGCACGTTACAACAGGGTGCCGAAGTGCACCCACAAACGAAGCACTCCCAGAAAGCTTTCCAAAATTCCTCACCAATCAACTCGGTGATGGGATATAATCGGCGGAATAGCATCACCCGGAGTACGCGAGGACCTTTGGGTGCGATGCGGATAGCGTCACGGATTCGTTTCGTCGAGTGCTCGTTAAAGTCATGAGAACAGATCAAGTCTGGGATGTGTCCCTTGACATCCTCGTACTGCTCCGCAATCTGGCGTGCCCTCTCAATGATCTCTCCCTCCCCAGCCTGCGATGCTTCCGACCAGTATACCTTAACTACGACGTCCATGCTTTTCAGGCTATTGTCAGCATCTCGCGGATCTTTCGACTCGCTGCTGGCAAGCAACACCTGTGTCGCACGTCCCACGATTCCATAGTGACCCCGTCTCTTGTCAGAGTGATCGATATCAACCTCGACAGCTGAAGGTGACGATGGAATTGACAGTTGGCAACAGTTACCATCACGCCCTGACAGCCCTGCGGGTTGGAGCGTGGTGATGATGCCCCAATCACTGGGGGCGAAGCGGTCGAAGCAGAGTAAAAGTACGAGAAAGTATGGCAGGTCCTGGACAAAATTTATTCCGTGAGATTGGATGCTGCCCTCATTGTCATACCACCAAACATACGCCACGTCATCTACAGGGATTCTGAGAAGGGGCACACGGAACGGATCCACAGACCACTTACCGATGATGACTAGATTGATGGCGTGGCTGATCCAAATCGCATGAGACAACCTTTCCGCAGCATAAAGAGCACTATGCACCATTGCTGTCCTTTTCACACGCAAAATCTCAAGCAATTTCGACTTCTTGCTTGAGCTCCCTCCCTTGTGTTCACTTTTGCGCTTTAGACCGCTGGAAGCACCGGGTGAGGGTCTCGTGCTAGAAACGTCGTGCCGTGAAGATAGGCGGCTCGACTGACAACCTGATTAATACCAGTCAATGAACAACTAGAATGTTCGTCAAAAGTGGCTTACGTAAAACATCAGCGGTGCTCAGCGGCTGTCTTTGCATCACCTTGTCAGGCTGTGCAAGCTCTCCCAGTACGAGCGGGTCCTCGGACGTTTCATATATGGGAGCTTGTAGAGGGACCTCTGTCACCTCCTTGTATTTGTATTTGGAAGGAGGCGAACGCAGCGAACACGTCTTCTCTTTCCAAGTCCGTCTGAATTCTGCTGTGGACAAACAATCACCCCATGTAAAATTATTATTTGGGGCATTGCCAGCAGTACCGAGGGCGTAATCCTTCCAACTAGGCCGGCCGCCTGAGGCTTTCTGTGCAGCATCCAGAGAGACAAGAACAATATCCGGTATGCGGTTCGACGGGTGGTCATTGTGACTCGCCTGGATCGGTTTGGGATCGTTTCGATGGAAAAGTAGGCGTGAGTCGTTCGGTTTGCGTAATGGTACCTCAATATTGTGCAGTGCCTGAAGAGCGAAGTTAAATGCAAGGACGAAGGGCCGATAGCCTTCCACTTCATTGTCTTTGTCTTTACAACTGAGCGAATAGTGTAAGAATGTGATCAGGGGCGGGTCAAATAAAGCTTCGCACTATTCCTCTAGATGTGTTCGTAATTCCAAGCTACCTGCTGGTGCTCCTTCTTCCCCATTACAGAAAGGAAGGACAGCTTCGACACATAGTTTCAAAAGATCCGCGGGTGGATTGTGCTTATTCTCTTCGGGTAAGCAAAGTGATAGTAGGCCATTCAGAAAAGCTTCGACGGTGCACGCAGCGCCGTCATGAATGTCAGCGTATATCGAGGAACGGACGTCATCCACACTATAAACATCAAGTCGTTTAGGTATATACTGTGTGACTGAACATGAAGAACGTACAGAGCTCTGGAGAGATATTCCGAGGCTGATGCTGACCCACGATTCGACGATGTCGACAGGAGTTTTCCGCTGATGATGAGGTCAGACACACGCTGTGACTGTGGTGTGACTGGTCGAGGAGGACCAACCGCGTTGGGTGGTGTTGGCATGCGTCTATCAACTTGTTGAGGTCCTCAAGGAAGACAAAGAGACTCGGAGGCGTACACACATGCTTTCACTGTAACTGGATCAGCGTCTGTGAAAGTGGATCTCGCGTCTCGAACGGCTCTTCTTGTTTACGCGTGGGCGGGCAACGATACACGGTTGTCGGTCGGGGGATCGTTGAGGGGAGAGACACAGAAAGTTCATTTGCGACCAAAAATGCTTTCCCCCGGGCCGGGAACGGAACAGCCAGGAACACTGATTGTCAAACCGTGTCCTCAGTTCATTTTAGACCACTAGGGCATACTGCAGGTTGGCGGTCCTGAAGCTGTTCAAGGTCTCATTCTAGCATGGAATATCGCTGAGATGGTTTGTGTTGGCAGAGTCGATCCGCTAGCACTTGAGATAAAAGACTGACAAGTCAATGGGCACAAGTTACTGTACACATAGAGATAACATCAATTCAACTCGACCATGCCCCGTGTCCGTCTCCGCGCACTACTGATAGACTGTCTATGACGCCGCTGCCTCAATGCTCGCCGCGCCGCCTCCTCCTTCTCCGATAGCTGCATCCAGCGCGCCACCGCAGTCGCACCCGACATAGACGAGCGCGACATGTCAGATCCGACCGACGTCGCTTCCGAAGCCGACGACTCCGAGCGCCAAACCCGCGAGCGCGGTCGTCCCTGCCCCTGCACCCGCCGGCGACGCGAGCCGTGCTCTCGCTTCGTCGACGCGCTGCGCGAGGCACTCGTACCGATACGCGGCACTTGGGGCATTGGCGGAAGATGCGGTAGGACGGGGGGTATGAGGGATGTGGGGGGAAGTGATGAACGGAGACTTGAGGGTGTGGGAGGGAGAGCTCTACCGCCCTTGTTCCGCAAGGAGGAAGAGGACGATGATACCATGGCGGGATCTGGCACCCCGCGGATGTGCACGACCCCAGCTCCGTCGCGCGTTTCTTCTAGCGACCATGGTTTTGAAGTCATCGACACGGTGGATGGGGCGCGGCCAACCGCTGGCGTGGTGGCAGTTGCTGTGTGCTGCCAATCGTACGTGCTCACGCGAGTACGGACGGGTGCGGGTACAGTAGACGTAAATACACCAAAGGCGTTCGCGATGTTATTTCGCAACGAGTCGCGCCAGCCCTCCATCGCGCCAATAGGCGGATCCAGGGACTCGGCAGGTTTCGTAGATGGACGTTCCAGGCGTTCCTTCCACCGGTTATTGTTCAGTGGAGGTGACGCATCCATGAGCGCGCCCTCGCGCTTTGGTTCCGTCTCCAGCTGCGGCTCTCGCTCAGCGGGAGGCGTCTGGACCCAGGGTACATCGAGCCCTGATCCGTTCAGGCCCAAGTAGCGTGGCCTGAACATCGCGCTGGACTCCCGCGGCGTGCCCACATCATCGAGGGCCGTCGGTGGCCGACTGGACTCGTCGCCAGAGGTGAGGATGTCGCCCGCGACGAGATTGGCGACGCACAACGAACCACCGAGGTCTTGCATGAGGCCGGGCACGCTCGTGTCCGAAAGACGCAGTTCTAGTGGGAGCGGGCGCAAGGTGGGATATGGGCTGCGCGTGAAAGGGGACATGGCGGCCAGGGCTGGCAATTGCAGCTCGCGCTGGCTGGTAGACGCCATGGTCTCGCGCGATAACGATATAAGATGGCTCGTGCTGCGTCGCGGTTCTCCGACATCGCGATCGCCGTGTGGTTGCCACCAAGACTCGGATGGACCAGAAGACGAGACGGCGTCTTCGGGGAAATTGTAACTCTCCGCCCTTCTTCCCCATGGCCAGCGCGACTCCCAAGGGCGCCTGTGCATGCGCTTGCGCACGCGTAGCCACCATACGAATAGGGTGATGATAGTCGCGACACCAGCAATGCAGAGAAGAGCGATTCCGGCCCAGAAAGATGCACCGTGGACACTTGCGGAATTATTGACAGCAGCGGCGACAGTCGACGACGGTGTTACCTGGTTAGAGGTTGAAGCAGGAAAAATGGTGGATGACGGGATCGTTGTCGTCGCCAAATTTCCGGACGATGTAGATGGAACGGGACTAAGTGGAGATGATGATAGAAGCGTGCCCTCGGGCGTAGAGGTGGCCTATAACGGTTGTAAACGCGCGTCTGCGCACAATATGATGACTAGGCTTACAGAGATGGGTGCCGATATCTGTAGCACGATCAGGTCATATGAAATGAACATACGAGACAATGTGGGGGACTTACTTGTGCCGACGATGACCCGGAGGGCAGGGCGGACCCCGGTTCTGTTGAGGTGGCCACCTGCTGGGCACCCGAGGGTGTAGCAGAAGCTAACGGCGTGGATGCTACGACGGCGCTCTGAGGAACCTCGGATGCAGGGAATGGAGGAACAGCGGCAGCCTGAGGATTCGATGAGACCGGTGAAGTTCCATCATGTGGTTGTCCTGGAAGAGCGTGGGGTAGCTGGCTGGTCTCTATACCTTGGTAGCCTGGGCCAAGAACAAAACTGCTGCCACTGGCGAGGACCAAAAAACGATTGTCGGGTACAGGGGTTACGTCGTCACGAACGTCGCCTGGTGAAGGGAAACTACGCATAACGATTTGAAAGACTCGCACAAGATATTACGATAAAACAAAGCGCGCCTGGCGCATTGACAACAGAGGGGGTATAGCGAGCGCTTCCAGAGCGAGAAGGGAATTGGGGGCAGTGGAGAAGTGGGATGCATGGTAATACGCTGGTATAGAGGAACTGTCCGTTGGCCGAGAGTTGAACGATGTCGGTCAGGTTCGCGTCACCGCTTTCAGTTGCCACCATCTCAACACCCTCTATCTCCCAAATGAACCTCGCTAAGCACCACGTCCCAGGATCTAAGAACACGTATTACATTCCTGATTTTGTGACAACGGACGAGGAGGCATTCTTGTTGCGTAAGGTGAGCTGGCAAAATCACAGCCGGCCATCTCTCCGGATCCATCAAATACATGCAGATTCTGGAGACACCTCAGCCGAAATGGAAGCAACTTTCGAATCGGAGGTATGTTATACTATGAATTTTTGGGTGTCAACAAACATGTATTATACAACAGGTTGCAGACATGGGGTGACTCGCAAATCCCCCTCGCCTGCTGACAACACACAGATATCTCACGATGGCCCACGCAGGTGGTGATCTGACAGCGAAAAACGTACTCGTCGCGCAACCGCTCCCTCAGTTCATCTGCAATTAGTGAGTCACGCTATGAATCCCGTGTGCGCACCAATTTACCCTTTCGCGTCTATCTTCTCTTCTTGGATCTGGGAATAAGTCCGGATTTAATATCGCGCATTGCCTCAACGGGAGCGTTTGATCAATCGCCACATCGGCAGCCGAACCATGTTATACTGAATGAGGTGCGTTCTCTGCACCGGGATACGGCTGCTGTTACAAAACAGTACGACCAAAAAACAACTCACCACTCATACACCGACACTATCGTCGCTCTCATGATCAGTACCTTCCAGGCCAGGGTATCATGGTTCGTACTTCTTCCCCCCTATCCCCCTGTTGTTCTCAGTAGAAAAGGAACTTTCTCCTCCCATGTATCTGTATCTGTCTACCTTGTCTAGCCGCACCAAGATGGCCCCGCCTACCACCCAGTCGTCGCGACATTGTCGCTCGGGAGTCACACGGTGATGGATTATTATGACTTGCCTGCCATTGGCAATGCGCGGGAGCCAAAGCTCTCCCTCTTTCTGGAGCCGCGCAGCCTCGTCATCACGGCGCAAGAGCAATACACCGAATATGCACACGGCATCGAGACCGTCTCTGAGGACCGCGTGATCAGGGGGGACTCGGAGTTAGCCAATGCCGGCATGCTCGGCAATGGAAATAGCAGTGGCGCAGCGAGCCTTCTTGCGGGGGGTGTGGTACTTTCGAGGCAGACGCGGTATAGCCTGACCTGCAGAGATGTGGGGCGTGTGATGAATGTGAGCGTAGGGACGCGCAAATAGTTTCGTTTCGCCTTTTGGAATCATGATGCATGTCATCGAAAAGAAAGCATCGCAGCCCGCAGTTAGGAATTGAAAAGCTGCGGTCAGGGCATTGGGGTCAGATAGGCGCCTCTGATCCTTAGTACCGCGTTGCACAGCTGCGAAGGCTCAGGGAACTGCTGTGCGCAGCGCGAAGTCGCTGCGTAGACGGCATGTACTGTGAAATATGAGGCCTATGAGGTCCCGTGCGTGTTCCGTTCCTGGGCTATCCTAACACAAAGTGCGGCCATCAGCGGCATGCGTGCGCCTTGGTCACATTTTGAGAGTAGCAGCGCGCTCATACAAGTACTGTATGTTTCATGGTATATCACGACGTCCTAATCAGGTACGGCCAGGAGCCAAGTTGCCCGGCGGATGGCTTCAATTGGCAACGAACGCTAATCTGTACCGACAGGGGACTTTCAGGTCAGGACTCGGAAAGGCAATCTTCGCGCCGTTTGTCTGGGTCATCGAGTCGAGATGAAGAGATGTGCGTGAATTCATTAGCTGCGGCGCAGGTCCGGTCCAAGTCTACCCTCTGTCGTACTTTGTTCAAAGACGTCTTTCCCCAGACGCCCGTCAAGGGGTCAGTTGAGACGTATAAATCAATTCCAGGAAGAGAACGAGCGTGACGCCCAGGGCTTACGTAACGAATAAGCAGGAATGACTAAATGATGCCCAATTCACCATCCCATCCATCCCCTCGTCCTCTCCCTCCCCTCGCATCGATCCCTCTCTCTTCCTCTCCTCTTATATCTCTTACAATTTACTCACTCTTATCCGTCCATCTTCTCACTCAGTTTAATTCATATTTCTGGATTTACGGCCAGCCCGACTCGTAAGTGTGAACCGATCGGCGTTTCTCTCCACCACTAATTCCCGTCATCTTGAAAACCAGTCTATCTACTTGCTTGGCATACACCTAGGCCCGGACTGCCACCCTGCGATATCCGTACGTTGTTCCTTTATGGTAACCAAGACATCTTCGCTTATTACAATCAGTCATGTTTGCCACCCTTTCATCATTTCTTCCCTCCTCACTTCAACAGGGTTCCCCTAACCCTGCCAACGCCCCAAGTAAAGATCCGCCGCTTGCCAAGGTTGAGGATGTAAAGCCGAAAGATATCGTTGTGGACGAAGGTAGCACTAAGAGGAAGGAGAAGCGAACAAACCACGAGGTACGTCTTGGCCATATTGGCCCTTTGCCCATCCTCACAACCATTTACTCCCAGTCATTCATCGTCGTACGACCTCCTCCTGCCAAGTCCAATCATCCTTTAAATTTGCAAGTTCAGCTAGTCCCCCCACAAACTCGTGAACGCGACCGCACGCGCTCTTTAGACGTTTCGCAATCCTCCCAGGATCAAGAATATACCACTCTCAGCCGCACCACTTCGAATCGGTCGGATGTGTCGATGTACTCTGGCTATTCTTCCGTCACCTCTTTCTCCTCGGTTACATCCACGTCCACCACATCGTCCCGCAGGATGATCATCCCACTGTATAATCTCCAGGCCCACAACGTCATGACAAATGTCATCGTGGATGCCGGTACAGACGCCAAAGTAGCAAAATTCCAGAAACGCGGTCTCGAGATTTTGGGACTTGCCGTACTCGAGCCCGTTGAGGTGTTCGGCTCCGGCAACGGCGCTGTCCCCCAGATACCACCTTCCAGCAATCGAACCAGTATCGACGACCACCAGGATCCCACCCTAGCGCCACAATTTACCCTTCGGCCCGGAGGCGCGGACGGTGTACATACTCCCAATTCATCCGCTCACTCTCTTTCTTCTGCAGGCATGGATAATCCATCACCATCCCCACCCAACGTTATGCGCCCTGATATGGACGCGACACCAACCAGTGGTTCGAAAAAGATTTTTGGCAAGTTTTTCAAGAAGAAGGATAACCAGTCGTCATCACCGTCCCCTTCGGCCATGTCATCGCCGATAGGTAATTTCTTTCCTCGGCCCTCGCGCTTATCGACAGGTCAATCGTTGGCAGTCCCATCACAGGGAAACGACAAACGGAACTCATTACTTGGCCCGACCATATCTGGCCAACATCTCGAGCGGTCTACCAGCCCTCCGTCCTCTATACCCACCTCCTCACTTTTACAACCACCAATCCTCGGAATTCACCCTTTATGCAGCTCTCCTAAATATCCCCCTCAAGGCCGACCTCATAGTTACACATGGGTCGTTCGTAAATGGATCAAGGGTTCGAACGGGGGTCTTTTGGGCAATGTTATCGGGCATATGAATCAACTCGGCTTATCTGACGATCGGCGACAATTGCGGACACCTCCTGAAGAAGGTGCCGTGGAAGTCCACGTTGTGTGGAGTAGGGGAAAGAAAAAGAGAAAGCCACTGCGGGATGGCAACCAAACTGTCGGTGCCAACCGTCGAGCCAGTACTATGGTCGGTGGTGGTGGTGGCCCTCCTGATAAGAGGGGCTCAGCGTCCCCGCCTAGTCGCTCGGGGACGACCGACAGAGCCGAGAAGCGCCTTTCGACCACATCGGGACAGAGCATGTCGACGGCGAGCGAAGTCGGTAGTTCGGCGGGACGTTTCCCGCGTGGGGAAGACGACGGTGATGAGAGCGAGCCGGAGGACTCCGAAACTCCCTGGACATGTACCCTCGTCTTATCTCGCGTGGGCGAAGGAGGTGGCGGCGCCGTGTCTCCTGCCTCCGCCGCCACAGCAGCGGCAGCGGACGGTACCAGTAGCAACTATACACGCGTACGCGTAGCAACGTTCTCGCCGACACCGCACCACCCAAAAGTCGTAGCGCTGTTAAAAGTACCCTTCCCGCTTCCGGATATCATTGTCGATCGACTGCAAGTGTGTCGGCGCGCTGTGAGTCCGCAGGGAATCGCGCGTCCGAGCTGGGATGTGCCGAATGGGAGTGGTGGCGGTGATGAACCAGATGGACTCGTGCTTACTGCGGAGGAGATCAAGGACGTCGTTTCTTCCACTGGGCTTTGGCTGGTCGTGCGTGAGAATATTGGAGGTGTTGGTAAGGTCAGTCGGAAAGGTGATGGGTGGCGGATACGAGCATAGGGAGAGAGATTGGAGAGGCGGCCTAGGCGCCGCGTGGTAATGTATGCGAGAGTATATTGATAATGCTCGCGAACGTAGTAATTACTACTAGTATTGTTGTACCCATACCTTTGTGCTCATTATATTTTCTCATCTTTTTCTCTCTCTTTAGTTTCATTCTTACTCTTCTTTCTCCCGATTAACTCCACACGTCGCTTTATGTTTTCGGAATTTCATCTTTTGGGGAAACTTCTTTATATAATGGGTGTGTTGTACATGCTACCTATTCCCTCCCCCTTCTCTTAAATTGAAGTAGATGTGATTGAATGCTATTTAGCTGAGATTAGCAAGAGCAAGTGGGTGGTGCCCATGGTCATCAGCAAAATAATGCTCTACTTGCACCTGCCTTGATGTGAACAAACTTACTGGACTTGCAGACATCCACAAGTTATCTATAAGTAGAGACTCTGCAAGTCAAGTAAGCTATGTCACATCTAGTGCCTTACTAAGAACTTACCCCCACCTCAAGTAAGTATTTAGAATTTAGATCATTAGATGCCCCATGACAAAACAACAAAACTTACTAATAATATTTTGGCCAACTCTACAAGATATTGGCTTGCCTGTTTGCTCATAAGCAATAAAGATAAGATAAGTATGACATGGAAGGTGGTGAAAGTCATAAATGTAGGTAATGTTGGAGGTGAAGTGGTAGGGAGGGTTTTGAGTTTTGTAGTAAGGGGAGTCCTTGGCGAGTCTTGTACCAACATCCAGTTTCGAAGTGGCCGAAAAATAATGATGAGTGACAGATCCCCAGATTCTCGCAGTAAGATGGAATAAAAGAAGTACGGCAAGAGCACACAAGATGAGGAAGAGTATGCTGGGACTTGCCAGAAAGTGAGGGGCAGAGGGTAGTGTTGGGTAAGAAAGGCGGCAAGAGTCCCAAGGAAAAGCGAGATGACTCAGATGAGGCCAGAGGCCAAGAAGGGACCGGCCATCTCGGAAAAGGTGAGCCGTCACACGCTCTGAGTGGGATAGCAGAGGGATAGAGAGGGTGATTCCACTTGAAATATGTTCAGCACCAGAGATGAGCGCTTCGGAGGACTCGTTGCGAAGGTGTTGAAAGGCGGGACAGTGAACGAAAATGGGATGAGCATCTTCGAGGCAGTAGCCCCGTCCAGTCCCTGCCAGTGCCAGCGATCACATGAAGATGAGTACGTGGGAAACAAGCATGGGCACAGATTTCCTTCTGTGCGGCGGTTATTTGCTTGGGCAGTTCGTGGACGGTGTACATGGATGTGTTACGGGCTCAGTGAATGGCTCATTGAGAGATCCGAGCGACGGCTGGAGGTCAGCGTCTTTCAGCCATCTGAGCGGGCACGGCCGGCCCGGGGCAGCTAACCACGACCGCGGCCACCCACCATCCCCAATACTAAAGATTTCATCGTACCGTGCCCCACCACACTCCTTAATTTCCCTGACGACCGTAATCGTGGGCCTGGTATGTGCAAGTCCGCTACGGTTCTAGGCCATGCAGCAGTGAGGCGCTCCCAACTCGCGCACGCTGCTCACTGGCACCTCCGAGTCCTTGACCCGTTCGGCCGCTTTCGCCCATCCATCTTCACCTTCTCTCATCGCCGAAGCTCCTGTACAAGCGATTCCAAATATATTGGCACGATGGTTACACGATGCAACTACTGCGATTACCACTGTTATTGGAGCACAACTTCCGCAATCGCGACGACCTCATTGGCAGTGTTGCGCTTGGCTGTAGCATTGTATACGGAACTTGCACTTGGTAGTACTTGATGGTTCCCGCATTTTCCATATGAAACTTGCTTTTGAAATTCCGTGCGGTAAGCCCTTGTATTCGAAGCTTCCACTGTACTGGATTCAACACGCGTAAGGAGCCTTTTTCATACATATTCTACTGACACGTTTACGAGGACGCCACTGGCTGGTGTTACCTAATGGAGAATATCGGATTCCATTCTTCGAAGACAGTTGGATTGGATCATGAGACCAATCGAGTGATCCATCTACCATGGCCCCTCCTTCCTAGATTAGCGTGGCAAATCACACGCACAACACGTTTGTCGGGGTTCTGGGCCAAGTTTCTTACATAGGCGCCCATAATATAACTTAGACGAGACATAATGCGTGATATACAATACTCCTATCTTTCCGGTCGCCTTACTTTATCTGACACCTGGCCAGGAACACCATACGACCTTCGTACGCAAATATCTCACGACATCATGTCGTAGCGCCTAGAATTGCGAAGGGAATGACTTTGATTGCCACCACGTCCCCAATTGCTGATAAACGTGTGGGCCGACAGACTGACAGTATGTCATGGCAGCGCCGAAACCTGGAGCGACATCTCGGGGCGTAGACCACGGCGACTCTGCCGTTGAAAGATGCAGGTGAACGCGAAACAAATGCCATCCTGCTGCCATCGTCGTAAAACGAACATCGTAGCCAATCTGGCCTAGGCAAATGCACAGTCGTCTTCCGTTATTGCCCAAGGCCTCCAAGTCTCACTCGGACCTGTTCGCCAAATCGCCACCGCCCCGCAGGGGGCATCTTGTGTCACATGTAGCCTCAATACAGCTCTCGCGGGTCCGGAGCACGGAAAAATTCTAAGGGATGCTGTTTACGAGCATGTAAGTATGACAGGCTATATATTTCACGAGGAACAACATAGTGTCTATATGTAGCAAGACTACGCGGTTAAGACGCATGTCGGAGGTAGTCAACTGTGTAAGGACGTCGGGCCCAGATGTGAAGGTGATGGTAATAAGGGTGAAACTCCGAATCTATTGGCGGCAGTACTGTAGTAGCCATTGGCGTCTTCAACTGGGCGTAGCCTGTCAATCAGTGACAGTGGGCGCAATCAGAGCGCTGCGACAAACATCGTAGTAATTTGCTGTAATATGGTTTTGAATCTGGAATCCCAATCTCGCATTACAATTCCAGGGCTGTCCGGCTGCGTCGGTCCCTGCGCGAAGACAACGCGAATGAAGTAGCTCAGTCAAAACTTGAACCCATACAGTAAAGGATGAGGCCGATGGGGGATATCATCATAGATTTGTGGTATTGAATCTATCAGCGCAACAATGTGACCTTTCGTTGTAAGGTACTATCAAACAATTATGAAGATCCGAATCCGCCAAATCACCGTGCCATGCCCATCCTTCTTTGCCCGAGCTTCCCATCTCCGTCTGTGTGGGTGTCTACGGTGGTGTACATTACAAAAAATTACATTTGAACGAGGTATGGAGCCAAAATTCCAAGAACGACCGCTGTGCCGCGACCTGGCTACTAGGATTGGAGC
>Ga0137358_10001327_pt1 | contig 13238 bp, 9 predicted proteins | sample Mad1_20_16metaG_FD_105551 | JGI IMG/M metagenome (GOLD analysis project Ga0137358, IMG submission 105551) | Vadose zone soil microbial communities from Angelo Coast Range Reserve, California, USA - Mad1_20_16 metaG | ecosystem: Environmental > Terrestrial > Soil > Vadose zone | place: USA... | reverse complement strand
TTCACGAGGACCCCGGCCGGCGCGCCGGCGGCCCGCCTCCCTAGAGCTCACGGAACACTCGCTGCGCCTCGTCCTTGCCGGCGAAGCCGGCCGGGGAGGCGACGGCCCGTCCCAGGGCCTGCCGGGCGCCGCTCTTGTCGCCGAGCTTCGCGTACGCCATGCCGAGGTGGTACTGGACTTCCATGTTCTCGGGGAGCTTGCTCGCGCTCTCCTTCAGCAACGCCAGCGCCCGCTGGTAGACGCCCCGCTTGTAGAGAATCCAGCCCAGCGTGTCCGAGATCTGCGGGTCCTCGGGCGCCGTCTCCTTGGCCACTTCCGCGAGCGCCAGCGCGCGGTTCTTGTCGCCCCCGTAGTCGGAGTAGAGATAGGCGAGGTTGTTGGCGGCGGCGGCGAAGCGCGGGTTCAACGCCAGCGCCTTCTCGTACGCCTTGATGGCAGTGGCGACGTCGCCCTTGCGCTCGTAGACGACGCCCTGGAGCATCTGGGCGGCGAGATCCTTCGGCCTGCGCTTGAGCGCCGCGTCGATGTTCTGCAGCGCCTGGTCGTACCTCGCGGAGTTCGCGTACAGGCTCCCCAGCGCGACGTACGGCGCGACGATCGCCGGCTCCACCTCGAGCGCCCGGAGATAGGCGGTCTCGGCGCGCTGGGTCTCCCCGCGTCGCTCGTAGATCCTTCCGAGCAGATAGGGAAGCGCCCCGGACTTCGGAGCGCGCGCGATCTGCCGCTGCACGCGATCGACGGCGACGCCGGGCTGCCGGTCCGCGATGGCGAGATCGGCGAGGCGGGCGAGCGGCTCGACGTAATCCGGCGCCAGCGCGAGCGCCTCCTCGAACCTCTTTTTCGCGTCGGCCCGCCTGCCCTGGGCAAGGAGCGTGACGCCGACGAGGTACGGTCCCCGCGGATCCTTCGGTGCCCGCGCGACGATCGTCTCGAAGGCGGCCGTCGCGTTCACCGGCTCGTTCTTGCGAAGGTACGCGGACCCCAGCAGCACGTACGCGGGGAAGTTCGGGTGTTTCGCGACGAGGTGCGTGAGGACGTCGATCGCCGGGTCCGTCGCGCCCGTCTGCAGATGCAGATCGGCCAGCAGCAGCGCCGCGTCGGGAAAGTCGGCGGTGACGTCCTTGAGCTCGGCCTTCGCCTGCTGGACGTTGCCCGCCGCAAGATACGCGAGGGCCAGGTGGTAACGGGCGGGAGCGAAGCTCGGCTCTGTCTTGAGCACTGCCTGAAAGTCCTGGATGGCGTCGACCGTCTCACCGCGGGCGAGGCGGATGCGACCGCGGAGCAGCCGGCCCTCGAAGTCGGCGGGGTTTTTCTTGAACACCGGCGCGAGCGCCTTGACGGCGTCGTCGTAGCGTCGCTCGACGAGGGCGACTTCGGCCAGGCGGCGCCAGCCCGGCAAGAAATCCGAAGCCTTGGCCGTGATGTCCTGCAACACGCGTTTGCCGTCATCGGGCCGCTGCATCGTGAAATAGAAGTCCGCCAGTCTCAGCCGCGCCACGGAGCCGACCGCTCCCAACGCGGCCGCCGCCTGATACGCCCGCTCCGCCTTCTCCGCGTCGCGCCGGGACGCATAAAAGTCGCCCAGAATCAGCTGGGCGTCGACGGACGTCGGCTCACGAGCGATCGCCTCCTGGAGTGCCCGCTCGGCGCGCTCGGGCGAGTTCTTGCGCAGGTAGAGAAGGCCGAGGCTGACATGAAGCTTTGCCCGGTTGCCGTAGAGGGTTCGAGCCGTCTCGAGGCGCCGGATCTCTTCGTCGATTTCCGCCGGCATTCCCGCCGTGGCCGCGGAGAGCAGGAGACCTTCGAAGTTGTGCGGGTTCCGCGCGAGGGTCGCCGCCGCCTCCGCGCGGGCATCCTGGGTACGGCGGGCCAGGACATAGAGCGCGGCGAGCCGCCGCCGCACGTCGACGTTCTCGGGATCGAGCTCTTTCGCCTTCAACAGGAAGGGAAACGCGAGGCCGAACTGCCCGGTCTCGAAGTGGGCCACGGCCAGGCGCGTGATGGCGTGCGTGTTGGCCGGCTCGATGCGGAGGGCGTTCATGTATTCGATGATCGCCTCCGGGAACCGCTGGCGGTCGAAGTAGCCATCGGCACGTGACAGATGTCGTGCCTTGCTCGCCTCGGGCGAGCGCGTGCAACCGATGACTGCCACGAGCGCGACAAGCAGCAGGAGGCTGGCTGCGCGTGCCCTCGTCTTCATCGAGTCAAGCTCCTTTGGGGAATCGGTGCCGCCGCGCGTCGCCGGGCGCGGCGGAAACAAGCACGGGGAACACCGTGCGACCTTCTATAATCGGCGCTCAGGGTGAGGCGCATCATCACGGACCAACGTGTTCCGACTGCCGCCGGGCGTGCCCTGCTCCTTGCGGCCGCCATGTGGTGTGCGGCGACCCAGGCGTGGGGCCAAGAGCCTCTGGCGCCTCCGGCATTCCCGGGATCGCCCCCCCCGACCGCCACCGCGTCGCCGACGCTCTGGGATTCCGGTCCGCCCATCACGGCCTACCCGGCGGAGCTGCTGGGACTTCTGGCGCCGCCGGCCGAGCGCGGGCCTCTGACGCTGCGGCCGTCGATCGCCGTGTCCGAGGAGTTCAACGACAACGTTCGTCTCAACAATCAGACCCGGCAATGGGACGTGATCACTCGCTTCAGCCCGGCGCTCACGCTGACCGTCAATCGCCCTTCGTATCAGCTGACGGCGGGCTACACGCTCAGCAGCGAGCTATATGCGAAGGAGAGCGACCTCAGCGACGCGTTCAAGAGTCAGGCGTTCGTGGCGACCGGTGTCTACCGGGGAATACGCGGACTCACGCTCACCGTCGCCGATTCGTTCGCGTTGAATCGGAGCACGAATCTCGTCGCCTCCCAGGGATTCGCCACGGGTCGGCAGGAGACGTGGAACAACGCGTTCACCCCCGGCCTGACGTGGCAGATGACGCCTCGAACGTCGCTGAGCCTCGGCGGGACGTTCACCGTGCAGCGCTTCCTCGAGGCGGGCGCCGCCTCGACGCCGGGGCTCGATTCGAACACCTATGGACTGCAGGCCACTGTCGAGCACACGCTCACACCGCGCCTCACCGGCAGCGTCGGATACGGCATCACGTTTCTGGATTTTCTCGGCCAGCAAGACAACTCCACGACCCATACGCCGACCCTGGGCGTGAGGTATCTCCTGACGCCCACGCTCACGGCTTCAGTCAGCGGTGGCCCCGCCATCACGCAGCTCGCGAGCGAAACCTCCGTGGGCCCGGCCGGCTCCGCGAGGCTGGTGCAGGTGCTCCAGATCGGGTCGGCGAGCCTCGAGTACACGCGAGCCGTACGTGTCGCCGGGGGATTCGGCGGGACGACCGACACCCAGACGGTCTCGGGGGCCCTCACGCTTCCGACCTGGGAGCGGGGCCTGGTCGTTGCGTTCACGCCCACCTATAGCATCGCAACGTCCGTGAGCCGCCGGCAGGCTTCCCAGGTCGACGTCAAGGCGCTCACGGTGCCTCTCACAGTCAGCTATCAATTCGCCCGATATACGTCCGTGTTCGCCGAGTACACGTTCTTTCAGCAGCGCACCGGATCCGCCTCGTCGGCGCAGGCCGACATCGATCAAAACCGCCTGAGGTTCGGTGTGCAGTTCGGCTACCCGTTCAATTTCGAGTGACGGACGCACCCCGACGTCCATCGGGGGGCGTCTAGCCGACGTGCCGGTAGAGCATCTGTCCGGCGGCGACGAGGAAATTGTCGGGCATGCGAGCGAAGAGCTTGCGGGCCATTCGTAGCGCTCGGGGCGTCGTGAGACTCGGGTTCACCGAGGCCGAGTGTCGGGCATAGGTGATCACGGAGCGCGTGGCGCCCCAACGGTCCTTGAAGGCGACCAGACCCGGCGTGTCCGGGCCCGAACGACCGAGGTCGAGCTCCTCGAGTCCGCTTCGCGCGGCCTCCTGAATGGCATTCCAGAGCAGCAAATGCATGCCGCCATGGCGGTTGAGGCCCGCGTCGGAGCACCCGTACTTGTAGACGAGGGACCGCTTGAACCTAATGGTGAGGATCGCGGCCGCCGCGCGATCCTCCTTCGTCGCCACGTGAATCGTGAGGCTGTCGCCGAAGCTGTGGATCAGGTGGCGAAACCAGTCGAGCGGTTGGGGCGGCAGCTGTCGTCGTCGGCACGTCAGCACGAGCAGCCGGTAGAACGTCTGCAGCAGGGCCTCGGACCTCCCGGCCTCATAGCTCAAGGTGTCGTGTTCGGCGCGTCGAATCTTCCGCTGGATACAGGTCTTGTGGAAGCGCTGGAACACGTTCTCGAGCGGCGCGCGGAGATCGAGTCGATGGAGATAGAACATGGCGCTCGGCTCGAACCCCGTTGACGGTGCTGGCGCTCTCGTCAGGGGTCTGAGCTCGATGTACTTCCAGGTCTGGCGCCTGGAATCCCGCGCGAGAAACGCGAGCAGATCGTGGAGGTCGTCTTCGCGGTCCGCCAGCGGCTCCGTGTGGTCCGAGAACGGTAACGAGACGAGTCGGTGCCCGGTCAGCCAGCTCGCGATGCGGCAAAAGACGAGGCCATTCGCGAGCTGCGCGCCCGGCGGCGAGGTGGTATAGGCGATCGGCTCGTAGCCATATGTCCGCTGCAGAGCGGCGAGCCATCCGCAGGAGTGGAACACGCTCGCGCTGGATTGCTGCTCCAGGAATTCCGGCCAGCGCGGATCCTGGAGCGGATCGAGAGCGTAGATCGACACCGTCACTCCTCGCCCGCTCGGACGTGTCTGAATCGCCGAGCGATCCGAGAGCGCACGAAGCGGAGGGGAGCGCTCCGCTCGGCGTTCTGAAGGAGCCATATGCCGGGCAGGACGAGGAGAATCGCGAGAACGAAGAACACGACGCCGCCATGCTGATGGAGATCGCCAGTCAGGAAGCGCGGATCGACGTAGATCGACAGGAGTGACAGGGCCGCGATCCGAATTCCGTTCTTCACGATGACGAGGGGGACGGTGACCACGACGAGGGCCGCCTTCGTCCAGATGCGCCGCAGCATCAGATGTCCGACGACCAGGCTCATGACGACAAGGGCGAGGCTCGAACGGATGCCGCTGCACTCCCTCGCCACTTCGATCGTCAACCCGGGCAACGCCAGCGTGAATCCGGTCCGAAAGACCGGCACCCCCGTCCATTCGAGCAGCGCATGGGAGAAGTCCGCCGATCCCCGTTGCAGCCACTCGATGATGAAGTTCAGCACTGCGTCCGGGATGGGCACCATGAGTAACAGGAACAGCAGCGGAAAGAGGGCGGCGTGAGCCGCGCGAAGCCCGAAGCACAACACGAACGCGCCGAGCCAGACGAGCACGACACCCAGTATTCCGACCGATAGCTGGTCATTTTCGCTGGCGGCTTCGAGGTATCGCCGTCCGGCCACGGAGACCAGCAGGCCGCCGAGAAGGAGACCCAGGCCGGCGCGCCAGTGCGTCTGGACACCTGAGAAGATGCGCCTTCTCCCCAGCACGACGAGACCCGCGCCGAGCAGTGGCACCACGATGATGTGAGAGTAGTGCTCGTGCTGGAACGAGAACGCGATGAGCCTCGTCAGGGATGCCCAGAAGCCTGCCAGCGTCAAGCCGACGAGGCAGGCAAACGCGAGCATGCGGGCAGAGGACCCCGCCGCGCCGGCATCCGTCAGGGTGTCGCTTGGATCGTGGTGTCGAGGCATCAGGTCCCGACCGCGCAGGGCGTGCCCCGGAGCGGGCCGTCCGCGTGATAAATTAGCGCTGCCATTCGATGACATTCATTCGCCAGGGCTCAGGGTGGCACCGACACTTCGTCTACCGGACCGAATCGCTCAAGACCACGTGGAAGCTCCGAGTGGCCGTCCTTCTTTTCGTCCTTCTCGTCGCGTTCGTGACGCGCGGGGCCTGGGTCCGGACGGTCGGGCGAAGCCTGGTGTGCGCCGAGACGGTCGGCCCCAGCGATGCCATCCTCGTGGAAAACTTCGATCCAGACTATCTCGTCTTCGAGCGTGCGGCGGCCTTGCAACGGGCCGGCCTCTCCGAGAAAGCGATCGTTCCCACCGAGGCGTCGGGTGCCGATCCCGCGGTCGCCAACGTCGTCGCGCGCGGGATCGCGGAATTGATGGCCGGTGTGGCGCGGCTGCACGACCTCGAGATTCTTCCGACGCGCGAGATCGAACCGATCAGCCTCAACGCGGCCTACCAGATCCGGGACTTCCTGACGAAACACCGTCTGCACTCGGTCATCGTCGTCGCGCCGGCGTTTCGGAGTCGGCGCTCCGTGCTCGTCTATCGTGCGGTGCTGCGCCCCGCCGGTATCGAGGTCCACTGCGTCCCGGTCGTCGGTACCTATCGTCCCGACAACTGGACGTCGAGCTGGCATGGCATCCAAGACGTCACCGAACAGTTCATCAAGCTTCAGTACTATCGATTCTATGTTCTGCCGCTGGGGGGGCGGCTCAGGCGGATCGCTCCCGAGTCCCGTACGGCGCTCGAGGTCCCGTCGCGACATCCGCGGATCTCATGATCCTCCAGGACTGAGTACGCCAAGCTGTCACGGACGCGCCAGCGCGGCAACCCGCGTGAATCCGTGGACGGGATATGATCGCGCGCCCGATCAAGATCCCCGACTCGTCGGCGGGGCCGACGTATGGCATGCGCGTTGCACCAAATTGAGCGGTCAATGAGACGGGCCATCACGTCGGCCTTCACCGTCTTGGGATCGTTCCTGTCGAGCGTGCCGTTCGACGTACACGCACAGGGAGCCGTCGTCCACGCCGCGAGTTGCTCGCCCGCTGATACGGAGACGGCGATTGGTGCGACGCGTGACGGTGACATCGTCGTGATCCCCTCGTGCCCGGCCGGTGTCTCCTGGCCGAGCACCATGACGGTCACGAAAGGCATCACGATCCAGGGCGCCGGCATCGGTCGGACGGTGCTGCTCGATGGCGTGTTCAAGGGCAACGCGTTGTGTGCGGGCGGCGGGCCGATGCTCCGGTTCCTGGTGGCGTCGCCGAGGACATGGCGACTCACCGGGCTCACCGTCAGAGGCAGCGCGCCGGACACGGCGGTCTGTCAATCTGGACACGTTCATGTCAGCCACACGACGAAAGCTTGGCGCATCGACCACGTCAGGATCGAGAACCAGCAAACAGTTGGGATCCGCGTGACCGGCGACACCTGGGGCCTCATCGACCACGCTCAATTCCAGGGCGTCCACAAGAACGGCGTCGTCGTCGGCCACGATGCGTGGGGCGGTCATTCGTACGGCGACGGCTCCTGGTCCGATCCGCTCTCGCTCGGCACCGAGCGGGCGATCTACGTCGAAGACTGCACGTTCTCCGACACTCACCCGGTCGGTGCGGGGGCCATGGATGCCTTGGACGGTGGCCGGTTCGTCTTCCGCCAGAACCGGGCCACCTTTCTCGCGACGCACGGAACGGAGTCGAGCGGGCGCCGGCGCGGGGTGCGCAGTTACGAGATCTACAACAACACGTTCGATGCCGAGTCCTTGGTCGCCGTCTACACCGCCATCAATGTGCGAGGCGGCACCGGCGTGATCTACGACAACACGTTCGCCGGCGATTACGGCGTCATCATCAACCTGCAGAATTTCCGTGATACGGCCGGCTATGCCCCGTGGGGCCGGTGCGACGGGTCGTCCCTCTACGACCAGAACCAGCCGGGACAGCGCGGGTACGCATGCCTGGACCAGATCGGCCGCTCGACGGGCACGCGGCTGTCCGGGGATGCGCCGGCACCCGCCGCCTGGCCGAATCAGGCCCTCGAGCCGCTGTACCAGTGGGGCAACGTGAAGAATGGCGTCTCGAATCCGACGATGTCGTCTCATAGCCCGAACATTCGAGCGAGCAGGGATTACGTGGACAACGTCGTGAAACCTGGCTACACCGCGTTGCCATATCCCCATCCGCTCGCGGCGGCCGGTCCGTCGTCCGTCTCTGACGGCCATGAGCGTTGACTTCACCTCGAACTGCGAGGGCATAACCAATACTTCGCCGCGGTGCGGGTGACGAGGAGGCACGGTGAAACCGACTACGCGTAGCCTTGGATGGCTGTGGGCGCTCGCGCTTCTCGCAGTTCCGTCGACGGCCGCCGCGCAACCCTGGACCGGCATCATCGACCCGTCGCGCGTCATCGACTGGAGCCTCGGCGAGGCGGGCGTGGCGGGTGGCATTCCGAACCGCACATTCAACTGCGCGACGATTGCGGCGTATACCGGCTCGGCGGCCACGATCAACAACGCGCTCTCTGCCTGTGCCAACAACACGTCGGCGCTCGCCGCGGGCGGCGGCGTCGTCAATCTCCAGGCGGGAACGTTCAATCTCACAAGCGGGATCAACCTGTCCGGCATCAGTAACGTCACGCTCCGCGGTGCCGGCGCGAACCAGACGAAGCTCGTCATGACCGGCAGCGTGAGCTGCTTCTTCGGCGGCTCCGTGTGCGTGGGTAACTCCACGCCCCAGACGGCGGCGACGGACGGAGCCGGTGGCACGCCAGCGTGGGTCTCGAACTGGACGGCCGGCTACGCCCAGGGCACTACCGTCATCACGCTCGCCTCCACCGCGAACGTCTCGGTCGGCGACGTCATCGTCCTCGACCAGACCGACGACACCTCCGACACCGGCAACATCTACGTGTGCCAGCACACGACGGGTACGGGGCCGAACGGCTCGCCGTGCTCGCTCGAGGGGGGCTCGTACGGTCGGCAGGGACCGCCGGTCCGATCGCAGACGCAGCTCGTCAGGGTCACCGCCAAGAACGGCACCAACTTGACCATCACGCCCGGCCTCTACATGCCGAACTGGAGCGCGAGCAAGAACCCGCAGGCGTACGGCATCGGACCGAACAATGGCCAGAACACCGGCATCGAGAATCTCTCGATCGATCACACGCGCAGCGGAGCGGGTGACGGCGCCTTCGTCATCGTCAACGGCTACAACAACTGGATCAAAGGCGTGCGCTCCCTCACGATTCCCGCGGTGATGGGCGGCGGCAACCCGAGCCAACTGGCCCACATCTGGATGCTCCAGACCGCCCGCTTCGAGGTGCGCGATAGTTACCTGTACGGCGTGCCGGACGGGCAGTCGCGCAACTACGGTCTTCTCTATCAGAGCACCACCAACATTCTGAACGTCAACAACATCAGCCAGCACGTCTCCAACCCCCATATGCTCGGCACCGATGTCGGCTCGGTCTCGGCGTTCAACTATTCGGCCGATAACTGGTCGACCGAGGCGGGCGGCGGTCAGATGCCGGCGATCTTCGACCAGCACGCCGCCGGCCTCAGCATGCATCTGTTCGAGGGCAATCAAGGCAACCAGTGGAACGGCGACACGTTCCACGGGTCAGCGAATCTCAACACCGTGTTCCGCAATCTGTTCATCGGCCAGAACCCCGAAGTCGTATCCCCGAGGAAGAGCAACTGCACGACGCCCATCACGTTGCTCTCCTACGTGACTCTTCAATTTCGTCGGCAACATCCTGGGTTTGCCGGGCACGCATACGAATTATCAATACACCGAGGCGGTCAGCGGCCCCTGGCACCCCGTCGTGCCCGGCCCCGAGACGATCGTGTGGGTTCTCGACAGTCCCGATGCCTGCGGCAATCCCGCCGGCGAAGCGGGCCAGGCGATGTGGACCGACCCCCTCGTCCACCGGACGCTCCTGCGCTGGGGCAACTGCGATTCGGCTCACGGCTTCAGCGCCGCCAACTGCCAGTTCAGCGCGGCCGAGGTGCCGTCCGGCCTGGCGCAGTTCTCCAACCCCGTGCCCGCCGGCCGCGCGCTGCCCGCGTCGTTGTTCCTCCCGTCGCGGCCATCGTGGTGGGGAACTCCCTGGGGCGTCCCCGGGTGGCCGGCGGTCGGCCCCGACGTCACCGGCGGCGACTTTCCCAGCTTCGGCACGTCGGGGTACGGCGGTCTCGTCTATCGCATCCCCGCCAAGCTTTGCTACGACCACATGACAGTGGACCCGGCCTACTCATCGTTGAACCCCCAGGAAACCGTGAACGACAACCTCGCCGCCAGGCCCGGGGTCTTCAACGCGGCGACGTGCTACACGGGGACGCCCGGGGCGCGCCCGAGTCCGCCGACGGGAACCCAGGTCCAGTGAGGAATCATTGCCCGATGAACAGGGCGGGCCGCTGATCCTTGACGTCCTTGCGCACGAACGCCACGTTGGCGACACGCTGGGCCCGCTCGAGGGTCGACACCGAGATCGGGGGTAATCGAAGCCGGCCGTCGCTCGTTCCGATCTGAAACATCTCGTAGCTTTTCGCACCCAGCAGCTCGGCAATCTCCCAGGGGTCGGCGGCCGACCGGGCGCGATGCAAGACTTCCAAGCGGTCGCGCCCATACGTGTTCTCGAACGGCATGAGCTCGCAGATGATCACGCCGGGCGGACAGACGCGGAACGTCTCTTCCATGCCTTGAAATGCGTCCAGCTCGGCGCCCTCGATATCGATCTTCATCACGTCGATCCGGGTGATCTGCCGCTCACGGACGTACTCGTCGATGGTCACGACCGGCACGAGCACGGCCGACTCGTGATTGAGCCATCCGTGCGCATGCAGCGACGAACACCCGATCCGATCCGGGTCGTACAGCGGGAGCGAGGCACCCGACTGCTTGCCGACCGCGACCGCGTTGAGCCGGATGTTGCTGTGGACTTGATTGAGCGCGATCGAGCGGGACAGGTGCGGAATGAGCCGCGGATTCGCCTCGAACGCGTGGACGGCGCCCGATCTGCCGCAGAGCGGCCCCACGTAGACGGAATAAAAGCCCAGGTTCGCGCCGACATCGAAAAACACGTCTCCCCGCCCGATCAGCCGGTCCAGCAGGCTGACGATCGGTCGCTCGTCCTCGGTTTGGCCCGTGATGGTCCCGAGGAAGTAATGCATGAGGCTGTGTAGGCCGATCTGCCCATCGCGACCGCACGACATCTGGCCGCCCGACGCGAACACGGCGACGCGCTCGAATCGCTCGCCCCCGTGCTGCATGAGCTTGCCGCCGAAATGGCGACAGAAGCTCTGCACGGTTCGGCTCGTGGGAAACCTGTGGCCGGCCAGCGTCAGCAGCCGCTCGCCCGCCGACCGGAGGGCGGGCGTGGCGGCGACGCTGGACAGAACGCTGACGATTTCACCTTTGACACTCACAATCTTCCTCCTCGGGACCGACGATTCGGGTGTTCCGCACTGGCCGCGTGCGCGCGCCCGGGTCGACGGGTCACCGCAGTCGTTACCCTCGAGAGGAGACGGCCGTCGGCCGCTGGGCAGGCTCGAGCCCTGGCTGAGCGGGTGGCGACGCGCCACCCTCACGCGCCGATCGCATCGGCAGATCCGTGACAACGAGAAAAAAGACGAAATAGAGGACGTGTAGCGCCTTGAACGTTGCGTCGGTGATGTTGAAGGTCAGGATGGGCAAGAGCAGGCCCAACCGGACGGCGCCATATCCTGGATCGGTCAGGAGAGACTTCTGCGCCTTGGCATATCCGGCCGCGACCGTTCCGACCAGCAAGAGGAGTCCGACGAGACCGAGGTTGATGTAGGTCTCGATATAGCCGTTGTGAGCCTGATTCGGCTTCCACCAGTACTTGTCCCAGAGCATTTTCGCCCTGGGCCCGAGCCAGAAGCTCTCGAAGCCGGTTCCGACGAGCGGATTGTTGTCCATGGCGAAGACGTCGGCCCAGACCTTGGTCCGATCGGTGAGCGTGGGGTCGCGGTTGAGTCCTTGAATCGCCGCACCGCTCAGGTCGAACAGGAGCTGCCCCTCTCCGATCACGAGCACTCCCGCGAGGAGATAGTAGGTCAGTCGCTTCGGGTGCTCGGTCAGGTGCGGTGTCGCGAGAGCGACGACGAGACCCGCACCGAGACCAAAACAGACGAGGGCGGTCGCCGCATTGGCGATGCTCAACAACCAGGCGCAGAAACAGAGCATCAGGCCATCGAGAAGTCGCGATCCCGCGCGCCCGGCGCTGCCTCCCCCGGTCCGGGGCGATACGAACGTCGAAATGAAATAGACGCCGGACAGCACGCACAGGTGACCGAGCGCGTTCTTGTCGGTCGTCACCCCTCCATTGAAGCCTTCGCCCGTCCACGTTGAGAAGCTTCGCCCGAGATCCGGGAAGTACTTTATGAAGAGCACCGACAGCGTGAGACCGAGGTAGGCGAATCGTCGAAACAACGCATCGATGGCCTGGGAGCGGTTCCGTTCACTGAGGACCACGAGCACCATGGCCACGTGCTCGATGACCTTGGTCCACCGCTTGAGGGCGGTGAAGGAGTAATCCGACCACGTGACGCTGAGCAGGCAATAAAGGAGGAACACGCTCAGCCACACGTTCTGAGCCATGAACGCGGACAGCGAGACCCGCCGTCGAACGAGAACGCAGAGAGCGGCGGCGAACAGAAGGAAGAAGACGGCACGATCCACCGGGCTTCCATCGAGGTAGTCGTCGGGTGAATCGAGGACGATTCCCACATTGAGCCACTGGGAGACGTACCGGGACCCGATGAGGAACATCCAGCAGAAGGGAATCCAGAGCGCCGCCGAGACGTCGGGATTGCGCCGCCGCTCGACGCGGAGCGCATAGATCAGAAAAACGCCCGTCAGCAATGCCGTGACGAGTGGCATCAGCGCCTCACGACGAGCGGAGCCCCGGCGAGGGCGAGGCCCCCAGCAGCCCGGCATACACGCCGGCCGTCAGCCGGCCCACCGTGTCCCAGGAGTGTCGCGCGTTGGCGTACTCGCGGATCGTCTCCCGCCGGCGCTTCAAGTCCTGGAAGAGGTCGCTCGCGAAATAGGCCTCGACGGTCTTTGCGAGGTCGGCGGGATCTCCGGGTCTGAAGACGAAGCCCGTCTCGCCGTCGACGATGTCGTCTTTGAGGGTGCCCACGTCGGCGGCGATCACGGGCAGGCCGAAGCGGTATCCCAGGAACAGCACGCCGCTCTGAAAAATCTCCCGGTAGGGCAGCACGAAGACGTCCGCGGCCTTGAAGTAGAGCTCCGTGTCCTCGTCGGGGATGTAGGTGAGCTTCTGGATCACGCGCCTTGCGCTGCCTCCGTGACGGATGGTCTGCTGGAGCTCGTCCAGATAGGCCTCGGACCCCTTCTTGGCCATGCCGGCGATGATCAGACGGTAGTCCCCCGGCGTCTCCGCGAGCCTGTGAAACGCGGCGATGAGGTAGTCGAGCCCCTTGTACGGCGCGATGTTGCCGAAGAACAGGATCGTCCGCTCGCG
>Ga0137358_10001323_pt1 | contig 13248 bp, 10 predicted proteins | sample Mad1_20_16metaG_FD_105551 | JGI IMG/M metagenome (GOLD analysis project Ga0137358, IMG submission 105551) | Vadose zone soil microbial communities from Angelo Coast Range Reserve, California, USA - Mad1_20_16 metaG | ecosystem: Environmental > Terrestrial > Soil > Vadose zone | place: USA... | reverse complement strand
CTCCCTTCATCATGGGACCGCAGGGTCCCCAGGTGATACACGTCGGCTATCAACCGGCCAACGTGGAGCAGATCTATTTTCCTCAAACAGAAGTGATCGGCGCCATCGGTCCTTCGCTGCGCCTTCTGGCGGATCTCGTCGAGGGCCGGATCCCGCATGCCGGCGCGCTGCTGCCGCTGCGCGAAGGCATCCTGAGCCGCATCGGGGCGCGCGCGACCGAAGACCGCTTCACGCCGCAACGGCTGGTGCACGATATCCGGCAGGTCATTCCCCCGGACGGCATCGTGGCGCTCGACAACGGCATGTACAAGATCTGGTTCTCACGCAACTACCGAACCCGCGTCGCGAACACTCTGCTGCTCGACAACGCGCTTGCCACGATGGGCGCCGGCCTGCCCTCGGCGATGGCGGCGGCCATGCTGTATCCCGAGCGCCGCGTCATGGCCGTCTGCGGCGACGGCGGCTTCATGATGAACAGCCAGGAGATGGAAACCGCCGTTCGGCTGAAATTGAATCTGGTGATTCTGGTGCTCGAAGATCGCGCCTACGGCATGATCCGCTGGAAACAAGCCGTGGATCGATTCCCGGATTTCGGCATGACGTTCAACAATCCGGATTTCGTGAAGTACGCCGAGTCTTACGGTGCGGGCGGAACCCGGGTCGACGCCATCGAGCGGTTCATACCCACACTGGAAAGAGCCTTCAGCGAAGGCGGCGTGCACTTGGTCGTGGTACCGATCGATTACTCGGAAAATACCCGGGTGCTGGTCGACGAACTTCGTGAGCGGCTGCCGGCCGTATAAGAATCGTCTTACGGCGTGGTAGGTGCAACGACGACAGCTTTCCGCCGCCATATCGAGAACAATGAGTGATCGGGTCAGCGCAATCAACAACTTAAGGAACAATCATGCTGCGCAAAAATGCCGTAATCTCGTTGATGGGGTTGTTTGTCTTCGGGCTTGGCGCCGGCGTTGCCGCGCTTGCCGATTCCAAGCAGGAAATCGATGTCTCGGTATCTGACACGCTGCAGCGGTTCACCAGCGCCAACCCGGCTCATGCCGAGCTGCTCCGCAAAGCGGCGGGCGTTTTGATCTTTCCGCGCATCACCAAGGCCGGCGCCGGCATCGGCGGCGAACACGGTGACGGAGCCTTGCAGAAGGGCGGAGCGATCATTCACTACTATAGTTTGACGTCGGCGTCCCTGGGTCTGACCCTGGGTGCGGGACAGCGCAGCGAGGTGCTGCTGTTCATGACTCGCGAGGCGCTCGGGAAATTCGAAGCCAGCCACACATTCAATGTCGGTGTGGATGCGCAAGTCGCTGTGGTGTCGCAGGGCGCCGGCGGTGCCTACGACAGCGAGACCTTGAAGAAGCCGATTCTGGGCTTCGTATTCGACGAGAAGGGACTGCTCGGCGACCTCTCGCTGAAAGGCTCGAAGATCAGGCAAATCGCACCCAAGTAGACTGGCGAAGGCCGGCACATGACTCGCAAGTCTTTGCGGTTCGCGACCCTTGCCGCCGCGGTATTCCTCACCGGAGCGGGGATATCGGCAGGCGGCGCAACGGCCGTGACCAACGCGGACCGCGAGTCCGCGCACGACACCTACAGCGACGACGAGGTCGCCAAGGAGGCTTCGCAATTCTTCAGCACCGGAGCGAAGGATTTATCCGACGTATTGGCGAAGGTGCTGAAGGAGAAAGGTCGCCCGGTGGCGATCATTCGGGGCGAAGAGGCGGGCGGGGCGGTCGGCGTCGGCCTGCGTTATGGGCGCGGCGAGCTCGTCTTCAAGGGCGCACCTGCGCACAAGGTGTACTGGCAGGGCCCGTCCATCGGATTCGACCTGGGGGGCAATGCGGTCAAGACGTTCATCCTGGTGTACGACCTGCCGAAGGTCGAAGCGCTCTACAAGCGGTTTCCGGGCGTCGAAGGGAGCCTCTACTTCGTCGGCGGGTTCGGCGTCAACTACGTGCAGCGGGACGGGATCGCACTCGCACCCGTGCGCTTCGGCGTGGGCTGGCGCCTGGGGATAGCGCTCAGCTACATGAACTTCTCCCAGGAGAAGCGCTACAACCCGCTGTAGGTGAACCCTAGAGTCCCTGCTCCGCGCAAGCTAGCCCGCCGGCCTGCCCTCCACTTGAATCTGCAGCTTCACTTCCTGCTTGAAACCGTACTGTTTGCCGAAGCTGACGCCGAAATCGCTGCGGTCGAAGGCGGTGGACGCATCCGCGCCGCACACTGCCTCCTTGGTCCTCGCGTCCTGTTTGCAGAGAAAGGAATTGATCGTCAAGGTCACGGGCTTCGTCACTCCGTGCATGGTCAGAGTGCCCTGGGCTTCCGTGGGCGATGAGCCGTTGAACATGGTGAATTTGCCGGTGAAGGTGGCTGTGGGAAATTTCGCCACGTCGAAGATTTCCGCTGATTTGGCCTGTCCGTTCAATCTGGGCATGCCGAAGTCGATCGAGGTCATGTCAACCGTCACGTCGATGGAGCCGGACTTCGCATCCTTGTCGTACACGACTTTGCCCGAACTCTTGTCGAACTTCCCGCGCCACACCGACAGGCCGCCCATGTGGTCCGCTTCGAAGCTAGGATAGGTGTGCGAGGGATCGAGGATGTACGTGACCGGCGCCGCGCTCGCGCTAGCGCTCACCAGCGCGGCCATTGACGCCAAAACAATACGCTTCATTGAAGGCTCCTTTAAGACTCCGGGTATAATTTAGAGATGCCTGGATCCGGCGATCTCCGGCTCGAATCTTAGCCGATATGGCCTGAATTCTACGCTTTATCTGCGATTGTCACGTTCAAGGGACCCAACCATGGAACTATTTGCCGCCGTCCAAACACGTTCTTCCGCCGCGCGCGTAGGGGAGCCCGGCCCAAGCCCGGAGGAACTCGACCTTCTGTTGCAGGCGGCTGCGCGCGCTCCGGATCACGGCCGCCTCAGGCCCTGGCGCTTCATCGTGCTCGACGGCTCGACCCGCGAAGCCTTCACGGCCGCGGCGGCGGAGGCCAAACGAGCGCGGCTGCCGGCAATGACCGAGGAGCAGCTTGCCGCGGAGCGCGAAAAGCTCAACCGCTCGCCGACCATCGTGGTCGTCGGCTGCGCCATCAACCGCGAGCAATCCAAGGTACCGGAGATCGAGCAGGTGGTGGCGGTGGGCGCCGCCGCGCAAAACCTGTTTCTCGCGGCTCACGACCGGGGCTATGGGGTCATGTGGAAAACCGGCGCCGCGGCCTACGATCCGGCCGTGAAGGCGACCGTGGGCCTTGGGCCCGATGACCACATCGTCGCCATCATGCACCTCGGCGCGCGATTGAAGTAGCGGGCGGCGCGGCAAACGAATGGCCGCGCAGCGAGACGGCCTTCACCAGTGCCCAGGCGGGCAGTCCCGGCTCGAGGGCAAGTGCGCGCGTGGCCGCCTTGGTGACTCGAGCCATGATCGTCGTTCCGCCGATATCGATGGCGACCAAATCTGATCCCGTGTCGCCGCCCGCCACCGCGGTGATCACGCCGCTCAGAATATTGCGCACGCTCAGATGCTGAGGCTCCCGCGTGGCAACGATGAGATCCCGAGCCAGCAATTGCACGCGCAGCTTTGCACCCACGGCGAAATTCCCCGCTTCCACGCGAAGCTCGCCGTGCCCGAGCTTGACGCGCATCAATCCGCCCGCGGGATCCAGGCCGAGCACCGTGCCTTCCACGATGGCGCCCACCGCGTCGGCGCCGATGATCGAACGAAGACCTCTGTCCAAGCTCATTTCGCCCACTCCGCCTTGCGCGATGGTCTTGCCGGATTCCATGAGCACCACGTAGGTCGCGAGCCTCAGGACTTCATCGAAGTCGTGGCTGACATAGACCATGGGGACCGCCAGTTGATCTCGGAGAGTCTCCAGATAGGGCAGTACTTCTTCGCGCCGCGCGGCATCGAGCGCGGCCAACGGCTCATCCAAGAGCAGCAGGCGCGGCTGGGACAACAGGGCCCGGCCGATGGCGACGCGTTGCCGTTCCCCGCCCGATAGCTGGTGAGTCCGCCGATCCATGAGGGGGCCGAGATCCAGGAGACCCGCGACGGTATCGAGGTTCACGAAGCGCCGCGCGGGTGCGCGCCTCTCTCCATACTCGAGATTCGCGGCGACGCTCATGTGCGGAAACAATCGGGCATCCTGGAACACGTAGCCGATGCGGCGGTGTTCGGGCGGCACATGGAGTCCCTGCTCGGTATCCAGCAACACGGCGTCATCGAGCGCTACCCGGCCGGAGTCCGCATCGAGCAGTCCGGCGATGGCGTCGACCAGGGTGCTCTTGCCGCAGCCCGAGCGGCCGAACAGCGCCACCACCCCCGGGGTCGGCAGCTCGAAGCGCGCATCCAGCGAAAAGGATCCGCGGCGTTTCTTGACCGTTACGCTGAGCATCAACGTCCCAACAGGCGCCGCACCCGGCGTGCGAACCACTCCGACAGCAAGAGACCGCTGAATCCCAGGACGAGCGAGATGAACGCCAAACGCGCTGCGGCCGCGTCGCCGTCCGGGGTCTGCAGAGCCGTATAGAGCGCGAGGGGCAGGGTGCGCGTCTCTCCGGGAATGTTCGATACGAAGGTTATCACCGCGCCGAATTCGCCCAATGCCGCCGAAAAAGCGGTGATGGCGCCCGCCAGCACGCCCGGCAGCATCAACGGCAGCGTGATGGTCGCGAACCGGTCGACGGCGCCGGCGCCCAGGGTGCGCGCCGCCTCCTCGAGCCCGCGGTCGACGTTCTCGAGAGAGAGACGCATGGCGCGAACCATCAACGGAAACGACATCACGGCGGTGGCGAGCGCGGCGCCGTTGCGGGTGAAAATGAGCTCGACGCCGAGTACCCGCTCGAGCCACGAACCGATCGGACCGCGGCTGCCGAACAGCACGAGCAGCAGGTAGCCCACCACCACCGGCGGCAGCACCAGCGGAAGATGCACGAGCGCGTCGAGAAGGGTGTGTCCCAGGAACCGCCGCCGCGTCAGCAACCACGCCAGAAGAAGCGCCACGGGCAGGCTGAGGGCGACGCTGCGCGCGGCCACGCTCAAGCTCAAAGAAAGAGCCTCGCCTTCGCTGGGGCTCAGCCACATCATGGCGGGCAATTCACGGTGCGGGGCTTCATGCGGCTCGCAGTATACTGTGCGGGCGACCCAGCTTGAGGACCGGATGAATGGCTTATTATCGCGCCGTGGCGCATGCGGACGCCGCCGCGGCGCCCGAACGTATCGGCGTGTTGCTGGTCAACCTGGGGACGCCGGATACCCCGTCCTATTTCGCGGTCCAGCGCTACTTGCGTGAATTCCTGGGCGACCGCCGTGTCATCAATACCTCCCGGCTGATTTGGTTGCCCTTGCTGTATGGCGTGGTTCTGCCGTTTCGTCCGGCTCGAACCGCTCGAAAGTACCGTAAGATATGGTTGCGCGAGGGTTCGCCTTTGGCGGTGTATTCGGCGCACCTGGCGGCCAAGGTCGGAGCGGCGATGCAAGCCCGCTTCGGCGATGAGATCCGCGTCGAACTCGGCATGACCTATGGCAATCCCAGCATTGCGGGCGCCCTCGAGTCCTTGTGCGGGCAAAACGTCAGGAAGCTGCTGGTGCTGCCCTTGTATCCGCAATACTGTTCATCGACGACGGGCTCGGTGTTCGATCGCACCAGCCGCGCCCTGCAGCGCAGGCGTTGGCTGCCGGAGACCCGTTTCGTCAACGATTACCATCGCGACGCCGGGTATATCGATGCCTTGACGTCGCGGATTCTCGAGCACTGGGCCGAGGTCGGCGGGCGCTCGCATCTCATGTTCTCCTATCATGGAATTCCCGCCGCCTATGTCGCCGACGGCGATCCCTATCAGGTCCAATCGGAGGCGACCACACGGTCGGTGGTATCTCGCTTGGGGCTGGCTCCGGATGAGTGGTCGCACTGCTATCAATCGCGATTCGGACGGATGGCCTGGCTGCAACCCTACACGCAGGACATGCTCAAGGTGCTGGCCGCGCGCGGTGTGCGCAAGCTGACCGTGGTGTCCCCCTCATTTGCCGTGGATTGCCTGGAGACATTGGAAGAAGTCGCCATCGAATACCGCGACGCCTTCCTGGAATTGGGCGGCGAGCGATTGACGCTGGTACCTGCTCTCAACGATGACGACCGCCATGCACAGGTGCTGGCAGGGATCGCGGAGGATCAGTTGAAAGGCTGGGTGACGCTGAAGAAATAGCGCTCGTCGTCAAGACAGCAGTTGGAACTCGGGGAGTTTGGAGGCCTTGCGATCGAACAGCAACCGCACGATAACGTTGGTATCGACGCCGATCACGAACCCGCCCGCTTGGCTGCGCGCTGACGAATAACCAATTGCATATCGCCCACCGTGGCACGACGCTTGGGACGCGGCAGAATGTTTCTGAGTGTCGACACATCTCGGGTGGCGGCAGCAAGCCGAACTGAGCCGTCAGGATCGACCACGAAGCGCAGCCGGTCACCGACCTTCAGATGCAGCCGCATCCGAATTGCCTTCGGGATCGTTACCTGCCCTTTGCTGGAAATCGTCGATGCGCTCGTCTTGCCTTACCTCTAACATGATTCTTTACTCAAGGTAAAGAATCATCCTATCAATCGAGACCGATCCACGCAACGAACCCGGACTATTCAGCCCAGGCGCGATCAACGATCGGGTCGACCTCGAGCGCCGTGCTGCTTGCTCCGAATACCGCGCCCCAACCTGAACCGGCATCCAATCGGGTCGCGCAAAAGCCCTCGGCCACCGCGCTCGCGTCCGGGTCTTTCGCCGCGGTCAGCAACAAGCTGCCCTGCATCAGGGTGACGAACATTTGCGTGAAACGCCGCGCATGCGCCTCGGCCGGAGCGGGTGCATCGACTGCGGCGGCGAAACGCTTCAATGCCGCATCGAAATGTCGATGGCGTCCGCGCGCCCGGTTGAGCTCGTGCAGCACGACGTCGCGAGCCGCCGAGGATTTTCCGAATGCACGCAGCACGTCCAGGCACATGATGTTTCCGGATCCCTCCCAGATGGAATTGACCGGCATCTCGCGTGCCATGCGGGCGAGGGGCATTTCCTCGGTGTAGCCGTTGCCGCCCAGTACTTCCATCGCCTCGGCGGCCAGCTCGCAGCCGCGCTTGCAGACCCAGAATTTGGCCGCCGGAGTGAGTGCGCGGCGCAACGCGATTTCGTCGTCGCCGTCGAACGCACGGGCCAGGCGCATGGCCAGCACGGTGGCGGCCTCCGATTCGATGGCAAGGTCCGCAAGGACGCTTTGCATCAGAGGTTGGTGGATCAGCAAGGCGCCGAATACCTTGCGGTGGCGGGCGTGGTGCACGGCCTGCACCACCGCTTGGCGCATCATTCCCGCGGTGCCGGTGACGCAGTCGAGGCGGGTGTAGGTGCCCATTTCCAGGATGGTCGGAATGCCGCGGCCTTCTTCGCCCATCAGATGCGCCCACGCATCGATGAATTCGACTTCGGACGACGCATTGGAGCGGTTGCCAAGCTTGTCCTTCAGACGCTGGATGTAAATCCCATTGAGCGTGCCGTCGGGCAGCCGGCGGGGCATGAAAAAACATGACGGACCGCGGCCCGTCTGCGCGAGCACCAAGTGCGCATCGCATTGGGGCGCGGAGAAAAACCACTTGTGCCCCGTGATGCGATAGGAACCGTCCGCCGAGCGCACGGCGCGCGTGGTATTGGCCCGCACGTCCGAGCCGCCTTGCTTTTCGGTCATGCCCATGCCGATCAGGGCGCCACGCTTGTGTTCGGCGGGGATATCGCGGGAGTCGTAGTCCCGCGTGAGAAGCCGCGTTACCCAGTCGCGCTCCAGCCACGGGTCTCTGCGCATGGCTGGAATGGCGCCATAGGTCATGGTGGTCGGGCAGAGCGTGCCGCACTCCACCTGCGCCTGCATCAGGTAGCCGGCGGCTCGCGCCACATGTGCACCGGGAACGGCGCGGCCATCAACCCTCACCCAGGGTCCGGAGTGATAACCCCGCGCCGCAATGCCTTGCATCAACGCGTGCCAGGAAGGATGGAATTCAATCGAGTCCACGCGCTCGCCCTGAACATTGAAACTATGCAATACCGGAGTGTTGCGGTTGGCGAGACGCGCGTGCTCGAAGCTCGCCTCCGTGCCGAGCCTCCCTCCGGCGTCGGCCAGCTCGGGGACGGCTGCGCCGGCGCCCTCACGCTGCACCGCCTCCTGCAGGGCCCGGTCGGTGGTGAAGAGGTTGTACTCCGTCAGCGGCGGTGTCTGATTGAAAACGGTGTGGGTCGCAAGCGTATGTTCCATGCCGGCCTCCCGGTTGGGTGAGTCGATTTTCGGCTATTTCAATCACGGCGGCTATTGCGCCCGGCACGAAACCAATGCTAGATTTAAGTGCAGTGTGCGCTTCCGCCAGCAAGTTATTCGCCGCCTCCCGCAGTCCCCGGCTGCCGGATTCACTTGCGCTGCTGCTGCGCCGCTAGGCGCCACACACTCCGCGCCATCGGTCGGCGCCAACAAGACCGGAATAATCCTCAAATGCGCCGCCCGAAAGGCAGGCGCTCAAAGTTGCCGCGCATAGCGCGAGTGAGAGAGCACCATGCTGCGTGATCCGTCGACCAAGTACCGCCCGTTCCCGCCCATCGATCTTAGCGACAGAACCTGGCCGAGCCGCGTCATTTCCGCGCCGCCGGCCTGGTGCAGCGTCGACCTGCGCGACGGCAACCAGGCCCTGATCGAACCCATGGACGGCGGGCGCAAGCGCCGCATGTTCGACATGCTGGTGAAAATCGGCTTCAAGGAGATCGAGGTCGGATTTCCCGCCGCCTCGCAGACCGATTTCGATTTCGTACGCGAAATCATCGAGCAGGATCTGGTGCCGGACGATGTCACCCTCCAGGTATTGACGCAGGCCCGGCCCGAGCTCATTGCCCGCACGTACGATTCCCTGAAGGGTGCGCGCCGTGCCATCGTGCACGTGTACAACTCCACCTCGGTGGCCCAGCGTCGCGTGGTGTTTCGCCTGGATCGCGCCGGCATCGTCGATATCGCCGTGCGCGGCGCCGAGGCCGTGCGCGAGCATGCGCTGCACAACCGCGGTACGGAGTGGGTGTTTCAATACAGTCCCGAGAGCTTCACGGGAACGGAGCTCGATTTTGCCGTCGAGATCTGCGACGCAGTCAACGCCGTCTGGGAGCCGACCCCGCAGCACCGGTCGATCCTGAACCTGCCGGCCACGGTCGAAATGGCCACGCCCAATGTCTACGCGGATCAGATCGAGTGGTTCCTGCGGCACATCGGCCGGCGCGATTCCCTCGTCTTGAGCGTGCACCCGCACAACGATCGCGGCACCGCCGTGGCCGCCGCCGAGCTCGCCGTCATGGCCGGTGCGGAGCGAATCGAGGGTACGCTGTTCGGCAACGGCGAGCGCACCGGCAACGTCGATATAGTAACGTTGGCTCTTAATCTTTATTCGCAAGGCGTTGATCCAAAACTAGATTTCGCCAACATCAATGAAGCGGCGCGCTGTGTCGAGACCTGCAACCAATTGCCCATCCATCCGCGCCACCCCTATGTGGGAGACCTCGTGTTCACCGCGTTTTCAGGCTCACATCAAGACGCGATCAGAAAGGGTCTGGCCGCGAGAAGCGAGGGGGACATCTGGGACGTTCCCTACCTGCCGATCGATCCTTCGGACCTCGGCCGCTCCTATGATTCGATCATTCGAGTGAACAGCCAGTCCGGCAAGGGCGGCGTGGCGTATCTCTTGGAGCGCGACTATCAGCTGGTGATGCCGCGCCGGCTGCAGATCGAGTTCAGTCAGGTCGTACAATCGGCTGCAGATATCACCGGTAAAGAATTGACTTCACAGGAGTTATGGGATCTTTTTGACAGCGAATACCTTACTCCCCACGCTCCTTACCTGTATCGCTCCCACCAGCTGGCGGCTTCCATGGACGGCGCCGACAGCGAGCGCATCACGGTGCAGGTCGAGAACGGCGGGAGGCTCGAGACCTGGCACGGCCAGGGTTCGGGACCCATCGATGCCCTGGTCAAGGCCATCGCCCTGCCGTTCGACGTGCTGTCTTACGAGGAGCACTCCCGCGGCCAGGGAAGCGCAGCCAAGGCCGTGTCATACATAGAGATTACGACCCGATCGCGGCGCACCTTGTTTGGGGCCGGTATGCACCCCAATATCATCACAGCCTCACTGCTGGCGATTTTCTCGGCAGTGAACCGGGCCATTGCCCAGGGGGCGCTGCCGGCACGCGCCGATACGGCACGAACCGGCACCTGAGCGGTCCTAGAGAGGGGGGCTGCGCTTGATAGGGCAGTTTTCGACGTGCCAGTTGAATGGCGGGCGGAATCGGCTATAGTGCGCAGCTTCAAAGGTTGGGTTGATCGATCCCGTTGATTTCAGGGGCTTTTCTCGAACAATGAGTGAACGCGAAGACGAACATTTTGATATCGACGATGAGTTTCTCGGGGAAGCCGAAGAATCGCACGACTTCGATCCCCTCATGGAGCGCACCGAGCGGCGCCCCAAGGCCGTTGCCGTCGGCAAACGCGGCAAGGCGGCCTGGAGCCGAGTAGAAGACGTACTCGCCGAGCGCCAGTTGGAAAAAGAACTGCGCGATATTTTCGAAGACGATTAGCCGAGAACCGGCGCCGATCCCCGTGTCCCTTCAAGGGGGCAACGCAATTGGGCGACGCGGAATAAAATCACATGTGCGAGCACTGCTGTGCCGGAAAATAATCAACCCTGGGTCGTGCTCAAGTTCGGCGGCACCAGCGTGTCCTCCGTTGCCAATTGGCATAATATCGCCGAAGTAGTCCGGGCCCGTATCGCCTCGGGCTTCAAGCCGGTGATCGTTCACTCTGCGCTCTCCGGCATCACGGATCGTCTCGAGTCCCTGCTGGCGGCCGCCGCATCCGGAACCCACTCGAGCGTTCTCGAGCAAATCGACGCCAAACACCGCGATCTCGCCCGGGCCTTGGGGCTCGTACCGAGCGCTGAGTTCGAGCGCTTCATGCAAGAGCTGCGGCAAATGGCGGATCTGGCCGGGCGGAGCGGCGAGATCAGCGACGGCCTGCGCGCCCGCGTGATGGCGATGGGAGAACTCCTCGCGACCACCCTGGGAGCCGCGTTCTTGAACGCGCAGGGGATCGGCACCGCGTGGGCCGATGCGCGCCAGGCGCTGCGCGCCGATGCGCGTCCCGGTGCCACTCAGAAAGCGAGCCTGTTGTCCGCCACTTGCGATTTCAGGCCGGACGCAGCCCTGCAGTCGCGCTGGCGGACGCTCGGCCGGGTCGTGATTACCCAGGGCTTCATCGCGGCGAACGACGCCGGAGAGACGGTGCTCTTGGGCCGCGGCGGATCGGATACCTCCGGTTCGTATTTTGCGGCCAAGCTGCAGGCGGCGCGACTCGAGATCTGGACCGATGTGCCCGGCATGTTCAGCGCCAATCCCCGCGCGGTGCCCACGGCGAGGCTGCTGCGCGCCCTGCACTACGACGAAGCTCAGGAAATCGCCAGCAACGGCGCGAAGGTGCTGCATCCGCGCTGCGTCCTGCCGGTGCGTCAATACAAGATTCCGCTGCACGTCTATGCCACGCAGGCACCGGGACTCGAAGGCACCGTCGTGTCCGCGAATGTTGCCGACAGTGCCGCGCAAGTCAAAGCCATCGCGATCAAGAAGGGGATCACTTTGGTCTCCATGGAAAGCCCGGGCATGTGGCATCAGGTGGGCTTCCTGGCCGATGTCTTCCAGATCTTCAAGCAAGAAGGCCTGTCGGTGGACCTCGTGTCCACGTCGGAGACGAACGTCACCGTCTCGTTGGATCCCACGGCCAACACCCTGGACTCGGGCGCGCTCGACCGCCTGACGTCGGTGCTCGGGATGCTGTGCCGCGTCGAGATCCTGGGGCCGTGCGCTTCCTTGAGCCTGCTGGGCCACAACATTCGCGGCATCTTGCACGAGCTCGGATCGGCCTTCGAATTGTTCCAGGATCAGAAAATTTACCTCGTGTCCCAGGCCGCGAACGATTTGAATTTCACCTTCGTGATCGACGAGTCCCAAGGCGATCGGCTGGTGCAGCAGCTGCACGAGCGTTTGATCCAGGGCATCGGTTCGGACAAGGTCATGGGTCCCACCTGGCAGCAGCTGTTCGCCGATAAAAAGACCGCCGCGCCGCCGGTGAACTGGTGGCAGGAGCCCGAGAAGCGCCGCCGCCTGATCGACATCGCCACGCGCGAGTCGGCGGCATTCGTGTACGACGCTGCGACCTTGGATAAGGCCATCGCGGCGGTGCAAAGCGTGCGGTCGGTGAAGCGCTGGGCCTATGCGATGAAAGCCAATTGGCATCCGCAGATTCTGCGCCGGATCTACGCCGCCGGTTTGACCCTGGAGTGCGTATCGCGGGGTGAGATCGAGCATGCGTTTGCCTCCGTGCCCGGTCTCGATCCCGAACGGGTGCTGTTCACTCCCAATTTCGCTCCGCGTGCCGAATACGAATTCGGCTTCGCCAAGGGCGTGCGCGTCACCTTGGACAACCTATACCCGCTCCAGATGTGGCCGGATGTGTTTCGCGGCAGGGAGATCTTTCTGCGCATCGACCCGGGATTCGGGCGCGGCCATCACAGCCACGTGCGTACGGCCGGAGTTCACTCGAAATTCGGTGTTCCCTCGAGTTCGGCCGATGAGCTGGTTGCATTGACGAAGCAGGCCGGAGTGCGCGTGACCGGCCTGCACGCGCACACGGGCAGCGGCATCTTCGACGTGGTCAATTGGACCGAGACGGGCGCCTTGCTGGCTGATCTGGCTGCGCGATTCCCGGAGGTCACGGTCATCGATCTCGGCGGCGGAATCGGAGTGCCCGAGCAGCTGGGTCACGGCGAAATCGACCTGGAGAAGCTGGATCGCGGAGTCGCCGAGCTCGCGGCTAGGTTTCCGCACATCGAGTTCTGGATGGAGCCAGGCCGCTTCTTGGTGGCCAAGGCGGGCGTGCTGCTGGCCGTCGTGACGCAGCTCAAGGGCAAGGGCGACGTTCAGTATGTGGGCATCGCGACCGGCATGAATTCCCTGATCAGGCCGGCGCTGTACGGGGCACACCACGATATTCGCAATTTGACCCGCCTCGACGAGCCCATGAGCCATCGCGTCAATGTGGTCGGTCCGATCTGCGAGACTGCGGACCAGCTGGGGGCGGATCGCTGGTTGCCGCAGACCCAGGAGGGAGATGTACTGCTCAT
>Ga0137358_10001322_pt1 | contig 13252 bp, 10 predicted proteins | sample Mad1_20_16metaG_FD_105551 | JGI IMG/M metagenome (GOLD analysis project Ga0137358, IMG submission 105551) | Vadose zone soil microbial communities from Angelo Coast Range Reserve, California, USA - Mad1_20_16 metaG | ecosystem: Environmental > Terrestrial > Soil > Vadose zone | place: USA... | reverse complement strand
CCGCGGGGCACTTAAGTATCGTCGGAAGACGCCGCCTCGAAAACCGCATACCACTTCTTGCAGGGTTCGACGACTTCCCACGTCCCTTCGAAGCCGGCGGGCATGACGAACGCGTCGCCGGCGCGGAACTCGTGCCTGTCCCCACCGATCGATTCGATGCGCACGCGGCCCTCGAACAGCACGCACAACTCGTGCTCGGTATAGCGGATCCGCCACTTGCCGCTGGTGCTGCTCCACACACCGCAGCAGAACTGCTGGCTGCCGTCGGCGTATTGATTCGACACCCGCGTCCGCGGTATGCCGGAGAGGATTTTCTCGGGTGACGGATTTGCGGATTCGCCCGTTTGGAGGCGGTCGAGCACGACGATCTTCGGCTGTTGCGGCATGCCATATCGTAGGCACGTGCCGCTCGCGGAAACAAGAGCGGCCCTGCACGATGTCGTGCAGGGCCGCCTGCTTACTCGTTTTCGCCCACCTGCAAGCTTGTTGCCGGGGCGGAGACCATTGATGATCCCTGCTTCGGCGGCCCGCTGTCGCCGGACTGCGCGACCGCCGCCGGCCCTTGCGCCTGCAAGGTCAGCCGCACGCGACGCTCGAGTGCATAGCCGTCGCTGTCCGCCGCAACACTCTGACTCTTGCCGTAGGCGTTGATTTCGAGCGCCTCTTCGTCCACTCCCGCGGCGAGAAACAGATCCCGAACCGCATTGGCGCGCGCCTCGGACAGTTTGAGGTTGGCATCCACGGTACCGCGCGGATCGGCGTATCCGTCGACGCGTACCTTGAGAGCCGGAGATTTGGCGACGGCCTCGGCGAGCACATGAATGCCGTTCGCCATCTCCGGCGCGATCTCGGCGCTGCCGGTGCGAAACAGCACATCGCCCTGCAGACCGTCGAGCACCTTGGCCGCCTCACCATGCGCAACTTCATCCTTGGCGGACTGCGCCGCCTCGACGCTGTGCGACAACTGATCGAGCCGCGCCGTGAGCGCCCGGCTGGTTTCCGCCAGATCGCCCTTTTCCGTCAGCAACGAGGCATTCTCGGTCTTCAGCTGCAACTTTTCGGTCCGCAGCTGCTGCTCGTCCTTCTGCAGCGCTGCGACCTGTGCTTCGGCCTTGGCAGCTTCCCCCGCGCGATGCACACGGTTTCCGAGCCAGGTTCCGATGCCCGCGCCAATGACCGCGCCAACCGGCCCTGCGGCAAATCCACCGATCACGCCGCCCGTGATGAATCCGGCCGGCTCCTGCGGCGGCGCCGGCTTGGGCTCCGCCGCCAAAACCGCCGCGCTGACGCCCATCAAGCCCATCGTCCAAACGACCCTGGAATATGCAGTCTTCATAACAGCTCCTCACCGAAGTTTTCGCCACTTCAGGCGACGACGCTCGCCGCCTTGTGAGAGCTATTTCAGACCAGGATCAGGGCGCGTCACCGCAGCCGGGATGGCAAATTGTGGCAAGTCGCCGCCCAATTGAGGGGCTTGCCCATGCGCCGGCGGTTGGCCTCACGCCTCCAACGAGAAGGGGGTGAAATTGGTGCCGATATCGTAATAGTCCTCGTTCTCGGCTTTCTTCAGGAACGCCACTATGCGGTAGGTGAGGGGGGTCGCGATGATTTCCCATCCGCTTTTCAGCGCATATTGAGTAAACATAATGGCCACCAAATGAGCCCCCGGCATGCGCCCGTAGAACGCCACGAAGTAGAAGATCATCGAATCCACCAGTTCGCCGCACAGCGTCGAGCCGACGATGCGCGTCCACAACCAGCGGCCCTGAGTCCGGATTTTCATCTTCGCCAGCACGTAGCTGTTGACGAACGTGCCGCACAGAAAAGCGGTGATGGACGCCAATACGATACGAGGGGTATTGCCGAATACCGTCTCGATCGCCGCCTGGCTGGCGAGCGAGCTTTTCGACGCCGGCAAATGCACCACCACCGCCGCCATGATGGAGGCAAATGCAAGGGCCCCAAAACCGGCCCACACCACGCGGCGATCCCGGCCGTACCCGTACACCTCGGTCAGGATGTCGCCGAAGATATAGGAGATGGGAAAGAACAACACGCCGGCCAGGAAGGTCCAGGTCCCAAGCAACGGCACCTGAATGGAGGTTTCCTTTGCGGGACCGATCAGATTCGAGCAGAGCAGGATGCAGACATAGGCCGCCATCACGAAATCGTAATAGCGGTATTCACGTGTGTGCGGCGGTCGGTTCATGTTCTCAGGTCGGTTCATGGGCTCAAGGATACCCATGATATGTCATACCGGCCACGCGCAAGGCCCCCGTGTCGCGGTTTGGCGAAGACCATCACACCAGGATGAGCCTCGGTACGGTAGATATGTAGCCTCACCCCAACAGTGTTGGACCTATGGATCAGGGCAAGCAATCAAGCGCGATGAGCCCGCTCGTTGACTTCGACGCCGTTTGCCAAAAAGTGCGTGAGGCCGTCGAGCCCGCGCGCGTTCACGCGGTCTCCCTTCACGACATCAAGGGCGACGTGCTCTGGCTGACCGAGAGTTCCATGGGGCCGGATGAACACAACGCGGTACGCGAAGCCGTCGAAGCCTTCTCGAAAGTCAACGGTCCCCAGGTTTTGGATTACGACCTCGGCGATTCGCGCTCCGCCGTCCTGTTCCGCGCCGTGAACTCGCGTCGCTCCCTGATCGGCGCAATCATGATCGTCATGGATTCGCGGGGCATCAGGCAGATCGACAAGGGCGCGGCCCTGCTGATGAACCCCAAGCTGCAAAATGCGTTGTCGGAGTTCGCCGGCATGCGGCCCGAAGCCGCTGCGCTGACCACCGCTGCGCCGACAACCGCCCCCTCTGGGCCGGCCGCCGCGCGCGTCCCCGCGCCCAAGGCGCCGCCAACCGCCCGTACCCCCCAGATGGCTCCCGCCGTCCCGCCTGCAGCAAGGGTCGCTCCGGCCTCGGCCGCCGCAGCACGGGTCGCACCGGCAGCAGCACCGCCCGCACCCGCACCGCCCGCCGCGGCACGGGCCGCCCCTCGACCCCCGGCCGCAGCCGCACTTGACAAACGCCAGCCGCAGCCGGTCACTCCGGAGATCGATCGGCTTCACGCGGCATTGCGCCGCAGCCCGATCGCGCTGCATGTACAGCGGCTCGTGCCGTTGGCGAAGGGGAGCCAGCTCCGCCGCTACGAAGTGCTGCTCCGTTCCAAATCCGAGGATGCGCCGAATAGTGCGCCTCATGCGATGCTGAAGGCCGCGGTGGAAAACGGCCTCGGCTCCATGATTGACCGGCGCGTCGTCACCGAGCTGATCGGCTGGTTGGTGCATCACCCGGACGTGTGGCAGAAACGGGCGGTCCTGTTTTCGGTGAATCTCACGAGCACTGCTCTGCACGACGAACACTTCATGAAATTCGTGGAATTGTGCCTCATGAAGTCATCGCTGCCGAAAGCGATGATCGCATTTGAAGTCGACGTACCCACCGCGATTCTACTAGGCGACAAAATCGCCGACGTGGCCGCCGCCCTGCATCGATTGGGCTGCCCCATGGTGCTCGATGATTTCGGGATGCGCACCGAATGTTTCGACCTGCTGCGGCTGCCGGCCGTGCGCTATGTCAAAATCGCCTCGGAGATCACGGCGAAAATGCGCTCGGACAAGCTCTCGCAAGCGGCCATCACCGCCGTCGTGCAAATGGCCCGTGTACTCGGCATGCATACCGTCGCGAAGCGCACCGAAACCGCTGCCGAACAGGAGTGGCTCACCGCTCTCGGCGTCGACTTCATTCAATCGAACGCCTTGTCGCCGCCGGTCCCGATCGACTCGTTATCGACGCTTCAAAAGCCGCCGCCCAACGCCTTGACCAAATAGACCGTGGTCAAAAATTGCTGGCCGTGGATCTGCACGGCTTGCCGCTGATTGCCGAGCAGCGCCTGCTGCGCAGTAAGCACGTCGAGGTATACGGCCAGGCCCCCTTTGTAGCGTTCGTTGGCAATATCGAAGGCCCGCTGCGAACTCTCCACGCTGGCGTCCGCGTCCCGGGCGGCTTGATCCAGGGATGTAAGACCGGTAATCCCGTTCTCCACCTCTTCCATCGCCGTGAGCACGGTCTGCCGGTAGCTGGCCACCGCGGCCGTGTAGTCCTGCTCCGCGATGTGCACGTTGGCGCGGGTTCTCCCGGCATCGAACAATGTCTGTGTCGCGGAAAGGCCGGCCGCCCAAAGCTCGCTCGGCGCAGTGAACAGCGAAGACACCGCGGAGCTCTGCCATCCGACGGCAGGCACCAAGGGCATCAACTGGATCGTGGGAAAGTACGCTGCGCGCGCAGCGCCGATGCGCGCATTGGCCGCGGCCATCGAGCGTTCGGCGGCGGCCACATCCGGCCGGCGTTGCAATAAATCGGAAGGCAGTCCCACCGGCAGCGCCGGCAGCCTACCCGCGGTCGCCACAGGCGGGATGCTGAATCCGGGCGCCGGCGTCCCCACGAGCGTCGCAATGGCGTGCTCGTTCTGGGCTCGCTGCACGCGCAGCAGTTCCAGCTGCGCAGAGCTGCTCTGCACCAAGGCTTGCTGCTGCGCCAGGTCCAATCCCGTGGCATATCCGAGATCATGTCGTGATGCGACGAACCCCAGGGCATCTCTCTCGAGGGTCAAGCTATGGTTGACCACGTCGATCTCTGCATCGAGTTCACGCAGCGTGAAGTAGTCGCTGACCAGCTGCGCAGTGAGCATCAAGCGGGTGTTCTCAAAATCCGCCGCGGCCTGTTCCGCTGCGGCATGAAAGCCCTCCGCTTCGCGGCGCACGCGGCCGAAGAGATCGAACTCGTAATCGACGAACGGCCCCAAGGTGAAATTGTTTTCCACGGTCGACTCATTGGGAATCGAATAGGACGCCGGCGGGCGGTTTGCGGAAGTCTTGCTGCGCGCTGCGGACGCCTGCAGCCCAACGCCGGGATACAGATAGGACCTGGCCACGGTCACCTGACTGCGTGCCTGCTCGAGCCGCGCGGCCGCCACACGCAGGTTCTGGTTGTTCAGCAGCGCCTGTTCCACCAACGGATCGAGCGCGGAGTCTTGGAATACCCCCCACCACTGACCTTTCAGTGTCGCGTCGCTCGGCGCCGCTTCATGCCACGGCGCCTCAGGCTGCCACGCCGGGGGCACATCGGCCGTCGGCCGATGATAATCCGGGCCGACGGCGCATCCCGCCGCCCACGCGGCGGCCGAGAAAAGCGCAAACCGGCGGAGGAAGCGCCACGCGGAAATCGCAACACAAGGAGCCTGCCTCCCGGGCATCGGGGTCAGCCCGCGCTCTGCGGCGCACGCACCAGTGTCACGACATCCCCATCAGCGAGCGAATCCGCGGGATTCACGATGATTCGATCGGTGGCATCGAGGCCGGCGAGCACCTCTACGGTCGTGCCGTAATCCCTGCCGAGCTTCACCGGAGCCAGGCGGACGCGGCCGCTCTGGTCCACGACGGCAACCCGGGGACCGTCGGGCCGGAACAGCAGCACATTGGTCGGTACGACAGTGGCTGCTCGATCGCCTTTGATCGGCAACTCGACCTGAACATAGGCGCCCGAAAAGAGTTCGCGGCCGGCGTTGGGGACGCGGATCTCGACCTGCAAGGTGCGAGTCGCGGGGTCGATGGCTCCGGCGGTGCGCGCGATGCTGCCTTGAAAGTGCTCACCCGCGCGCTCCGCGAGGCTGACGGTCACGGTATCGCCGATCTTCACTTGATTCGCGAACACCTGCGGCACGTAGATGTACAACCGCAGAGGATCGACCTGTGCCAACGAAAAGAGCGCCTGACCGGCGCCGCCATTGCCGGCATTGATCAAATCTCCCACGTCGACATTGCGGCGGGTCAATACGCCGTCGAAGGGCGCAGCAACCTTGTTGAATCCTTGCAAGCTGCGCAGCCGCGAAACATTGGCCTCGGCGGCCGCAAGATCGGCCTGCGCCTGTTTGTATGCGCTCAACCGTTCGTCCAGTTCCTGCTGGGTCACGGCATCTTTCTGGCGCAAGCTTTGCCAGCGCTCCGCGCTGCTCTTCGCCAGTGCCTCGCTCGAGGCGGATTGCGCCTGTGCCGCTTCCGCTTGATGGAGCTGTTGGTCGATTTCCGGCGCGCTTATCTCGGCCAGCAGCTCGCCTTTCTTGACCGATGCCCCGATATCCTTCGTCCATCTCTTGAGGTAGCCGCTGCTTCGCGCATACACGGTCGATTCGATCACACCCTGCAAGGTTCCGGGCAGCGTGACGGCCGCGCCATCGCCGCCGCTCGTCGGTTGCGTCGTCGTCACGTACTGCATTGCGTGAATCGCCGTGGAATCCGCCAGGGCGCGCGCCTGCATCGATCGATTCACGAGCACGATCGCACCGCCCAAAAGAAGCAACGCGATGAATACTGCGACCACGAACTTGGCGCGCTTCAGCAGGGTCGACGTCGCTGCGTCGGGGATATCGGACATGTCAAGTATTCCCATGTGGAATCGGTGAGGCACCGGGCGCCGGTCCGCGGGGCGGCCGTCCGCCCGCCTTCGCTTGCCTGCGCTGCGCGAGACGGCGATGAACACCGGCAAAGATCGTAGGTACGAACAACAGCGTGGAGACGGTTGCGAACATCAATCCGCCGATCACGGCACGGCCGAGCGGCGCGTTCTGTTCCGCGCCTTCGCCCAACCCCAAGGCCATCGGAATCATGCCGATCATCATCGCGAGCGCCGTCATCAGCACCGGCCGGATGCGGGTTGCGCCGGCGTCTCGCGCCGCCTCAATCGGGTCCAATCCGTCGCCCATCCGCTGGCGCGCGAATGAAACGATCAAAATGCTGTTGGCGGTGGCGACCCCCATGGTCATGATCGCTCCCGTCATTGCCGGCACGCTCAGGGTCGTCCCCGTCAGCATCAGCATCCAACAGATGCCCGCCAGGGCCGCGGGCAGCGCGGTGATGATGATGAAGGCATCCACCCACGATTGGAAATTGACGACGATCAGCAGGTAAACCATGACTATCGCCAAGACCAATCCCACCCCCAGCTGAACGAACGACGATCTCATGGTCTGCGTCTGGCCCAGGACCGCAACCTCGGTGCCGCGCGGCAAGTCCGGGCGCAGCTGGTCCACCAGCGCTCGAATCTTCGTGGCAACGCTGCCCATATCCCGGCCCTGCACGCTTACGAAGATATCGGTCGCCGGCGCGAGATTGTAGCGCGATGCCACCGCCATCTGCGCCGACGGTTCGACATGTACCAAATTGCTGAGCAGCTGCGGCGCGACGCGCCCGGCCGTGGATGAGGCCGTCGCGGCCGGCCGTACCGGCGTACGCAGCAACGCATCGAGACTATCGATCGAATATTGCGGCGACTGGACCGTTAAATTGTAAATGACCCCGTTTGCGGGGTTCAGCCAGAAGCTTGGCGCGGTTTGCGCCGTGCCGGAGGTGGAAATCAGCAAGTCCTGAGTGACGTCGTTGGGACTCAAGCCCAGCTGTTGCAGCTGGGTACGATCCATTGCCAGAGACACGGTCGGCATATCGAGACGCTGGTGGATGTGGGTGTCCACAGCTCCCTCGACCCGTTGAATTTGCTTCATCAGCTTGGCGGCGATCTGATAGTTGCCGCGCAGGTCCGCCCCGGTGAACTGCACGTCGATCGGCGCCGGCACGCCGAAATTCAGGATTTGGGTAACCATGTCCGCGGGCTGAAAGTAAAATTCCATTCCGGGGAACAACTTCGGCAATTCGCGGCGCATGCGCTCGACGTACCGCGCCGTCGGCGCATGTCCCTCATTGAGCGAGATCTGGATTTCTCCATCCAGCGTGCCGAAAACGCCCGAATTGCTGTACGAGAGGTTGATGCCGCTGTAGGGGACTCCCAGATTGTCCAGGATCACGCCCAACTCCGGCGCCGGAATGATCCGCCGGATGGCGGCGTCCACCCGATCCGCAGTGCGTGCCGTCTCCTCGATACGCGTGCCGGTCGGCATGCGCATATGAAGGCGAATCAGACCCGCGTCGACGCTCGGAAAGAAATCGCGCCCCAGGACGAATACCAATGCGCAGGACAGCACGCAGAAAGCCAGGAACAATCCCGCAAAGAGGCGCCGCTTCGCCAGCACTGCCGTCAAGATGGCGACGTAGCCGGACCGCAGCTTTTCGAAGCGCGAGTCGAAGGCGCGATACACCCGCCGCAACAGGCCCGGGACGGCGGCCGGATCGACCGCATGGTCCATCATCAGCATGACGAGGGTGGGCACGAGGGTTCGCGACAATACATAGGACGCCAGCATGGCAAACACGACGGCTTCGGCGAGAGGCGCGAACAGGAAGCGCGCCACCCCCGACAGAAAGAACATCGGCACGAACACGATGCAGATGCACAGGGTCGATACCAGGGCAGGCACGGCGATCTCCCCCGCGCCGTCCAGGATGGCTTTATGCAGATCCGAACCCAGACCCAGGTGGCGCTCGATATTCTCGATGGTCACCGTGGCATCGTCGACCAGAATGCCCACCGCGAGCGCGAGGCCGCCCAGCGTCATGATATTCAACGTCTCACCGGTGAGATACAAGGCGATGATCGACGCCAGAATCGACAGCGGGATCGACACGGCGATGATGCAGGTGCTGCGCCAATTGCCCAGAAACAGCAGAATCAGCATGGCGGTCAGGGCCGCTGCGATCAACGCCTCGCGAACCACGCCGCTGATCGCGCCGCGCACGAAGGTGGACTGGTCGAAGAGGGGCACGATCTTGAGTTCTTGCGGCAGTATTTGCTGGACCTTCGGCAGTTCGGCCAACAGGTTCCTGACGATGTCCAAGGTGGACGCGCCGCCATTCTTGATGATCGAGATGAGCACGCCGCGCTGGCCATTCTGGCGCACGATGTTGGTCTGCGGCGCGAAGCCGTCGCGGACGTGGGCCACTTCGGCCAGATACGTGGTCGCGCCATTCCGGGTCATCACGGGAATCCGGTTGAGCCCCTCGACCGTATCGGGCGATGAATTCGTCGCCAGCACGTATTCGGTGCCGCCGATCTTGGCCGTTCCCGAGGGCAAGACCAGGTTTTCGGTGTTGACGGCGTTGACCACGTCGGTCGGCGTCAACCCCTTGGCGAGCAATGCCGCCGTGTCGAGGTCCACCGAGATGATCCTTTGCTTGCCCCCGTACGGCCACGGGACGGCCGCCCCCGGGATGGTCACCAAACGCGGGCGCAGAAAATTCACGGCCGCATCGAACAGCGCCTGCTCGCTCAGGGTGGGGCTGGAAAGACCCAGTTGAATGACCGGAATGCTCGACGCCGAGTACTTGATGACCAACGGGGGAAGGATCCCCGGGGGGAGTTGGCGCAGAGCGGATTGCTCCTGGGACACGACCTGAGCGATGGCGGTGGGGATATTGGCGTTCGGTTGGAAAAACAGCTTGATGACGGAGATGCCGTTCAACGACTGAGACTCGATGTGCTCGATGTCGTTGACCAACGTGGTAAGACTGCGCTCGTTCTGCGCGGTGATGCGATTGCCCATTTCCTGGGCGGACAGGCCTCCGTAGTTCCAGACGATGCTGATCACCGGAATATTGATCTCCGGGAAGATGTCCGTGGGCATCTTCAACAGGACCAACGGCGTCGCGAGCAGTATCAGCAGCGCCATGACCAGGAACGTGTATGGCCGCCGCAACGCAACTTCTACGATCCACATGGGCTACAAAACCTCGGCCGCGCGCGGATTCCGATCGGAGGGCTGGATGATATTATGCCGGACATGCCGCAGTTAGAAGCTCATGAGAGCCTTCTGTGAATGAAAAGTTCCGCCTCGCCAAGGGCGCAACCAGCGCTTAAGTTTGCGTTATCTGCCACACAGTACTTGCAAATGATCACGATCGCAGCAAACAATAGGTCGTCTGCAACGAGACACCGGGACCGAGCTAAGTGTTTTGTTAGTCCCATGAGGTTCGGTTCCGGCTCCCGTCTGACGCACCGCCCATGACACTCAATGCCCTGATCGTCGTCTTCGGGCTTGCCGCAGTCCTCTTCCTTGTCGCCGCGGCCCGAAGCCTTCGCAGGCGGCGCATAGTCGGAGGACTGGTGCGCGGCGGCGCCTCCCTGGTGCTGGTCCTGATCGCCGTCTGTGCCGCATTGATTGCGGTCAACCTGCGCACCTATCGGCAATTGACCGCCGAGCAAGCGGCCGGCGAGCTGCAATTCACCCGTATCGGGTACCATCAGTTCAACGGGGCGTTTACTTTCCCATCCGGTGAACGCACCGATTTTGCGTTGCGCGGCGATGAATGGCAGGTCGACGCGCACGTGCTCAAGTGGCGGGCGCTGGCCAACCTGTTCGGGTTCGATACGGCCTATCGGCTGGACCGAATCAGCGGCCGATACACCAGCATCGACGATGAGCGCAGCCTGCCGCGCACGGTGTATGCCCTCAACCAGCCCGATCGCGTCGACCTCTGGGAACTGCTCCATCGCTATCATTCCTGGGTGCCGTGGATCGATGCACTGTACGGAAGCGCGACATTCCTGCCGATGGCCGACGGCGCCCTGTACGAGATCAAGGTTTCTCAAAGCGGTCTGCTGGCGCGACCGCTCAATCAAGCCGCGCGCACCGCCGTCGGCAGCTGGCAGGCTCCATGATCCAGAAGATATCCGCCGCATTGCTCGCCGTGTTGCTGGTGGCGGCGGGCGTCGCATGGTGGCAAACGGCGCCGCCGTCCCCCAAGGTGGTCGCGCGCCGCGCGGCCACTGTCACTTCCTCCGCGCTGGTGGACGAAAGCGCCTACACCACGGCGCAGCGCGTGGCGCAGCTTGCCACCACGCCGCAGGAGCAACCCTTCGTGGCGACCGCACTGCGCGTCGCCGACCATGAGCTTGCCCTCGCCTTCACCGCCGCCTTGCGCGACGCCGAGGCCCATCCGCCGACCTTGAGCCCGGAGGCGCTGAAGATTCAGGACCGGCTGCAGAAATCGCAGGTTCTGTTGGATGCCGATCAACAGCGCGTCGCGCAACTCACCTCGGACCTGGCGCAGGCCAAGCCTTCGCAGAAGGACACCCTGCAAGATGAACTGGACCTTGCCAAATCACAACTCGACCTGGACAAGGACGAACTCGAGGAAGCCGATCAAGATCTCGTCGCGGCCGGCGGCAATCCGCAGGAACGCATCGAGGCCATGGTCCAAGAGCATGATGCGCAGGTTAAGGCACGCGCGAGCGGCGCAGCGGCCTCAGCCGGGGCCGCATCGCAGATGGCCGGCCTGCATGGCGCATGGACAGAATTTCGTGACTGGCTGAAGACACGGCAAAAATTACAGCAGCTCGCCGGTGCGGAGGAAGCCGCCCGCGTGAAAGCCGCAGCATTGAGTCAACAACGGGCGGCGCTCGCGGCCAGCCTGGAAAGCGCCAAGGGAGGAATCTCCGAACTGGCCCAGCATACAAAGAGTGCCAAGGCCGCCGCCGCGGCAGCAGCCGGCCCGCACGGGCCGCACACCCACGAAGACGCTGCGGCGCTGGTCGGCCGCACGAAGCTCATCACCGCCGACCAGAAGGTGCTGACGTTGCTCGACCGCCAGACCGCCGACCTGCGGCAACTGGCGGGTGTTTATCAGCAATGGATCGGTGTGGTTGCGCTGCAATCGAACGGCGTATTGCACAAGCTGCTGTTCGACGCGGCGGTCGTGATGGGAATTCTCCTGGTATTGCTCTTCGTCGACAAATGGGCACAGCGCCTGCTCAATAATCCCAAGCTGGACCGCCGGCAGGTCGAAACACTTCGCAGCATCACGCGGGTCAGTCTGCGGGTAATCGCAGCGGTCATCATCCTGCTCATTCTCATCGGCCTGCCCAGCCAGTTCGGGACCATGATCGGGATCGTGGGGGCCGGATTGACGGTGGCGCTGAAGGATTTCATCGTGGCCTTCTTCGGCTGGTTGGTGCTGATGGGCAGAAACGGCATTCGTCTGGGAGACTGGGTCGAGATCAACGGCGTCAGCGGCGAGGTGACCGAACTCGGAATGTTTCACACGGTACTGCTCGAGACCGGCAACTGGAGCGACGCGGGCCACCCCACCGGCCGACGCGTCACCTTCACCAACAGCTTCGCCATCGAAGGGCATTACTTCAATTTTTCGACGTCGGGCCAATGGTTGTGGGATGAGCTGACGGTGGTCGTGCCCGCGGGCCAGGATCCCTACCCGATCGTCAATGACATCACCAAGCAAGTCGCCGAGGCGACGGCCGAGAGCGCGCGTCAAGCCGAGCAAGAGTGGCAGCGCGCCGTTCCTTCCCAGCGTGGCAAGACCTTTTCTGGAACGCCGGGCGTCAGCGTCAAGCCGGTCGTCGGGGGAGTGGAGATTGCGGTTCGCTACATCACCCGCGCCAACGAGCGCTTTCAGTTGCGGGCCAATTTGTATCAGGCGGCCGTGCACCTCCTGGGACAGAAGGCGGTCAAGGCAGCCGACACGATTCAACCAGCCGGTTGAGCGGGTGGTCGGTCGAGCGGGCGGCGATTTCGGCGGTCCAGCGCCGCCGGGCAACTGTAGGGCGGACGGGTTCTTCTCAGGCGATCCCGGCAAATTGTGATCCCGGTCGTAGTGCGGGCATCCACCGCAGGCCGACAATGCCACCATGCATAGCCGTGAAGATTCCGATCGTCTCTCCTGGACCTTGTCCGCCCTGGTGGTCTTGATTATGGGCGTGGCCGTGGTCATCTCGTCGCGAGAATCATCGTCTGCGCACGACACTGATGCCGCCAGCCCAACGGCCGCCGAGCAGCCCTCGCACCCGGAACCCCAATCGAAGTCCCGGTCCGATTCTGTCGCGCTACCAGATCCGCACCCGATCGCCCGGCGCTAGGTAGAGCTTCTCCCCGGGTTGGACCTCGAATGCGGCGTACCATGCGTCAAGGTTGCGCACGGTAACTGCCCGGAACTCGTCGGGGGCATGTACGTCGGTCATCACTTGCATTCCCCGAGATCTCACACTATGGATCTCATGGGGGATCTGTGCGGTAGAATGGCGGCCGCCACGGCGCAGCGCGAAGTCTTGGTAGTGCTGACATCCGCGCTGGCTCTCGCTGGTGTAAGTCATTGATTTGCCGGCTTAGCACAGTGGTAGTGCAACGGTTTTGTAAACCGTAGGTCGGGGGTTCGAATCCCTCAGCCGGCACCATTTACCTGAGGGTCTGTTCCGGGCCCCGAATCGGTATCAGTCTCGAGCTGAGTCCTTCTGCTTTACGTAACGTCCGGGTGCCGCCTCAATGCTTGGATGTTTGCTGCTGCCGACCAT
>Ga0137358_10001320_pt1 | contig 13260 bp, 10 predicted proteins | sample Mad1_20_16metaG_FD_105551 | JGI IMG/M metagenome (GOLD analysis project Ga0137358, IMG submission 105551) | Vadose zone soil microbial communities from Angelo Coast Range Reserve, California, USA - Mad1_20_16 metaG | ecosystem: Environmental > Terrestrial > Soil > Vadose zone | place: USA... | reverse complement strand
CGCATGCGAGCGGTCGACCGCGACTTGCTTGAACGACTGGATCAATTCGCCGGCGCGATGCAGGTTCGACACCAGTTGCTGGGATGCGTCGCGCGAGGTGCGGACAAATTCCTCGAGTTGGGACCGGCGCAACTGGCCGTCGGATCTCAGCTCGGCGTCGAACATCTCGGCGCGGCGGGCGAAACTCGACGCCACCGTCAGGCTGATGCCGATCGGGTTGTTCACTTCATGGGCAACGCCGGCGACCAGACCGCCGAGCGCGGCCAGACGTTCGGCGTCGATCAGGTTTTTCTGGGCGGCGTTCAACTCAAACAGCGCGCCCTCAGCTTTCTCTTTCGAGGTGCGCAACTCATCCTCGGTCTGGCGCTTGGCGATGGCATTTTCGCGGAACACCTCCACCGCGCGGGCCATCGCGCCGACCTCGTCCTTGGCGCCGGTTCCCTGCACCTGCCGATCGTAATTGCCCGTTGTGATGGCATGCATCGCCGCCATGATCTGCTGCAACGGCAGGCGGATGGTCAACGCGATCACGACGCCCGCGGTGATGATGATGCCGAGAAAAATCACGGCAATGGACAGCACCCGGCGTGATATATCGCCGAGCGTCCGATCGAATGTCTCCTGCGCTTTCTGTTCGCGCTGCCGCATCTTGATCGACAATTCGTCGATGGCGCCGATGGCTTCGGCCTGGCTGGCGTCGATGGTATTGCGCAACAGCTCGGTCCGGCTGGCGAGCTGGTCCGACAATTTTGCGAGACCCTCGCGCAGCGCCACCGCGCGCATGCGCAATCGTTGTAGCGCCATGCGCTGCAGGTCGTTGTCGGCGAGGTCGGACATTACCGGGATCGTCTTCTCGATCGTCTCGGTATTGCGGCGGGCGTCCTCGGCGGATGCCGAGGCCAGCGAAAGATAATAGGCGTTGGCGGCAACCAGCATCGCGGTAAACGCCTCGCGGGATTTGCCAAGCGACGGCCAGATCAGGGCATCGCGGTGCCCGGTCGCGCCCTCGATGATCGAGTAGAGCCCGGCCATGTCACGGGCAGGGGCCAGCACCTGGTCCTCATAGGTTTTCGAAATTGTTGCCTGGACGCCGCGCAGTTCGCCGAAGCCGTTGAGGAAACGCTCGGTGACGCGTTCGAGGTCCTTCACCGAGCCCGACAGCATCGGGTCGGTCGATGCGCGCGTGGTCAGGGTGCCGAGCACCGCCTCGCGCAACAGCAGGATCTCGGCGAACAGTTCGGGGCTTGGCTGGTTGATGTAGCGATGGATCAGGTTTTGCAGGCGGCCGGTCTCGCTCTCCAATAACGCCAGGATTTTGTCCGATTCCCGCACCTGCCGCACATCGTCCCAGGCCGAACCGAGCACCTGGGCGCCGTTCCATATCATGGCGGCAAGCACCACGACGACGGCGGAGTTCAGCGCGGCAATCGACAGGATGCGCCAGCGGATCGGCACCGCGCGGACCAGCCCGACGATGCGGGAACGGCCGCGCGCGGCGAGGCCCGCCGGCAGTTCCGCAGCACCATCCTGTTGGGGTCTTCCCAGGGCCAATTCACTCCACCTTGCGAATTCGTTCGATCAGTTTGGCGGATGCCGAATCGCGTTGCGCTTTAGCGTAGATTGCCGCCATCGCGGCTTCGAAAGGTTTGCGGTCGAAGTCGGTCACGACCGTCACGCCGGCCGCTTTCGCCCGCTCGCGCGACTGGTCCTCGAGGTCCTTCCATTTTTCGCGCATGAACTGGCTGGATCGCATCGCTGCCTCGCGAAAAATCTTTCGGTCCTCGCTCGACAGGCTCGCCCAGGCCTTCTGGGACATCAGCAGCACTTCCGGGCTCATGGTGTGTTCGGTCAGCGTATAATAACCGGCATATTTGTAGTGATCGGTAGTGACAAAGGAAGGCCAGTTATTCTCCGCGCCGTCGATCAGCCTGGTGGCAAGTCCGGTAAGAACTTGCCCATAGGGCAACTCGATCGGCTCCGCGCCAAGCGCCTTGATCATGTCGGACATCAATTCCGATTGCTGCACGCGAAGTCGCAAGCCCTTGACGTCGGCGATAGAGCGGATCGGCCTGACGCTGTTGTAGATCGACCGTGCCCCGGAATCGTAGAACGCCAGGCCAACAAATCCGTGAGCCTCGAAGCTGCCAAGTAATTCATCACCGATCGGGCCGTCCAGCACCTTCTGCAAATGATCGATGGAACGAAACAAAAACGGCATCGCGAGCACATTCATTGCCGGCACGAAAGTTCCGACCAGCGCCACATTGGTACGATTGAGGTCGATGGCGCCGACGCGGGTCTGTTCAATGGTTTCCTTTTCCTCGCCGAGCTGGCGCGAATGAAAGACCCGGAGGTGGTGGCGTCCTCCGCTGCGCTCCTCGATCAGGCGGCCCATGTATCGCAGCGCCTGTACCGTTGGATAGTCTTCGCTTTGGGTGTCGGCGACGCGAAATTCGCGCGCCACGGCGGTCGTCGAGACCGCCGCCAAACAAAGCGCGACACCGATGGCTACGATTGTTACGGTCCGCGAAAGGTCGGCGCGGCTGTACACGAGCAACTATCCCCTCATGATGATGTCGATGGTCGGGAAAAAAGGTTCAACGCTTTCTAGCAGAAGCCGGCGGGAGATAGCTATTCTGCCAGCACCGGTGACGTCGTCAATGGTGCGCTGCGACGGCCGTTGAAACCACTGGCGTGGGCCGCCCACTGCAAGGGCTCTTTGAGGCGGCCGGCATGCCCATCGTCGGATCCACAACCAGCAGCCGTTATGGCTGTAAAAGTGAGGTGCCGCAGGTGCCTGCCTCAAATCGCGCCTTCACGGAGTATCGGTCCCGCTTTCGCGGGGACGACGTTTATGCTTAATCAGGCGCGCAACGTGAGAGTCGTGTTCTGGCCGCGGCAATAAGATTGGTTTTATCGTGAATCCAGCTTTTAAATTTTTGCGATTCGCAGCCGCGGCGGCGATGGTCGCCTTCGCCTCTCCGGCCCAGGCGGTCACCGATATCATGTGGTGGCACGCCATGTCGGGCGAGCTTGGCCGGCAGCTGGAGAAGCTTGCCGCTGACTTCAACGCATCGCAATCCGAATATCGGATCGTGCCGCACTACAAGGGGAACTATACCGAAACCGTGAATGCGGCGATCTTCGCGTTCCGCTCGCGCGGCCAGCCGGCGATCGTTCAGGTCAACGAAATCGCGACCGCGACCATGATGGCCGCCAGGGGCGCGATCTATCCGGTGTTCGAATTGATGCGCGATGAGCAGGAGCCATTTTCACCGGACGCGTATCTTCCGGCCGTGACCGGCTACTATGCCGATGTCGCCGGCAACATGCTGTCATTCCCGTTCAACGCCTCGACCCCGATCCTTTACTATAACAAGAACCTGTTCCGTAGCGCCGGGCTCGATCCCGAAACGGCCCCGAAGACCTGGCCGGAGGTGGGCGCGGCGGCGAAGAAATTGCGCGCGTCGGGAGCCGTTTGCGGGTTCACCACGTCGTGGCCATCATGGATCAACGTCGAGAACTTTTCCGCATTCCACAATCTGGCGATTTCGAGCAAGGCCAATGGCTTCGAGGGTCTTGACGCGGTGCTGATTTTCAACAACCCGGTGATGGTGCGCCACATCGCGCAACTTGCGGAATGGCAAACCGGCAAGGCGTTCGACTACAGCGGTCGCGACACCACGGCGGAACCGCGGTTTCAGAATGGCGAATGTGGAATCTTCATCGGCTCGTCGGCGACTCGCGCCGATATCAAGGCCAATTCGAAATTCGAGGTTGGCTACGGCATGTTGCCGTTCTGGCCCGACGTCGAAGGCGCGCCGCAAAACTCCATTATCGGCGGCGCGACATTGTGGGTGCTGCGGGACCGGCCGCGCGCCGAATACAAGGGGGTCGCGAAATTCTTCGGCTTCCTGTCAAAGCCGGAGGTTCAAGCCGCGTGGCATCAGAACACCGGCTACCTGCCGATCACCCGCGCGGCCTTCGATTTAACCCGCGCCCAGGGCTTTTACGACCGCAATCCAGGTGCGGCGATCTCGATCGAGCAGATCACGCTAAAACCGCCGACCGACAATTCGAGGGGTGTGCGGCTCGGATCGTTCGTTCTGATCCGCAGCGTCATCGACGAAGAACTGGAGCAGGCTTTTGCCGGTAAAAAATCGGCGCAGCAGGCGCTCGATTCCGCGGTCGAGCACGGCAACCGCCTGCTGCGTCAATTCGAGCGGGCTAACCCGGACCGGTAGCAGTCTCTGTTTGGCGACCTCGCCCGAGAAGAAGGCGGTCACAATATTTGCACTCACAATAGGCAAAGGCGCCTCTTTGTATGCAATCCATTCGGAGTCGCGTGTCCTCCGCACGTTCTTGATTTAGCTGTCAAATCATGCGCTTAGGGCGCCATTAGGCATGCGTTAAGATTTGGCACGAACCTTGCGAAGTCAGCTCCAGACCTGCCCACACGTAGCGTTTGGAGCATCACATGAAGCGTCGCGATTTCCTGAAATCCGTCTCCGGATTGGCCGCCGGCGCCATGGTGCCGGCGCCCGCAATCTGGTCCGCCGCCAAGGCGGATGCCCGCTCGGAGACGTTGCTGATCGTCTCGGAAGGCGGCCCCAACAATCTCGACATTCACGGCGTCGGCACCAACGTGCCCGGTTATGAAGTGTCGTGGAATTGCTACGACCGCCTGATCGGTCACGAGATGAAAAGCGGTCCCGGCGGCGTTCCGTATTACGACCGCGACAAGTTCAAGCCGGAACTCGCCGAAGACATGAATGTCGGCGACATGTCGGTCACCTTCAAGCTGAAGAAGAACGCAAAATTCCACGACGGAGCGCCGGTGACGGCCAGGGATGTCAAATGGTCGCTGGACCGTGCCGTCAGCGTCGGCGGATTCCCGACCTTCCAGATGAGCGCGGGCTCGCTGACAAAACCCGAGCAGTTCGTCATCGTCGACGACAACACGGTGCGGGTGGATTTCGCCAGAAAGGATCGCCTCACGATCCCCGATCTCGCGGTGATCGTGCCCTGCGTGGTCAATTCGGAACTGGTGAAGAAGAACGCTTCCGAGAAAGACCCCTGGGGCCTCGAATATACCAAACAGCAGACCGCAGGCTCCGGCGCCTACAGAGTGACGAAATGGACCGCCGGCACCGAAGTTATCATGGAACGCAACGACGACTGGGCCGGCGGACCGTTGCCGAAGATCAAGCGCGTGATCTGGCGCATGGTGCCGCAGGCCGGCAACCGCCGCGCGCTGCTCGAGCGCGGTGACGCCGACATCTCCTATGAACTGCCGTACAAGGATTTTCAGGAGCTCAAATCGGCCGGCAAGCTCGACATCGTGTCGCTGCCCTTCTCCAACGGCATCCAGTACATCGGCATGAACGTGACCAAACCGCCGTTCGACAATCCGAAGGTGCGCCAGGCGGTGGCCTACGCGATCCCCTATCAGAAGATCATGGATGCGGTGCTGTTTGGGCTGGCCAATCCGATGTTCGGCGCGGCACCGACCAAGACCACCGACGTCGCCTGGCCGCAGCCGACCAAGTTTTTTACCGACATCGACAAGGCCAAGGCGCTGCTTGCCGAGGCCGGCTATCCGAACGGCTTCGAGACCACGCTTTCATTCGACCTCAACTTCGCCGGCGTCAACGAGCCGCTCTGCGTGCTGGTGCAGGAAAGCCTCGGCCAGATCGGCATCAAGACCACGATCAACAAGGTGCCCGGCGCCAACTGGCGCACCGAATTGACCAAGAAGGAACTGCCGCTCTACACCAACGTGTTCTCGGGTTGGCTCGATTATCCGGAATACTTCTTCTATTGGTGCTATCACGGCAACAATTCCATCTTCAACACCATGAGCTACAAGTCGGCGGAGATGGACAGACTGATCGACGGCGCGCGCAATGCGGCCTCAACCGGCGACAAGCCGACCTACGACGCCGACGTGAAAGGCTTTGTCGACCTGGCATTCGCCGATATTCCGCGCATTCCGCTCTATCAGCCCTATGTCAACGTCGCGATGCAGAAGAACGTCTCGGGCTATCAATACTGGTTCCACCGCCGCCTCGACTACCGCGCGCTGGTGAAGGCGTAACGCGGTGCCGAGTGGTCGCGACGCACCGGTGCGTGTTGCTCTCTGGCCCTTTGGTGAGGAGAGCCGAACTCCGTCATTCCCTCCCCCCTTGCGGGGGAGGGGCAGGGAGGGGGGTAGCCACGCGCACCATCTTCTCGGCTTACCCCTCTCCCCAGCCCTCCCCCACAAGGGGGGAGGGAGCAGATCACGCCGTGTTGCGAGAGCTGAAATCCAGCACGCGAGTGCCCCATGCTGACCATGATCGGCAAGCGGCTGATGTTCGCGATTCCGAGTCTGATCGGGGTGGTGATCGTCACGTTCCTGTTGACCCGCGCGCTGCCCGGCGATCCCGCGGCGTATTTCGCGGGACCTGCGGCGACCAAGGAGGCGGTCGAGCAAATCCGCAAGAAACTCGGCTTCGACAAGCCGCTGATCGAGCAGTTCTTCCGCTATACGGCCGATCTCGCGCATGGCGATTTCGGCAATTCGCTCACCACCGGCCAGCCTGTCGCAACTGAAATCCGCAACCGCCTGCCGGCCTCGGCCGAACTGACGCTGCTCGGCCTCGTCATCTCGGTTGCGATCGCGCTGCCGCTCGGCGTGCTCGCCGCCACCCGTCCCGGCTCGTGGATCGACCACCTCTGCCGCGTGACGACGACCGCGGGCGTGTCGCTGCCGGTGTTCTTCACCGGCCTGGTGCTGGTCTATGTTTTCTATTTCCGCCTCGGATGGTCGCCGGCTCCGCTCGGACGGCTGGATGTGTTTTATAGCGCGCCGCCTTCGGTAACCGGCTTCTATCTGATCGATGCGCTGATCGCGCGCGATTTCGAAACCTTCCGCTCCGCATTCAGCCAGTTGATCCTGCCGGCGCTGACGCTCGCCATCTTCTCGCTGGCGCCGATCGCGCGCATGACGCGGGCCTCGATGCTGGCGGTGCTGTCGTCGGATTTCGTGCGAACCGCGCGCGCCAGCGGTCTTTCGCCAGGTACCGTGATCGTCACCTACGCCTTCCGCAACGCGATGCTGCCGGTGATCACCACGCTGAGCATGGTGTTCTCGTTTTTGCTCGGCGCCAACGTGCTGGTGGAAAAAGTGTTCGCCTGGCCCGGCATCGGCTCCTACGCGGTGGAAGCGCTGATCTCGTCGGATTTCGCGCCGGTGCAGGGTTTTGTGCTGACCATGGCGGTGTTGTACGTGCTCTTGAACCTGATGATCGACATTCTCTATGGCGTGATCGACCCAAGGGTCAGGCTTGAAGGGTGAGGCAAGCATGAGCAGCGTTACGCCAGCTGTTGAACCTGTCGCACCCGCGCGAACCTCGGGGCTGTCAGCGATCTTCGAGCACACCCGCTACGTGCTCGGCGAGAACCGGGTGACCGCGTTCGCCTTCGCGCTGTTGATCCTCATTGTGTTTGCGGCATTGTTCGGTCCTTATGTCGTTCCCCATGATCCACTCGCCTCCGACACCGCGGCGGCGCTGAAGCCGCCGTCTTCCGCGCACTGGTTCGGCACCGACCAGCTGGGGCGCGATATTTTCAGCCGCGTCATCGTGGCGACCCGGCTCGACACTTTCATCGCGGTGGCCTCGGTGACGCTGGTGTTTCTGATGGGCGGTCTCGCAGGTATCGCCGCGGGCTATTTTGGCGGCTGGACCGACCGCATCGTCGGACGCGTCGCCGATACCATCATGGCGTTTCCGCTGTTCGTGCTGGCGATGGGGATCGTGGCGGCGCTCGGCAATACCGTGCAGAACATCATCATCGCGACCGCGATCGTGAATTTCCCGCTCTATGCCCGCGTCGCCCGTGCCGAAGCCAATGTGCGCCGCGACGCCGGCTTCGTGCAGGCGGCGCGCCTGTCGGGCAATAGCGAGTTTCGCATTTTGCTGGTGCACATCCTGCCGAACATCATGCCGATCATGATCGTGCAGATGTCGCTGACCATGGGCTACGCCATCCTCAACGCCGCCGGGCTGTCCTTCATCGGGCTCGGCGTGCGGCCGCCCACGGCCGAATGGGGCATCATGGTCGCGGAAGGCGCGGGCTTCATGGTCTCGGGCGAATGGTGGATCGCGCTGTTTCCGGGTCTGGCGCTGATGGTTGCGGTGTTCTGCTTCAACCTGCTCGGCGACGGCCTGCGCGACATCGTCGATCCGCAGCGAAGGACGTAGAGGATGGCAAAGGTGTGTGGCCGCGGTCTCCTTCACCTCGCCCCGCTTGCGGGGAGAGGTCGGTTTCGCGCATTAGCGCGAAACCGGGTGAGGGGGACCCTCCGCGCATTCCTCTTTCTCCTGCGTTCGCTGATAGAAGCCCCTCACCCCAACCCTCTCCCCGCCAGAGCGGGGCGAGGGGGCCTGTCTCGATTGCGGGGGCAGCATCGATGACCGCGCCGCCGCTGCTCGACGTCCGCGATCTCACCGTGGAATTCGCCACCCGCCGCGGCATCGTGAGAGCGGTGCAGCATGTCAACATCTCCATCGCAAAAGGCGAGACGCTCGGCGTCGTCGGCGAATCCGGCTCCGGCAAATCCGTCACCTCCTATGCGGTGATGCGGATTCTCGACCGCGCCGGCAGGATCGCTGACGGCTCGGTGGTGTTTTCCGGCATCGACGTCGGGAGCGCCAGCGAAGACCAGATGCGCGATTTGCGCGGCCGCGAAATCTCGATGATTTTCCAGAATCCGCGCGCCGCGCTCAATCCGATCCGTAAAGTGGGCGACCAGATCGAGGACGTGCTGCGCCAGCATGTGCAGCAGTCGGCAGTGGCTGACCGCGGCGAGAAGGCGATCGAGGCGCTGGAGCAGGTCAAGATCGCCCGTCCGCGCGAGCGCTATCACGCCTATCCGTTCGAACTGTCGGGCGGCATGTGCCAGCGCGTGGTGATCGCGCTGGCGCTGGCGTGCAATCCGCAGCTTTTGATCGCCGATGAGCCGACCACCGGTCTCGACGTCACCACGCAAAAGGCGGTCATGGACCTGATCGTGGAGCTGACCAAACGCCGGGGCATGTCGACGATCCTGATCACCCATGATCTCGGATTGGCGGCGGCCTATTGCGACCGCGTGGTGGTGATGGAGAAGGGCCGCGTTGTCGAGACCGCGCTGTCGGTCGATATTTTCGCCAGGCCCGAGCACCCCTATACAAGAAAGCTGATGCGCGCGACGCCGCGCCTCGGCGTCTCGTTGCGCGATTTGCTGCCGGAGGAGGAGGCTGCCGCGCTGCAGCCAATTTCGCCTTCTTCAACCTCGTCCCGTCCATCAGTCGTCATGGCCGGGCTTGGCCCGGTCATCCATCCCTCTTCGCAAGATTCTTTCTCGGAAGCGATAGACCCCCGGGTCAAGCCCGAGGGTGACGAGACTACAAAACCCCTGCTTCTCGTCGACAAGCTCGTGAAAGAGTACCCGCGCCAGGGCGCCACCGAAGTACTGACAAAACTGTTTGGCCGCAAGCCGCCGGTCGAAACCGAACAATTCCGCGCGGTCGACGGCATCAGCTTTACCGTCGGCCGCGGCGAGAGCGTCGGTCTGGTCGGCGAGTCCGGCTGCGGCAAGTCCACCACCTCGATGATGGTGATGCGGCTGTTGGACCAGACCTCGGGCCGCATCATGTTCGACGGCGACGAGATCGGCGCCATCCTGCCCAATGCGTTTGCGCGGCTGCCGCTGCGCAAGAGCATCCAGATGGTGTTTCAGGATCCGACCGATAGCCTCAACCCGCGCTTTACGGCCGCGCGCGCGATCGCCGACCCGCTTCTGCAGCTTGGCGACATCCGGGGGCGCGACGCGTTGCGCGCCCGCTGCGAGGAATTGGCCGGACTGGTCGGGCTGCCGATCAACCTGCTCGATCGTTTCCCGCATCAATTGTCCGGCGGACAGAAGGCCCGCGTCGGCATCGCGCGCGCCATCGCGCTGCACCCCAAGCTCGTGGTTCTCGACGAACCGACCGCGGCGCTCGATGTCTCGGTGCAGGCGGTGGTGTTGAATCTGCTGCACGACCTCAAGCAATCGATGGGCATGAGTTATCTGTTCGTGTCGCATGATTTGAATGTGGTGCGCCTGTTGTGCGATCGTGTCATTGTGATGCGCGCGGGGCGAATCGTCGAGCAGGGCTCCTCCGAGCGCGTGCTGGGCGATCCGCAGGATGCCTATACGAGGGAGCTGTTGACGGCGATTCCGCACCCGCCGTTGCCGGCCTAGTTGTCATGCCCCGCCAACCGGTCCGGCCTTTGGCCGGCCGGCGGGGCATCCAGTAATCACTAACGTTGGTGCTTACTGGATCGCCCGCCTTCGCGGGCGATGACGGGAAAGGGAGATGACGTTGATGGCCAACACACCTGATCCGCTTGATGACTATATCGACGCCGTCGCCAAAGCCCTGAGCCTGTCGGTGGAGGATGCCTGGAAGCCGGCGGTCAAGGCCAATCTCGAGGTGTCGCTGAGGCTGGCGCGGCTGGTGGACGAATTCGCGCTGCCGGATGAAACCGAGCCGGCCAGTGTCTTTGCAGCCTGATCCCGCCATGACTTCCACCCCCGATGCGCTGTCGGCCTCGGACATCGCGCAAGCGGTAGCGGGCCGAAGCATCTCGGCGCTTGCCGTCACCGAAGCGGCGCTGGCGCGGATCGCCAGGCACAATCCGGTCTTGAATGCATTCACCGATGTCACCGCCGATCGCGCGCGTGCCAAGGCGCGCGCCATCGATGCCGCTATCGCGGCCGGCAAGAATGCCGGGCCGCTTGCCGGAGTACCGTTCGCGGTCAAGAACCTGTTCGACGTGCAGGGGCTTTCGACCCGCGCCGGATCGAAGATCAATCGCGATCTCGAGCCGGCCACGCGCGACGCCACGCTGATCGAGCGCATGGAAGCCGCCGGCGCGGTGCTGGTCGGCGCGCTCAACATGGGCGAATACGCCTACGACTTCACCGGCGAGAACGTGCACGACGGAGCCTCGCGCAATCCGCATGATCTGACGCGGATGACCGGCGGCTCGTCGGGCGGCTCCGGCGGCGCGGTCGGCGGCGCCCTGGTGCCGCTGGCGCTGGGCTCGGACACCAACGGCTCGATCCGGGTGCCGTCGTCGTTCTGCGGCATCTTTGGACTGAAGCCGACCTATGGGCGGCTGTCGCGTGCGCGATCGTTTCCGTTCGTCTTCAGCCTCGATCACCTCGGCCCCTTCGCGCGCAATGTCGGCGATCTCGCGCTGGCCTATGACGCGATGCAGGGACCGGACGCAGATGATGCGGCCTGCACGAGCAGGCCGGCCGAGCCGGTCGCGCCGCTATTGGTGCAGGACATCGGGGCCTTGCGGATCGCGGTTGCCGGCGGATATTTCCAGAACAATGTCTTTCCGGAAGCGAGCGAAGCCGTCGCCCGGGTCGCGAAAGCGCTTGGCGCCGCGCGTACCATCGAAATTCCGGAAGCCGGGCGCGCCCGCGCCGCGGCCTACGTCATCACCACGGCCGAAGGCGCTTCGCTGCATCTCGGCCGTTTGCGCAAGCGCCCGAATGATTTCGATTCCGCGGTGCGCGACCGGTTGTTGGCGGGCGCGATGATTCCGGCACCATTGGTCGACCGCGCGCAGAAATTCCGCCGCTGGTATCGCGCCCGGATGCTGGAGGTCTTTGGCTCGGTCGATGTGATCATCGCCCCGGCGACGCCCTGCGTCGCGCCAAAAATCGGGCAAGCCACCTTCGTGCTCGACGGCGTCGAACTGCCGGTGCGCGCCAATATCGGCATCCACACCCAGCCGATTTCCTTTATCGGCCTGCCGGTGGTGGCGGTGCCGGTTCCGCTGGAGCCGATGCCGATCGGCGTGCAGATCATCGCCGCACCCTGGCGGGAAGATATCGCGCTGCGCGTCGCCTTCGCGCTGGAGCGCGCGGGTGTGGTTGCCGCGCCGCCACCGAGAGGATTTTGAAAATGCAGGTCGATCTACCTGACGTCCTCACTGAAGTGACCGAGCAGTTCGCGCGCTACGAAAAGGCGCTGGTGACCAACGATGTCGCCGTGCTCGACGAACTGTTCCGCGACGATCCGCGATCGCTGCGCTATGGCGTCGGCGAAAACCTCTATGGCCACGACGCGATCGGGTCGTTTCGCGCCGCCCGCTCGCCGATCGGCCTGGGGCGCAGGACCGACAAGACGGTGATCACGACCTATGGCCGCGATACCGCGGTCGCCTCGACATTGTTTTATCGCGACTCGCTGCCCGGCCGGGTGGGACGGCAAATGCAGACATGGGTGCGATTCCCCGAGGGTTGGAGAATCGTCGCCGCGCATGTCAGCATCATCGACGAATCCGGATCGTCCAAGGACATGGATCAAAGGACATGAGCCTTGACGATCTTTCGGCCGGCGCTCCTGCACGCCACGATCTTGAGACGGTGGTCCGGCGCGTCGACCGCGCCGCGCCCTATCCGGACAAGATCACGCGCGCGGAGGAACTGCGCCTGCAGCTCGCGGATGAAATCGTGCGCGGCGTGCTGCCGCCGGGAGCTTCCCTCGACGAGACCGACATCGCCCGGCGCTTCAAGGTGTCGCGCACGCCGGTGCGCGAGGCGCTGCGCCAGCTCGTGGCCAGCGGCCTGGTCGATGCCCGCGCGCATCGAGGCGCGGTGGTGGCGCGGCCCTCGATCGAGCGGCTGACCGGGATGTTCGAGGCGATGGCGGAGCTGGAAGCACTGTGTGCCGGGCTTGCCGCGGAGCGAATGCTGCCCGTGGAGCGGCATCGGCTGGAGGCGATCCATGAGGAATTGCGGGTGTTGAGCTACGCCGGCAATCCGGACCGCTTTCACGAGGTCAACGAACGCTTTCACAACGCGATCTATGCCGGCTCGCAGAACGGCTATATCGCCGAAATCACGCTGGCGACGCGGGTTCGGGTGCAGCCGTTCCGCCGCGCGCAATTTCGCAATCTCGGGCGACTGGCAAAATCGCACGCCGAGCACGACCGCGTCGTGGTGGCGATCATGCGCGGCGACCGCACCGGCGCCGCCGCGGCGATGCGCGCCCATATCGAGCTGGTGCGCGACGAATACGAACTCTACGCGGTGTCGGTGTAGCCGTCCTCATCCCGAGGAGCGCGCCCTTGAGCAACCGCCGACATAGGTAACAGTTCTGACCGACGACATGGGTAACACAATTCTGGTTTCGTTCAGGTCTATTGTTGTTGGTCCTGTGGGCTTGTGGG
>Ga0137358_10001317_pt1 | contig 13270 bp, 13 predicted proteins | sample Mad1_20_16metaG_FD_105551 | JGI IMG/M metagenome (GOLD analysis project Ga0137358, IMG submission 105551) | Vadose zone soil microbial communities from Angelo Coast Range Reserve, California, USA - Mad1_20_16 metaG | ecosystem: Environmental > Terrestrial > Soil > Vadose zone | place: USA... | reverse complement strand
TAATCACAGCCCGGGCCACGATGCCAATCTGCGTTCGGCGCATGACCAGCCACACCAGCACGCCCAGGACGACGGCAACGAGTAACAGGACAAGACGATACAAGGAATAAGTCACCCCGCCGACGTTCACGGCTTCAGCAATCGTGCTTTCAGCGAACTGGATCTCGCGCCCGAAATACAGCGTAATGCTCTGGACAATGATGATGTTCAGACCCCAAGTCGCCAGGATCGTGTCCAGCGGCCGCACGTAAAGGCCCCGAAGCACGCGCCACTCGGCCACTGCTCCGACCGCAATGCCGACCGCCGGGGCAATCACCAATGCACTCCAGGGATTCCAGCCGAGCCAAGTGGCAATGACTGCCGCATAGCTGCCAAGCACAAGAAAAGCGCCGTGCGCTAGGTTGATGATCTTCAGGACGCCGTAGACGAGCAGAAGGCCGAGTGCCACGATGTACAGCACCCCCGCCGTCGTGATGACGTCGAGCAGTTGGATGGTGTACACGGCGCTGGGCCTCCTAAACTCGTCCCTGCGGTGTCAGCGAGTCGCCGTTACTTCAGCTGCGGGCACTGGTCACCTGGATCGATCAACCCAAAGTCTTTCAACACCTTTGTTTTGCCGTCGGCCTGGACCTGGGCGAGGTAGATCGGCAGCGGCGCGTGGTGCTGTTTGTTCATTTGAACGGACCCGCGCGGCCCCTTGAACACGGTCGTGGGCAGGGCCTGGAGAACGGCATCCGCCCCCGTGGCGCCCGCCTTCTCGACGGCCATGGCATACGCGTGCACCCCGTCATACTCTTGCTGCGAAAGTGCGTTCGGAGTCTTCAGCTCCGATCCAAACTTCTTTTTCATCGCGTCGAGGAATCGTTTGTTCTCCGGATTGTCGATACCCGTGTAATAGTCCCCCGTGTAGTACACACCTTCCGCCGCGTTGCCGCCCGCTTCTGCCGTCAGCTCATCGATCGAGAGGCTTCCGATCGGCATTGTGAGTCCGGCTGCCTTGAGCTGCTTAAGGAAGTCGATGTTGGGACCGCCGCCGGACGTCGAGTAGATGATGCCGTCCGGGTTCGCCGCTCTGATCTTGCTGATGATCGCGGTCCAATCCGACTGCTGGAGTGGTTGGTATTCCTCGCCGAGAATCGTCCCGCCCATATCTTTGATCGTTTTCTTTGCGGCCTCGATCATCCCGCGCCCGAACGCATAGTCACTCCCCACGGCGAACCACCGTTTGACCTTCTTCTCATCGGTCATGAACTTGATGAGTGGAGGCACGACCTGCTCCGGGACCCAGGCGTTGACGAAGAGGTAGTTCCCGCAAGCCCGGCCCTCATAGAATGACGTGTAGATGAATGGGACCTTCGCCCGCTCGGCGATCGGCGCGCCAGCATTGCGGGCGGCACTCGTTTCCATGGTGATGATGACGTCTGCGTTTTGCTGGTGGATCGCCGTGTTGAACGCCTTGACCGCGCCGGCCGGTCCGCTCTCGTCGTCGAGAGGAACCACTCTGACCGGCCGGCCGAGAATTCCGCCCCTCGCATTCAGTTCCTCGGCCGCGAGCTCGGCCGACTGCACAACCGCGGGTGCGACGACGCTGTTCACCCCGCTGAGGCCGACAGGCACGGCAATGACGATCGGCTTCTTCTCCTGCGACTGTGCTGGGGCCACCGCCAAGATCGCCGTCACTAACATCAAGCGTAGTTGGTTCAGGTAAACCTTCCGCATGGGTTTCTCCCTTCTCTCCGTTCAAAGAGGCTCCCTGCCCTCTAGCGTCGCCACCCTCATTTCAATCAGCTAGATCACGAGGTGACGTTCGATGGTTTTCTGCGCCCCGGTGTCGATCGTAGACCCAGTCTCTACGATCCTTCCGAGCTTGAGAACTGCGTACCGATCAGCCAGCGCCAAGGCAAACTGGACATTCTGCTCTACGAGCACAATGCTCGTCCCGTGCGAGCGGCGTTCCCCGGCCAGGATCTCTTGAAGCTGCGAGATCACCGCGGGTTGAAGGCCTTCGGTGATCTCGTCGATCAGGACCAGATGCGGCCGCGTCAGCAGCGCTCGTGCGATGAGGAGCATCTTTTGCTCGCCGCCAGAGAGGGTGCCCGCTCGCTGTTGGCGTCTCGTGGCTAGGAATGGGAACCAGCCCGCCACAGTGACTAACCGCTCGTCAAAGCTTGACGGCTCACGTAGCGCCAATCGAAGGTTCTCATCGACCGAGAGATCCTGAAAGATCGATTTCTCTTGCGGAACGTAACTAACTCCGAGCCTCGTGATCCGGTAGGGAGGCCAGCCGGTTACATTTTCACCAAGCATTTCGATTTGGCCGCGGCGAACGGGGAGCAACCCCATGATGGTTCTTAGTAAGGTTGTCTTGCCCATGCCGTTCTTGCCAAGGACCCCGAATATCTCGCCCGGTGCGATGTGGAAGGTCACCCCATGGAGCACGGGAGAGCTGCCGTAGCCGCCCTCCAACCCTCCGACGGCGAGGCCGCGTGCGACGACCGGCGCGCTCATTAGGCTCCTCCGACATAAATCGACCGGATGAGTTCCGAGTCGGCAGTCTCCGAGAGGGGCCCGTCGAGCCGAATTTCCCCCCTATGGAGGACCACCAGCCGCGTACTGATATTCCGCACAAAGTCGAGGTCGTGCTCGATTAGCAGGATACAAAGCCGGTGGCTGTGGGCGAGCTCTGTCAGCACGGTCCCGATCGCCAATCGCTCGTCCAGCGTGAGCCCCGCGGTCGGCTCGTCAAGAAGCAGGACTTTCGGCTCTTGGGCGAGCACCATAGCGAGCTCCAGCGCCTGTTTTGTGCCATGAGACAGATGGCCTGCCTGCTCATTGAGCATAGACATCAGTCCCGAGACCTCCACCGCGTGAAGCGCGGGCTCGGGTAACTCGACCGTTCGCGATCGTCGCCAAGCGGAGGCAGGCTGCCGATACGAGCGCGCGACGCAAAGGCAGTCCAAGACGGTCAGCGCGTCGAACACGTTGGGAGTTTGGAACTTCCGACTCACGCCGAGCGCCACGCAGCCTTGTGGCGGGAGCCGGCCAATGCTGTGACCGTTGACAAGCACTTCCCCGGTGGAGCGCTCACGGCCGTCGGCGATGCAGCGGAGGAGAGTCGTCTTTCCCGCCCCGTTCGGCCCGATGATCCCTACGACCTCGCCACGGTGTGCCGTGAGGGTGACTCCTTGGAGCGCCACGAGGCTCCCGTATTGCATGCCAACATCGCGCATCTCCAGCACCGGCACTTCGTCCGCCGCACCAGTCACACCATTCTGGCGCGGAACACCCACGCTAGAGCGAACGACTGTAGGCCGTTCTGCTGCCAACGGTCCCAGCCGCCAGCCCGCAACCGCGCTTTCCGGTCCCCGCCGCCCAATGGAGCGGGCCAGCGCCGACAGACCGTGACCGATTGCCGGGACGAGCCCTTGAGGGAGATAGACGACACTGAGCACGAAGGCGAACCCCACGAACAGCAGCCAAATGAATGGCAGGTTGCCTCCCAGCAGCGCCGAGACGTAGTTGACGCCGACGGTGCCGAAGATCGGGCCAATAAGTGTCCCGCGCCCACCCAGGGCGGTCCAGACGACGAGCTCAGTTCCGAAGACGAAGTCCCCGTACGAATGGGCGGCGACGCTGCTAAATAGTACGTAAAAACCGCCTGCCATCGCCGCGACGGCGCTGCATGCGGCCATGAGTCGAATCTTAAAGCGCGAGGTGTTGAGACCAAGGTAGCGGCAACGCTCCTCGTTTTCGCGAATGGCGACCAGGACCCGACCGGCGTCACTCGACACGAGGACGTAGGCACCGATGGCGACAATGAGGAGGAGCCCGCCCGCGATATAGTACCACTGCGTGATGGAGAGGAACGGCGCGGGAATCGGAAGGCCGCTGCTTGATCCGGTATAAGCTCCCCCACTCAGAATGACCTGCGTGAAGACCACGGGAAGTGCGAGCGTGACGATCGCAACGTAGATTGGCGAGGCGCGGTCCCAGAATGAAAGCCAACCTATGGCGGCTCCAACCAGAGCCGCGCCGACCATCGCAGCGAAAATCGCCCCTGCGGTGGCGAGCGTCCCATCGACGTAGTACGCCAGCGCAATGGCCACCGTATAGACCCCAATGCCAAAGAAGGCCGACTGGCCAAATGTCAGGATGCCGGTATAGCCCCAGAGCAGGTCGACCGTGACAGCAGCGATCGCAAATAAGAACGCCTGCGAGAGGATCTGCTGTGCATATTCCCCAAGCACGACTGGGCTCGCCAGCAGGAAGGCAACAAGGAGGACGGAGATGCCGAAGATCACCGGCCACCGGTGGGCCCGGCCCAAGACGGAGATGATCTCCCCTGCAAGCGCCCTGCTCGCTGCCGTCAGCACGTCCGTATTCCGATGGGTCATGCCACTATTTCCAAGCGCCAGGGCAAGCTACATTCAGGACCGCCACTGCGAACAGCCGCGATCCTGAATGAGATCAGAAAGTCGGCAAGAGGCTAGCTTGCTTTCGCGCAAAGCTTAACATTCTGGTAAGCGGTCGAGTAGCTGGAAGACGCGCCCAATGCGTCGACCTTGCATGGGCGCTAAAGGCCAGACGACATTGCTTACAAGGGGGGCGGGAGGGAGACGTGCATGAGCGATCGCAAGGCGCACAACGAAGCCATGGTCAAGATCGCCTGTATCCAAATGGAGCCGGTGGTCGGGGAGAAGCAGCGGAACGTCCAACGGAGCCTCGAGTTCATCGAGAGGGCCGCGGCCAACGGCGCCCAGTTGGTCGTCTTGCCCGAGCTCTGCAACTCGGGTTACGTATTCAACTCACGCGACGAGGCTTTCGCCCTCGCGGAAGAGGTCCCGGCTGGGCCGACCTGCCGCGGGTGGGAGGAGGTTGCGCGCAAGCACGGCCTCCATATCGTCGCCGGGATAAACGAGCGCGAAGGGCAGACCCTCTATAATGCCGCGGCCGTGATCGGCCCGTCGGGGCACATGGGGACCTTCCGCAAGGTGCATCTGTGGGACGAGGAGAACCTCTTCTTCGAACCCGGCAATCTTGGATTCCCTGTATTCCAAACGCCTCTCGGCCGCATTGGCGCCCTTATCTGCTACGACGGCTGGTTCCCGGAGAGCTTTCGCCTCTGCGCGCTTCAGGGAGCTGACATCGTCTGCATTCCCACCAACTGGGTTCCGATCCCCGGTCAGGCGCAAGATCGGGAGGCCATGGCGAACATCCTTTGCATGGCGGCCGCCCACTCGAACTCGCTTTTCGTGGCCGCTGCCGATCGGATCGGGGTGGAGCGAGGTCAGCCGTTTATCGGCCAGAGCGTCATCGTCAGCCACACCGGGTGGCCCATCGGCGGTTCGGCCAGCCTTGACCGGGAGGAGATCATCTATGCCGAAGCCAACCTCGCCGACGCACGCCGCGGACGCAACTGGAACGCGTTCAACCAGGTCCTTCGCGACCGACGTACTGATTTGTACGACGAGATGCTGGGGGCGAAGGCGACCCCTGGCTGGTATTGAGGATTACCCGAAAGCGCCGACAACATCCTTGCTGCTATGGAGCGCTTTTGTGCACGGATAGTAGTCATCCAAAATACGGCTGTCTCCTGATCTGCGATATTGATAATGAGGAGCGGGTCATGATGTTGCCCCCGCTCAAGTCAGTCGCCGCACTTGCCGGGTACCCGCTGCCCGAGGCCGACTTGGCGGAGATCGCCGCGCTCCTCGACGGCATCACGGAGGAAATTCAGAAGCTCCGCGAGCTCGATCTGCACGACGATATCGAGCCGAATCTGACCTTCCGCGTCGAGCCCTGGATGTAGGGTGTTAATCGGCGTGGGGGGCGACGAACGACGGTGACGCTCCTGATGCGCAGATCACGCCCGAAGCCACTGACAAAAACTACGCAAAGGTTCGAGACACCCCGGTCCGTAGGGGCAACTCGTGAGACCGCGCACCGCGGAGAAGGTCTGCGTAGTCTGCCCGGCATGCAGACGGTGCAGACTGCAGGCAGCCTCGACCGCAGCTTGATGCCGTGGATTTGGCGGCATTCAAGGAAAAAATGCAATCTGTTCAATGGCAGTTTGGAGGAGCGGTGATCCGTAGATCGGTGGAGAAGGCTCTGTCTGGCGAAAAAGATCGAGGCCGCTCTTTTGAGGCCGGCAGGCTACCGAGGATGATGAATATTTATCTTCACCCGGAACATCTCGCTAGATGTCTAACCAAGCCCGAAATCGGCAAGTTGCCAAGTCGCCGGCCCTCCCCCCGTACCCAAACTGGCGCATGGGCCGCCGTCTGAAACCCTTCACAGGAGCGGTCCCCCTGGTCCCCAAACGACGGAATCCGACCGGAGCTGCCCACCTGGCAAGGCGAAAAGGGATTGAAAAGCGGTCATTGCAAGGGCGACACTGCACAGTGACCCGAGACGCAGCGAAGGGCGCCGAGCAAAAATGGAGGAACGTAATGTCACCGAAGCTGCCGACCATCGACCAAATCCTCAGCATCGCCGAATTCTACGGCATGCACCTCAATGAGGAGGACGCCGCATCCTTTCGCGGCCTGATGGCGGGATCAATGGCCTCCTACGCGCGCCTTGACGAGCTCGCAGAGCCGAAGCTCCCCGTCAAGTACCCGCGCGTGCCTGGCTATCGTCCGAGCCTCGAGGAGAATAAATACAACGCGTGGTATTGGAAGACGGACATCAAGGGCAGCGGTAAGGGCCCGCTCGCGGGCAAATCGGTGGCGATCAAGGACAATATCTGTGTCTCGGGCGTGCCGATGATGAACGGCTCACGCGTTCTCGAGGGCTATGTGCCCGAAGTCGACGCTACTGTCGTAACCCGCATCCTCGACGCCGGCGGTACGATCGCCGGCAAAGCCGCCTGCGAAGATCTTTGCTTCTCGGCCGGCAGTCACACCTGCGCCACGGGCCCCATCCGAAACCCTCACAATCTCGAGCACAGCACGGGCGGATCATCGGGCGGCAGCGCCGCGCTGGTGGCTGCGAAGGAGGTGGATATGGCCCTCGGCGGCGACCAGGGCGGGTCCATCCGCACGCCGTCATGCTGGTGCGGCGCCTATGGTTTGAAGCCAACTTGGGGACTGGTGCCAATGACCGGCGGCATGCCCATTTCCTATTCGGTCGACCACTGCGGGCCGATCTGCGGCTCGACCGAGGATGTCGCCCGGCTGCTCGCCGTCATCGCCGGCCCGGACGGCTACGATCCCCGCACGGTCGTCGCCAAGGTGCAGGACTACGTGGGCGCGCTCTCAAGGGGCGTCAAAGGAATGAAAATCGCGCTGATGAAGGAGGGTTTTGGCCACCCGACCAGCGATCGGACCACCGACGAAAAAGTCCGTGGGGCCATCGCCGAATTCAGCGCCTTGGGCGCAACCGTCGACGAGGTCTCCGTGCCGATGCATTACGACGGGCCGCACATCTGGACCGGCGTGATTCTCGAAGGCGCAGCCGAGATGATGATCAAAGGCTACGCCATGGGCAACAACTGGTCCGGCTACTACACCACCTCGTTGCAGGAGGCCTTCGCCCGCGGCTGGCAGTCGCGGCCGGACGACGTGTCTGAGACGGTGAAGCTTGTATTGATCCTCGGGGAGTACATGCACCGGCGCTACCACAACCGCTATCACGCGAAGGCGCAAAACCTGCGGGTGCTCCTGCGCAAGGCTTACGACGACGTCCTCGACGCTTACGACCTCATCGCCATGCCGACGATACCGTTCCCCGCCACGAAGATCCCGCCGGCCGACTGCTCGCGCGAGCACTACGTCGACGCCGCCCTCAACATGCAGCAGAACACGTGTCCCTTCGACGTGAGCGGCCATCCCGCCTTCACGGTTCCGTGCGGCAGGGTGGGCGGGCTGCCAATCGGCATGATGCTGGTCGGCCACCACTTTGACGAAGCGACGCTGATCAGCGCGGGCCAGGCATTCGAGCAGATCGGGGACTGGCAGAGCCGCTGAACGTCAAAGGCCCATCCGCTCAGAAATAAGCGCCCGATCGCCAAGGGCGGACGGCGCGAGCTCGTCTGTTATCCGACCCTTTTGCATGATCAAGACGCGCTGCGCCAGCGTGGCGACTAGCTTGAGGTCTTGCTCCACCAGGAGGATCGTCAAGTTCCAGGCGCTGCGCAGCGCCTGCAGCCGTTCGGCGATGTCATCGACGATCGATGGCTGCACACCGTCGCTCGGCTCATCGAGCAAGACCAGGTTTGGTCGGCCCGCGAGACAGCGAGCCAGAGCCAGCACTTGACGCTCGCCGCCCGAGAGCATGCGGGCACGACGATCGAGCAGCGGCCTCAGGATCGGGAAGCGCTCCAACAGCTCCGGCACGGCGCTCGGCTCAATGACGCCGAGTTCGCCCATGCGCAGGTTTTCTCGCACGGTCAGGTCAGGGAAGACCCCCTCGCCTTGTGGAACGTAGCCTATTCCGGCACGCGCCCGGTGAGCCGTTCGAACGCGGGTGACGTCCCGACCCTCGTATCGGATGACCCCCGCACTCGCCTGCAGCTCGCCGATCAGGGTCTTCAGCAACGTCGTCTTGCCCATCCCATTGTGTCCCAGCACGCCGACGAGTTCGCCGCGAGCGATCGAGAACGATACGCCGGCGAGGATGCCGATACGGCCATAGCCCGCGTGCAGGTTCTCGACCTCAAGTATGGCGCGACCTGCCAAGATACACCTCGCGCACGCTCGGATCGCGTTGCACGTTGTCCATGACGTCTTCGACGAGGATGCGTCCCTGGTGAAAGACCGTGACGAGTGAATTCAGCCTGCGGATGAATTCCATATCGTGCTCGACGACGACGACGCTCGCGTCGCTATTGATAACGCGGATAAGCTCGACCGTTCGCTCGATCTCTTCCGCCGCCATCCCCGCCGTGGGCTCGTCAAGCAGCATCAGCTTCGGGCGCTGGGCCATGACCATGCCGATGTCGACCCATTGGCGCATGCCGTGCGCAAGTGTCCCGACGGTCTGCTTGGCGACGTTCCCTAGATTGAGGCGATAGATCATCTCATGGACGGCGACTCGGGCACCGGTCGTCGAATGCCGAAGGCGCGCCGCAAGCCACAGATTCTCCGCGACACTGAGACCCTCGAACACGCTGGGGACCTGGTTCTTGATCCCGATTCCGAGGCGCCCGATTGTGTGCGGCGCCCGGCCAGTGATCTCCTGCCCATCGAAGATGATGCGTCCGCCGCTGGCGCGAAGCTGACCGGTGACGAGCTTGAAGAAGGTGCTCTTGCCCGCGCCGTTCGGGCCGATCAAGCAGCGCAGCTCCCCGCGTCGCATCTTGAAATCCACGCCGGCGACCGCCCGGACGCCGCCGAACCACTTCTCGAGGCTCTGCGTCTCAAGCACCGACTCTTGGCTCATTGGGGCGCTCGGCGCCCTCATGAGGACTTGATCTGCATCGCGGTCCGGTGGGATAATGCAGCTTTCGCGCGTCATAAGGCGTTATAGCTGAAGCATAGGCGAGGGAGGAAGCCAATGTTGACTCGCAGGACAGCGCTTTTTCAACTCAGTGCAGCGTCGCTCGGTTTGGCCCTGGCGAATATGCCGCAACGCCGCGCCGAGGCGGCGGACGAGATTGTCGTCGGCAGCCTGCTCGATTCCACCGGACCGATCAACATCTACGGCCTGCCGATGGTCGATGCTACGAAATTCGCAATCGACGACATCAATTCTTCGGGCGGGGTCTTAGGAAAAAAACTTCATCTCGTGCAGTTCGATGCGCAATCCAACAATCAATTATACACACAATACGCTACGCAACTGTTGCTCGAAAGCAAGGTCGCCGTCCTCATGGGAGGCATCACCAGCGCTTCGCGCGAAGCCGTCCGGCCGGTCGTCGACAAATACGGCGCCCTGTATTTCTACAACGAGCAGTATGAAGGCGGCGTATGCGACAAGAACGTCTTCTGCACGGGCGTGACGCCGGCTCAGCAGATCGGCAACCTGGCGCCGTGGGCGGTGCAGGAGCACGGCCCCAAATTTTATACGCTGGCGGCCGACTACAACTACGGCCATATTTCCGCGGACTGGGTGAAGGTTTACCTCCAGCAGGCGAAGGGCGAACTCGCAGCGCAAGAATTCATTCCGCTTGACGTGGTCGATTTCGGCTCGGTCATTCAGCGCATCGAGAATGCGCGGCCGAACGTCGTGTTTTCCTTGCTGGTCGGCGGCAACCACATCGCCTTCTACCGGCAGTTCGCCGCCGCGGGTCTGAACAAGAAAATCCCGATCGTCTCGCCGACTTTCGGTCTCGGCAACGAGCAGATCGTTCTGAAGCCGGAGGAGGTCGAGGGACTGACCGTAATTTATCCGTACTTCCAGGAGCTCGACAACGAGACCAACAAGAAGTGGGTAGCCGCTTGGCGTCAACGGTACGGCGCCGACTATCCCTACATCACCGACTCGGCCAATACCGTGTGGAACGGCTGGCATCTCTGGGCCATGGCCGCCAACAAGGCGGGATCGCTCGAGCCGGCCAAGGTCATTGCCGCGCTGGAGAGCGGACTGTCCTTCGACGCGCCAGAAGGCAAGATCAGGCTCGACCCGCAGAGTCATCACGTTGTGCACACGGTGCATCTTGCGAAGGTCAACGACAAGAAGGGCTTCACGATCTTCAAATCGATCGAGAACGTCGAACCCTCGGACACAAAACAGGTCTGCGACCTGATCGGAAAGCCCGACCAACACACGCAGTACACGCCGAAGTTCTGATGACAGACGGCGGTGACGGCTGATCCGCGGCCCGGAGGGTTGCAGCGGGATGGACCAGGCAGTGGCGACGGCGGTAGGCGTCCTTTTCTCGATCTCCACTCTTGTGCTGCTCGCCCTGGGCCTCGCCATCATCTTCGGCATGATGGGCGTGCTGAACCTGGCCCAGGGGGAATTCCTGACGCTCGGCGCCTACACCGTGCTCGTCGCCACCTCTCACGGGCTCTCGATATGGGCGGGGATTCTGCTCGCTCCGTTCGTCGTCGGTTCGATCGGAGTGATCCTCGAACGATCGATCATCCGCTTTCTGTATGGTCGTCCGCTCGACACGATGCTGGCCACGTGGGGCCTGAGCCTGGCGCTCGTCGGCGTCATGACTCTCGTCATGGGGCCGACGACCGAGGGTATTGCGACGCCCCTCGGCAGTTTCGAAGTCGGCCGCTACGGTGTCTCCTTCTACCGGCTCGTGGTGATTGCGATCTCGGCCGGCGCGGCTCTGGCGACCTATTTGGCGCTTCGCCACACGCGCGCTGGGCTGATCGCGCGGGCGACGATGCAGTCGCCTCATCTCGTGGCGGTCTCGGGCGTCGAGCCGCAGCTCGTCTATATGGCCACGTTCGGCGCAGGAGCGGCGCTCGCCGGGTTGGCCGGCGCCGTGATGGCCCCCCTGACCGGCGTGGTCCCCACCATGGGACTTGCCTTCATCGCCAAGATCTTCATCACCGTCATGGTGGGCGGCTCGACGGTGCTGGTCGGCACCGTAAGCTCCGCCGGCGTCCTCGGGCTGGTCGAGAGCGCCGTTTCCTACGCCTCGACGCCGATGTACGGCCAGGTCGCGATGCTGGCTCTGGCGATGGTGTTACTGCGCCTCCTGCCGAACGGAATGTCCGGCCTGTTTCGGGGCGGCCTATGAAGCGGGGTGAGCTGATTGGCTGGGCGGCGGCGGCGGTTGTCCTAGCCGGCCTGCCCCAGCTGTTGTCGCTGTTCCAGACGGTCTAGCTCACGGTCTTCATCATTTTTGCAATGCTGGCGCTTAGCCTCGACTTCCTGTGGGGGATCGCCGGCATTCTGTCCTTTGGCCAGGCGGCGCTGTTCGGCGTCGGCGGATACGTTTATGGCATCGTCGGCATCGCCTTGGGGACGACCCCGCTCGGATTGATTGCGGGAATGCTGGGTCCCGCAGTCGTCGCCGCGCTCATCGGCTACGTCGCCTTCTACGGACGGGTCGGATCGATGTATCTCGCCGTAGTCACCTTGACGCTGACGCTGATCCTTTACCAGGTCATGGGCAGCACGGCGGATCCGAAATACGCGATCGGCGATGCGCGCCTCGGCGGCTACAACGGGATGACCAACATACCTTCTCTGACCCTCGCCGGTCGTGGCGGCCCGCCGCTGGGTCCGGTGGAATACTTCTATGTCGTCGGGGGACTGCTCTTTCTCGCCTTGATATTTTGCGTCACGCTCTCCCGCGCGTCTTTCGGACGCATTCTTCAGGGCATCCGGGAGAACGAGTCGCGCATGGAGCTGCTCGGGTATGACGTTCGCTGGCGGAAGCTCCTCGCTTTTGTCATTTCTGCGGCCCTAGCCGGTCTCGCGGGGGCGCTGTTCGCGAGCTGGGGGAACTTCATAAACCCGGAGGTCTTCAGTCTGCCGCAGGCCGCGGTGGTGGTCATTTGGGTTCTGGTGGGCGGACGCGGCACCCTGTGGGGCGCCATCCTGGGGACCGTCGTGGTACAATATTTAACAAGTCGCGTGGGCGAAGTCGGAGCAACCTATACCACGATCGTGCTTGGGAGCATGCTGGTCGCGATCGTGCTCGTGTTCCGCCGCGGCCTAGCGCCGGCTCTGATGGACGGCGTTGCCCGGGTCGTTCGTCGTCGGTCCGGCGGGGTTGCCGCGGGTCGTTGAATTGACGCAGGACGTGAACGAAGCCTAGTTCCCGGTCTGCGGCCTTGTCTTGGGAAGTAAAGACTGTGCTGCGCCCGCCCAAGACTTACGCCGACCGGTCAGGTGGTGATCCACCGTCAGTTAAGACGTCGATATGTGCTGTCGTTCTTTGAGAAGTTGCCGCCGTGCCTGGTGGGTATTGAGGCTTGCGCGTCATCCCATACCCGCTTCGCACAGAAGCGGACATCCAGATTTAGGTTTTCCTTCACATTCTAACCGAGGTCCCGCTTCCGCACGTTGCCCAAGCCTGGTGGCTGCCATCTGTAGCTTGTCACCGTCGCTACTCACGCCATTCTCCGACGAGCTGCTGCAAATTGTCACCAATTCAATGGTTTGGTTCCTCCGGTTTGGAGGAGCCCCGTTCCGCCGATATTCATAGACGATCAAAGGAGCGCGCGGTTGCGTTTATTCACACAGGCTTAACGCGCGCGCGAGGCTCCATGTTTACCCATTTCACCCCCGCCGACCTGGTTGCGATTCTGAATATCCCAAGGCTTCAGACTTTGCCTAACTCTTTCAAAATATTAAGAGAATATCGCCTCAGCGTTGTCGCGCTTGTGTTTAGCAGGTGAGACCACTTCAGTCTCGCCGG